>Ga0207757_100409_pt1 | contig 29165 bp, 23 predicted proteins | sample A23P3SouthBayCA_2_FD_187752 | JGI IMG/M metagenome (GOLD analysis project Ga0207757, IMG submission 187752) | Aerobic enrichment media microbial communities from Eden Landing Ponds, California, USA - A23 P3 (2) (SPAdes) | ecosystem: Environmental > Aquatic > Marine > Unclassified | place...
GAACTACGACAAGTGTGAGTGTGGCCGCACGATGGTCCGCATGGACAACGTCACCGGCCGTGCGGACGACCTCCTCATCGTTCGGGGTGTCAATCTCTATCCGAGCGAGATCGAACACGTCGTCCTCGACGTCGACGGCGTCGCGCCCCACTACCGCATCGACCTCCACAAAGAAGGGAGCCTCGACGTCATGGAACTCACCATCGAGAAAGCCGAGGAGTGCGACCGCAGCGAGAACGAACTGCGAGACGTGATCCTCTCCCGGCTGCAGAACGTCCTCTCGTTTACGCCGGACGACCTCGAGCTCGTCGACCCGGGCGGCATCGCCCGCACCGAGGTCGGCAAGGTCCAGCGCGTCTACGACCATCGCGGGTGACCGCGACCGGACGCATCACACATTGTCGAACTGGCACGCACAAATTTTTAAGAGGATACTGTCACCAGTTGTATATGGGTTACAATGGCAGGATCACTCGATGAACTCGAGGAGATACGCTACGAACCGGACGAACAGTTCGTTCAGGACAGCAACGTCTACGCGTTCATGCAGGAACACGGCATCGACGACCTCGAAGAACTCCACGAGCGGACCGTCAGCGAAGTCGACGGGGTAGTGGCCTCCGGTCTCGACTGGTTCTGGGACGAGGTCGTCGACCACCTCGGTCTGGAGTTCTACGAGGACTACGATCGGGTCCGCGATGCGAGCGACGGGCCACAGTTCACGGACTGGTACGTCGGCGGTGAGCTCAACATCGCCCACAACGTCGTGGACCGCCACGCCCAGCCGGACGCCGAAGCCCGGAACAGGGTCGCAACGATCTGGGAGGGCGAAGACGGGGAGGTCCGCGAGATCACCTACCACGAACTGCACCGGCAGGCGAATCAGGTCGCCAACGCCCTCGAAGCGCGGGGTATCGACACCGGCGACACCGTCGGCCTCTATATGCCGATGGTTCCCGAGATCGTCCCGCTTCTCTATGGGTGTTTCAAGGTCGGCGCCATCGCGGTGCCGATCTTCTCGGGCTTCGGTGTCGATGCCACCGCGACGCGGATCGCGGACGCTGAGTGTTCGGTGCTGTTCACTGGTGACGGCTTCTATCGGCGCGGCAGCGAAGTCGCGCTCAAAGCACAGGCCGACGACGCCATTGCCGAAGCCGGCCACGTCGAACACACGATCGTCTACGACCGGCTGGGAACCGACGAGACGTCGATCCCGTGGGATGACGACCGCGACGAGTGGTGGGCCGATGCCGTCGGGATACAGTCCGACGAGTACGAGACGAAGTCGCTCCCTGCGGATCAGGAGTCAATGCTCCTGTACTCGTCGGGCACGACGGGACAGCCGAAAGGGATCGTCCACACCCACGCGGGCGGACTGGTCCAACCGGCGAAGGAGATCTACTTCTCGTTCGACCACAAGCCGTCGGATCGGTTCTTCTGGGTGTCCGACATCGGCTGGATGATGGGGCCGTGGACGCTCATCGGCAACCACGCACACGGCGGCACGATCTTCCTCTACGAGGGCGCACCGGACTACCCCGAGCCGGATCGGTTCTGGCGGATGATCGACGACCACGGACTGACTGTTTTCGGCATTTCCCCGACCGCAATCCGCGCGCTCCAGAAACAGGGAGAGGAATGGTTGGACGGCCACGACCTCTCCTCGCTTCGCCTGCTGGGATCGACCGGCGAGCCGTGGGATCCCGACTCCTGGCAGTGGTTCTTAGAGAACGTCGGCCGCGGTGAGGCCCCCATCATGAACATCTCCGGCGGCACCGAGATCTTCGGCTGTTTCCTCCAGCCGACGCCACTGCACTCGCTGAAACCCGGCACCCTCGGCGGGCCGGCGCTCGGCCTGGACGTCGACATCGTCGACGCCAGTGGCGAGTCCGTCGCCGACGACCACGAGGAAGGCTATCTCGTCTGCAGGTCCTCCGCACCGTCGATGACCAAGTCGCTGTGGAGCGGCGACGAGCGCTATCTCGAGGAGTACTGGTCACGGTTCGACGACATGTGGGACCACGGCGACTGGGCACAGCAGGACGCGGACGGCTTCTGGTTCCTCCACGGCCGGTCGGACGACGTGCTCAACGTCGCCGGCCGCAAGGTCGGCCCGGCCGAAGTCGAAGGCGCGCTCATCGAACACGAGGCCGTCAACGCTGCCGTCGCCATCGGCGCACCCGACGACACCAAAGGGACCGCCGTCGTCACGTACGTCGTCGTCACCGACGGCTACGAGGAAACCGACGAGTTGCGTGAGGACCTGCGCACACAGGTCAGCGCGGAACTGGGCAAGCCGTTCCGCCCGCGCGAGGTGCTGTTCGTCGACGAATTCCCCAAGACCCAGAGCGGCAAGATCGTCCGCCGCATCATCCAGTCCGTCTACACGGGCGAGGAACTGGGCGACCGCTCGAGCATCGAGAACCCCGACGCCATCGACGAGATCGCGAACGCCCGATAGCGCCGCACCGACCCCTCGTCCGATTCGGCCTCGAATCGAGCATCGGTCCACGTTACCATTCCGAAAACCAGAACGGTTAATTAGCCGGACGGAAAAATCCAGATCGTCATGGATATCGAAGCGTTCTTCGAGAACATGCCGTTCGCCGACCTGCTCGGTGTCGACGTCACCGAGGCGGCGGACGGACACGCCGAAGGAACCATCGAGATGCGAGAGGAACTCTCCTGGAACGAAGACCGGATAATGGCGCACGGCGGTGTGACGTTCACCCTGGCGGACACCGTCGGCGGGGCCGCACTCGTCTCACTGGTCGACCAGCCCGTTCCGACCATCGACATGCGTATCGACTATCTAGAAGCCGGAACCGGCGATCTGCACGCGGAAGCCGACGTCGTTCGACTCGGGAGCGACGTCGGCGTCGTCGACGTCGCGGTGTACGCTGCTGACGATACCCAGGTCGCAGACGCTCGTGGCGTCTACAAGACAGGGTAGCCAGTTTCAGCGACGGTCGCCAGTTCGGGATTCTCTTCGATATCGCTCGTCTCGAGATAGCAGTGGCTGTCGTGAGTCAATTGCTTCACTGTTTACTGACTGCGAGCCTGTCGCCTGCCATCGGACGATCGGTGGACTCCAAGCGAGCAACCCGGAACTGCTGTACAGCAGTTCCAACAGGCCCCTTTCGGATAGCTCATGTTTTATGAATTTATTTTCATGATACAATATATGGCTGGTTTCATTGTCGTATTCCAAGTAGCTCACGAAACTGTTCCTTATCGTTATGTAATATGTTCCCATCATATGGCGGTGTGACAGATAATGGCCAGCACCATTGGCACGATGTATCGAGACGAAGTCTCCTCAAAGCTGGTTCGGCGGTCGCCGGAGCGGCGGGGATCAATGCCGTGGCGCAGACGGAACTCGCCTACGCAGGGTCGGACGACCAACCGACGACAGTCACGATAAAGCGCGACGAGTACGGCGTTCCCCATATTTACGCACGGGATGCAGACAGCCGTGCGCCCGTTTTCTACGGGTTCGGCTACGCGACGGCGAAAGATCGACTCTACCAACTTGAGTTGTACAAACGATACTATCGAGGGACAGTCGCCGAGGTCATCGGCAGCGGCGATGGTGACGACGACTGGATACAGTTCGACAAGGAAGCGCGCCGAAATACCGCCGGGGAACCGTCCCTCGACGAACAGGCCGAAAAACAGATGACGGCAGACCAGCGGCAGATACTGCAGGCGTTTACCGACGGCATCAACCGTTACATCCGATCGGTCCGTAACAGCGACGACCGCGACTTCCACAAGGGCTTCCACGAGAACGACTTCGAACCGGAGGAGTTCTCGTTTTCCGATGCCGCTGGCATGTTCGTTGCGACCATGTCGTACTTCAGCGGAACACAACTCGAAACGCTCGGTGCAGCACTCGTCGATGCGCTCGAGGAGGAAACGGGAAGCCGGGAACGTGCGATGGAACTGTTCCGAGACTGCAACTGGGGTGACGATCCCGGGGCGCCGACCTCGACCGTGCAACCCGAGGTCGGATATCAGCCGCCGTACGTCGAGGCCAATTCGGTGAGTGAATCCGCACCGACCTACGAGAGTCGAGGGACAACTGGGGAACTCAACGACTCGACCAACAAGGTTACGGGTGGCCTCACGACGACGCCGGCGAACGCACGGACCGTCCACGAAACCGAGATGGGTCGGATCCAGACACTGGCGTCGGGTCTCGACAGTCTCGGACTTGCCATGAAGTACGGCAGTAACGCACTCGCTGTACAGGGTGACATCACCGAATCCGGCGATGCCCTCTTGTTCGGTGGTCCACAGATGGGATTCAATACCCCATCCGTCATGTACGAGGCGGGACTGCACGGTCCGGACTTCGACGTGACGGGTTCGACGGTCGCCGGCTATCCGTTCATTATGTTCGGCCATAACCAGAACGGGGCGTTTACGTCGACCGCAGGCCTGGACAATAGCATCCAGACGTTCGTCGAATCGATTACGACCACCGAGGACGGACCGGATACGTACACGTTCCAGGGCGAAGAGTACGAGATCGAAACCGAAGAGCAAACGATCGCTGTAAAGGACGGCGACGACGTCACCTACACCGAGCGGTTCACCCGTCACGGCGTTATTACGACGTGGGACCCGGAGAACGACCAGGCCATCGCACAGACGCGTGCGTACGCAGGGAAGCACATGCGGTGTCTGCGGGCGTATCTCGAGTCGCAGTTCGCCGGCGACGTCGAGGAGTTCAAGGAAGCGGCCCAACAGTGTGATTACTCACTGAACTTCTTCTGGGCCGGCAAGAGTGGTGATATCGGGTACTTCCATCTGGGACGATATCCCGACGCCGAATCCGTCGACTGGGATACCCGACTGCCCGCCGACGGGACGAAGTACGAACTCACGGACGACGATTATCTCCGTGCTGCCGACGGGGACGTCCCGTACGCCATCAATCCGGAGCCGGGATACACCGCGAACTGGAACAATAAGCCCGCACCGGACTGGAACAGCGGTGATCTCAGCTACTTCTGGTCGACGCACCACCGCGTCCAGCGAATCATCAATCTCGTCGAGCACAGCCTGGAAGAAACCGGCACGATCGATTACGAGCGACTGAAGGAGATTATCTACGATATTTCCTTCGCCGACCGCAGGGCACTCCGGTACAAACCGCACCTCCTCTCGGCGCTGGACGACGCGGACTTAGACGAAACGGAACAGCAGGCGAAAGCAGCGCTCGAGTCGTGGGAGAACTATCGGCAAGGCGACGGGGAAGACTTCACTGGGAAGTACACCGCCGGGTTCACGATCTGGGACGCGACGTTCCCGAAACTAATCGACGAAGTGTTTCGCGACGAGTTCGGTCACGCGTACGACTTAGCGAAGAACTTCCTCAACTACAGATACGGTCAGGGAACGCTCATGCGCGTCCTCCACCGGGACGAGGCCGCACTCGAGCCGAACGCCGAGTACGTAGACGGTGATCCGGACGACGAACTGGTCGCTGCCTTCCGCAGCGCCGTCTCGGAACTCTCGGAGACATACGACGGCGACCCGTCTTCCTGGCGAATGGACGCGCGTATCGCTGACCTCAACAACATGGCACTGTTCGGGATGCCGATCGGAGTCAGCGACGCCGGCGATATGCCCTGGGTAGACCGTGGAACGGAAAACCACATCGTCCGGCTGAGTGACGATCCGAAAGCCGAGAACGTCCTTCCGCCGGGTAACGACGGCTACGTCGCTCCCGATGGGACGACCGGCAAACACTACGACGACCAACTCCAGCTGTTCATCGACTTCGAGTACAAGCAACTGCTGTTTGCCGACGAAGACGTCGACGCTGCCACGGAATCGACACAGGAACTGACGCGACAGCCCGACGGTGCACCTGCGGACGCTCCCGATAACCGATCGGACGATGGCACACCCGACGACACGACTGACAGCACGCCCGGGTTCACGGCACTCACCGGTGCCGGCGCCGTGCTTGGTTCGGCACTCGTCTGGCTGCGCCGCCAAACCGACGAGGACTGAAACCGGATTCTACCCATCTTCGTTGTGTCCCCGATCTGTTTTAAGGTATTTGGCGATGTGGACTTCCTGTCTCGAGCGGGCTTCGCCGCGGCCCCATCTCAATGACTATGGACCCATCTGGCTGACGTATTGCATCGCTCAGATGGAGCGGTCGTTCGAGACAGAGACTGTTAGCGGGCTTCTATCGAGCCGTACTATCAAAGTAGACGACTGATCGGTTCGAACTGAGAGACTCGCTTCGGAGAGAAGCGGGCAGTGTCAGTCCTGTGTTTGCGAGTACTCGTCGACCCACTCCTGGAGCGTGATGCCCATCGCCGACTGGGTGATCGCGTTCGAGGACGCCGAGTTCGCGCTCTTTACGAGCTCTGCCTCCAGCGTTCGGGTGGGAATCTCGCCGATGAAGTGGGGAATCGCCCGCTGGACCGCGAGTGGACAGCCGACCTCGTGGGCGAGCGCATAGCCCGACAGCGAATGCGGGACCTCTTCGGTCGCGTACCGTCGGTCGGGCTCGAGCAACTGTTCGTCGTCGACGAAGTCGACGTACTCGTAGCACTTGCCGACGTCGTGGAGGAGACACGCCGCGACGACGACGTCGATGTCGGGGTCCGCGCCGTGGAAGTCACGCTGTTCTGCGGCCGTCTGGCGGGCGATACGCGTGACGCCGCGAACGTGCTCGACGTTGGTCACCTCGTGGATGTTCCAGGCGTAGGGGATATCCTCGATGTGTCGCCATCCGCCCCGGTCGAGCCCGAGCGCCCACGCGTCGACGACTTTCTCGCGGAGGGCCGGATTGTCGATCGCGTCGAGTTCGGGAAACGCCTCGCGGACCTGGCTCTCGTAGTCGGGCATGAGTTATCGGTCGGCTTTGACGAGTCGCTCTTGCCCGATAAATCGCGGGCGCTCCTCGAGGGCCAGAAAGTTGTCGACGTCTTCGCGGGCTTCCTTGGCTTTCCCCTTCGCGGGGTCGTAGTCACGAGAGCCCTCGCTGCCCAGCGCGGCATAGAGCTTCGAGAGGTCCTCGAAGTACAGTTCGGCGACGCCGTCGAACTCCGCGTTCTCGGGATCGGTCGGCAGGACGGTGTTGTACTTGACGACGCCGTCGATCTCGCGAGCGATGGGCGTGTGGTTGGTCTGCCAGTAGTCGACGAACTCCTCGTGAGTCATGCCCTCCTGACGAACCAGGAACGCCGAGTGTTTGTAGAGGCGGTCGGTGTCACTCTCGACGTCGTCTTTCTGGACGATCTCCTCACCGATGAACCGCGGGCGCTCCTCGAGAGCCAGGAAGTTGTCGACGTCGTCACGGGCTTTCGCCGCGATCTCTTTGGTGGGGTCGTAGTCACGGGAGCCGGGACTGCCAAGCGCCTCGTGGAGATCCTCGAGCGTCTCGAAGTACAGTTCTGCCAGCCCGTCGAACTCGGCGTGTTCGGGTTCGGTCGGTAGCACCTGCTGATACCGCACGACGCCCTCGATCTCCTTTGCGATGGGCGTGTGATTGGTCTGCCAGTGGTCGACGAACTCCTCGTGAGTCATGCCCTCCTGTCGAACGAGCAGGGCTACGTGCTTGTACATCACTGAACACTATCACACCCCCTCAAAATAAATCCTCAGGTTGACCGTGGACTGTTCATGGATGGATAATACCGAAGGGTGGTGGCAGAGACACTCACTGCCATGGAGGCAGTCAAGCCAGCTACTGGCGAACAACTCGCCGAATACACCGAGGACGACGACGCGGACGTCGAGGCCACGCTCGAGACTGCGATGGACACCTTCGAGACGTGGCGCGATCGGCCGCTGCGCGAGCGCGAGGAACCGCTCGCGTCCGCCGGCGACGTGCTGCGGGAGAACAAACGGCAGTACGCGGAGCTGATGACCGAGGAGATGGGCAAACCCATCTCCCAGGCTGTCGCCGAAGTCGAGAAGTGCGCGTGGGCCTGTGATCACTACGCGGAGCACGCGAGCGCCTACCTCGAGGCCGACCATCACCCCAGCCCACCGGGAACGTCGGTCAAGACCGTCCACGATCCGCTCGGACCCGTGCTCGCGGTGATGCCCTGGAACTTCCCATTCTGGCAGGTCCTCCGCTTTGCCGCACCGTATCTCATCGCCGGCAACGTCGGCCTGCTCAAACACGCCTCGAACGTTCCCGGGTGTGCGAAGGCGCTCGAGGAGGTCTTCCGCGAGGCCGGCTATCCCGAGGGCGTCTTCCAGACGTTGCTCGTCGACTCGAGCAAAGTCGAGGACGTCCTGACCGACGATCGGGTGCGCGCTGCGACGCTCACCGGCAGCGGGCCGGCCGGCCGGCCGAGCCGTCGCCGAGACCGCCGGCGAACACCTCAAGAAGGCCGTCCTCGAACTGGGTGGGAGCGATCCGTTCGTCGTGTTAGACGACGCGGATATCGATCGGGCCGTCGAGACGGGCGTGCAGGCGCGCACGCAGAACGGTGGCCAGTCCTGTATCTCGGCCAAGCGGTTCATCGTTCACGAGGCCGTCTACGACGAATTCGTCGACCGGTTCGCCGACGAATTCGAGAGCCACACGGTCGGCGACCCAATGGACGAGGCGACCGACGTCGGGCCGCAGGCGGACGCCGACCTGATGGCGCAACTCCACGACCAGGTCGAAGCCAGCGTCGAGGCCGGAGCGACGGTTCTGACGGGCGGCGACCCCCTCGACAGGGAGGGGGACTTCTATCCGCCGACCGTGCTGACCGACGTTCCCGAGGGTTGTCCCGCGGACGCGGAGGAGACCTTCGGCCCCGTCGCAGCCGTCTACGAGGTGGCTGACGAAACCGAAGCCGTCGAACTCGCGAACGATACGCGGTTCGGGCTTAGCGCGAGCCTCTGGGCCGACGACCGCGAGCGCGGACAGCGACTCGCGCGCGAGATCGATGCCGGCTGCGTCTACATCAACGAGATGACGAAGTCGGACCCGCGCGTGCCGTTCGGCGGGATCAAAGACTCCGGCTACGGCCGGGAACTCTCGGAAGTTGGCATCAAGGAGTTCGTGAACCGGAAAACAGTGTGGGTTCAGTGAGAGGACTCCCGTCATCCGGGCTGCTGTTACTTGGTTCCAGCACACTCTGGGACGGATCGCGAATCCGCCGGTGCTGATACTGCCGGACAGAACTACGTGAAGATCGGTCGCTCTGCTGCGGCCGTCACCGGTGGAGACGGCCGCGGATCCGCGACCGACTTCGTATTGACTTCTGTCCGACAGTATGACTGGCAGGAGTCCGTAACACTCGGATCCAGCGCGTACTCGATCGTGCGAGACCGTCCCTGTGATTCGAGTTTCCGAGTGTCCCTGTCCGCAATAGAACGCCGGTAAGTAATGGCGATCACCCTTCCAGCTGCGACAGTTCGTCCATTGCTGAATATAAAACCTTTGTCAATCAACCCCCACCGTATATGAAGGTATCATAATGATTTATTAGGGATTGGTGTACAGTGGATAACATACCCATGCGAGGGCCAATCAATGGAGACAATAACAGTATCGCATCTGGTTCGTCACGTCGGACGTTCCTGTCGGCCGCCGGCGCAGCGGGCGCCGTAGCACTCGCCGGCTGTGCGGGGGGGAGCGGGAGTGAAACGGTGACAATTGCGAGCCTCAACCCGATGAGCGGGGCATACAGCTCACTCGGTCCGGCACAGCGAAACGGCGTCGAGTTGGCCGTCCAGCAGATCAACAACAGCGACGAGTTCGACTACGAGATCGAAGCGGTGTACGACGATACCGAGACGGAGGCCGGAGCCGCGTCCCAGGCCGCCCAAGAAGTCGTCCAGCAGGAGCAAGCCGACTTCGTGTTCGGTGCGATCTCCAGCTCCGTCGCGCTGGGGCTCAACGAGTTCGCCAGCGATGCGGAATTCGTTTACTTCCCAGGTGCGGCGGCCGTTCCGGTCACGGGCGAGGCGTGCAACGAGTGGGTCTTCCGCTTCGAGACGAACACGGCCCAGATCGCCGAGGCGATCTCGGCGCACACCGTCAACGAGATCGGCTCGAACGTCTGGTTCCACATCGCCGACTACGCCTACGGGGATTCGGTCTACAACCGGACCAGAGAACGGATGCAAGAGGCAAACAGCAGCTTCACGGAGGTTGGGAAGACGGAATCCAGCCTCGGATCCTCGAACTTCGGCTCGTACATCAGCCAGATTGACTCGTCCGACGCCGACGCAGTCATCCTCGGTATGACTGGCGGGGACCTCGTCAACTTCGTCAATCAGGCCGCAAACCAGGGTCTTACACAGGAGAAAGCGCTCGTCGGTCCAACGATGGCGTTCAAGAGCGCGCGCTCGGGCGCGGGGGCCAGTGCGGTCGGCACCTACGGCGGCGTCCGCTACGATCCCTCGGTCGAGCTCGGCGACAACCAGCAGTTCGTCGAAGCCTTCCAGGACGAATACGACGATGTCCCCGGCAACTTCGAGCGGGTCGGCTACGAGTCCATTCGCCTGATGGTCCGAGGTATGCAGGAAGCCGAGAGTACCGACCCCGCAGACGTCAGGGATGCCCTCGAGGGCGGGACGTTCACGACGGTGCTGGGAGACATCACGCTTCGGGAGTCCGACCATCAGGCCACGAACCCAACCTGGATGGCCGAGCTGGTCGAAGGCGACGGCGGTATGGCTGACGTGAACCTCCTCAGCAAGGTCGAGGGTGAGAACACGCTGCCGCCGGGCTCCGAGCTGGGCTGTGAACTGAACTAGAGTAACAATGACACTCGTAGCAGACCTAACCGAACAACTGATCAACGGCGTCACCCTCGGGATGGTGTACGTCCTGTTAGCTGCGGGACTGTCCATCATCTTCGGGGTCATGGACGTCATTAACTTCTCACACGGGGAACTGTTCGCCCTCGGGGCGTACTTTGCACTCAGCATCTCCGGTGCGCTCGGCGTCGGGGTGGGTTTCTGGACAGCACTGGTCATTGCACCGCTGCTGGTCGGTGTCGTCGGTGTTGCCATCGAACGCTTCACCATTCGGCCGCTGTACGGCCGCAATCCCCTGTACCACATCCTCCTTACCTTCGGGCTTGTCCTCATTATCAACGACCTGATTAAGCTGATTTGGGGAACCAAACAGCGGAATCTCGGAGTGCCAGGCTATCTCAGCCAGCCGGTCGGCTTCGCTGGCATCCAGGTGTCACTGTACAGCTACTTCATGATCGTCTTTGCGGGCGCGCTTGCACTCGGGATCTACCTGTTCCTGAACCGAACCAAATACGGGATGATTGTCCGGGCTGGCTCACAGGACAGGCAAATGGTCCGCAACGTCGGTATTGACATCGACAAGTACTATACGCTCGTGTTCGGGCTCGGTGCCGCGCTCGCAGCCGTTGGCGGAATCGTGCTCGGCGGCTACCAGAGCGTCAGCACTGGGATGGGCAACAGCGTCATCATCCCTGCGTTCATCATCGTCGTGCTCGGCGGCCTCGGGAGTTTCCGCGGTGCCGTCTTCGGGGGCCTTCTCGTGGGTGTTATCCGCACGATGACGCGGACGTACGGCGGCGCGGAGTTCGGCGAACTCGCCGGCATCACGCTCTCGCTGCCGGACCTGGAAGGGCTCACCATCTTCCTGTTGATGATCGCCGTGTTGCTGATCAAGCCACAGGGGCTGTTCGGAGATCCGGAATACCAGGACGAAGGCGGCGAAGAAGGTGACCTCCTGACCGGTGCCGGCGGCGGCGTGTTCACGGACAGCGTCCGGATGAAACTCGGAGCGGCAGCGGTCGGGCTGCTGGCAATCGCTCCCTTCGCGATCCTCCTGACCGGCAACGACTACTACGTTATCCTCCTCAACCGCGTGCTCATTATGGCCATCTTCGCGCTGAGTCTGGACATCGTCATGGGCTACACCGGGCTCGTCCCGCTTGGCCATACGATGTTCTACGGCGTCGGCGCGTACGTGGCCGCGCTGGTGATGATCCACTACACGTCGTCGTTCATCATCGCGCTCGCTGGTGCGATCATCATCTGTGCGCTCATCGCGTGGATCGTCGGGAGCCTCTCGATTCGGGTCTCCGGCGTCTACTTCGCGATGATTACGCTGGCCTTTGCCGAGTTGTTCTACAACGCGGTGTTCAAGTTCCAGTTCACCGGGGGCAGCGACGGACTGCTCGGCTGGGACACGTTCTTCGGAATCGCCGGCATCGGTGCCGAGCTCGGCGAGATCGAACTGCTGGTCGCTGGCTTCGAGATCACGCCGAACGTGATCTTCTACTACACCGCGCTGTTCCTGGCGGTCGCGTCGCTGCTGTTTGCCCGGCGGTTCATGAACGCGCCGTTTGGCAGCGTCCTCCAGTCCATCAGTGAGGCCGAGGAACGCGCCGAGTTCATCGGCTACGACGTGACGAAATACAAACGCCGCGCGTTTGTCATCAGCGGTGGGATGGCCGGAATGGCCGGCGGCCTCCTGGCTGTCAAGCCGAGTACGTTCATCATCTCGCCCGACCAGACCCTCGCGTGGATTCACTCCGGTGAGGTCATCGTAATGACGCTGCTTGGCGGTATGGGAACGCTCTTCGGACCGATGATCGGTGCCGGCGTCTTCATCGGTGCCGAGGACATCCTCTCGTCGTACACCGAGCAGTGGCGACTGGTGATTGGGACCATCTTCGTGCTGTTCGTGTTGTTCGTGCCACGGGGGCTCGTGTCGGTCCCATCGCTGCTCGTTCAGCGTCGCCAGAGTGCGGAAAGCGACAGCCCGTCAGTCGGGTTCGACGAATCGGAGGTGAACACGCATGACTGAGGCAGTACTCGAAACGGACGGACTGACGAAACGCTTCGGTGAACTCACCGCCGTCGACCACGTCGACCTCGAGGTCGAGAAAGGCGAGTTTCGGAGCGTCATCGGCCCGAACGGTGCCGGCAAGACGACCACGTTCAATCTCATCACCGGTGCACTCATCCCCTCCGAAGGGACCGTGCGCTTCAACGGCACGGACATCACGAACATGCTGCCACACGAACGTGTCCACCACGGCGTCGGTCGATCGTTCCAGATCACCAACGTGTTCGGCGGTCTCACTGTCCGCGAGAACGTCCGACTCGCCGCACAAGCGATGTACGGCGACGACATCAGTCGCCGGGAGGCGATGTTCCGCGACAAGGACTCGTTCGACGAGTTGACCGATCGGACCACCGAAATCCTCGACAAAATCGGCCTGCGTGACCGTGCAGACGAACACGCGGACACGCTCGCATACGGCGATCAGCGCCGGCTGGAAATCGGCATCGTGCTCGCAACTGACCCAGAACTAGTTATGCTCGACGAACCGACCGCAGGGATGAGTAGCGAGGAAACGCAGGAAACGATGGCGCTCATCAGTGACGTCCTCTCGGACCAGTCGTTGATGCTCATCGAACACGATATCGACCTCGTTATGCGTGTCTCCGACCGGATTACCGTCCTGACTCGCGGGCAGGAGCTCGCGAGCGGAACGCCGGAGGAGATCGCAGACAACGAGGACGTCCGCGACGCGTACCTCGGAGGTGCTCGCGATGAGTGAGCCACTGCTCTCGATCCAGGACTTGCGCGCCGGCTACGATATGACCGAGGTACTGCAAGGACTCTCGCTCGACGTCGAGCGTGGCTCGGTCGTCTCACTCGTCGGCCGCAATGGCGTCGGCAAGACGACGACGCTCCGATCGATCGTCGGCAACCTCACGCCCACTGGCGGTTCGATTCAGTTCAACGGGAACGACATCACGACCCTCGAGACCGAGTCGACCATCAGAAACGGGATCGCGTTCGTCCCGGAAGGGCGAAGAGTGTTCCCTGGCCTGACAGTCCGTGAGAACATCGAGATGGGCCACATGGGCGTTGACGCGAGCGACGGCCCGTCGGTCGACGAAGTGATCAACATGTTCGAGAACCTCCAGGAGCGCGAGGACAGCTACGGCTCGGTGCTCTCCGGCGGCGAACAGCAGATGGTCGCGATCGGTCGTGCACTGATCGCTGACCCCGATCTGCTCTTGCTCGACGAGCCGACCGAAGGGCTTGCGCCCTACATCGTTAGACAGATCGAGGACATCATCGCCGACCTCAACGAGCAGGGCATCACTGTCCTGGTCGTCGAACAGAACATCCCAGTCGCACTGGGCGTGTCCGACTATACGTACATCCTCGAGAAGGGCCACATCGTCCACGAAGGCCCCGCGGATAATGTCAGCGAGAATGACAAGGTTCTCAACGAACACCTCGGTGTCGGACTGACCGACTAGGTCGCTCCGGCAGACTGTTCGGACAGCCGGTCGATAGACCAGAGCAGCCACGTCGGTTTGGTGTCGGTCGCCGCTCTTGTTTTCTGAGACGGGCGTTACTTATTTCGGAGCCGTCTGAGAATACGTGTACATGAAATCAATCGTACTCGGTATCGATCAGAACGTCGACCGCGCAGCAGCACAGGCCGAGACAGTTATCAACCTGTTCGACATCGACAACACCCGTGCGTATCTGCTCCACGATTTCGTCGACAATCCGGAAGGGGCGTCCGTCACACAGGTCGACGCCGTCAAACGAGCACAGGAACACCTCGAGGACGCAGGCGTGGCGGTCGAACTGCGGGAGGGGAGCGGCGACCCGGCGGAGTCGATCCTCGAAACCGCCGAGGAACTCGATGCCGATGCCATCTGTGTCGCCGGACGCAACCGATCGCCGGCGGGCAAGGTACTGTTCGGGAGTGTGACCCAGTCGGTCGTGCTGAACACCGACCGACCGGTACTCATCTGCAGCGAAGCGGAGACGGCATAGCAGCTCCGTCCGCTTACCAGCGATCCGTCGCCAGTGACAACTTCGATAACACACGGCACCCCAGTATTCGAAAGAGTAGAACGACACTCGACGCGAATAGTCGCCGCTATCGCTGGGGAAGGATGGTGAAGGGAACGAATTCGCCTTCGGTGCTCGTTCGAGTAAGCAGAACTAACGGTACGAGAGATTGACGCGGAGTTCGCCCGCGATACCCCGGACGAGGTTCGCGAGTTCGTTTTCGACACGGTCGCTGTCGAGGCGGTTGGATGGACCCGAGACGCTGATTGCGCCGTAGGAGTTTCCGGCATTGTCCGTAATCGGAGCGCCGACACCGGAGACGCCCTGCAGGAACTGCTCGGAGCCGTACGCGACGCCCTGGTCCCGGATCTCCTCGAGTTCAGCCTCGAGGTCTGCACGGGTTTTTCCGTCGCCGAGCGGGTAGTCATAGCTATCCAGAATTTCCGCTCGGCGCGCTGCTGGCAGGTTCGCGAGGATCGCCTTTCCTGCCGCTAGCTGATACAGTTCGATGTGATGTCCGATCCGAGCGTTGGTTTGAATGCCGTGTTTTCCCACGGACTTGGCGATGAACACGGCCTTCCCGTTTTCTTCGACGGTCCACCAGGCTTTCTCGTCCGTCTCGTCGGCGAGTTCGTCGAGTTTCGGAAGCACCTCGTCGTACATCTCCTGGGTTTCCTGGACCATCATTCCCATATCGAGCACCTTGAGGCTGAGACGGTACTCCTGCGAATCGTTCTGGACGACGTAGCCCCGGTCCTTGAGCGTCGAGAGGTGAACGTGTACGGTGCTCTTTGGCATATTCACTGCGTCGGCGAGCTCCGTTACGCCGGCGGACGTGTGCTCTTTGAGTGCTTCCATGATATCGAGCATCCGTTCGTCCGAGCTGACCGTGTTGCTCTGTCCCATAAAAAGGAAGACGGACTCGATACCAATAATGTTGTTCATTGTTGTTGAATCTGGCAGAGATCGCATTGACATAACTTGTTCGACGCGTTCAGAGTAGGCAGGGCCTCAGTAATACGCAATCATGATTGTCCCCTCTCGGAACTAGTACGAAACAGTTGGAAACAGAAATCACAAGACAGAACCGAGATCTCGTGAAGAGAGCGCTGGAAATGTTTACCTTATCCGAGTTACTCGAATGGATTGGGAGAGCTATCCTTGAGCGTGCTGCCACGTTGCTCAGCATATCAACCGAAGAACGCGTCTACTAGGATAGTTTGAGATTGAGAGACAGATCCATTGTGTTCTATGTTAGTATCCAACAATCTGCCGTTCATCAAGAATGAACAGCCGAGGTTGATTTTAGCGAACGGAGTTCACCCGCCACCCCATCCATTACACAACTACACCTGTAATGGTAGTGTCTCAAACGAGATCGGTACCGATCACAGGACAGCTACTGACCTGTCCTGAGACCATCAGAGAGAGCGCTCACTGCTCAGCCTCACACTCACAGCCACCATCACTCAGCAGTTCGGTGAGGTTCTTGTGGGTCCCGCAGTCGGTGCAGTGTACGTTAATTTTGACGAAAATATCGAACGAGCCGAGCGTGAGCGTGTTCGTATCTCGGAGATTCGAGAGTGCTGTCTCTACGACGGCTATAAGGCGACCGCGAAGCCCGTTGATCGCCTGTTGAGCGGACTCAATTCGATCACCGGTCTCTGTCCTTTTTTCGACACCCCGTCCTTTTGTCAGGTACGTGTGAATCGCCTGGTGTGTGACGAAGTCGTTCTGTAACTGTTCGACATCGATATTGTCGCGCTCGAGTGTTTTCCGGACGCGAGTTTGCTCGCCCCGACTCACGTCATCGTCCGTGAGGGCGCGATAAATTGTCTCGATCTCGCCGCTGAAGCGTTGCTGTGAAGTTCCTGCTAGCGCACTGCGGAGCACTTCTTTGTTAAAGTAGTCCGCGAGTTCACGGAGACTGTGGGAGTCTTTTCCATCATCAACCCAATATTCTTCGAGTTCACGTCCCATCCCGTCGAGCGAATACCGATCGATGACCTTTCCGACTTTGTATCTGGGGGTTTCGTTCGAATCCGAAGCGTCAGCCATTATCAATACCTATTGAGCGAGAAATACTAAAGTGTGTTCGTTGGCTGCTCCAGCAAGGCTAATTTCGTCTGGACTATCCTAACTGTTTTTAATATCAGTGCAAATCAGCTAGTGATGATCGGAAACCGCTGGATCAAAATAGCGAATTCCTTCCTACTTCTATGTAAAAGTTTATCAGAGAACACCACACATGCGGGCGTATGGAACAACAGAGAGTGATTCGTGAGACTGGAACGATACACGCCGAGAATATTGGGGGAATCGACGAGACGACAGTCGAGTTCTCCCCGGGAGTGACAGTTCTCGAAGGTCGCAACGCGACCAACCGGACATCCTTTCTCCAGGCAGTGATGGCAGCGCTCGGCAGCGAAAACGTCTCGATCAAAGGTGACGCGGACGAAGCGTCCGTTGAACTCACGCTCGGTGACGAGACGTATACCCGGACGCTGAGCCGGCGATCCGGTACTATCGCTTCCGACGGTAAGCCGTATCTAGACGATCCAATGCTCGCTGATCTGTTCGCATTCCTGCTTGAGTCCAACGAGGCCCGGCGGGCCGTTGCCGCGAGCGATGACCTGCGGGAACTTATCATGCGGCCGGTCGACACTGGAGCCATTCACTCCGAGATCGATCGGCTCGTCGAGAAGCGCCGCGATCTCGAACGTGAACTCGACGAAATCGACGAGATCAAAGGCGAACTCCCTGGACTGGAGAAGAAGCGAACGCAGCTCACACAGGAAATCGAAAAGAAGAAGGCCGAACTTGCGGAAAAAGAAGCGGAGCTACAGGAAGCCGATGCCGATGTCGAAGAAACGCGCGAGGAGAAATCCGCCCTCGAGGACAAACTCGACGAACTGCGGTCGAAGCGAAAACAACTCGACGACATCCGATACGATCTTGAAACGGAACGCGAGAGCCTCGAAGCGCTCAATCGCGAACAGCAGGATCTCGAAGACGAGCAAGCCGAACTTCCCGACGCACCAGTCGGCGAGATTTCGGAGATCGAGTCGGAAATCAGCCGGCTCCGGGAGCAAAAGCAGACCCTCGAGACGGAGGTCAGCGAACTCCAGAGCGTTATCGGCTTCAACGAGGAGATGCTCGAAGACCCCGAGACGAGCGCGCTCGAGTCGCTTTCCGAGGACTCGACAGAAGACGTCACCGAGCAGTTGCTCCCGAGCGACGACGTGACCTGCTGGACGTGTGGGAGTGAGGTCGAAAAACAACAGATCGAATCGACAATCGATCAGTTACGGCAGGTCAGTCAGGCCAAATTCGACAAAGTAAACCGGTTAGACGATGAGATCGACGACCTAAACGAGAAAAAGAAATCGCTCCAGCAGTCCCAGCGGGAACGTGACCACATCGAACGGCGACTATCAGATCTGGAGCGGGAAATCGAGCGCAGCGAGAACACGATTGACACGCTTCAAACACAACGTGAGGAGGTCACTGACGAAATCGAGAATATCGAAGCGGAGGTAGAGGTGTTAGAAAACGAAGACTACAGTACAATCTTAGACCTCCACAAAGAGGCCAACCAGACCGAATACGAACTCGGAAAGTTGGAAAACGACCTTGAGCGCGTCGAGAGCCAGATCAAAGAGATTGAAGAGCGCATCGCCCAAGCGGACAACATCGAGGCACGACGCGACGAGATCAAAGCCGAAATCGAGGATCTTCGGACGAAGATAGAGCAGATTGAGGAAAACGCGGTCGAGGAATTCAACGAGCATATGGATGCCGTTCTGGAGATGCTCGAATACGCGAACCTCGACCGTATCTGGATCGAACGCGTCGAACGAGACGTGCGTGAGGGCAGGCAGAAAGTAACAAAGTCAGTCTTCGAGTTGCACGTCATCCGCACGTCCACGTCGGGTGCGGCGTACGAGGACACCGTTGATCACTTATCGGAGAGCGAACGGGAGGTAACGGGACTCATCTTTGCACTCGCGGGTTATCTCGCACACGAAGTGTACGAAGACATCCCGTTCATGCTGCTCGATTCGCTGGAAGCAATTGACTCCGCGCGGATTGCAACCCTCGTGGACTACCTCACTGATTATACGGGCTACCTGCTCGTCGCATTGCTCCCGGAGGACGCCGCAGCTCTCTCCGACAAGTACGAACGAGTGACCGACATATAGATTAACAGTTACTGCTCTGTTGAAAAGCGATCTAATCAGCTGATATAACTGGCTTAGAAGGATAAAGCCGAGGAATTCGATTCTGTCCTATGGAAATCGATATCCTCGACTTCGTTGAGCAGTGTCGTGACCTAGCCAAACAAGCGGCGGGTTCGCCCGCTGGGTCCATGTCGTCCTACACTGTTTTTGGCTCGAAGAAGGTCACAGCTACCGTGAAACGCCGAATCGGTTGAAGTACATGACCGAGGTTCGTGACGTACTCGGTCTCGATCGAGAGAACCTCCCCGACTACAGCACGATCTACAAGTCGTTCGACCGGCTGAACATGTGGGTGTGACGGGCGTTGCTGCGCGTTTCAGCGCAGCAACACCCGCAGTCTGGTCACGCTGCTCTCGACAGCACGTTCTTTGACCGCCGCCGTTCTTCGTCGTACTTCCGCCAGCGGTCAGGAAATACTGTGCAGACGCTGAAAGTGACGATAGTAACTGATATACAGTCACTCGCTGTTCTTGATGTTTAGATCTTAGTAATCACGCTGTGAGGTTCTTCGATCGCTTGTGCGTCCTCGTCCAGCAGTGCCACGACGAGATACGGGACGTACGATTCGAAGTACTCGACGAGCGCTGCGATCCGCTCAGAGTCAATTGCCTCGAGGGAGTCGAGCAGCATGAACGGGACCGTCTCGTAGACGTCGTGAACCAAATAGCCTGCAAGCGCGAACACGAGTCCGATTACTTCCCGTTCGCTTTCGCTCAGGTGATCGATCGTGTCCTCGTAGGCTGCGCCATCGTCGGTGCTACGCACGATTTTGAGGTCGAACGAGGACTTCGTGACCTTGCGGCGGCCCTCACGGACCTCTCGCGTAGTTCGATCGATCCAGATCCGATCGAGGTTATCGTATCCGAGCGTCGAACGGAGGTTCTCCATATGTTCGTTGAACGCCTCGACGGCGTTCGCTTCGATCTGGTCGATCCGCGTTCGGAGGTCCGTCAGTTCGTCAGTCACGTCTTCACGACGGCTCTTGAGTTCTTCGCGCTCGCTGAGCCGATCCTCGATCGTAGCGATTTCGTCTTCGATCTCGTCACGTTTGCGCTCTTTGCGCTCGAGTTTGAACTCGAGTTGGTTGACCTCTTTGTGCTGGTCGAGGATCTCGCCGTAGTCCTCGCTTTCGAGGTCATCGATTTCAGCTTCGAGGTCGTCGATCTCGTTGGTTAGACGCTCACGTTTGTCCGTCAAGTCGTCGGTTCGGTCGCTTCGACGTTCGATCTCGTCGTCGGTTGACTCGAGGCGCTGTTGTGTCTGTCGGTATTCGGTTCGGTTCTCTTTGATCGTCGACAGCGTTTCTCGCCGATCGGTCAGCTCAGAATCGATCTCGGATCGCTCCTTGAGACGCTCCTGGTGTGCCGTTCGGAGTTGGTCGATCGTCGTTTCGATCTGCTCTCGAGCGACCGATGAACCGCAGGTCCAACACGTGACAGTCTCGGAATCTTCGAGCAGTTGGTCCGTTATGGGCCCATCATCGGTTTCGGTGGTCTCGCCGAGGAACGAGTCCGGTTCCTCGAGGAGCTGTTCGTTGAACTGGATCGTACTCTTGAGCTGTGAAATCTCTTCGGAGAGGTCCGATTTCTCCTCTTGGAGCGCATCGATTTCGGCTTCGATCTGGCTCACGTCGGTCTCTTCGCCCGTCGAAAGCGATTCAAGTCGGTCTCGGATCTCACTCCGTTCTTCTTTCAGTGCCTCGATGCTCTCGCGCTCGGTCTCGATTCGGTCACGGACGCGTTCGAGTTCGGATCGCGTCTCGCGCAGTTCGTCGAGTTTCGTCTCGAGCTCAGATTGTTCTTCCCGCCGCTTTTCGACATCGACGTTCGTTTCTTCGAGGTCAGCTTGGGCTGTCTCGAGTTCGTCTCGTAGCGTCTCGATCTCGTCGGTTACACGCGTCCGTTTCGCTTCGAGATCGGGAAGTCGCTGCTCGAGTGTGTCTATCTCTTCTAGTTGTTCGTCGATTTCACGCTTTCGCTGCTCGTATTGTTCGATCTCTGTTTTGATTGCGCCAGTGTCGACCGGGCGCATGATCAGTTCGCGGAGGTCGTCTCCGCGAGCAACGGCCTGACGTGCCTCGTTCGACTCGAGCAGAAACGCAAATAAATCCGCGAGTTCCGGATCCTCCAGATACGGATCGCCATCGGTGGTGATCGTTCCGTTTCGACGGGAAAGGTGCCGGCGGTAGATTTCATCGCCGAACTCGAGCGTTGCGCTTCCTTCGTCAGCATCGGCTTTGAGGCTTACTTGATCGCTTCCGAGCGCTGCCATAATCGCCTGTAGGAGTGATGTACGATTGGTCGCGTTCCGTCCGGACAGAACCGTTACTCCCTCCTGAAACGAGACTTCCGTCTCATCGATGCCACCAATATTCGTCGCAGACAGCGTTGCCTGCGTCGGAACTTCCTGCTTAGCTGTCCCTAATTCAGGTTCCATGCACTGCTATAGTTCCCACTCTTACATAGATATAACGCTTCATCCCATTGTGTGATCTCTCTGTATGCTACCGATAGCATCTTGACTGTCGAGACGTTTCTTTTACGGTTGGCTTTGGCAGTTACAGGATCGTTCGTCGAGTAACTCCCTGACAGTGTACTCTTGAAAGCACTCCTCGCAAGTCACGGTAACGGAGACGGTAACGTTGAACTCACCGATATCGATGAGATCCTTTTGATCGAGTCGGGAAATCGTATCCGATGTCACTGCTGCGGTTCGATTTTGGAGCGCAGCGAGCTTTTCGCGGCTTCGCTCGAGTTGTTCCTCGTCGCTTGGTTTCTCGAGTTCAGTCTCGAGGCATTTCGTGAGGTGGTTGTAGACGGTTTGATGAGAGACGAAATCAGATTCGACCTGCTCGACCGGAACCCCATCTCGTTGCAGTTCATTTCGCGTCTGGACCCGTGTACCACTGCTGACATCATCGTCCGTGAGCAATCGGTATGTATTCTCGGTTTCCCCTTCTCTCGGCGGAATATCTGCGTTAGCAAGTGCCGCCGATAGTATCTGCTGATTTACGTATGTTGCGAGTTGCCGTGTGCTGAGCTGTTCGTCAGCATCGCCGGTCCAGTATGCGATCAAGTCGTCGTCGAGACCCGTCAGGTCGTATTTGTCGGCAACTCGTCCAAGCTTACAGCCACATGACGATTCGTCCGTCTCGGAATCCTCGATATTGGTCATTACATAAACGGAAGGTAATGAGCGTAAAGTATTTTTCCCTCTCGGATGAACGTCCGAGGGCTGGTATGGATATTCTCATACGCTCTTGCTACTGGTCGTTTTGTCATATGTCGGTATGGTAGTGCGACCATTTTCATAGCGGTCGATCGTTGCTACCTCTATTTACAACAGTACATCTGTAATAGATGTCGAAGCTAGTCTTGTTTAGTCTGATTGGGGTCAGGATCTGTTGTTCCAGTCATTCAAGGATGATAGAGTTCTCACAGCAGTGTAACTTACCCATACGTGGAACGCTGTATTCGAATATCGTATACGCCCTCTCCACTACTAGTTATGGCATGAGTGACATTTGATTTATGATTGATTATCGACTATAAAGAAATATTTGAAAGGAGGTAATTACTGGAACATAGATTCGAATGATTGGGGCGAGACCATTCTGTATACGGTATTCGTATACGGTTTCGATCGAGCTGGGTGTTGGCTCGGTGCCACAGTTGGTTCCTACTGTCACCAAGTAATTCAGGCGGTCTGTTGTCCTGATGTCCCGATGCAGCCGCCGGATGGGGCGTAGATGCGCCGGAACCGACTGACAGCAGCTTGTACCACAGGATGTGGTGAATTCTGGCAAGCGTTTGCTCGACGGAGTGAGGAACTCTCCTCGATCGTCCAGGCACTTATTAATTATATTTATAATATTTGAAATTAGTAACTACTCAAACGAACCTGATAGATCCTGTTCGTTGAGATAGACACTTATGAAGTACTGTCAAGGCTCAGTTCCGAGAGGGATACGATAAGCGGAAACCTCGGTCGTCAACCGCTGCCGTGCAACGGCTACTGGCTCTTCACGTCGTGTCACGCCGGTTGGGCCATACGCAACGTCGCTCCCCACTACCGCTATAACCCGAGTGCTTCACTTGCAACTGTCGTCTTCTGAATCTCCGTTGTTCCACCGATGATACTCAGAATCTTCGCATCTCGGTAGTATCGCTCGAGTGGTAGGTCCGTCCGGTATCCCTTCCCACCGTAGACCTGAATTGCGTTTCGAGTGACGAACTCGGCGGCGTCGCTCGCGACGTACTTCGCTTTACTCGACTGACGCGTACTGCCATTTCCAGATGCGATGGCTGTCGCCGAATCGTAGACGAGATGTCGCGCCGCGTCGAGCCGGGCATCCATATCCGCGACGAGAACCTGAACGGCTTGGTACTCGCCGACAGGCTTCCCACCTTGCTCGCGGTCGCCCGCATAGTCGACGGCTTCCTCGAAGGCAGCGGTCGCGATTCCGGTCCCGATCGCGCCCAGACCGGTTCTGGCCATATCGATCGTTCCCATCGCGATTCGGAAGCCTTGCCCGATCTCGCCAAGGAGTGCGGACTCGTCGATGGCGACGTTCTCAAGCGTTGAATCACCCGTCACGTGGCCGCGCATTCCCATGAACTCCGTCCGATCGAAGTCGAACCCGTCCCGTTCGTCGGCACTAGGTGCGAGAAACACGCTCACGCCGTGGCTCTCCTCGGGTGCTGGGCGTTTTCGAGCGACGACGAGGTGGAGATCCGCGACGCCGGCGTTCGTTCCGAACGCCTTCTCACCACTGAGCGCGTACCCGTTTTCGGTTTCCTCGGCAACCGTCGACAGCTCGGTCGGCGAACTGCCGGCGTCCGGCTCCGTCAGTAACATCGACCCGACAGTCTCGCCCTGTGCCATCGGCTCGAGGTATTCTTCCTTTTGGGCTTCCGTGCCGAAGTTCGCGAGCGGGAGTGCTGCGAACGTGTGGCCTTGGATCGTTTCAGCGACGGCACCGCTGGCCTGTGCGATTTGTTCGACAGCCAGACAGTAGGAGACGAAATCCGAGTCTTCGCCGCCGTACGCCTCGGGAAGCAAGATCCCCAACAGTCCATGTTCGCCTGCCGCTTCGATCACGTCGCGTGGGAACTCGTCAGTTCGTTCGATTCGATCGGCTGCTGGCTCGACGACCTCCTCGGCAAACGTCGCTGCTCGGTCACGGAACTCGCGGTGCTCGTCAGAGAGTGCGTTCTCGATGAGGCTCATTACAGTACTATAGGCGAGGCACATCATTATAAAAGTTCTCGAGCAGCTGTGACGAGAAATCTCAAATTGTTCTGTCCGACAGTAACACTGCCAGCACTACCGGTGACTGTTCTTGGTTTCAGTCGAGTGGTTGTCTGATAGGCTGCGGACAACAGCCAAAAAGGATGAGCTCGATCCCGTGGACTGGCGTCGTTACTCGAGGTTGACGTTGATGTTTTTAGCCTGGGTGTACTCCTGCAGTGCCTCGGTACCCTGTTCGCGCCCGTAGCCGCTCTGTTTGAAGCCACCGAACGGCGTCTGTGGCTGGGTCACGGGATATTCGTTGATGCTCACCATGCCGTAGTCGAGGTATTCGGCGGTCTGATGGGCCGTTTTGAGATCGGACGTCCAAATACCCGCCATGAGTCCGTACGGCGAGTCGTTGGCGATTTCGATCGCTTCCTCCTGGTCGGAGAACTCGATGACCGAGAGCACGGGGCCGAAAATCTCCTCCTGTGCGATCGTCATCTCGTTCGTCACGTCGGTAAAGACGGTCGGCTCGACGAAGTAGCCGGTATCCTTGTTCACGGGAACGCCGCCGCCGGTCGCGACGGTTGCGCCTTCGGCTTTGCCGGTCTCGATGTAGTCGAGGACCTCTTGCTGGTGGCTTTCGCTAACGGTCGGCCCCATCTGGCCGTCGTCGTCGATACCGCTGCCCAGCGGGATCGCCTCGGCCCGTTCGACGACTCGGTCGACGACCTCGTCGTGGACCGATTCGTGGACGAGCAGTCGCGAGCCGGCCCAGCACATCTGCCCGGCGTTCATGAAGATCCCGTAGTGACAGCCAGCAGCAGCGGCGTCGAGGTCAGCATCCGGGTAGACGATATTCGGCCCCTTGCCGCCAAGCTCGAGAGTGACGCCGGTGACGTTCTGTGAGGCGCGCTCCATGACGCCTTTGCCGACGCCCGTACTGCCGGTGAACGCGATGTGGTCGACGTCGGGGTGTTCGACGAGTCTGTTCCCTGCCGTGCTCCCGCGACCGGGAACGACGTTCACAACGCCATCGGGGATGCCTGCCTCTTCTGCAGCGAGCGCATAGTACAGTGCTGACAGCGGTGTCGTACTCGAGGGTTTGAGAACGGCCGTGTTTCCACACGCGAGCGCTGGTGCGAGACTCCGTCCGGCGAGCTGGAAGGGGTAGTTCCAGGGGATGACGTGTCCGGTGACACCGACCGGTTCTCGAACGGTGTAGTTCAGTCGGTCACCGGGTACCGGTACCTCGTCGCCCTCGATCTTGTCGGCCCAGCCAGCGTAGTAGCGGAACGTGTCGATGACCATGTCGACGTCGAGGGTGGCTTCGAACGGCGTCTTGCCGTTGTCCCGGGACTCGACGCGGACAATCTCGTCTTTCCGGTCTTCGATCGCGTCTGCCATGGCGTTGAGATACGAGCCGCGCTCCCGCGGATCGAGCGAGCGCCACTCACTGTCTCGGTCGACTGCATCGAACGCTGCCTCGACGGCACGATCGACATCTTCCTCGCTGGCTTCTGCGACCTTCGCATAGGTTTCCTCCGTTGCTGGGTCTTCAGTCGCAAACGTCTGGTTGCCATCGGCGGCAATCCAGTCGCCGTTGATATACAGGTCTGTTGGACCGGTGTAACTCATGCACGTCAGCGTATCAGTTGATTGGATAAAAATATGTGGTATCCAATCACCCGACGGATACTCACACACACGCTGTGAGTTATCTATAAGACCCCCGAGTAGATAGTCCAACCCATGCGAGATGCATACGTACTCGGAGCTGGACAGTCATCGTTCGGCTCGTTTCCAGAAGAGACGTATCTCTCGCTGTTCGACGACGCGTTCGACGCGGCGATGGACAGCGTGGATACGGCGATCGATCCAGAACAGATCGACGAGGCGTTTCTCGGAACGCTCGGCGTCGGTGGCCGCCAGATCGGTCTGTCTGGACCAGCAGTAACTGAACACCTCGGACTCCATGGCGTTCCGACGACGCGCGTCGAAAACGCCTGTGCTGCCAGCGGTTACGCGTTCCGACAGGCGGTGACTGCCGTCCGTTCGGGGCTCGTCGATGTCGCACTGGCCGGTGGCTACGAGGTGATGACCGACGCAAGTTCCGATCACACGCGCTGGTGGCTCGGCGTCAGCGGCGAGACTGAGTGGGAACGAACGAGCGGGACGACGTTCGCCGGTGTCTACGCCCAGATGGCAAGCGCCTACATGGACGAATACGATGCCGAGATCGACGACCTCAGCCGCGTCGCAGTGAAAAACCACGGGAACGGCGCACAGAATCCCAAGGCACACCTTGGCTTCGAGTGCTCGCTCGAGGATGCATCCGCTGCTCCATCGGTTGCGGATCCGCTCAATCTCTATCACTGCTGTCCGACGACTGACGGCGCGAGTGCCGTCCTCGTCGTGAGCGAAGACGTTGCCAGAGAACACAGTGATACGCTGGTCCGCGTCGCCGGTGCTGGTGCCTCAAGCGGTCGGGTCGGACTGTTCCAGCGCGAATCGCTCACCTCGATTCCAGCGAGTGTTCGCGCAGGAGAGGATGCCTACGAGTCTGCGGGAATCGAACCGTCGGATCTCGACTTCGCGGAGGTCCACGACTGTTTCGCCATCGCCGAACTGCTGGCCTACGAGGATCTGGGCTTCTGTGACCGTGGCGAAGCCGGGCGACTCCTCCGGGAAGGGGTCACCGATCCCGACGGCGATCTCCCCACGAACACCAGCGGCGGGCTGAAATCGAAAGGCCATCCGATCGGGGCAACTGGAACCGGGCAGGTCGTCGAAGCCTTCAAACAACTTCGTGGCGAGGCGTACGTCCAAGTCGACGATCCGAAATACGGGCTCACACACAACGTCGGCGGCAGCGGCGGTGGTGTGACCGTCCATATCTTCGAGAAGGAAGGAATGGAGGGATCAGCATGAGAGGACTCATCGCTGGGGGCGTCTACATTCCACGATTCCGACTGTCGAGTGACGAACTCGAGACGGCATGGGGAACGAGCCACGCTGCAGGGGTCGACCAGAAAGCAGTTCCCGCTGCCGACGAGGACACGCTGACGATGGCCGTCGCAGCCACCGAGCGCGCACTCGAGAGCACGTCCGTCGATCGGGCGGCGATCGATACTGTCGCAGCTGCGACGACGACACCCCCGCTCGAGGAAGGCGACTTCGTGTCACGACTGGTCAGAATGCTCGATCTGCCAGCGAATGTCGCGAGTACGACTGCAACTCATCACACTGCGGCCGGCGCGGAGGCGCTCTCGCGGGCGCTCGATGCGGATGGGACGGCGCTCGTGATCGCTGCCGACTGCCCCGAAGGGGACCTGGCCGATAGCGATCATCCCTTCGGTGCCGGCGCAGCAGCGTTCGTCATCGGTGACGATCCGGCCGTGGCGATCGACGACGTGGCCTGGCACAGTAACGAGACACCAGGTATCCGCTTCCGTGAACGCGGTCAGCGAGACACCGAATCGCTCGGCATCACGACCTACGAGCGCGATGCCATCCGTGAGGCCGTTACGAGTGCGGCCACCTCGCTTCCCGTCGACCTCGAGACGGCAACCGCTGCGGCAGTCCATCAGCCGAACGCATCGCTCCCTTATCGGATTACGGGCGATCTTCCGCTGTCCCCTGACGCCGTGTCGGCTGGGACGATAGTCGATCAGATCGGCGATGCTGGCGCAGCGACCGTCCCGATCGGGCTACTTTCGGCGCTCGATGAAGCCGACGACGATGACCTGACCGTCGGCGCCTTCTTCGGCGGTGGCAGTGCGACCGCGGTAGCCTGTGACGGCAGCCTTTCGGTTCCCGGTGTCGAGCGGATCGACGACACGGAGCCCATCTCGTATTCGACGTATCTTCGAGAGCGTGGCTACGTTGTCGACGGCGATGTCTCCGGTGGTGGTGCGAACGTGAGCCTACCCAACTGGCAGCAGTCACTCGACCAGCGATATCGCCTCGTCGCCGGGTCGTGTCCGGAGTGTGGCGGCGTCACGTTCCCACCCAAAGGTGCCTGTCAGGAGTGTCACGCTCGCGTCGAGTTCGACGAGGTCGACGCATCTCGAACCGGGACGATCCGAGCGATGACCGTTATCGGACAGGGTGGTGCACCACCCGAGTTCGCACAACTCCAGCAACAGGACGGTGCCTACACGGCCGCAATCGTCGCCTTCGAAACCGAAGGCGGATCCGTCACGCTTCCCGCACAGCTGACGGACGTCGATCCCGAGGCGATGGCCGTTGGCGATACCGTCAGGGCGACGATTCGGCGGATCTACACACAGGAAGGCGTCACGCGGTACGGTGTCAAGTTTACGCCAATCAATGACGGGGAACGCTAACAGCCTGTAGGGATCCGATTTCACGACTGCTGTCCAGTCTTCCGGTCGAGGCGCGAACACCACGAACCGCGAACTGGGACGCCTATATTGCGTTCTCTGCCGCTGACTGTTAGCCGATATCGTCTGGGTCGAGTTCTTCAAGTAATCGGCGGAGCGTAAACGAATCGGTGTCCGGAAGGGGAACATTCCCTGAGCACAGTTGACAATGTTCGATACCGTCCGGGAGGCTGGATCGGGGTTGTTCGTGAACGGTATACGCTTGCTGAAGTCCTTGGCAGTCTTGATTCGTGTGATAGCAGTTCCTGTGAGGGACGACGTACACCGAATCGTCCCGCGTCCTATGCATTTCGCTCACCGTAGTCTCGTAGCGCCGTATGGGCGCTGACAGAACGTACGATTGCAGCGGTGGCACGACCGAGGTATTGTGTTCTCATTTCGTAACTGTACTTCTGCGGTTAAACAGCGATGCTATCTCTGTACGTGACCTATCTACTTCATGAGTGCTGTTTCCTACAGAAGTCACACGCCGAAAATCGATAT
>Ga0207757_100411_pt1 | contig 29122 bp, 28 predicted proteins | sample A23P3SouthBayCA_2_FD_187752 | JGI IMG/M metagenome (GOLD analysis project Ga0207757, IMG submission 187752) | Aerobic enrichment media microbial communities from Eden Landing Ponds, California, USA - A23 P3 (2) (SPAdes) | ecosystem: Environmental > Aquatic > Marine > Unclassified | place...
TGAGTCCAATTAAACCGCAGGCTCCTCCGGTTGTAGTGCTCCCCCGCCAATTCCTTTAAGTTTCATCCTTGCGGACGTACTTCCCAGGCGGCTCGCTTCACGGCTTCCCTACGGCACAGCACAGGCTCGTAGCCTGTGCCACACCTAGCGAGCATCGTTTACGGCTAGGACTACCCGGGTATCTAATCCGGTTCGAGACCCTAGCTTTCGTCCCTCACTGTCGGATCCGTCCTCCGAAGGCGCTTTCGCCACCGGTGGTCCGTCCAGGATTACAGGATTTCACTCCTACCCCGGACGTACCCCTTCGGTCTTCCGGTCCCAAGCCGGAGGGTTTCCGCCGGACGCCCACTCGTTGAGCGAGTGGATTTCCCGACGGACCTCCCCGGCCAGCTACGGACGCTTTAGGCCCAATAATATCGGCTATCACTCGGGCTGCCGGTGTTACCGCGGCGGCTGGCACCGGTCTTGCCCAGCCCTTATTCCTGAACCACCTTAAGGTTCAGAAAAGCGAGGGCTCTATGCCCTCGCACTCGGTGTCCCCCTATCGCACTGACGTGCAGTGTAAAGGTTTCGCGCCTGCTGCGCCCCGTAGGGCCCGGACTCTTGTCTCAGAGTCCGTCTCCGGGTTCTTGCTCTCACAACCCGTACCGATTATCGGCACGGTGGGCCATTACCCCACCGTCTACCTAATCGGCCGCAGCCGCATCCTCCGGCGCCGGAGCGTTTCCCGCTTCCAGCACTCCAGCTCGGAAGCGGTATGACGGGTTAGCCTCAGTTTCCCGAGGTTATCCGTCTCCAGAGGGTAGCTTGGCCACGTGTTACTGAGCAGTTCGCCGCGGGTCTGAACCCGCACGACTCGCATGGCTAAATCGGACACCGATAGCAATAGCCTCCGGCAGGATCAACCGGAATGTGCCTCGCACGAGGCGAGGCGGGTTAAGGCGGGATGCTATCGGACGTTCGGTGACGATCGACCGAGTGTCACCGAACTGTCAAGGCTAACATCAGATCCCATCTTGACGGCGGACCGCAGGGGTGGAATCCTCATCTTCTTCGGACCTGAACGTTGTCCGGGATGGGTCATAAACCCACCGGACCTCGTTCAGGCCCGGGACGCCCGTGAGGGCGCCCCGTTCACATTACCACCGAACGCCCGTTATCATATAAGGGCGTCGATGGCCTCCCGCCGCCCTGTGTCGATTCGGGCGGCGGGTGCGTACTTCAACCGAAACGCCCTGTGCCCCATAAGGGCGTCGGAACGTTCCGGCCGACCACGGGGGCAGCCCGGGAACGAGTCCAGGGTGAGTGCCCCGCGGCGCTTCGCATTCCATTCGAAGCCGGTGTTACACTTAACCCCGTCGGAGTGAACCCGCCGTGTGCCGGCGTTACACGGGACATGCCGCCACGGCACGCTGGCGCGCGCCACCCCCACGAGGGGGCGACCCATATGTTCACCAGCTGGTAGGAAGGTGATGTCACGCGGCTGGAGGCCGGGCGGTCATCCCGCGCTGGCACGCCGTCCCGCCGGATGAGGGCCGCGCATTCGACGGTGCGGCCGCTGTCGGGTTAGCCCTTCGGGAGTTCGCCGGAGAGGAGACGGCGAGGATCAGATGGAGTCGAGGTGTTCGATACCCTTCTTCGAGACGTTGGCCTCGGTGATCTCGGTCGGCATCCAGCCGGGCTTGTCGTCGGGGGCGGTCTCGGTCCACGCCCAGCCGTCGTAGATATGGACCTTCTTGGTACCTTTCTCCCGGAGCCGGAGCTCGTGATGCTCGGCCTGCTGTTCACTCTTGGCCGGGTCCAGCCGTCGGGCCGCCTTCAGTGCGGCCTGCCGTGGTGTCCGTCCGGAGAACACGCTTGTCTCGTTGCCGATGTCGTCCCGGAGCGCGAAGTTCCGCTTGTCGTCTTCGACCATTGGTTGTGACCTCCATGCGGGATGTCAACACCACCAAATATAAATATACCCCCCGAATCCGCCGCTCGGCGGGCGATTTCAGCCCAGAGATCGGCGGCTCGGTGGGGCGACTGCCACATCCGGGACACCAGGTCAGGTGGCTGCGCCGACCCCGGCTCGTGGCGTCCGCGATTGCCCTGCTCCATCCCCCGGCTCGCACGCGCGTGCAGGCACGCGAGGGACGTGGATGTGAAGAGAGCCGAATCCAGGGGCGGGGCACGGTACACTTATGTATGCCGTGTGGTGAACTTGGCCCACGTACTCGATGGTTCGCAAGAAGAAGCTCTCTCCGAGTGGCGCGAAGGACGAGAACGGGGAGTACCACAACGTCCACGTCAATCTGCACGAGGACGAACTCGCGGTCGCCGGGATGGAGATCGGTGACGAGGTGTTCGTCCGCGTGCGCGACGGGAAGATCATCATCCAGAAGGCCGACCCTGACGAGGTCGAACACGAGTTCTGAGCCACGCCACCGAAGCGACGCGGACCGCCGCGCTTATTCTCGCGCCACGCCGCCCAACGACCGATGGGACTCTCGCTCTACGACATCGCGAAGCCGCTCCTCTTCTCGCTCCCACCGGAGACGGCCCACGAGATCACCCTGCGTGGTCTCGCGGCTGTCCAGGACACATCGGTCGAGTCGCTCCTTCGGCGCCAGCTGACGGTCGAGGACGATCGACTCTCCGTCGAGGCGTTCGGCCAGTCGTTCCCCTCGCCGGTCGGTGTCGCCGCGGGCCTCGACAAGAACGCTCGCGTCGCCCCCGCGCTGGCCGCGCTCGGCTTCGGCCACGTCGAGGTGGGCGGCGTCACCGCCGAACAGCAGGCCGGCAACCCCCGGCCACGGATGTTCCGCCTGCCCGAGGACCACGCCATCATCAACCGGATGGGCTTCAACAACGACGGCGCCGACGCCATCGGCCCGCGTGTCTCGGCGCACGCGGCCACACTGGACGTTCCGCTGGGTGCCAACATCGGGAAGTCCAAATCCGCACCGCTGGAGACGGCCGAGGACGACTACCGCTACACGTACGAGCGCGTCTCGAACGCGGATTTCTTCGTCGTCAACGTCTCCAGCCCGAACACGCCGGGACTGCGCGACCTCCAGAACCGTGACCGCCTCGCGAGCATCCTCGGGACCCTCCGCGACGCGGGCGCCGACCCGCTCCTCGTGAAACTCTCCCCGGACCTGGGTGAGGGAGCCATCGAGGACGCCATCGGCGTGGTGAACGACCTCGACCTCGACGGCATCGTCGCGACCAACACCACCACGCGGCGGCCGGCCTCGTTGCGCTCTCCGAACGCGACCGAGGACGGCGGGCTCTCGGGCGCGCCGCTCGAACGACACGCCACCGAGGCGGTCCGCTTCGTCGCCGAGCGGACGGATGTCCCGGTTGTAGGCGTCGGGGGCGTCGCCTCGGCGGAGGGAGCCTACGCGAAGATCCGGGCGGGCGCACGCGTGGTCCAGCTGTACACCGGCCTCGTCTACGAGGGCCCGACGCTGGCGCGAGATATCAACCGCGGCCTGCTCGACCTGCTCGACCGCGACGGCTTCGATTCGGTGGCCGACGCCGTCGGTGCGGACCTGTAGTCGCCCCGGACACGGGGCTGGCGGTCGCGCACGGGCGTGGACGCCAACCACACGTTACTTACTCCGGCCACGCCACGACTCGACCGAATGGACGACACCGTGCTGCTGACCGGCGCCGGGGGGTACGTCGGTGGCGCAATCCTGGACGGTATCGGCGACGAGTACGACTGGCGCCTCCTCTATCACAACCCGCCGGCCGAGGAGCCCGATCACCCCTACATGGTCGGCGAGATCACCGAACCCGAGGACGCCAGGGAGGCCTGCGAGGGTGTCGGCGCGGTCATCCACCTCGCTGGCGACCCCCGCCCCGACGCCCCGTGGGACTCGGTCCTCGAGAACAACATCCACGGGACGAAGGTGATGTTCGACGCGGCGCTCGAGGCCGGCGTCGAGAAGTTCGTCTACGCCTCCTCGAACCACGCCGTGGGCCACTTCGAGACCGAGCGCAAGCCCGACCTCTACCAGCCCGAGGACGACTTCCGCCTCGACGGCACCGAACTCCCCCGCCCTGGCAACTTCTACGGCGTCTCCAAGGCCGCCGGCGAGACGCTCGGCCGCTTCTACCACGACGAACACGACCTCTCCGTCTGCTGTATCCGCATCGGCAACCTCACGAAAGGTCACCCCCCCATCGACTACGAGCGCGGGCAGGCGATGTGGTTGTCCTATCCCGACTGTGCGCACCTGCACGCGTGCGCGCTGGAGGCCGACTACGGCTACGAGATCGTCTACGGCATCTCCGACAACGACCGCAAGTACTACTCGCTGGAGCGGGCGAAAGAGGCCCTCGGCTACGACCCGCAGGACAACTCCGCCGAGTGGGACGGCGAGGAGAAGGTCGCTTAGAACACACGATATAGCCCAGATCGTATCCACTATCGAAATAAGTCAGATATTCTGGATTTATCCGCCAGTTTGAGCGGCACAGAAGGCGCTACCGAAGCCCTCGCGCTCTCGACCGGTTGCGACTCGCTGCGCGCGCTCGCTCCGCTCGCGTGCTTACTTCGTCTCACCGGGCCGAGACCGCTCGCCCTTCGATTCCGCCAGGAGCGGGGTTCGTGTCACGAGCGCGTCGCCCTGCCCTTCCCCGGGTCGCCCAGGGTCGCGGGCGAGCCGCGACCCATGCGCTCCCGGCCTCTGGATTGTCGCGCCTCGCTCGGACAATTGAAGTCCGGGGCCGGCGAGGGACCGGTATGAGCGAACCCGGGGAGCCCGCCGCCGACGCGCCCGCCGCGTCCGAGCGCGGCCGGGAGGTCTGGATCGAGAAGTACCGCCCCCAGTCGCTGGACGACATCGTCGGCCAGGACACCATCGTCGAGCGGCTCAAATCGTACATCAACCGGCAAGATTTGCCCCACCTACTTTTTGCGGGCCCGGCAGGTGTGGGAAAAACCACCGCCTCGGTAGCCATCGCCAAGGAGATCTACGGCGACGACTGGCGCGAGAACTTCCTCGAGCTGAACGCCAGCGACCAGCGCGGCATCGACGTGGTCCGGGACCGCATCAAGAGCTTCGCGCGCGCGTCGTTCGGTGGATATGATTACCGAGTGATATTTCTGGACGAGGCGGACGCGCTCACGAGTGACGCCCAGGGCGCGCTCCGGCGGACGATGGAGCAGTTCTCCAACAACACCCGCTTCATCCTCTCGTGTAACTACTCCTCGCAGATCATCGACCCCATCCAGTCCCGGTGTGCCGTCTTCCGGTTCTCGCCGCTGGGCGACGACGCCGTCGAGGCACAGATCCGGCAGATCGCCGAGAACGAGGACATCGAACTCACGGAAGCCGGCCTCGACGCGCTCGTCTACGCGGCGGGCGGGGACATGCGCAAGGCCATCAACGGACTGCAGGCCGCCGCGGTGATGGGTGAGACCGTCGACGAGGAGGCCGTCTACGCCATCACCTCGACCGCGCGCCCGGAGGAGATCAACGGGATGGTCCAGCGTGCGCTCGACGGGGACTTCACCGCCGCGCGGTCGAAACTCGACGAGCTGCTCACGGAGTCGGGGATCGCGGGCGGCGACATCATCGACCAGCTCCATCGGTCGGTCTGGGAGTTCGACATCGACGACGAGGCCGCGGTCCGGCTGATGGACCGGGTCGGCGAGGCCGACTACCGCATCACCGCGGGCGCCAACGAGCAGATCCAGCTGGAGGCGCTGCTCGCGTCGCTCGCGCTCGACGGCGACTGAGCCGACGCGTCGGGCTCGGGCCGAACGCGGCTCCCGTCGCTATCGGATGCGGCGTTCGCGAAGAAGGGATAGCCGTTCGGAGTTCTATCGGGGAGTACCGACTTCAGACCGGGAGGCCCGGACCGGGGAGGCTCGGCAGGTCGTCGCCCGGGAGACCCGGCAGCTCGTCACCAGGGAGACCAGGGGCCTCGGGCGGGCTCGGGAGTCCGGGGTCCTCCGGCGGGCTGGGCGAGATCGGCGGGCTCGGGAGACCGGGGGCGCCGCCGCCACCGGGGCTCTCGGTCGCCGTCTCGCAGGGGTTCGACGCGCCCTCCGGCGGGAGCGTACACTCGACGGAGCCGCCGACGGTGTTGCCGGCCACGGAGACGTTGCCGCCGCCACCGACGGTCCCCTCCTGGGCCTCGGCGTCGACACCGCCGCCACCGTTGGCGTTGGCCGCGACCGGGCCGCCACTGACGGAGACGCCGCCCTCACCGTTGCCACCGGACGGGCCGGCCGCGACCGTCACGCCGCCGTCCGCGCCGCCCTGACTGGTTCCGCCACCGCCGGCGACCTCGACGGTCACGCCATCAGCCCCGCCGTCGACGTTCACCACACCGTCGGCGACGCCGCCGGTATCGCCACCGTCGGCGATACCGAGCCCGTCACCGATTCCGAGGCCGCCATCGTCGCCCGCAGCAGCGGCCGGGCTCGCGAGGAGCCCGAGGGCCACGAGTGCGGTTATCGTTGCTGTTGCCATCATCCGGACGCGTGTGCGGTCCATGATACATACTACCAGCAATGGTGATTGACCGTGTAGTTAGTGCCGGGACCCACCGGCGATTTAAATGAACGGTCAATACAGGGGCACGAAACGACTAGCCTGTCGCCGCGCCGCCGGGTCGGCGGCGAGGGAGCCACGACAAGAGCCGCGGCCACCGGTACCAATCGGTTTTTCCACGCGTGCCGCACAATCTCGGGCATGACCGACCTGTCGCTCCCGGCCGAGCCCGAGGTTCCCGATGTCGCCACGGACGGCGTCTGGCTGACCTGCATCGACTGCGGCGAGACGCACGCGCCGTTCGACGATATCATCTACACCTGCCCGGACTGCGGAGCACTGCTGGAGGCCCGCTACGACTCGTACCCCGGCTTCGACGACTTCGAGGGCCCGAAGTCGGTGTGGCGCTACAGCGCCGCGCTTCCCTTCTCCGAAGGGGTGACGCTCCCGGAGGGCGGGACGCCACTCCACCGCGTCCCACGCCTCGAAGACGACCTCGGAGTCCGCAACCTCCGCATCAAGCACGAGGGCATGAACCCGACGGGGTCGTTCAAGGACCGCGGGATGACCGTCGGCGTGAAGGTCGCAGAGCGTCTGGGCGTGGACCGGCTCGCCTGTGCCTCGACCGGGAACACCTCGGCCGCGCTCGCGGCGTATGGCGGCCGCGCGGACCTGGAGACGCTGGTGCTCCTGCCGGCCGGGAAGGTCGCCGCCGGGAAGATCGCCCAGGCCGCGCTCCACGACGCGCGCATCCTGGAGGTCGAGGGGAACTTCGACGCCTGCCTCGACCGCGTGCAGGACCTCGCGGACCGCGGCGAGGCGTATCTGCTGAACTCGCTCAACCCCTTCCGGCTGGAGGGGCAGAAGACCATCGGCCTCGAGATACTGGAGGAGTTCTACGACGACCACGGCCGCTTCCCCGACCGCATCTGCCTCCCGGTCGGCAACGCCGGCAACACCGCGGCGCTGTACAAGTGCTTCCGCGAGCTGGTCCGGAGCGGCGACCTCGCACCCGGCGACGTGCCGAAACTGACGGGCGTACAGGCCGAGGGCGCGGCGCCGATGGTCGAGGCAATCGAGGAGGGACTCGATGACACTCGCCGCTGGGAGGATGTCGAGACCATCGCGACGGCCATCCGCATCGGGAACCCGGTCAACGCCCCGAAGGCGCTCCCGGGCATCCGCGAGACGGGCGGCACCGCGGTCTCGGTGAGCGACGAGGAGATCACGACGGCCCAGCGCGACCTCGCGCGCGAGGGCGTCGGCGTCGAACCCGCATCGGCCGCGTCGGTCGCGGGCCTGCGCAAACTCCGCCGGCAGGGCGAGGTCGACGCCGGCGAGGACGTGGTCTGCCTGACGACGGGCCACCTCCTGAAGGACCCCGACGCGGCCGCGAAAGCGGGCGCGGACCCCGAACCGGTCCCGAACGACACGGACGACATCCTCGCGCACCTCGCGGGCGAGTCGGTCGCGGCCGGCGGAAGCGGGGACGCGGAGGGCCTGCTCGCGCGGCTGAAGGGCCTGTTCTGAGGCGCGGGTCCCGAGTACGCCCCACGGCCGGCGCGCCCTACCGGAAACGATGGCGTGCGGAGCGCCGACGGGCGTCTGACGCCTCCCGCGGGTACTTGTAACAGGGGTACCCGCGACCCCGCATGGCCTCGACCGAGACCGACCCCGAGTCCGAGACGCAGTTCGTCCGGACGACGGGCCTCGAGGAGCAGCGACCGACCGACGAGCGCACGCGGTTGCGCGCCCGGGTCGCGGACCTGGAGTCCGAGCTCGCGCGCAAGGAGGCCGTCCTCGCCGAGCGCAACGAGGAGATCGCCCGCCTGCGCCACCGACTCGACCGGCGCGAGCAGGCGCTGGCCGAGCGCGAGGCCGACCTGAAGGCGGCGCGCGAGGACCTCGAGAACGCCGAAGAGTGGGCGGAGTTCCTCGACCGCGAGCTGCGGGCCCAGCGCGACCGCGTCGGGTCGCTGGAGGCCCGCGTCGAGTCGCTGGAGTCGCGCTCGTTCCTGGACCGCCTGCGGGACCTCTTCTGAACCCGACCCCGTCGGAGAGGTAGCTGCCAGCCGTCCGTCGCGTGTCTGACGGGGGTTCTTGTCACACCGTACCATACCGACGGGCGGATGGCGTCACGCTCCCCCGAGGCCGCTGGGGACGGATGGGGGCACGACGACGACGAGGAACCGACCGCGACCGCACACCGGGACCCAGCGACAGGGCCCCCGGAGGACCGCCAGCGTCACCTGCGCGCACGGGTCGCCGAACTGGAGGCCGAACTGGACCGCAGCCACGACCGCGTCCAGCGGGTCATCGACCAGTACGAGTCGATCATCGACGGGCGACCGGCGGCGGGGTCCCGGAACCGGGGACCGCTGGCCCGCCTGCGGGACTGGCTCACGGGCTGACCGGCGGCGTGCGAACGCCGCCGGCGCCCACGACACGCACGTCGAGCGGCTGCGCCACCCAGTGACGCGAGACAGCCCGGCCCACGCAGGACGAACAGCCAGTCCTCTGTGGCCGTCCGAGGGGGGTGAGAGAGTCAGAAGGGGCTACCGCCGAGCAGGCCCCCGTCCGCGGCCGCCCCCTCGTCCGCTGGCGCCCCGGGCGGCTCGACCGGGAGGTCGTCGGCGGCTCGGTTCTCGTCGCCGCCGCCCGGACCGCCCTGACCACGGGCACAGAGCCGGAGCGTCCGCTCCGTGGTACCGGCATCGATCTCGACCGCCCGCTCGCCGAACGAACCCATGAGCGTCAGCGTGGCGGGCCCGTCGCTCTCGACGACGAGCGTCAGGGGCTGCGTGGGGTCGAGGCCGGCCTCCTCGACGTACACCGTCGCCTCCCCCGCTCCCTCCAGGGTCACGTCCAGTTCGTTCGCGCCAGCGCCCGCGTCCGGCCGCCCGAGAACGCGGGTCCCGCGCTTCAGATGTGGGTCGGGGTCCCGGCCGAAGCCACGGAAGTCCTCGGCCAGTGGCTCGGCGTAGCCGTCGGTCCGGGAGATGGCGTCGACCAGCCCCGAGCCGGCATCCTCGCGGGGCATGATGTCGTGGACCCAGTACGCCCCGTCGTGGACCAGCCCCAGGTCACGAAGTTCGGGCGCCACCGCGTCCATCGCGGGCACCGCGCGGTAGGTCACGCGTTCGGGGGCGCGCGTGACGGTCCCGTCACCGAGGAACGCCCCGTCGAGGAACCGCTTGCCCCGCTCCCAGTTGTCCCGCACCGCGAACAGGAAGTGGTCGTAGCCCGGGAACACGTCGAGTTCGTGCGGGTAGCCGTGGTCGCGCAGTTGCTGGGCGTAGTTGACCGGGCCCGTCACCGGGACCAGTTCGTCGTTGGCGCCGTTCCACATGAGCAGCGGGACGTGCCGGAGGTTGTCGCTGACCTGCATCACGTTGTGCCGGCTGCCGACGAGGTCGTCGGTCGGGCCACCGGCGGGGTCCTCGTCCGGCGGGCCGACGGTGGCGAACCCCTTCGCGAACAGGTCCGGGTAGTGCGAGGCGAACCGGTAGGTGGCGTAGCCGCCCATCGAGTAGCCGCCGACGGTGACGCGGTCCTCGTCCACGGTGTAGCGCGCCCGGAGGTCGGCCCACGCCTCGAACACGGCGAGTTCGGCCACGTCGTGGTACCACTGACCCGGACCGCGGGCCTCGGGCGTGAGAACCATCGCACCGCGTTCCTCGCCCAGTTCCTGGATGAGGTCCGGCGAGTACACCTCGTACTGGTTGTACGTCCCCGACAGCGAGTGCGGATTGACGTGCAGGGGCGCGCCCTCGTCGGGGTCGTAATCGGAGGGCACGTACACCGAGTACGGCTGGACGCGCCCGGAGAGCACGTCCTCGTGGCCGGCACTGGCCAGTTCGAAATCACGGCCCGCGACCGACTGGTCCGTGTTGCCCGCGCGGTCCTCGATGCCCTCGCCGTACTCGTACGGACCCGCTCCGGTGCCCGAGTCGAGTCCCTCGAGGTCGACGCGGGAGGCGTACAGCCGGTCGACGAACCCCTCCGTCGGCACGTCGACCTCGGTCACCCCCTCGCGGAGCTTCGCGAAGTCGATGTCGGCGTGGAACCCGAGGAGGAGGCGGTCCGCGAGCGCCTTGGCCTGCCCGTGCTCGCGCCAGTGGCCGAACCCGACCGCGCGCGAGCCGTTGAGCTGTGTCTCCTCGACCTCGCCGAGCAGGTCGCCCGGCCCGGTATCCTCGTCGAACTGGGGCGCGCCCATCGGCTCCTGGTCGGGGCTCCGAAACCCGACGTTGAAGACGGGGGGCGCGTCGCTCCCGTTCACGCCGCCGGGCTGGTCGGCCGAGGGGCGGTTCGCCACGGGCGCGAACGCGCCGTCACCGTCGTGGATGCCCGTGACGCAGTAGTGGCGCCAGGCGGCGCCGCTCTCGCCACCGCCACCGACGCCGCTGCCGTCGGTCGCGGGCGGTTCGATGGGGACCCGAACCTCGAGCTGGTTGCGCTCCGTGTCGACGGAGACGCGGTCGTCGCCGAGCGCCTCCCCGTCGAGTTCGGCGCCGGTCCCCCACGTCACGACGCGGTGCTCGACGGGTGCGCCCAGGTCGCCCAGGCCGTAGCCCCAGTCCTCGACCGCCCCGTCGTTGCCGCTGACGGTGACGTTGTCCGCGCCGGTGTCGATACCGAGCGCGACGATGGCGGCATCCGGCTCGACCATCGTGTTCAGCGTGATCCGGTAGGCGACCTCCTCGTCGCGGTCGCTGTCGGCCGGCGCGTCGACGACCCGGCAGCGGACCTCCAGCAGGTCGGCGGCGTTGTGGCGGTAGACCTCGTCGTCGGTGGGATAGACGTAGTCGCCGGTCGCGCCCCCGTACACTGTGTTCGAGGGCTGGGCCGTCGGCGGGGTTCGGGTGGGACTGGTGTCGGCGCCGTGGTCGTCGTAGACCCAGTCCTGGTAGCGGAACTCGCCGTCCTCGTAGCCGGTCGCGCCCGAGACGAGCAGCGGGTCGGCACTCCACCCGGGGCCGTTCTCGAACTGCGGCGCGACCGCCGGGCTGTCGTAGAGAACGCTCGGCCCGGGCCGGGGCGAGGTGTTGTCCGCGCTACCGCAGGCCGGCGGGGCGTCGGTCCTCCCGTGGTCGGCCGCCGCCGAGCCGGCGACCCCGAGGCCGACCAGCGTGCCGGCCGTCCGGAGGACCGAACGTCGTGCGATACCGTTCCTGTCGTCGTGCATACCCCACCCTGTGTGGACACCAGCGTAGGCCCGCTGCCGTCACACGACGGCCGTTCAAGCGCGTCCCACGAGCCCGAGTCTCGATGACACGACACACGACGAAATGCCGTTTCCGGGCCGCTTAACCGGCTTCGCGGCCTCCATTCGCTAATGACCCTGGCCATCCGGACCGAGGACCTCGTGAAGGACTACGGCGACGTCCGGGCGCTGGACGGCCTCTCGCTGGAGGTGGAGCAGGGGGAGTTCTTCGGCCTGCTCGGCCCCAACGGCGCCGGCAAGACGACCTTCATCAACACGCTGGTCGGCCTCGCGCGGGCGACGGGCGGGACCGCCGAGGTGTTCGGCCACGACGTGGCGGACGACTACCGCGAGGCCCGCAACCGCATCGGCCTCGCCCCCCAGGAGTTCAACGTCGATCGCTTCTTCCCCATCCGCGAGGTGCTCGAACACAAGGCGGGCTACCACGGCGTCCCGCCGGCCGAGGCCTCCGAGCGCGCGGACGAGGCGCTCCGCACCGTCGGCATCTACGACAAGCGCGACACCCGGTTCGACTGGCTGTCGGGCGGGATGAAGCGGCGCTTCCTGCTCGCCCGCGCGCTCGTGACGGACCCGGACCTGCTCATCCTCGACGAGCCGACGGCCGGCGTGGACGTCGAACTGCGGCGGGACCTGTGGGAACTCATCGAGCGGCTCAACGCCGGCGGGACGACCATCCTCCTGACGACCCACTACATCGAGGAGGCCGAACGCCTCTGTGACCGCGTCGCCATCATGGACGAGGGGCGCCGGGTCGAGGTGGCGACGCCGGACGAGCTCCGGGCCCGCGGAACCGACACCGTCCGCCTGACGCTGGCCCAGCGGCCCGCCGCCGTCCCGAGCGCGGTCCGGGCCATCGACGGCGTGCAGGATGCCACCCTCGACGGCGACGGCCTCTCCGTGACGGCCGCGGGCGGCGGCCGCGTCGCGCCCGACCTGATGCGGACGCTGGAGGACGCGGGCCACCGGGTCGTCGATATCGACATCCGGCGGGCCTCGCTGGAGGAGGTGTTCGTCGCCATGACCCGACGGGACGAGGGAGGCGACGGGGCGGAGAACGGTCACGACGCGGAGCGCGAAATCGCCGCGGCCGACGGAGGGTTGCACGATGAGTGACGACCCGGACACCCGGCCCGACGGTGGTGCGCTCGGCGTGAGCACGGACACGGCCCCGAGCGAGCGGGGCGGCCGGGGCGTCGGCTTCCGGTCGCTGCTGAAGCGGGAGATCCTCCGGTTCGTCCGGCGGCCGCGCAACACCTTCCTCCCACCGGCCATCACCAACATCCTCTACTTCGCCGTCTTCGGCGTGGTGCTGGGCGGCCGCATCGACCAGATCGCCGGCTTCGACTACATCCTCTTCATCCTGCCCGGCCTCGTCGTGCTGGGCGCCATCTCCAACGCCTTCGAGAACTCCGCGTTCTCCATCTTCCACGGCAGATGGAACGACTACATCCACGAGGTACTCACCTCGCCGCTGTCGTACCGCGAGCAGGTCGCGGCCTACACGCTCGCCTCGATGCTCCGGGGGCTGATGGTCGGGTTCATCATCGTCGGCGTCGGCCTCGTCTTCCTGCCCTTCGCCATCGACCGGTCGTTCGTCCCCATCGAGCGGCCGTTCTACCTCGTGGCGTTCATGCTCGTCGTCACGACCCTGTTCGCCTCCTTCGGCGTGATGGGTGGGCTCTGGGCCGAGGACTTCGACTACCTGACGGTCCTCAACCAGTTCATCCTCCGGCCGCTCGTGTTCTTCGGCGGCGTCTTCTACTCGCTGGACGTGCTCCCGCCGCTCTACCGGACGCTGTCGCTGCTGAACCCGATGATATACATGGTCAACGGCGTCCGCTACGGCTTCCTCGGCTACGCCGACGTGGACCCCAACGCCTCGCTGGTCGTGCTGACGGGGCTGACGATTGCGGTCATCGCGGCGAACGTGGCGCTGTTCCGGCGGGGCTACGGCCTCATCGATTGAGGTTTTTGCGCTGCGCGAATCCACAGCCGGGAAAACGCCAGTTCAGCGATTCAGCGTGTGGATAGCCTCGCCGCGCGCGTTCATCACGGCCTCCATCGACGCCTCGGCCAGCGTCGGGTGCGTGTGGACCGTCGAGGCGACGTCCTCCAGTCGGGCGCCCATCTCGATGGCGAGGGCGAACTCCGCGATGAGTTCCGATGCCTCGGGCGCGACGATCTGCGCGCCGAGGATGAACTCCGACTCCGCGTCGGCGACGACGCGGACGAACCCCTCGGGGTCGTTCAGCGTGAGCGCGCGGCCGGAGGCGTTCATCGGCATCTTGCCGACGACGGGCTCGAAGCCGGCCTCCTCGGCCTCGGCCTCGGTCATGCCGACCGTGGCGATCTCGGGGTCCGTGAACACGGCCGCGGGCATCGCCTGGTAATCGAGGCCGGCGGGTTCGCCGGCGACGACCTCGGCGGCCACCTCACCCTCTTTGGAGGCCTTGTGTGCCAGCATCGGCTCGCCGGCCACGTCGCCGATAGCGAACACGTGGTCGACCGCCGTCCGGCACTGGTCGTCGGTCGGGATGAACCCGCGGTCGTCCGTCTCGATGCCCAGCGCCTCCAGGTTCATCGTGTCCGTCACGGGCTCGCGCCCGACCGCCTGCAGGACGAGGTCCGTGTCGAACTCCGTCTCCGTGTCGTCCTCGTCGACGGTCGTGACCCGGAGGCCGGTCGGCGTCTCCTGCCAGGAGTCGGCAGCCTCGCCGAAGCGGAACTCGACGCCCAGTTCCTCCGCGCGCTTGCGGACGACGCGCGAGATGTCGTCCTCGTAGCCCGGCAGGACCGAATCCAGCATCTCGACGACGGTCACGTCGGCGCCGAGCTTCGCGAACGTTGTCGACAGCTCCATGCCGATGTAGCCGGCCCCGACCACGAGCAGGCGCTCGGGCACCTCGTCCAGCGCGAGCGCGCCCGTCGAGGAGATGACGTGCTCGCCGTCGAAGTCGAACGGAACCGCCGTCGGGCGCGAGCCGGTGGCGATGATCGCGTGTTCGAACTCGATGGACTCGCTCCCCTGGCCCTCCCCCTGGTGGGCGACCCGGACCTTGTTCTCGCTCGCGAACTCCGCGCGTCCCTCGACGAGGTTGACGCCGTTGGCCTTGCAGAGCTTCTCGACGCCGCCCGTGAGCTGGTCGACCACCTCGTCCTTCCAGCCCTTCAGCCGGGCCATGTCCACGGCCGGGTCGGCGTGGATACCTATGTCCTCGGCGTTGGCCGCGCCGTGGGCGCGGTCGGCGGCCGTGATGTACGCCTTCGAGGGGATACAGCCCTCGTTGAGGCAGGTCCCGCCGTACGCGTCCTTCTCGACGAGCGTCGTGTCGATACCCTCCTGGGCGGCGCGGATGGCGGCCACGTATCCGCCGGGGCCCGCGCCCACGACGAGGAGGTCCGTTCCGGTGGAGATGTCTCCGACGACCATACCACGGTTCGTGTGGGGGCGGGCATTAAACCTGGCAGGTCTTGCCGCCCCACAAAGCCGAGGATGGCTAAGGTGTGCACGGTCGCGGCGACCGCAGACTCACCTCGAACGGCCACTCACGCTCTCGCCACGATTGCGACAGCCACGATTGCGACAGCCACGACGGAATCACCTCGAGAGCCCCCGCCCGCTCGACTCGCGCGACTCGCTGCGCTCCTCGCTCACTTCGTTCGCTGCGGTGCTTGCGTCGTCGTGCTTCGTCGAGCGGGCGGCCCCTTTCAGTCCCGCCCCGTTGCCTGTGGCACCGAGCGTTCAGGCGTGGTGGTTCCGTCGGAGTGCTAGTGCCCCCACACCTCCCCGCGCGAGCACCGTCGGATGTCGGCGAACACGCTCACTACGTTCGCGGTTCGCCACGGGTGGCGCTCGCGCGCTTCCTGTTCACGGAACCGGCCGATCGACCAACCGCTACCCGGCCGTGAGCCGCGTGGCCGAGCGGTGTGGGGCGCTCCGCGCCCCCGCGAGCGGCGGCAGCCGCGAGCAGCGAGGCCCGCGTGAACTGGGGAAGGGCAGGGCCACCGCTCCGTGCGGCAAACTATCCACGGGTGGGAATGGAAGGGGCGACGGGCTCGACCCGGCCCGGGCGACGCAAGCACTGGACCGAGCGACCAACGGGAGCGAGGGAAGCGCGCAGCGAGCCCCGGACGGTCGAGCCCGTCGGGGCTTCCTGGATGATGGCGATATTATCCCAATTCGCGAATGAAATCTGCCATACCCACACTTTCTCGAAAAATGGCCAGCCACAGTCAATATGAGGCCTTTTTAGGACTTCTCTCTACGTCTCGCAGTAGCCGTACTTCCGGATGCACTTCAGCATCTCGTCGCGGTCGTCGTGTTTGTGGAGCCGCGTGGGCGTGTCGCAGTAGTAGGTGTCGCCGTCGAACCGGAGCGTCACGTCGTGCTCGCCGCCGAACGACTCCGTCCGGACGACCACACGGGTCCCGTCCTCGATGGTGGCGAGTAGTTCCTCGGCGTCGCACTCACCCTGCTCGATGGTTTCGGTCACCATTGACGGGGCGTATGCCGGCCCCCGGCAAGAGCATTCGGCCGGGAACGCCCCAGGCGAGTGGCCGGGGCCGTACTCAGCCCTCGGCCGGCGCGGCGAGGTACTCCTGACCCCAGTCCCGCATCGCGACGATGATGGGCTCCAGCGAGCGCCCGCGCTCGGTCAGGGAGTACTCCACGCGGAACGGCTTCTCGCTCACGATCTCCCGAGCGACGAGTCCGTGCTCCTCCAGGTCCTCCAGCGAGTCCGAGAGGACCTTCGAGGAGACGCCGTCGACCGCCTCCTTCAGCGCGTTGAATCCGAGCGGCCCCTTCTGCAGCAGCCGATGGATGATGACGGGGTGCCACTTCCGCCCGAGGATGGTGGCGGTCGACGTGATGGGACACCAGTCCTCGCCCGCGCACCAGACCTCCAGGCGCTCGTGCTCCGCCGGGTCGCTCCCGCTCATGCCCCCGCCTACCGCACCACTCGGGATAAGGTTACTGCCGGAAACCGACTACCGTGCAGTAGCGCCGAATTCGGCGATATGAACCGGTAGCTGAGCGAACCAGGCTGTGCTGACGGCAGCGGACGCCGGACACCCCCGAAGTTTTTGCCCCCCCACCGCAACCACCGGGCGATGCTGGTGGAAGTCGCGGAGTTGCTCGGCATCGCCATCGTCGCCACCGTGGCCGTCTGGAAGGGGAGCGATATCCTCGAGTCGGCCGCCCAGAACCTCTCCAGCCACTACGGCCTCCCGCCGGTGGTGCAGGGCGCTGTCGTCGTCGCCATCGGCTCCTCGTTCCCGGAGCTGGTGAGCGTCATCCTGAGCACGGCGCCGCCGCCCCTCGGCGCCGGCGAGTTCGACCTCGGCGTGAGCGCCGTCGTCGGCTCCGCGACGTTCAACCTGCTGGTCATCCCGGCGGCGTCGGGGATCTTCTCCGACGAGGTGTCCGCGTCACGGGACATCGTCTACAAGGAGGCCCAGTTCTACATGGTCGCCGTGTCGGCGGTCGTCATCATGTTCGCGCTGGCGGTCATCTACTACCCCGTCCCCGACGACCGACTCGTCGGCACCGTCACCCGGCCGCTGGCGGTCATCCCCGTGCTCCTGTACTGCGTCTACGTCTTCACGCAGTACCAGGATACCACCGACTTCGACGCACCCGAACCCGACGACATGAACGTCCCGAAACAGTGGGGCCTCATGGCACTCAGCCTCGCCATCATCGCGGTCGCGGTCGAGGGGCTGGTCCACTCGGCGGTCGGCTTCGGGGACCTGTTCGAGACGCCATCGTTCCTCTGGGGGCTGACCGTCATCGCCGCGGGGACGTCGCTGCCGGACACGCTGGTCTCGGTCCGCGCGGCGCGGGACGGCCGCGGCGAGACCTCCCTGGCGAACGTCCTCGGAAGCAACATCTTCGACCTGCTGGTGGCGGTTCCGGTCGGCGTATTGCTGGTCGGCGCGGTTCCCATCAACTTCGGCGTCGCCGTCCCGCTGATGGGCTTCCTGACGGTGGCCACCGTCATCGTCTTCGGCTTCCTCCGGACGGACCTCACGCTCTCGACCACCGAGTCGTACGTACTCCTGCTCATCTACGTCGGCTTCATCGCCTGGATGGCCCTGGAGACGTTCGGCGTGCTGGCGTTCATTCCCGGGGCGTAGCGAACCGGCCGAATCGGGCGGGGCGAAAGGCGACGAGACGACGGACACGGGGGCGAGGCGGGTGAGGACCGACCGGCCCGGCCGCACACAGTTCACGACCTCGTAGCGGGGCATCGGTCGTGAACGCCCATCTATAACCCGCCGGCGCCCCTCTACCGACCACCACCAATCACGCGCGCCGCCCGCGTCACGCGCGGCAGCTCTCCACCACACGAATGAGCCACGAGCCACGACAGCGGCGAGGAACGGGGCCCGAACCGGCAGCCGACGGCGGACAGGCGTACGCCATCGCCGGCGAGGGCATCGAGGTGACCTACAGCGACGGTACCCGCGCGGTTCGGGGCGTTGACCTCCACATCCCGCGCGGGGAGTTCTTCGGCTTCCTCGGCCCGAACGGCGCCGGGAAGACGACCACCATCAAGACGCTCGCGACGCTGCTCTCGCCGACCGGCGGCGAGGTCCGGGTCAACGGGTTCGACGTCTCGGCGGAGGCCCGGAAGGTACGGGAATCCATCGGCTACATGGCCCAGGAGACCAGCGTCGACCCCGAACTCACGGCCCGCGAGAACATCAGGTTCTCCTGCGAGGCGTACGGGGTTCCGCGTAGCGAGCGGGCCGACCGAATCGACGAGCTGCTCGACCTGGCGGATCTCGCCGACGTGGCCGACAAGGAGGCCGACGAGTTCTCCGGCGGGATGAAGAAGCGACTGGACGCCGCGACCGCCCTGGTCCACCGGCCGCCGCTCGTCTTCCTCGACGAGCCCACGACCGGGCTGGACCCGAAGGCGCGCAACCGCCTCTGGGACTACTTCCGCCGCATCAACGACCAGGGGACGACCGTCTTCCTCACGACGCAGTACCTCGAGGAGGCCGACCAGCTCTGTGACCGCCTCTCGGTCATCGCAGAGGGCGAGATCGTCGCGACCGGCTCGCCGGACGAGCTCAAGCGCCGCGTCGGCGGCGAGATCCTCGATATCGAACTCGCCGGCGCGGAGGGTGTCGACGCCGGAAGCGACGGTGACGGGACGGACGCGGACGCCGGCCCTCGCGAGCGGGCCGCCACGGTCGCCCGCGAGACGGACCTGTTCACGAACGCGACCGTCGAGACCACGGCGGAGGGGCTCACCGTCACCGCCGAGGACGCCCGCGCCCACGGGACGGACCTGCTGGTGGCGCTCCGGGACGCGGGCATCGGCGTAACGGGCTTCAACATCCGTGCGCCGACGCTGGACGACGTGTTCCTCGCCATCACCGGCGAGCAGCTGGACGAGGCCGACGAGGCCGACGAGGACGCCGCGGCCGCGGAGGTGACGACATGAGCACGACCGGCGGTGGCGGTTCCGACGGCCCGGCGGCGACCGACGGCGGTTCCGCCGAAGGCGGAGCCTCGTCAGAGCTTCGCTCTGACGGCGGCACGACCGCCGCGGCCACTGCGGCCGAAGGGCCGACGCTGGAGCGCTCGGCCAACACGTTCGTCGGCGACGTGTGGACCAACTTCAAGCGCTGGAACCTGAAGGCCGTCCGCAACCCGTTCGTGCTGGTCGTCTCGCTCGTCCAGCCCATCATCTTCCTCGTTCTCTTCACGCAGGTGTTCGGCAACATCGCCGGCCGGGCCCTGCCGGGGGGCATCTCCTACGAGACCTACCTCGTCCCGGCCATCGCCATCCAGGTCTCGCTGGCCGCCGCTGTCACCTCCGGCGTGGGGCTGGTCAACGACATCGAGGAGGGGATGTTCGAGAAGGTGCTCGTCAGCCCGATGAACCGGACGGCGGTCTTTTTGGGGAAGACGCTGGCCGAACTGCTCCGTATCGGCATCCAGATCTGCATCATCCTCGTGCTCGGCGTCGCGCTCGGCGCGGAGGTCGCCACCGGCGTCGCCGGCGCGCTCGGCATCGTCGCCGTCGGGGTGCTGTTCTCGCTGTGGTTCATCTCCTTCTCGAACACGCTGGCCGTGCTGACGAAGGACCAGGAATCGACCATCATCGCCGCGAACCTGCTGCAGTTCCCGCTCCTCTTCCTCTCCTCGGCGTTCCTCCCGCTGGAGGCGCTGCCGGGGTGGATACAGACCGTCGCCACGCTCAACCCTGTGACGTACGGCGTGGACGCCGCCCGCGCCATCATCCTCGATGCGGACGTGATGACCGTCATCGACGTGTCGCTGGGCTACGGCGCCGCCCTCGACACCATCGTCCCCGCGGTGGCCGTGCTGGGCGCGCTCGACCTCGTGCTCGGGGCCGTGGCCGTCTACATGCTCTCCCGTGCGACCAGTTCGAAGGTCCGGTAGCCGGTCCGACCAGTTCCGCGGCAGCGGCGACGCCGTCGCGGTGCCGTCCCCGGAACCACCCCCACTCCGCCGCACCCGTTGTGCCTTTGTACCTCCGCATGGGAGGGTGGGGCATGGACACGTTCGAGGCGCCCGCCGACACGGGCGTCCCCCGTGGCCGGTTCGGGTTCGACCACCGGCCGGTCACGGACCAGTCATTCGAGAACGCGCTCGCGAAGGCCCGCGCGGGCGAGCGCCTCGATGTCGACGACGCCATCGAACTCCTCACGACGGGCACCGACGAGGACGGTATCGACGCCGCGCGCAAGGAACTCGTCCTCGAGGCCGCGGACCGCCGGCGTGCCGAGGTCGTCGGCGAGGAAGTCACGTTCGTCGCGAACCTCAACAACAACGTCACCACGGCGTGCAACACGGGCTGTCTGTTCTGCAACTTCAAGGACACCGCGGCGAACTTCGAGACCGACAGCGATGTCGAGCACGCGGGCTTCACCAAGACGCCCGCCGAATCCCGCGCCATCGTCCGGGACGCCCTCGAACGGGGCATCTACGAGGTCACCTCCGTCTCCGGCCTGCACCCGGCGTTCGCGCTGGACGCCGAGCACCACGAGGCCCTCGCCGCGTACGACGACCCGGCGAGCGAGGTGAACTACAAGCCCCCCGAGCGATACGACACCGACCCCGGCACGTACGTCGAGCAGATGCGCGCGATGTCCGTCGACGGCGCGCATCTCCACTCGATGACCCCGGAGGAGGCCTACCACGCCAAACGCGGGACGGACCGCTCCTACCGCGAGACGTACCGCCGGCTCCGCGACGCGGGTCTCGATTCGGTTCCGGGGACAGCAGCCGAGATTCTCGTCGACGAGGTGCGCGATGTCATCTGCCCCGGCAAGATCGGCACGGACGACTGGCTCGACGCGATGGAGGCGGCCGCCGATGCCGGGTTGCCGACGACCGCGACCATCATGTACGGCCACGTCGAGAACGAGGCCCACCGCGCCCTGCATCTGGACCGCATCCGGGACCTGCAGGACCGGACCGGCGCCATCACGGAGTTCGTCCCCCTCTCGTTCGTCCACGAGACGACGCCGCTGTACGAGCGCGGCGTCGTCGATGGGGGGGCGACCACGACCGAGGACGAACTGATGATTGCGGTCTCGCGGCTCTACCTCGACAACGTCGACCACATCCAGTCCTCGTGGGTGAAGTACGGCGACGAGCAGGGCCTGAAGATGCTCTCCTGCGGGGCGGACGACTTCATGGGCACCATCCTCTCGGAGGAGATCACGAAGCGCGCGGGCGGCGGGCACGGGGAGTTCCGCTCGTTCGACGAGTACGCGCGGATGGTCCGTGCGGTCGGTCGGGTCCCGGTCGAGCGCTCGACGGACTACGAGCAGCGCCGCGTCCTCGACGGCGAGGGACCACACGGCCCCGAACTGGGCCCGCAGGCCGACGGGACCCCGCTGCTGACGCGGGCCGAGCGCGACCCGACCGTCGACACGGCCAGCGCCGACGACTGACCGGCGAGCACCGGTTCCGTCGCCGATACTCCACCTATAGACATATACCAGTCAAAACCCATTTTATATCCATTACTGAGACAATATAGGCATAATATCGGGTATTTTCAAGAAACCCCCAGCCGTCAGTCCCCGGCCGCCCCGGACGCGTCCCCGCCCAGCACCGCCCGGTAGCGCGCGCCGGCATCGTCCTCGGCCCGGAGCGCCCGGCGGACGGGTGGCGCGACCCACGCCCGGCCGCCGTCCTCGAGGAACCGCTCGTACACCGGCAGGCGCTCGCGGAGCGGGACGCCCGCCTCGTCGGCCAGGTGCTCCAACTGCCGGAGCTCGGGCCACTCGTAGTCCGGGTTGACGTGGTCGACGGTGACGGGCGAGACGCCGCCGAGGTCGTCGATACCACAGTCGAGCAGGTCGCGGACCGGCGCGAGGTTCGGCGGCGCCTGCACGCTCACCGCCTCTGGGAGACAGCGACGCGCCATCGCGACGGCCTCCCGGAGCTCCTCGAGCGACGGTTCGCCGCCGCGCCAGCGCTCGTTCTCGCTCACGGGCTGGACGATGACCTCCTGGACGTGGCCGTACCGCTCGTGCAGGTCACGGATGGCGAGCAGCGAGACCGCGCGGTCGCGCCGGCTCTCGCCGATTCCGACCAGGATTCCGGTCGTGAACGGCACCCCGAGTTCACCCGCGATGCGGATGGTCCGGAGCCGCTGTCCGGGGTTCTTCGCGCGCGGCCCGCCGTGGGCGCGTACGTCCGCGGTCGTCTCCAGCATGGTCCCCATCGAGGCGTTCACGTCGGCGACGGCGGCCATCTCCTCACGCGTCTGGTCGCCCGGATTCGAGTGTGGGAGGAGCCCGGCATCCAGCGCGATCTCGCACGCCTCCCGCAGATAGGAGTGGATGGAGTCGTGGCCGTACTCGTCGAGCTGGGCGTGGATCTCGTCGTAGCGGTCGTCCGGGTCGTCGCCGAAGGTGAACAGCGCCTCCGTACACCCCGCGCGGGCGCCGCGCTCGACCGTCTCGCGGATCTCGGCGGGCGACATGAGGCTCGCCTCCCCGGGCGGGTCGTAGTAGGTACAGTAGGTGCAGGTGTACCGACACGCGGTCGTCAGCGGGAGGAAGACGTTCCGCGCGAAGCTGAGTTCCGGGGCCGCCGCCACGTCGGCCGGCGTCGTCGTCAGCAGGTCCTCGACGGCGCGGTCGCTGATGGAGACCTCGACCCCGTACTCCTCGGTCCCGGGTATCGATACCACGGCGCGCTCTGGGGGGGCGACCGACAAGAGCGTTCGGTTCGTCGGAGCGCATCGGGCGGAGACGGGCCGGTGTTGACGATGTCCTGCGTGGTTATCGGATTGCTCCGCCGGATTCTCTGACGACAGCGCTTCCCTGACCTTCTGGAAAGCCCCCAAGCGCCCCGGAGGGTCGAGCGACCAGGGGCTTCCAACACAGCTCTATTCGTAATTCCGGTCTCTGCATCTCCCTCCAACTACGTCCCCTACACCCACCGACCAGAGGAGCGGTGCCGCTGGTCACCATCGGCCAGGTACTCGCAGAACGGGATGCCCGGGTGGCCCGGGAAGCAGGGTGCCCTCCTCGTGAACCGCCCCCGTGCCACTGCCCGGATACACCGCGCGAGCACGGCTCGCGCAGTGTTATGTTGGTTCGGAGGCATCAAAATGATTGTCCCTGCGTCGGCCGGCGTCACGCCGAGCCGTCACCGCCGCGAGCGACCCGCACGCGCCCGTCACCGGTCGTGAGCGAGAACCCCGCGTTCCGGAGGTAACGACGCGTCTCGGTCCCCTCGCCGTGGAGCAAGACCTCGACGAGATCGGCACGCTCGTCGATATCGCTCGCCAGCCGGAACGAGTCGACCGTGGCCAGGTCGAGCCCCCGCTCACGGGCGGCCTCGCGGTGGTCGCGGCAGGAGGCTCCGTGGTAGTCCACCCGGAACGACCCGTCCCGGACACAGAGCGCGTTCGTCCCGCCGCCCAGTCCCGGCGCCATGGTCACGTCCGGGTGGCGGCCGTCGACCTCGGCGAACAGGAGCCGTCCGAGGGCGTCCGGCGTCACCAGCGGCAGGTCCGCCATCACGACCGCGACCGGCCGCTCGCGCGAGGGAACGGGAGGCTCCGCCTCGCCCACGAGGTCGCCGGCGAGCCGTGCGTTGACGGCGGTCGTCAGCGGCCGGTCGTCCACGACGACGGCGGCCGACCGCTCCAGCACCGCGTCGTGGGCCGTCTTCGAGAGCACGGTGTACGGGAGGTCCAGCGCCTCGAGGGTCGCGAGCACGTCCTCGAGCATGGCGGCCGCGAACGCGCGGCGCTCGCGCTCGTCGAACAGGGGCGCGAGGCGGGTCTTGGGTGCGCTCGGGTCGAACGGGACGAGCACGTGGGGGTCGGCGTCGGTCACGCGGGCGAGGGGAGGAGCCGCGGCCCCTTAGAACAGCGGTTCGAGCTCCTCGTCGTCGTCGTGGACGAGGCGGTCGAGGTTCTCCGAGGAGGCGTCACGGAGGTCGTCGATGTTGTCCTGGGCCTCGACGGCGACCTGCTGGAGCTCCTTGATGCGCGGGACGTTGGTCACGCCCGACAGCAGAACCACCGAGCGGACCTTGTCGTCCTTCGAGCGCGGGTAGTCCCCGCCCCGAACCTCCATCGAGCCGGTCTCGTCTTCGAGCCACTTCCGCCCGCGCTCTATTCCCTTCCGGTTGAGGTACTTCGGCGGGCCCGCCAGGACCAGGAGCGCCCGTTCGGTCCCACCCACCTCACACGGAAGCGTGAGTCGCCCGAGGGTGGCCTTCCGGACGAGCGAGGTGATGCGGTTCGTGGTCGAGGTGGAATCGATCTCCTCCTCCTCGCCGGTGAACCGCGAGAGCAGGCCGCTCTTGTGGTCGCGGTCCAGCGTCTCGCTGGCGTAGCCCACCGTGGAGACACCGCCGCAGGCGAGCGTGTTGATGATCTCGGAGGAGTCGACGACGGACTCGCCCACCTCGCCGCCCTCCTTGATCTCGCCGGCGCCGAACAGGATGCCGAACCGCTCGACGATCTCGCGGTTGATGTCGGCGTAGCCCGACTCCATGGACTCGCCCGACTGGCGCCAGTTGTCGTTGTCGAACACGAGCAGGTTGTCCGTCTCGCGGACGAACGTCTGGAACGAGCGCGCGGCGTTCAGCGTGTAGATGCCACCCTCGTCCGAGCCGGGGAGGATACCCAGCGCGTACACCGGTTCGGTGTAGATCCGCTTGAGGTGCTTCGCGAGGACGGGGCCACCACCCGAACCCGTCCCGCCACCCAGCCCCGCGATGATGAGGAACGCGTCGACCTCGTGGACGGGGATGTTGTCGATGGCGGACTGGACCTCGTCGATGTCCTCCTCGGCGACCTCGGCGCCGAGTTCGTTGTCGGCCCCGACGCCGTGGCCCTTGACCCGCGCCTGCCCGATGAGGACGCGGTTCTCCTCCGGGACGTTGTCCAGGCCCATGAGGTCCGCCTTCGCGGTGTTGACGGCCACGGCGGCGCGGACGATTTCGCTTCCCTCTTCGCGGTCGTACTCGAGGAAGCGGTCGAGCACCTTCCCGCCCGCCTGACCGAAGCCGATCATCGCGAGTTTCATCTGACGGTCACTACCTCACAGGGGGGCGCCGGCGTAGGATAAGTTTTCGGCCGAGACGGGGGTGTTACGGCTCCAAGCGTGCGTCAGGCGTCGGACGGCCACAGCACGCCCGAGGGCGGACCAGCAGCCGTGTCACTCCGTCACCCAGGTCACGCGGTCACACGACCGTCGCCGTCGGCGACGGTGGGGTCGACACCGAGGTAGTCAGCCAGCGTCCGCAGGTCCGCCTCGTCGTAGCCGAAGACGGCCACGTCGTTGTCGTCGGTGGTGTTGTCGAACTTCAGCGACCGGAACTGGTCGCCGCCCATCGGCGCACCGGGGAGCGCCCCGAGCGTCTTCAGGCCGATTCCCGCGAGCGGCATCGGGATGTCGACGACGCTGACGGGCTTGTTGTCGGCGGCGTGGGCCAGCCGCGCGACCTGCGCGAGCGTCAGCACGTCAGGGCCGCCGATCTCGTAGGTCGCACCGACGTGCGGGTCCGCGCGCGCAGCCTCGGCCTCCTCGACGCGCCGGACGGCGGGCGTCGGCCCGTCGGCCTCGTCCTCGTCGTCGGGCGCCTCACCCTCGACGGCCATCGCCAGCATCGGCGCGAGGTCACCGATCCAGATGGGCTGGAAGCGCGTCTTCCCGCCGCCCGGCAGCGGCGTGAAGTAGGGCGGTGCGAGCAGTTTCGTGAAGCCGACGAACTCGTCGCCGTCGCCGAAGACGACGGAGGGCCGGAAGATGGTCCAGTCCACGTCGGCGTTCTTCACGGCCTGCTCGGCCTCGCCCTTCGCCCGGATGTAGTGGGTCGACCCGTTCGGGTCCGCACCGAGCGCGCTCATCTGGACGAACTTCTCGACGCCGTGTTCCTCGGCCGCCCGCAGGCAGTTCTCCGTCCCGCCGAGGTGGACCTCCATGTGGCGCTCGTTGCCCCCCTTCGGCTGGAACAGCGGCGACAGCGCGACCAGGTTCACCACCGCATCCTGTCCCTCGAACGTGGGGACGATGGAGTCGTACGCGGACACGTCGCCGACGACCGTCTCCACGTCCGGGTGGAGGTCGACCTCGCCGGGCGTCCGGGCGAGCGCCGTCACGTCGTGGCCCCGCTCGGCGAGTTCCCGCGTCAGGTTCCGGCCGACGAAGCCGGTGCCGCCGGTGACAAGCACGTTCATGTCCCCGAGTACGTCCGCAAGCGACGTAAAGGCACGCGAAGCGGTACCCCCCGGACGACCGGCCCCGTACGCTAGTCGTCCACCGGCGATGACGGCCCGCCCGAACCTGTCGGGCCCTCGCTGGGCCGCCGGGTCTGCCGGACGGCCGCGCGTTGACAGACAACGCCCAGCGCCACGCAGGTCGCCAGCGCGGCGGCGCCCACCCCGACGCCCAGCAGGAGGAGCGTCCGGACCACGCCGAACGGGACGACGACTGCGAGCGCCGAGAGGATACCCAGCGCGACGCCCGCGGGGAGGGTGGCGGTCGCGACCGCGATGGGCGAGACGCCGCCCGGGAGCGTCCGGTAGCAGCGGGCGATCGCCCGGATCTGCACGGCGTAGCCGGCCAGGAACGCCACCACGCAGGCGAGGCCGGCGACGAGCGCGACACGGCCGGTGAGCACCTCACCGGTGAACAGGAGCACGGCCAGCGCGTCGGCGGCGACCGCCGCGCCGACGATGCCCCCGCGCAGCACCGACCGGATGCGGTAGAGGTCCGCCGCGTCGAGCGGGTCACCGCCCCTCGCGAGCACCTCGGAGACCTGGGACCCCTGCGCGGCTCGGAGCCAGCCCGAGCCGCCACGATCCGAAGACGCTGCCATCTACCAGTACTGGCACAGCACGTCACAAGGGGATTATGGCCACTATATCCGGTGCCTTATGCGACCGGGAGAGCGGTGGCTTTTCGCCCACCCCCCGCTACCGTCCGGCCATGCTCGTCACGCTGGAGGGGATCGACGGCGCCGGGAAGTCCACGGTCCACGAGGCGCTCCGCGACCACGACGCCCTCGCCGACGCCGTCTTCACCCGCGAACCGACGGAGTCGTGGTACGGCGAGGCCGTCCGGCGCTCGCTCGGCGACGACGGCGCCGACCCGCTCGCCGAGCTGTTCCTCTACACCGCCGACCACGCCGACCACCTCGCGGACGTGGTCCGGCCCGCGCTGAACGAGGGGCGGGTCGTCGTCTCCGACCGCTACGTCGACTCGCGCTACGCCTACCAGGGCGCCGCGCTGGAGGAGACCGACATCGCGCGGCCGATGGAGTACGTCCGGGGCATCCACGAGGCGTTCACCCGGCCACCCGACGCCACGCTCTACCTCGACGTGGACCCGCGCAGCGGCGCCGAGCGCGCGGGGGCCTCGGACAAGTTCGAGACGGCCGGCCACCTCGCCGCCGTGCAGGCCAACTACGAGCGCCTCATCGAGGCCGAACCCGAGCGGTTCGTCCGCATCGACGCCACCCGCCCGCCCGAGGACGTGGTCGAGGCGGCCGAGGACGCCATCGACCGAATCCTCGCCGACCGCGAGGACTGACCGGCAGGGTGCGGTCACGGCCGGCCGCCGGACCGACAGCCCGAAACGCCCCGACCTCCCACCCGCTCGCATGGCACGGAGCATCCTCGGCACCGTCGGCCTCGCGCTCACGCTGGCCTTCGCCCTCCCCGTGGCGTACCTCGGCGTCGAGTTCCTCCTCGACGGGAAGACCAACCAGGGGCTGCTCTTCCTCGCGCTCGCCGCCCTGATGGTCGGTATCCAGGAGTACGTCACCACGCCGATGGACCTGCCCGGCGAGATCGCCGGAAAGGTGCTCGGCACCGCCGTGAAAGAGCCCGACGATGGCAGCGACGCGGGTGACACCGGAACCGGTGCAGAGGACGCTCGACCGGAAACAGGGGGCGACGACGGCGCGACCGAGGACGAGCCGCTGATCCCCGACGCGGAAGGGAAGAAAGGCAGATAGCGGCCGATATTTTCTGGATATTCTCAATAAACATACAATAATAACTACTGTCCAGAAACTGCCGACATTCAATACTTGCATCGGGCGCCGAAACCTGCACGAGCTGCCACCCCACGCCTCCCGAAGACCCATACCGGCAGCGCGACCCGCTCCGGGTGATGGTCGAGAAGCAAGCGGTTCGCCGGGCGTACGACGAACTCGGGGCGTCCTACGGGGCCCAGCGTGACTCGGGCGGGCTGACGGCCCTCGACGCGGTCCTCGAGGCAGCCGACCCGGACCGGGTGCTCGACGCGGGGTGTGGGCCGGGGCGGCCCGTTCTCGAGCGACTCGACGCGGCGACGGCGGCCGTGGGACTGGATATCTCGCGCGAACAGCTGTCTCTCGCCGCCGAGCGCGTCCCCGAGACGCCCCTGTTGCAGGGCGACATGACGCGGCTCCCGTTCGGCGACGACGCGGTCGACGCGGTCGTGGCGTACTGGTCGCTCATCCACGTTCCGCTCGACGAGCATCAGGCCGTCCTCGATGAGTTCGCGCGAGTGCTTCGCCCCGGCGGCCGCGCCCTCGTCTGCGAGGGTCGCGAGCAGTGGGTCGGTGAGAACCCCGACTGGCTCGATTCGGGCGTGGAGATGTCGTGGGAGCTGGCCGGCGCCGAGGCGACACGGGAACAGCTCCGAACGGCCGGGTTCACCGTCGAGCGCGAGTGGGGCGCCGCCGACAGCCTCGACGATGACGACGAGACGGAGCCCTGGGTGTTCATCGAAGGCCGGCTAGAGGAGTAGGGAATCTGCGGGAGTGGCACTAACGCTCGCGCGGTCTACAGCAACAGCGACAACCAGAGGACTGCAACAGCGACAACCAGAGGACTGCAACAGCGACAACCAGAGGACTGCAACAGCGACAACCAGAGGACTGCAACAG
>Ga0207757_100413_pt1 | contig 29112 bp, 28 predicted proteins | sample A23P3SouthBayCA_2_FD_187752 | JGI IMG/M metagenome (GOLD analysis project Ga0207757, IMG submission 187752) | Aerobic enrichment media microbial communities from Eden Landing Ponds, California, USA - A23 P3 (2) (SPAdes) | ecosystem: Environmental > Aquatic > Marine > Unclassified | place...
GACTCGGCGAAGTCGGCGTAGTGGCCCGAGAACGGCGTGTCGTAGCTCGCCATCTCGAAGTTGTTGAGCACGATGGCGATGATCGGGATGTCCTCGCGGACGGCCGTCTCGAAGTCCATGCCGACCATGCCGATGGCGCCGTCGCCCATGACGTGGACGCAGGTCTTCTCGGGCTTGGCGAGTTTCGCGCCCATCATGAGGCCGAGCCCGTAGCCGAGCTGGGTGGTCTTACCCCAGCCGAGGTAGGAGAGGGGTTCGGTGACGTTGAAGAACGGCGCCATGAAGTCACGCGCGTTGCCGGCGTCGGCGGTGGCGACGATCTCGTCCTTGTCGAGGGTCTGGTCGAGTTCGTAGACGACGCGGTAGGGGTTGATCGGCGCCTCGTCGGATTTGAGTGCGTGGGCCCAGTCGTCGCGCCACTCTTGGTCGATCTCGGCGATTTCGCTCGTCACGTCGTCGTAGCGGCCGAAGTCGGGGTCGTCGCCGACGCGGTTCTCGACTTCGTCGATCAGGGCTTCGAGGACGAGCTTGGCGTCGCCGATGACCGCGAGGTCGGACTTGTAGTCCTTGTCCACGTCGCCGGGGTCGTTCGTCGAGTGGATGAGGGTGTTGTCCTCCGTCGGCGGCGTGATGCCGTAGGCAGTCTTGGTGAAGCTGCAACCGATGCCGAAGAGCACGTCCGCCTCGTTGACGAAGTGGTTGAGCTGGCGGGGTTCGCTCTTCGAGCCGGCACCCAGCGAGAGCGGGTGGTCCTCGGGGAAGGCGCTCTTGCCGTTGAGCGTGGTGGCGACGGGCGCTTCGAGCAGTTCCGCGAGTTCCTTCAGCGATTCCCACGCCTTCGCGTAGTGGACGCCCTGCCCGGCGTTGATGACCGGCAGGTCGGCGTCGACGAGGGCGTCGGCGGCCTGCTCGATGGCCTGCGGGTCCGGACCGGAGCGCGTCGACGTGGTGGGCTCGTAGTCGATGTCGTCGACCTCCATCCGGAACACGTCTTTCGGAACCTCGACGAGACCGGGGCGCTGGCGGCCGTTACGTGCCGCTTGGAACGCGCGTCGGATCGTCTCTTCCGTCGCGTCGGGGTCGGTCAACTGCTCCGTCGTCTTCGTGACCGCTTGGTAGTTGATGAGCGAACTGAACTTCGGGTCGGTGTTCGTCTTCGCGCGGGAGTAGCCGGCCGGGAGCGCGACGATGGGCGCCGACTCGGCGTAGGCCTGCGCGATGCCCCCGACGGAGTTCTCCGTCCCCGGGCCGTGCTGACAGGCGAAAGCCTCCACCTGATCGCCGGACGTGATCCGGGCGATGCCGTCGAGCATGTGCGCGCCCGTCCGCTCCTGTCGGACGACGATGGATCGAATGCCCGCTTCCTCCGCTGCGTTGTCGTCGAAGAGGGGATTGCTCGGGAATCCGATCAGGTGTTCGACACCTTCCGCTGCCAAGATTTCCGCGATGGCATCTGTTACGTTCATCCTATGGATGTGCAACGACCCCCGGGGTTGTAAAGTTAATTTTTATTAAAGATAAGGACAGATACCTAAAGGTTAGTCGTCATCTGTCGAAACATTGAGTACAAACGGCTAATCACCAGTCGTCATCTGACGAAAAGTTGAATACGCTCAGTCCGGATTTCGGACACATGTCCGAGAGACCGCAGCTCGAACGTCTCTGCATTCACGAGTCGGTCGCGAACAAGATTCCGAAAGACGGGTTCGCCGAGGCGTTCGCCGATCTGGACGTGCCGGTCGAGATCGTCGGCGACGACGAGGAGTTCGACCGGACGGACGCGGTGGCCTCCTTCCGTCCCCGCGATTCCTTCCTCGACGCCGGCTGGGTTCACTGCATCCGCGCCGGCTACGACGAGTTCGACACCGACGCCTACGAGGCGGCCGGCGTTCCCCTCACCAACAGCACGGGCATCCACGACACCACCGTCGGCGAAATCGCCGTCGGCTACATGGTGTCGCTCGCGCGGATGCTCCACATCTACCGCGACCATCAGACCGAGAACGACTGGTACGAACCGCCGTACGAGCGGCCGTTCACCGTCGAGAACGAACGCCTCTGTGTCGTCGGCCTCGGCACCCTCGGGCAGGGCATCGCCGAACGCGCCGACGCCCTCGGCATGGACGTGGTCGGCGTCCGCCGCTCCGACGAACCCGTTCCCGGCGTCTCCGAAATCTACCACCCGGACGACCTCCACGACGCCATCGCGGACGCCCGTTTCGTCGCCATCGCCGTCCCGCACACCCCCGAGACGGAGGGGATGTTCTCGACGCCCGAGTTCGAGACCATGCGCGACGACGCCTTCCTCATCAACGTCGCCCGCGGGCCCATCGCCGACGAGGACGCCCTGATCGCCGCCCTCGAAAACGGCACGATTGCGGGCGCCGGCCTCGACGTGTTCGAGACCGAACCCCTCCCCGAGGACAACCCGCTCTGGGACTTCGAGGAGGTCATCATCTCGCCGCACCGTGGCTCCGCGACCAACCGCTACCACCTCGACATCGCCGACTTGGTGAAAGAGATCTTCCACCAGTACCAGGCCGGCGAGGAACTGCGCAACCGCGTCGCTTAGAAGCCGATCAGGTCGTCCAACTCCACGTCCTCGACCCGTCCGCCACAGGCCGCACACTCGTCGATTCGGTCCGGTCCGGGGCCGCCTTCCATGTGAACGAGTCCGCAGTCCTGACACACTTCGAGTTCTGCCTGAAGCATACGCGCTCGATTCTGTCGGCTGGCAGGTATGTCTTGGGGCCATCGACCCACAACCTACTAACCCTCGCCACCGTTACGTCGGGCGATGGCTGGCCGACCGTTCGACGTACTCGCCGGGGCGCTCGACCGCGCCGGCGTCATCGACCGTCTCCGCTTCCGCGAGACGTTCGACCTGTCGTGGCCCCGGATCGTCACCGGGCTCGCCATCATGTCCAAATCCACCGTCGATCTGGCGATGGTCGGGTGGGACGTGGGCACCGCGGCCGTCGCCGGCCTCGCCTTCGCCAACGCCTACTGGCAAGTGGGGAAGTTCCTCGGCATCGGCCTCGCGGGCGGAACTGTCTCGCTCGTCTCGCAGGCCTACGGCGCCGACGACCCCGACCGTGCGAGTGCTGCGGTCGCCGTCTCCCTCCTCGTCACGCTCCTGATCGCGACGCCACTCGCGACCGCGTACGCCCTCTTCGCGCCCGAACTCGTGGCCGTCCTCGGCTCCGAACCCGAACCCCTTCGCCACGCCGCCACCTACCTCGCCCTCGTCGCGCCCGCCCTCCTGTTCGAGTTTCCGAACCTGATCGCCAGTCGCACCTACGCCGGCGTCGGCGACACGGTGACGCCCATGCTGATCCGGGCGGGCGGCGCCCTCCTCAACATCCTCTTTTCCGCGGTCCTGATCTTCGGCTACGGCCTCGGCGTCTCCGGCGCCGCCATCGGTACCTCGCTCGCGACGGGCATCGTCGTCCTCGTCTTCGCGTGGGGACTCGCCGGCCGCTCCTACGTCGGTCGCGGGGCGTGCCCCGTCGCCGTCTCGCGGGCGACGTTCGCGTACGACGGCTTCCTCCCGCTCACTCGCCGCCTCCTCACCGTCTCCGCGCCGCTGATGGCCCGCCGGACTGCCGAGATGCTCGTCGCCTTCCCCCTCGTCGCCATCGCCGCCACCTTCGGGCCGGCGGTCGTCGCCGCCTACGAGGTGGCCCGCCGCGTTCGCACCCTGATCGACAGTCTCTCGTGGGGCTTCTCCATCGCCGCGAGCACGCTCGTCGGCCAGCGTCTCGGCGCGGGCGACGAGGCCGACGCCGAGGCGTACGCCCGCGCGATCATCCGTCTCTCCGCGACGGTGTACGTCGTCGCCGCGGTGGCCGTGTTCGCCCTCTCGCCGTGGATCGCGGGCGTCTTCGTCGACGACCCCGTCGTCGTTTCCGTGGCCGCGCCCTTCGTCGCCGCCGCGGCCGTCAGCGTCGTCTTCCTCGGCGTCGACGGCTCCGCGACCGGGACGCTCCGCGGCGCCGGCGACACCCAGTACCCCTTCTTTACCTCGCTGCTCGGCCGCTACGGCTGTGCACTCCCCGTCGCGGTGCTCGGCCTCGTCACCGCACTCGGTCCTGCCGCGCTCCTCGCGGCACTGGTGGCCGAAACCGTCGTCCCCGCCGTCCTGAACGTGCGGCGCGTGCGCTCGAATCGCTGGAAGGCGGTGGGGCGTGCGCACGTCGCGGCCGGGGATTAGGTCCTGTTCCCGTTCTCGTACGCGGCGTCGAAGAAGTCCCGCTCCAGTTCGACTGTCCGGCGGAACAGGCGGTCCAGCCGCGCCTGTCGGCGTGGCGACGCTGCCGCCCCCTCCCGATCCAGTTCCGCCCGGAGCCACGCGACGAACTCGACGAACGCGGGGGTGGCGTGCAGCTCGATCCACTCGTCGAGGTAGAACCGCTCGGGCCGCGAATCGACCCCCGTCGCCCACGTCTCGTACATCCACTCGGCGGGCACGAGGACGGCGAGCGTCTCGGCGTAGCCGCCCTCGCGTCCGGCGCGTTCGAGCAGGTCGACGAAGGCGCGCGTCGTGGCGTCCGGGTCCGCGTCCGGATTCCCGTCCAACGCTTCGAACGACCGCTCGAAGTAGTCGTTCTCCTCGCTGGTGAGGGTGCCGAGGAAATCCGCGAGGCGACCCTTGGCCGCCATCGACGGCGCTTCGGCGAGGGCGTGGCCGAAGGTGCCGGTCAGCGTCTCGACGAACGCGTAATCCTGCTCCAGATACCGGCGGAAGGCATCGTCGTCGATCCGGTCGGTGCCGAGTTCGCGGACGAACCGGCCGTCGACCGCCGCCGTCCAGTCGGGTTCGGAGCGGGCGCGGAGCCAGTCGGTGAAGCGGGCGTCCTCGCGGCCGTCGGCGTACGCCGCGAACGTGTCGGGCACGTCGGTCATATCCTCCGCTCGTCGAGCCACGGACAAAGGGGTTCGCCCGTGGGGTTTTGTCGCTCCGGCCGTAGAGTGGGTATGACCGAACTCGGCATCGTCGGCGCCGGCGCGGCGGCGGCCGCGGCCTGTTACGTCGTCGACGGGGCCCTGCCGGACGCCTCGATCACCGTCTTGGAGAAGTCGGGTGGCGTCTGCGGCCGGGCGGCCACGCGCCGCCGCGGCGACGTGATTTACGACTACGGCGCGAACTACCTGAAAGACGACGACGAGCGGGTCGTCGACCTCGCCCACGAGTTCGACGACGGCCTCGTGGAGGTCGACGGCGACATTCACGTCTTCGACCGGACGGGGACGGTCAGCGAGGGTCGCGAGGAGCAGGAGCGCAAGTTCACCTACCGGACGGGTCTGACTCGCCTCGCCAAACACCTGTTCGGCGCGACCGACGCGACGGTCCACCGGCGGACCCGCGTCGAACACGTCGCGCGAACGCACGACGACCGGTGGACGGTCACGGACGCCGACGGCGAGCGGTGGGGGCCGTTCGACGCCCTTCTCCTCAATCCGCCGGCACCACAGACGGCGGCGTTGCTGGAGACGGCCGACTGGGACGCCGACGCCCGCGAGGAACTCCTGACCGCCGCCCGCGACGTGGACTACCGGACCATCTGGACCGCGGTTCTGGGCTACCCTTTCGAACTCGACCGCCCCTTCTACGCGCTGGTGAACACGGACAAGGACCACGACGTCGGCTGGATCTCCCGCGAGGAGTGCAAGCCGGGACACGTTCCCGACGGGGAGTCGGTGCTGGTGGTGCAGGCGAACCACGAGTGGTCGGTCGAGCGGTACGACGCGGCACCCGAGGAGAACGTCGCCGCCCTCGCCGACCACGCGGCGTCGATTCTGGACGACGAGCGACTCGGCGACCCCGCGTGGACGGACCACCAGGGCTGGCGCTACGCCCTCCCCGAAACCGGGCTCCGCCGGGGCGTCCGCGACGCCGCCGAGGACGCCGGCTGCTACGTCGTCGGCGACTGGGTCGACGGCGAGGGCCGACTCCACGCCGCCGTCCGGAGCGGACTGGAGACGGGCGAACGGCTGGTGTACGGTCTCTGAGCAGCTCACTCGCGGTACTCGCGCCGGACGGCTACGCCTCGCCGACCCGTTCGCCGCCCGGATCGAGCCGCAGGAAGGCGGGCAGCGTCACCGCCGCGAGCGCGAGTTCGAGGCCGCCGACGAGCAGGAACGCGGTGCCGTAGCCGTAGGCCTCGGCCGCGAACCCGCCGACGAGGATGCCGGCGAGGAAGCCGAGGCTCCCGGCGATGTTGAACCCGGCCATGGCGACGCCGCGTTCGGTCCGCGCGGCCAGATCGGTCACCAGCGCTAGCGTCGCCGGCGCCATGAGCGCCCCGAGGACACCCACGAGCACCATCCCCGCCTGCGCGGCCCGGAGGCTCGATACGGCGCCGACGAAGATCACCGCCGCACCGTAACACGCCGACCCCACGAGGATGGGGACGGTTCGGCCGATCCGATCCGAGACGACGCCGAATGGGTACTGGAGCAGGGCGAAGGGGGCGAAAAAGAGCGCGAGCGTCAGCCCCGTCGCGCCCGGACTCAGGTCGAAGACGGTACGGAAGTAGAGCGTCCCGACGAGCGAGAAGAAGCCGGCGGTCAGGCGGTCGACGAAGCCGAAGGCGTAGGGGAGCGCGAGCGTCGGCGTCCGGCGGAGGCCGTCGAACGGCGACCGTCGCTCCCCGCCGTCGGGCGCCCGGTCGACGACGAACGGGACGCAGACGGCGATGGCGAGGAGGACGCCGCTCGCGACGTAGAGCGGGACGAGCGGGCCGAACTCGTACAGCACGCCCCCGAGCGGCGCGCCCGTCGCCGTCCCGAGCCCGATGGCGATGCCCGTGGCGCCCATGTTGCGCCCGTGCGACCCCTCCAGATCCATGAGCATCGTCATCGAGAGCGAGAAGGCGCCGACGGTCGCCGCGCCTTGGAACGCCCGGACGGCGAGGGCGACGCCGAACGAGTCGGTCGCGGTGGGGACGAGAGCGAGGAGGACGTAGCCGACGGCGCCGAGGAGGGCGCCCGCGGCGACGAAGGGGACCCGGCGCCCGGCGGCGTCGCTCGCCATCCCCCACGGGACGGCGAAGACGACGAACGCGCCGAACTCGACGGCGAGAAACCACATGCTCGCGTTCAGTGCCGTGCCGGCGCCGAGCGCCGCGACGAGCGTGTCGACGCCGGGATAGAGCAACACCTGCGCGAGCAGGACGGCGTAGACGACGGCGGCCAGCGCGACACGACTCCGGGTCCGAGACACCGTGCGTCCGTACGGACGGCCCCCGTCTACTGTCTTTCGACTGGCGAATTCTAGACGGAGTTCGGTCGAATCTTGAGAAATCCCTTACCCGCTGGAGCGCCTTCCGTGTGGTATGGATAGACAGGATTTCGTCCCGGCGCTCGTCGCCCTCGCGGGCGGCGTCGCGGCCGTCGCCGGGTCGTACGCGACGGTGGGCGACTCGCCGGCGTTCGTGGCCGCCCCCATCGCGAACGCGACGGTCACGCTCGCACCCAGCGCCCTCGTCACGTTCGCCATCACCGTCCTCGGTGACCTCGGGAGCAAACTGGCGTACGCCTCGGGACTGGGCCTCACGGCCGTCGTCCTCGGCGTCGTCGCCGGCGCGGCCCGTATCGGTGCGAGGCGGGCGGGGCGACCGCTCGTGGCCCCGGTCGTCGCCACCGTCGCGGTCGGCCTCGTCGCCGCCGCGCTCTCCGGGTCGGCCGCCTCCGCGGTCGGAGCGGCCGTCGGCGTGGCGCTGGTGGCGACCGTCGTCGCCATCGGGACGACGCCGGGGGACGAGGCGACGGCCGGCTCGCGGCGTGCCGTCCTCGCCACCGTCGCCGCGCTCTCGGTGGGCGCCCTCGCCGTCGGCGGACGGCGGGTGTTCCGGACGCCGCCCGACGACGAGTTGCCGCCCGTCCCCGACGACGTGGCGGCCATGCTCGACGAGGCCGAGGCGAAGTCGCTCGCCGTCGAGGGACTCGAACCCCTCGTGAGCGACCACTTCTACACCGTCGACATCGCGAACGTCGACCCCCGGCCCGCTCGCGAGGACTGGTCGCTCCGCATCCACGGCGCGGTGGGCCAAGAGACGACGTACACGTTCGATGACATCGACGCGATGGAACACGAACACCGGTTCGAGACGCTCCGGTGTGTGGGCGAGACGCTCAACGGGCGGAAACTCGACACCGCCGTCTGGACGTGCGTTCCGCTGATGGACCTGCTCGACCCCGCCGACCTGCAGGGCGACTACGTCATGCTCCGCGCGGCCGACGGCTTCTACGAGGAGTTCCCGGTCGACGCCTTGGAGACCGGCTTTCTCGCCGTCGGGATGAACGGTCGGCCGCTCCCCCGAGCACACGGGTCGCCGGCGCGGGCGCTGATTCCGGGCCACTGGGGCGAGATCAACGTCAAGTGGCTGACCGAGGTGGAGATTCTGGACGAACCGGCGACCGGCTACTGGGAGGAGCGGGGCTGGCACGGCACCGGCCCGGTCAACACGGTGGCGAAGCTCTGGGCGGAGAACCGCCTCGATGACGGCCGGGTGGAGGTGGCCGGCCCGGCCTACGCCGGAATCCGCGGCGTCGAGCGGGTCGAGGTGTCGACCGACGGCGGGGCGACGTGGCACGACGCCGACCTCTCCGACCCGCTCCCCGGCGACGACGTGTGGCGGCAGTGGGTGTATCGCTACGACCCGCCCGGCGGGGCGCACGAGGTGGTCGTCCGTGCGACCGACGGCCTCGGCACCCTCCAGCCTCGGGACGAGCGGCGAGCCTACCCCAGCGGGCCGAGCGGGTGGGTGTCGAAGACGATAGAGCCGTGAGAGGGGGCGAAGCGTTTTGTCCGCGCCGATCAGCTTAGTACACCGTTCGATGGAGAAGGCACTCTGGTATCTGCTCGCCGGGACGCGCGGCGGGAAGAACCGCGCGCGGATCATCCGCCTGCTCGACGAGCGACCGCGCAACGCCAACCAACTCCACGAGGAGTTGGATATCGACTACAACTCCGTCCGCCACCACCTCGACATGCTGGAGGATCACGACGTGATCGAGAGCGGCGATCAGGAGTACGGTCGGCTCTACTTCCTCACCGACCGGTTCGACCGTCACCGCGAGCAGTTCGAGGAGATTACGGAGCACGTCTGACATGGCACCCATGACCCCCACCCTCACGATTGCGAGCGCCCTCTCGGGCTTGAACATCGTCCTGCTGGCCGCCCTGCTGGTCGTGTGGTGGCGGAACTACCGGGCGTTCGGCACGCCGCTCACCCTCGGTCTCGTCGCGTTCGCCGTCGTCCTCGCCGTCGAGAACGTCGTCGCTATCGGCTTCTTCTTCAGTTCGCAGATGCTGTACGCGGCGGACGCGAGCGCCCAGACGGCCGTGCTCGCCATGCGCGCCCTCCAGTTTCTCGCCCTCGCTTTCCTGACGTACGTGACGATGCGCTGACGGCGCCACGCCCGACTTTCGGGCTGGTGTCTGGTCCCGCAGGTGACGACGAACGCAGCCGTCGAGTTCGGCGTCGGCGTCGTCGTCCCGACGCTGATCGACGAGTGGCGATGGCGGACCGTCTAGTCCGCCGGGCCGAGCGTCTCGTACTCCTCGACGTCCGCTCCCGCAGCGAGGGTGACGGGTTCGAGTCGGCGCACCTCCTTGACGGTCCGCGTGCCAGTGATCCGCGGGGCGACGAACCGCGGCCACCCGCCGCCGGGCGCCCGCGGCGGGCCGTCCAGCCGCGCCTCGGCGAGAATCCCGCCGACCGCGTCGGCGAGGGCGACACAGACCACGTGGCCGTCGGGCCCGTGCACCCGGAGGTGGGTGGCCTCGCACGACTCGGGGAGGTGGTCGAGGACCCACGTGACCGGGACGCCGCGCCACTCGCCGGTCCAGCGCTCCCCGCTCGCACACCGGAATGAGGCGCTCACGGCCGTTCGCGGTGCCGCCCCGAGGTCGACGACGCCGGCGCCGTCCAGTCTCACGCCCGGCGCGTCGTCGAGCGGGGGTGACTCACTCCGCGCCACGAGCGGTCACCTCCTGCGCCCCGTCGTCGGCCACGTCGGCGTCCAGTTCGAGGAGCCACCGCCCGGGGCCGAGGCGGTCGACCACCCGTGGCACGTCACCGTTCGGGAGCGCGTCTCGAACCGTCGCCGGCGACGTTGCGACGACGAATCGCAGCGACTCGTCGGGGTCGAGCGCCCGGCGCTCGACGCGAAGCTGCTCCCGGGCCGCCCGCGCGGGAACGCCCCGGAGGTCGAGTGCCCCCGGTGGGACGGGATCGGCCGTCGTCGCCTCCGTGACGGCCCGCGCCAGCTCTGCCGCGCGCTCGCCCGCCGTCTCGGGGTCGGCGAGCGCCGAATCGACGGGGAAGGAGTCGAGGACCGGGGCGTCGAACGCCGCCCCAACGTCCGTCGTCGGGAAGACGGCGTGTTCGGTCCCGCAGTCCGGACACGTCGCGGCGGTCATGTTGGGTACGACGCCGAGAATCGACACGCCCTCCTCGCGGAACAGCCGTTCGCTCCGCACGGTGTCGCCGACTGCCGAGGGATCTGGCGTCGTCACCAGCACGGCGCCGTCGAGCGGGAGCGCCGCGAGACTCGTCAACACCACGTCGCCCGTCCCCGGCGGCAGGTCCACCACCAGCGTGTCGAGGTCGCCCCACGCCGTCTCGGCGAGCAGGTCCGTCAGCGCGTCGTGGGCCATCGCCCCGCGCCACGCGAGCGGGTCGTCGCCAGCGAGCAACCCGACGCTCATGGTCGCGACGCCGTCGGCGTCGACGGGGGTGGCGCGACCGTCTTCCGTCGCGGTCACCGGCCCCGACACGTCCAGTCGCTCGGGTACGTTCGGTCCGTGGAGGTCGGCGTCGAACAGCCCGACCGACTCGCCCGCGGCGTCGAGCGCCCGGGCCAGCGCGACGGCCACTGTCGTCTTCCCCACGCCGCCTTTCGCGCTGGCGACGGCGACGACGCGGTCGACTCCCGGGAGCGACAGCGTCTCGTCGGCGTCCGCGGCGTCGTCGCCGGTCTCCACGCGAACCGAGTCCACGCCGGGCACCGAGAGCACCGCCTCCCGCATCGCCGCCTCGACGGACTCGACCGCCGGCGCGGGCAGGCCTATCGCGTCCGCATCGACCCGCACCGCGCCGTCGCGAACGGCGAGGTCGGTCACCAGTCCCGACGCCAGCACGTCGGCGCCGAGGTCCGGGTCTTCGACCGTCGACAGCGCCGACTCGACGCGCTCGCGCAGCGGGTCGGTCTCGGACTCGTGACCGTGGCTGCGGCCGTGACCGCCGCACGTGCAGTCCTCGCCATCGCGCATCTCACCACACCTCCCCCTCGGGGACGCCACCGTTCTCGTCGTGGACGAGCGTCCCGCCGTAGGGCCGGAAGTCCACGTCGTACGCTCCGGCGACGGCTTCGAGGTGGTCCTCGCGTTCGGCGATAGTGTCGGTGTCGAAGTCGACGGCGTCGAGCGCGCCGACCAGCTCCGAGTCGTCGAGCCGGCCGGTCGCGAACCCGTCCGCGATGCCGTCGCGGATGCGGTCGGCGTTGCGCCGACACCGCTTCGCGTCGTCGAACCGCTCGCGGGCGTCGCCGGACAGCTCCTCTCCATCCAGCGGCACGGCGGCCAGTCGCTCGACCGCCCGCTCGTCGTACGTGTCGGCTATCTCCAGCAGTTCGGCCGCCTGCGCTTGGGGACAGAGCGCTTCCCACGCGTCCCGGGCGTCGGCGTCGACGACGCTGTCGACCACCTCGGCCCAGTCGGTGTCCCGCTCCGCGTCCTCGAACGCCTCGGCGACGAACGCGGCGACGTGGTCGTCGGGGACGGTGACGCCGAGGGACTCCCCGCCGTCTCCTTCCTCGCCGCTCGATCCGCCCGTCGCGTCGAGTTCGTACTCGGTCATGGTTGTCTCCGTGGTGATCGGTCGACTGCGCGGGGCACGCTCCCCGTCTCGAACTGTGGTCCCTCGCCACCACTGCCATCGCCACTGCTGCCGGGGGGTGCCGGCGACGGCACGTCCACGTCGACGGCGTCGGGGTCGCGCCCCTGCGCCTCGGCGACGGCGCGCTTCGCCGCCCGCTGCACGTCGTTGCTCCGGTCGCCGAGGCCCTGCGTCTCCAGTGCCTCGACCGCACGGTCGGTGCCGAGACGGCCGAGACTCGTCGCCGCGTTCGCCCGCACCAGCGCCTCGGGGTCCCGCGCCAGCACCGCCGCGAGCACGGTCACCGTCTCCGCGACGTCTCCGGGCGTGTGACCGAGGAACTCCGCGGCGTACTCCCGAACCGCCGCGTGACGGTCCGATTTCAGCCGTTCGCGGAGCAGGTCGGCGTCGGCCGTGCCGACTTTCCCGAGGGCGATCAGTGCGTTGCGCCGGACGAAGCCGCTCCGGTCGTCGAGGCGTTCGCGCAGCGAGTCGGTTGCCGCCTCGCCGCGGGCTCGCGAGAGCGCTACCACGGCCTCCGCGCGCACCCACTCGTCGTCGTCCTCGGTGGCCGCCCGGAGCCTCGCTGGCGCGGCCGTCGCGTTCCCGAGCGCTTCGACAGCGAACTGCCGCACGTCGGCGTCGGGGTCCGTCTCGACCCGGTCGGCGAGAGCGTCGACAGTCGCCGGGTCCAGCCCGTCCACCGCCGCGTCGACGAGGCCGAGCGCCGCTTCGCGCCGCGCCATCGGGTCCGGGTCGCCGAGGTGGTCACGTAGCGTCGCCTCGTCGGCCGCGGGCGCTCGGCCGCGAGCACTCCAGTTGGCGTGTTCGTCAGTCATTCTTGCCTCCTGATGCTCCGGTAGGCGAACGCCCACGCGAGGACGGTGGCCACGAGGACGGCCAGCAGGCCGTTGCGGAACTGGCGGGAGACGAGAGCGGCGTCGCCCGAGGTGGCGGTCCCACCGCTTGCCGTCGAGGCGGCGGTGCCACCGCTCGCGCCGCTGCTGCCGCCCGAGCCACCCCCGGAGCCGCCACTCGCGGCCGCGAGGTCGCCGGACGACGGGTCGAGCGTGCTGAACTGGAGCGTGATCGACTTCTGGCCGTTCACCTCGCCCGCGCTCCCGTTCCACGTGGCGAAGGCGAGGTAGACGTTCTCCGACCCGTCGAGACTCGCGTCGTACTCCCCGTCGGTGGTCCGCTCGCGAACGAACACCACCTCCCAGCCGTCGTCCGTTCGCCGGCCGTCGGCGTGGACGTTCTGGGCGGGCGCGTGACTCAGGGAGCCGAAGCCCTTCGCGTAGTAGTTCTGTGCGAGGCGGTCGTACTCGCCCTTCGAGAGCGGGTTGCCCGCGGCGGCCCCGGGTTTCGTCTCCGCGTCCGGGTGCGGGTAGGCGTACATGTCACCCGTCCAGTCGCCCGTGCCGTTGTGCGCGCCGAACTCCCAACTGGCCCGCCAGTACCAGATGTTGACGGGCGTCCCGCTCGCTCCCATCGTGACGGGTGGCTGCGAGCCGGTTCGGAGCATGATCGCCACCGCGTCGGAGTAGGACTGCGGCGACGCGATGCTCGTGTCGTTGGTCGGATCGGTCCACGAGAGTTTGAACGCGACGTGGCTCTCGTTGCCGACGGCCTGCACCGTCAGCTGGTCGACGCTCCCGCCGCCGAAGGGGAGCGCCATCTGCTGTCTGTTGAGCTGGACCGTCCGGCTCGGCGCCTCGGACCACGCCGGCGACCCGGCCTGTCGGGGCACCGTGTCGGTCACCGCCATCGGCTGGTCGCTCCCGGTCGCCACCGCTGCGACGCCCAGCTGTGCCGTCGAGACGCCGAGCGCGACGACGAGGGCGACGACCGTCGCCCGGATCGCCGCCCGCCGGTCGAGGGCGATCACGGCGTCTCACCTCCGGTCGACACCGCCAGCCCCGGCGGGTGGGCCGCGGCGTCCGCTTCCACCAGCGCCTCCGCGAGGTCGACGGCCGCGTGGTAGGCGTCGGCCGCGGGGGGGAGGCCGTCGCCGTCGCCGTAGCGCTCGGCCAGCGCCTCCCGAACCTCCGCGGCGAAGGCCGGTACGAAGCCACGGAGGTGCTGGTTCAGGAGCGTCGCCTCCGCCTCCCGAAGGGTCGCCGCCTCGTCGTCGAGATCGGCGTCGACGGCGACCGCCCGCCGCCCCGCGAGCACCTGCATCAGTTCGCACTCGAGGGCGACGTGGTCGTGGCGCTCGTCGAACGCGTCGGCGCGGTCGAGGCCGAAGGCGTCGAGGAGGCCGGCGACCGTCGCCACCCGCCGCTGTTTGTGGCTCACCTCGTCGCCGACGGTGTACTCGGCCTCGTAGGGGACGACGGGGTAGCCGTCGCCGTCGGGCACGCCGAACAGGTCGTCGTAGACGCGGCGCAGGTCCTCGGCGTCGACGGCCCCGAATCCCTCGACGAACGCCTCGATCCGCTCGTCGAGGCCGTCGAGTGTCGCCGCGGCGTCCCGCAGGCCGGCGGCCGTCTCCTCGGCGGTCAGTTCGGCGACGGCGCCGTCGTCGGGGTAACAGAACGCGCCGGCGAGGGCGGCGTACGCCGCCGCCCGTGCGGCGTGTCGGCGCGTCGGCTCGCGCTCGTCGTCACCGCCCGCTGCTTCGCTCTGTGGATCTGACATGGCTTCGGTCATGGCTGGTTGGTCCACATCTCCCCCTCGCGCACCTCCATCTCCTCCTCGAAGGGAACGTCGACCACCTTCTTCCCGCGGCGGTCGTACCCCTTCACACGCGTCTCTTTGACGGTGTACGTCTCGATGAGGCGGGTGGTCGCGCCGAACAGTTGGAGGATGCCGAGGACGTGGTGGCTGGGGTTGCGCACGCGATCTTGGACGATTTCGATGCTCTCGCGGTAGGTGCTCCCCGGCCAGTCGTTGCGTTTCGTCTCCTCGTTCGGCGTGAACATCTGCGTCAGGAAGTCCGGCGGGACGTGGTACGGTGGCATGTAGAACACCTGCGGCCGGGTGCCGAACTGCGGGTAGAGCGGCAGTGCCACCTTCTCGTCCGAGTGGACGAGGTAGTTGATCGGCGACCGGCCGCCCGGGGCCGAACTGGACTCACCCGGCGGTCCCGCGTCCGGACCGCGGTTGATGTTGCCGTGGAGCCGCGTCTTCCCGATACATGAGGAGACACACCGGGGGACGTTCCCCTCTTCGATCCGCGGGTAACAGCCGACGGGTTTCTCCGTCACGCCCGTTTCGGGGTTGTACATCGGCTTGTGGTAGGGACAGGCCTTCACGCACTTGCGGTAGCCACGACACCGCTCCTGATCGAGGAGGACGATGCCGTCCTCCTCGCGCTTGTAGATGGCCTGTCGCGGACAGGCGGCGAGACAGGCCGCGTTCTTGCAGTGGTTGCAGAGGCGGGGCAGGTAGAACTGCCACATGTCGTGGTACGTGCCCTCCGCCACGTCCGATTCGACCACGTCGCCCGCGGGGTACTCGCCGTGGGCCATGTCGTCGCCGAGGGCGGGGTACTCCCACTCCTCCTCGCGGGCGACGTAGCCGTGGACGCGTTCGCTCTGATCGGCGGCCTCGAACACCGTCTGCTCGCCGTCGAGATCGTCGAGCAGGCGCATATCCCACCCCATCGGGTAGCCGCCGTACGGCTCCGTCTCGACGTTCATCCACCACATGTACTCCTCGCCCTTGCCGCTGGTCCACGTGGACTTGCAGGCGAAAGAGCAGGTGTTGCAGTTGATACACCGGTTCACGTTGACGACCATCCCCCAGTGCCAGTCGCGTTCCGCCTCGCGGTGCTCGTAGGGGTAGTCGTGCTCGCGGCCGAGCTGTGGGTTGTACACCTGTGGCATCAGTCGTCACCTCGCGTCCCGAGCGGGTTGTAGCGGTCACTCGCCCCCGTCCCGTTCGTCGCGTTGCTCTCGCCGCTCGACTGGAGCGTCCCGTCGACGTAGCCTTGGAACAGGTCGTCCTTCCGGGCGTCGCCGGGCCACCAATCCGCCTCCGCGTACTTCTCGACGGTCACCAAGTCGTCGCGGTTCGTTCCCGTCGGCGCCCAGACCGTCTCTTCGTAGCCCGCTTCGAGCGTCGCGCCGTGCCAAGCGAGGTCCTCCTCGACCTGATCGGAGATGTTGGGGTCGCCGAACACGCCCTTGTGGACGAGGTCGTCCGTCTCTTGGGCGGGGTCGAGCCAGATGTTCGTCGTCACGTTGTACCCCTTGATCCCGTCGCCGTTCTCCTCGTCGTCGGGGAAGTGCTGGGGCCACCAGCCGTGCCAGATGGTCAACTGGCCCATGTCGCCCGCGGAGCGGGGTCGCTGGCGGTCGCTCACCATCACGCGCACCACGAGGTCGCCGCGCTTGCCGCTGATGCGAACGTAGTCGCCGTTCTCCACGTCGATGTCGGCGGCGTCCTCGGGATGCATCTCGACGAACGCCTCGCCCAGCGGCGGCGCGTCGTTGGTCTCGCCCTCGCCGGTCGGGAAGGAGAAGTCGTCGACGAGGCGGTCGGTGCCGTCGGGGTCCGCGGAGGTGGAGCCGAAGTCCCGCGCCGACCAGATCAGGTTCCAGTCGGTCATCCCCCACGACGAGTGGGTGCGGTACTTCGGGTGGGGTGTGTTGTAGTAGAACTGGTAGCCCTCGTCGTGATAGAGAGGATTCTCCGCGTCTTTGGCCTGTTCCCACTTCTGATTCACCCCGTAGGGCGTCCCCTCCGGGCTCTCGATGTGGTCCAAGTCGTCGCGACCGAGTTCGATGAAGCGGTCCTCCTCCTTGTGGAACTCCATCCGGCCGGTTTTGGTGTAGAACGGCCGGTCCTCGTGGATCTGGGAGTAGAAGGGGATGCGCGGGTAGGTCTTGAGCTGTAGGCGCACCGGCCCGTCCTCCAGATCCTCGACGTCGATGTCGCGGGTCGTCATGCCCGCGTCCAGCGTCTCTTGGATGTAGTTGCGCACGTCGCCGTCCTCGTCGAGGAACTCCGCGAAGTAGGCGCGGTAGGAGTCGACGTTGCGCTCCTCGGGCGGAATCTTCTCGTCGAGTTTCTCGGCGACGAGCGCGCAGATTTCGCCGTCCTGCTTGGTGTCGTAGATGGGGTCCATCACCCCGTGGTCCATCTGGAGGAACGGGTTCTCCGGTCCGACGGTGATGTCGGGATACTCGCACTCCAGCCACGAGGGTACCGGGAGCACGATGTCGGCGTGCCGGGCCGAGTACGTCATGTGCATGTCGGAGACGACGAACAGCTCGTTGCCCGTGTCGGGGTGTTTGACGAAGTTCTCGACGACGTGCTCCTGATGTTTCGTCTGGTTCAGGAGGTTGCAGTTCATCGTCCACAGGACCGCCGGCCGCGACATCGTGTACGAGTCGGCGTTCGCCGGCATCACGGGGCCGTCGGCGTCGCCCTGTGGGACGAGGTCGAGTTCCTCGTCGAAGTCCCCGCGGATGGTGTGCGGGTCCAGCGTCTCGCCACCGAAGAAGGCGAAAGCGTAGCCGGGGTACATCCCGTGGGCCGCGTGGCCATCCGGATTGACGTACGTGGGGTAGCCGTCCAGCAGTTCGATCTTGTACTGGCCGGAGTAGTTGTAGTAGCCCGCGCCACGCTTCCCGACGTTGCCGAGCATCGACTGGACGAAGAAGATGGTCCGCTGGAGGGAGTCGTTCGAGTGGAACCAGTGGTTGATCCCCTCGCCGGTGAACCACTGGCCCTTCTCGGCGGCGGCGAACTCGCGGGCAGTCTGGCGGACCTTGTCGGCCGGAATCGTCGTAATGTCCTCCACCGTCTCCGGGTCGTACCGCTCCACGATATTCGCCTTCTGGCGCGTGAAGTCGGTGTGGACGGCGACCGTGGTGTCGTCGGCTAGGGTCACCTCGCGGTCGACCTCCAGCCGTGCCTCGACCGGCGTCTCCGACCCGACTTCGTCGCGGGCGACGGGGACGAGGGTGCCGTCGCCGTCGACGGCGACGAAGTCGCCCCAGTCGTCACCGCCACCGTGGTGGGCGAGTCCAGCCTCGCCTTCCGTGCCGCCCGCCGGCGGTTCGTGGTTCGGAAACACCTCGTGGGCGCGGAGGTACTTCCCGGTGTCCTGCCGGATCAACAGGGGGAGGCTGGTGAACTGCCGCATGAAATCCGGGTCGTACAGTTCCTCGTCGATGATGACGTGGGCGATACCGAGCGCGAACGCCGGATCGCTCCCCGGACGGATGGGGAGCCACCGGTCGCACTTCTGGACGGTCGGCGAGTAGTCGGGGTAGACGCCGACCATCTCGCCGCCGCGCTCGCGGGTCTCTTGGAGCCAGTGGTTGTCCGCGAGTTTGTTGTGGATCAGGTTCTTCCCTTGGATGATGGTGTAGTCGCCGGCGCGCCACGCCGAGGCGTCGGCGTCGCTGGTCTGGTAGCCCGTCGTGATGACGTGTCCCGGCGGCAGGTCGGCGTACCAGTCGTACTCGGTCCACTCGGCGCCGCCGAAGATGGAGGCCAGCCGTCGGCCGGCGCCGTGGCGCGTGATCAGGCCGTCGGCCTTGATGGCGTTGAAGACGTGAAAGCGCTTCTCGTCGTCCAGATTCGCCATCTTCTCGGCGATCAGGTCGATGGCCTCGTCCCACGAGACACGCTCGAACTCGTCTTCACCTCTCCCTTCGGGATTGGGGTTCTCCGGGTCCCACCCCTCGCGCACCATCGGATACTTGAGCCGCGAGGGTTCGAACGTGCGTCGATGGAGCGTCAACCCCTTCATGCAGCCACGGGGGTTCCAGTGGCGGCTGACGTCCGCCTCCTCGTAGCCGCCGGGGCTGCCCGGACCGGGACTGCCCTCCTCCTCGTGGTAGATCTGTTCGGCGCGGATCGGCACGCCGTTTTTCATGTAGAAGTTGAGCGCGCAGGACTGGGTGCAGTTCGGGTGACAGACCGTCCAGTCCACCCGGTCGTACGCGTAGATGTCGCGGTACACCTGTTCCCAGTCGCGGTTGGGGTACGACTTCAGCGGGTTGTCGACAGAGGTCACGGGGTCGACCGACTGGGTCGCCCCCCAACCGCTCGTGAGCAGGGCCCCCAGCGTCCCGGCACCAGCGGCCTTGATGAAGTCCCGCCGGCCGAGGCTCACGGGTGGCCCCCTCCGTTCGTCCGCCGTCGGTTGCGGTCGTGTCGCATACGCCACAACCTCCCATCGCGGTGTGAAAATTCGGAACGCGCGATGTCAGTGGCTGGAAAGCCACACGAATCCCTTCGAGACGCGGTTTATATACAGAGGGACCTCCGAGACGGAGACCCCGCTACTGCGTCGGTTCGACCGTCAGGTCGCTCGCGATCCAGCCGTCCGTGTTGCCGGACTCGAGGAAGACCGTCCGGCCGGGACGGCTCTCACAGACCGATACTTTCGGCGTCTCGGGCAGGGCGGGCTCCCCCTCGTCGTCCGATTCCGACCGCGTACCAGTTGGCATCGAATGTCTTTAGGGAAACCTAAAATAAAAAGGGCGCGGTTCACCGCGCTCCCGCGTCGTGGCAGATGTCCGCGAGTCGCTCTAGGTTCACGTTGGCGCCGCTGTCCACCGACACGAACGCGCCCGAGAACTCGCCGTTCGCGGCGTGGAGACAGATGGCCCGCTCGAACCGGTGCATCGTGCAGTGCCATCGGCCGACCTGAAACAGGTTCTCCAGATACTCGCGGCCGACCTCCTGTAACACCAGTTCCTCGTGGATGCGGTCGATGGCCGTCTCTTTCTGCGCCACGTCGTCGCGTTCGAAGATGATGTCGAGACCGTCGCGGTCGTAGACGGCGACTGCTCGGAGCGAGCCGTTCGCCTCTGCTTCGAGCCTCTCCACGGGAACTGTCGACATTCGGGCGGAATTAGCAGCAAGCGGGCATGAATGTGTTGGCTCGGTTGAACGTCGACGTGGCCGTTCGCGGTCGATTTCCCCGGGCATCTTTATCCCCGGTGTCGTTGGCTCCCCTATGTACCGTGACGTACTCGGATGGCTCGGTGCCATGCTCGGCGTGGCGATATTCGCACCGATCTTTCTGTATCTGATCACCGGCGCAGCAGTCGGCTTTCTCGTCGCCTGCTCCGGCGGTCCGTCGGGGGCGATGGTCGTCGGCGCGTCCGGCGCCGAGAGCTTGGAACTCTCGTGTTCGGCCGTTCGGACGCTGGTGAAGACGGCCGTCACGGTGGGTGGCAGTGCCGCGGCCACCCTCGGGGTGGCCATCCTCGCCGTGGCGGACATCCTGCGCAGTTCCGGCGTCCGGTAGTCGACGCCGGCATGACGCTTTTCAGTCAGGATACCGTCACGTACGCGCGGGGTGATGGCAGATGCCCCTCGTACCACACGTACCAGCCGACGAACCGCCACGTGACCGCACACCGCCGGACCTCGACGAGATCGTCGAGCGAATCATCCACGGCGACTCGTCGTCGGTGCGTGGATAGTGACAGCTCCCGCGGCCGTCACCGACCGACGACGGGCGTGCCACTCCCCGTTTACGACCCGCTCCCACAGGATGTCGGGACCGCCGTTACGCGCGCGGCGGCACCGGATGCACTTCCCAGCAGTCGGGACACTCCGCGTACGACCGGAGACCGTCGTCGCGGTCGACGATCCGTCCACGAGGAATCGCCGTCCCGCAGTTCGGACAGCGTGACATGAGGGGGGTGGGGAGCGTGTGACACGGTCCCCGCTGGAGGCTGCACACTCCGTCCAGTTAGTTAATCCGCGGTTAATTACAGCAGCACGCCGCCGAGCAGGAGGAGACCCACGGCGGCGACGGCCGCCGCGGTGAACAGCGGCGTCGCCGACCGGGCGGGCTCCCGAACTTTCCGCTCGTCGAGGCCGTCGACGAGGCGGCCCGATCCCATCTCGACGAGGCCGGTCAGCACGAGCCACAGCACCACCATCGCGACGACGAGGTAGCCACGCGTCGAGCCGAGGAGCGTCTCGGCCGTGTATCGCGTCCCGGCGAGGTGGCCGCCCGTGAGAAAGAGGACGAGCGAGGCGACGCGTGACGAGGTCCGGAACTTCCCGACCAATCGGCGTAGCGGCGTCGCGTCTAGGTCGCCGTCGCGTGCCGCGGGTACCACCGCCCGCGCGACGAAGATGACACTTCCCGCCCACAGTCCGGCGAACAGCAGGTGTATCGCGTTTACCGCCGTGTCGACAGTCGCCATGCCCGTCGCTGGGACGCCGCGGACTTGAATCCGCGGATCACCGGCCGACGGCGAACCGAAACCGATTAAACGTCCGCTCCCCCACTTTCTGGTGAGCCGAGGTAGCCTAGCCCGGCCAAGGCGGTTGCTTCGAGAGCAACTGTCCGTCAGGACTCGTGAGTTCAAATCTCACCCTCGGCGCTTCTCCGTTCTCACGTCCCGAGCCGCGGCCGTACGCGTTACTCGAACGTCCACTCGGTCGTCACGTCCGGCGACGCCACCAGCGTCTGATACACCACGCAGAAGCGCTCGGTCGCGTCCCGAATCGACGCCGCCGTCTCCGGGTCGAGGTCGCCCGACAGCGTCACGTCGAGTCGGATCTCCTGAAAGCCGACGGGCACGTCCGCGACGCCCATCGTCCCCCGAAGGTCGAGGTCACCTTCCACCGCGACCGACGCGTCGGCGTCGACGCCGAAGTTCTCGATCACCGCCTGCGCGGTCAGCTGCGAACAGGCGGCGAGCGCGCCGAGCAGGAGGTCGCCCGAACAGGCCGCCGTGCCCGACCCGCCCGCGCCCTCGTGCAGTTCCGCCTCGTAGATGGCCTCGCCCACCTCGACGCTACAGGTCGTCGCGTCAACTTCGTCGCCCGTCGCGGTGAGGGTCAGCTGTGCCGCTTCCGGGTCCGATTCGTACGTCTCTTTCAGCGGTTTCTGGGTCTCGCGGAGATCGTCCGTCATAAGATGACATGGTCGCATAGACGGAAAAAGCGTTCCGGGGGTGGGAGTCGGCGGCGCGCGACCGTTCGCCCACACGACCGCCCGACTGCGTCGGACTGCTCGCACGACCGCCCGACGGCGCCGGATCGCTCGCCCTGAACGCGGATTAACCGCCGATTCAGTCGGTGAATGGTGTGATTAACGAAGTAGTCGCTCCCCGATGTAGGGACGATGGACGGTGACGGATTCAGGCTGACACGGCGGCGGGCGCTGAGCGCTCTCGCCGCGACGGGTGCCGTCTCCGCCGGCGTCGGCGTCGGGACCGACGCCTTCTTCAACGACGCCGAATCGTTCGACGGCAACCGCGTCGTCGCCGGCGAACTCGACCTCGAAGTGGCGTGGCACAAGGTCGTCGAGACGGCGACGACGCGCGTGACGACGAGCGACGGGTGGCCGACGCCCCGATCCGACGCTGCGGCGCCGGGCTGTGAACTCGCGGACCTGAAACCCGGCGACAGCGCCACGCTCACGCTCGCGCTCCGCGTCGACGGCCTCCCCGGCTACCTATCGCTGGTCGGGCACGAGCGGACCGACGCCGAACGCGGCCAGTCGGAGGCCGAAGCCGACTACTTCCGGGAGGCGACGCCGGATGCCGAGGGCGAACTCGACGAGTTGACGACGGCGACAGTCTCGTATCTCGCGCCGGACGACCCCGGCTCGCCCGCGGCTGGCGGGACGACGACGGCCGCCTACGCCGGCTCGCTCGCGTCGCTCGTCGGCCTCTGTGGCCTCGGAACAGGGGTCCCCCTCGACGGCGACGAAGACGCGGGCGTCTACGACTGCCTCGTCGGCGGCGCGCCGCTCGGGACGTACGCCAGCGACCGGACACACTACCTCCGCGTGGAGTGGACGGTGCCGTCGTGGGTCGGTTCGGGCATCGCCAGCGACGCTTTCGCCTTCGATATGGGGCTGTACGGCGTCCAAGGGGGTGGCGGATGACCGACGACCCGCACCGCCGCTTGCAGGAGGCGTTCCTCCGCCGAGAGCGCGCGGCCCGCCAGCAACTCCTCGAATCGACCTACCGGGTCGACGAGTCCGACGGAGCCGACGACCCGGTGACCTGCTACGGGAAGGCGTTGCACCACCGCGACGACGGCGTGCCGACGGCGTCGGCGTACGCCAGCCTCGTCGACGCGCTCGAAACCGGGACCGTCGAGGCGCACAACGCCATCGAACTCGACGAGTCGCCGGCGATGCGCCCGCTCGCCGAACCCCACGGTGCCCACGGATTCGAGGGGATGGGCGCCGACCCGTGGGCAGTCCAGATAGCGCCGCCGCCCGCGTTCGATTCCCCCGAGATGGGCGCGGAACTGGTCGAACTCTACTGGCGCGCGCTCGCCCGTGACGTGCCGTTCGGCGCGCACGGCGAGAGCGGCGTCCCTACCGACGCCGTCGCCGATCTCGACGGCATGGCTGGCTACGCCGGCCCCGGGGGCGACGCGGACCCACGCAGTGGCTCGCTGGACACGACCCGCCTCTTTCGGGGTCTCCTCCCCGGTGCCCAGTCCGGCCCGCACGTCTCGCAACTCCTCTGGAAGGACGTGCCTCGCGGCGCGATTCCACAGAGTCAGCGGATTCGCGTCCTCGCGAGCGAGGCGGCCGACGGCACCGGCGACGCCGACGTGGTCGGGACCGGCCCGGACTACCTCACCGACTGGGAGACGTGGCTTCGAATCCAGCGTGGCGTCCCCGTCGGTCGGACGAACCCACCACCGACGCTGATCGACCCGGCCGGTGACCCCGACGACGCGGTCACCCGCCACATCGTCACCGGCCGCGACCTCGCGAACAAGGTGCGCCGACAGGTGCCCTACCTCGCCATCCGCGACGCCGCCGAGGTGCTGCTGGGGATGGGCGTCCCCTTCGACCCGCGAATCCCGTACCAGCAGGGCGGACGGGAGAGTACGACGCCGGGCACGCCGGGCATTCGGACCGCTGGCCCGGTCATCAACTTCGGCTCCCACGACGTGCTCGAATCGGTCGTGAGCGTCTTCGACCTCGCCCAGTCGGCCTGCTGGTACCGCAAGTGGCTCGTCCACCGGCGTCTCCGACCGGAGGCGTACGCCGGCCGACTGGAGGCCGAGCGTCGGGGCGCCGGCGGCGCGACGACCGGAACGTTCCCCCTCCCGACCACCGTCCGCGAGTCCGCCGCGCTCTCGCGCGTCGCCGACGCCCACGGCACGCACCTCCTCCCGCAGGCCTACACCGAGGGGTCGCCCACCCACCCCTCCTTCCCCGCGGGCCACAGCGGCGTCGCCGGCGCGACGGTGACGATACTGAAGGCGCTGTTCGACGGCACTCACCCCTTCCCAGTCGACGAGATGGTCGTCCCCGTCCACGACGGGACGGCCGAGGGTACGATGGCCGGCGGCGGGACGACGACGGTCCGAACGACGCGACTGGTGTCGATAGGGGACGTATCGGGCGACGCGCTCGGCGCGACGGCCGACGCACTGGCCGAGGCACGGTCGGGGACGACGACGGTCAACGACGAACTCAACAAACTCGCGACGAACATCGCGCTGGCGCGCAACTGGGCGGGCATCCACTACCGCTCGGACGGCATCGAGGGGTTCCTGCTCGGCGAACAGGTGGCCGTCCGCTACCTGCAGGACCACCTCCGCTCGACCGACCTGCCCTTCGCGGGCTACCGTCTCGAACCCTTCTTCGACGCCTACCCCGGCACGCAGGACGGCGCCGCCCCCAACCTCGACCGGGACGCCATCTTGATCTCCCCCGACCGGATTACGACGCCCGACGGCGAGTCGAGTTCGATCAGCGTCGACGATCCGGCGCGGTAGCGGCCGTCGCCCGACTCAAATGCCAGTCGGCCGTCGCCCGACTCAAATGCCAGTCGGCCGTCGCCCGACTCAGGCTTCGTGGATCGCTTCCCCCCGATTCAGCCGTTCGGCGATCCGGAACGTCTGTTCTCCCTCGCGACGCGTCGGCGTGTGCGCGGCGAGATAGCGCGCGGTGGCGACGAGGTGGAGGCGCCCCCGCCGCTCGTCGCCGGCCGCGTCGTACCGGGCGAACGCGGCTTCGACGTTCTGCCGCGGGTGGAAGCCCGCGTCCTCGCGCAAGAGGACTTCGCCGAGCGCCCGCTTCAGGCGGTCCGGGTCGCCGCCGCTCGCGAGGTACTCGGCGGTGTGTCGTCCCGCCTGCCCCACCGTCTCGTCGGCCTCCACTTCGAACGTCTCCAGCAGGTCGTCGAGGGCGGCGTCGGGGTCGCGGTCGCCATCGGGTTCGGGCAGGGGAATCGGCGGCGTGTTGAGGAAGCGGTCGAGGTAGACGCTCACGGCGCCGTCGAAGACGGCACGGTACAGTTCGGGGGCCTCCGTCCGCTCCGCCAGCCCACAGACCGCGTTGGCGTAGGTGTAGGTGTGATGCACCGTGTTCCAGTCGCGGAACTCGTTGGCGGTGCCGAACTGCGCGACCCGGCGGGCGGCCGCGTCGGCGACGGCGCTCGCCAACTGTTCGGCCGTCGCGCCAGCCTCGATGGCGTCGGTCAGTGCGGCCATAATGTCGTGTGGGTCGTCGCCCAGCAGGCGGTCCACGAAGTCGTCTGGTTCGGTCCACGTCGCCGCCGCGCCCGCGTCCAGCAGGGTGGGCAAGTCGTCGCTCGCGTCCGCGACCAGCCCGGCCACGTCGACGGGCTGGCGCCACGACGACCGCTCCTCCGCCCGGTCGGCGTCGGCGAGACCGGGGACGAGACTGGGGAGGACGCTGTCGGCGTGGTCCCAGCCGATCCGGTCCAGCAGTTCGACGGCCTTGTTCACGAAGTCGAGACGGTGGCCGGAGTCGAGATAGCGGTGGTCGGTGGCGGCTGCGACGAACATCGTGACGAGGGTGGACCGATCACGGTCGGCGCGGATTGCTGCCCGGAGCACCCGTTCCGCTCCGTCGGCGTCCCGAACCTCGATGGTGTCGCGGAACCACTCGGTCAGGCGGTCGGCGGCCACCCGGTCGGTCGAGAGCGGGTCCTGCACGAAGAAGGGAGGTTCGCCCGCACAGTCGTCGGCGACGGCGCCGAGGCCGACCGCTAGCGCCCGGCGGCGGTCCGCAGGGCGCAGGGCGGGGAGCAGGTTCGCCATCGCGCTCATGGTCGTCAGGCCGCTCCCCCACCCGTCCGCGCGGTACTGGGTTCCGAAGGTGGCGCCGACGGTCAGCGGGACGGCGGGGTCGACGCCCGCGTCGTCGAGGCCGATAGTGGCCTTGTCGATGACGAGCGCCAGCGACTCCTGCAGGCCGTGTTCGAGGCGCTCCCGCCAGTGCGCTTCGGGTGCCTGCTCCCGCTCCGGATTCGGGTCGACGTACACGTCACCGTCGCGCACCTCGACCGGGAAGGTGCGCACGTCGTCGGCGAAGGGATCGAACGTGTCGCCACCGGAGAGTTCGAAGCGGGCGTGGTGCCACGGACAGGTGAGGATGCCGTCGTCGACGGAGCCGTCCGTGAGCGGAAAGCCCATGTGCGGACAGCGGTTGTCGACGGCGTAGAACTCCCCTTCGTGGTGGAACAGGCCGAGTGTCCGGCCGCCGACGGTGACGACCTGCGGACTCGCCTCGCGGGCTTCGGCGGCCGACGCCACGCGCTCGAAACTGGACATGGGGGATGGTAACACGCCGAGCGGAATAAGGGTGCGCTCGGGCCGGGGATATATGCCCCGTCCGCCCGCACCGCCGGTATGTCACGTGGAGTCGTGTTACCGCGCGGTGACGTGGCCGACGCCCGGGCCGTCGCCGTCCGGTGTGAGAACCTCGGCTACGACGCCTGTTGGACCGGCGAACTCTGGGGGCGGGACGCCTTCGTCACGCTGACGGCCGTCGCCGACGCCGTCGACCGGATCGACCTCGGCACCGCCATCGTCAACATCTTCTCTCGCTCGGCGGCGACGCTCGCGGCGGCCGCCGCGACACTCACGGAAGTCGCGCCGGCCGGCGTCCGCCTCGGCATCGGGCCGAGTACCGAGAAGGCCATCGAAGACCTGCACGGCCGGGCGTACGACCGCCCCGTGCGCCGTCTCCACGAGACGGCGGAGTTGATCGCCGCGTTCACCCGCGGCGAGGGTCGCGTCGACTACGACGGCCAGACCGTCTCAGTCGCGGACTTTCCCGCCCTCGACGCCGACGTGCCCGTCTACACGGCGGCGCTCGGCCCGGCCGCCCGGCGCGCGACGGGCCGGGTCGCGAACGGGTGGCTCCCGCACAACGTACCCTTCCCCGAGCTATCGAGTGCGTTCGAGACGGTGGCCGAGACGGCTCGTGACGCCGGTCGCGACCCCGACGAGATCACCGTCGCGCCGTACGTCCCGGCGGCCGTCGCGGACGACCCGGCCGAGGCGCGGGCGGCGATTCGCGGCCACCTCGCGTACTACGTCGGGAGCGGGGAGGGGTATCGCCGCGCCGTAGCGACGGCGTTCCCAGACGAAGCCGACCGGATCGCCGAGGCGTGGGGAGACGGCGAGCGCGACGCTGCCCGGTCGGCGGTCACCGACGGGATGGTCGACGCGCTCGGCGTGGCGGGGACGCCCGAGGGGGCGCGGGAGCGGTTCGACGGAGTCGCGTCGCTCGACGTGGTGGATCACCCCATCGTGGTCGTGCCGGACGGGGCGGACGAGGCGACGACGGAGCGGACGATCAGGGCACTCGCTCCGTGAGGTGCCGGCGCCGCGTTCGGGCGCCGATCAGGCCGGGTTCTTCCGCGACAGGTCGCTCCCGCAGATGGGGCAGCGGTCGCGGTGTTCGTCGAACTCACGGCCACAGCCCTGACACTGGAAGCGCCAGTCGCGCTGTTCCGTGATGCCCTCGCGGGCGATGACTTCGACGACGACGCCCAGATGCTCGGCGACGTTCTGCATCGCGTAGTCGTCGGTGACGAGCGTCCCGTCGAGTTCGAACGCGGCGGCGATCAGGCGAACGTCGGTGTCGGAGAGTTCCTCACTGTCGCCCGTCTCGACGGCCGCGCGCTCGATGGTTTCGACGGTGTTGTCGGCGGGGATGTGGATGTGCATCCCGGCCCCCTCCATCGCGTCGAAGCGGTAGGCGCTCTCGTCTTCGAGTTCTTCCTCCACCGCGGGTACGGAGGCCATCTGGTCGGAGGTGTGGTACTCGTGGATGAACGCAGAAGAGTCGAGGACGTGCATCTACCGGTCGATAACGATGTAGTCTTTCACGGCCTGCACGCGGGAGACGGGGACGTGGAGCCGCCCCTCTTCGTCCTGTTCGAACGCGGAGTCCGCGGCCGAGAACTCCTCGTTAGGCGAGACGAGGAGGTCGTTCAGCGACCCCGTCTTCAGGTTCATCGTGATGTTGTACAGCATACCGAGTTCCGTCCCGTCCGAGCCCATGACGGACTTTCCGGAGAGGTTCTCGGCGAGTACGTCGGTCATACGAGGCACATTCGCGGGCAATACCTTAAACGCCACGGGGTCGCTCGGCCCCATGTTGAAAGACTTAACTTCGGTCCACGGCTCTTCGTCCACAAGGAAGCTTCTACCGGGGGAAACTATGTCAGATTCGGACACACGCGACCGATCCGAGGCGCTTCGCACCCCCATCGTCGCCGTGCTGGGGCACGTCGACCACGGGAAGACCAGCTTGCTCGATAAGATTCGTGGTTCGGCGGTCAGCGAGGGCGAGGCCGGCGCCATCACCCAACACATCGGTGCGACGGCTGTCCCGCTCGACACCATCTCGGGCATCGCGGGGAGCCTCGTCGACCCCGACGACTTCGACCTGCCCGGCCTGCTTTTCATCGACACGCCCGGCCACCACTCGTTCTCGACGCTCCGCTCGCGCGGCGGCGCACTCGCGGACATCGCCGTCCTCGTCGTCGACGTGAACGACGGATTCCAGCCCCAGACCGAGGAGGCCATCGACATCCTCAAACGCACGGGCACGCCCTTCATCGTCGCCGCAAACAAGATCGACACGACGCCCGGCTGGAACCCACAGGAAGGGGAACCCATTCAGGTCACCTACGAGTCCCAGAGCGACCGTGCGCGCTCCCGTCTCGACGAGAACCTCTACGAGATCATCGGCCAGCTTTCGGACTCCGGATTCTCGGCCGACCTCTACTGGCGCGTTCAGGATTTCCAGGCCAACGTCGGCGTCGTCCCCGTCTCCGCCATGACCGGCGAGGGCGTCCCCGACCTCCTGACCGTCCTGATGGGGCTCTCCCAGCGGTACATGAAAGATCAGATGGCCATCGACGTGGACGGACCCGGTGCTGGGACGGTCCTCGAAGTCAAAGAGGAGAAGGGCTTCGGCACCACCCTCGACGTGGTGATGTACGACGGGACGATCCGCGAGGGCGACGAGATCGTCGTCGGCGGGATGCACGAA
>Ga0207757_100420_pt1 | contig 28771 bp, 23 predicted proteins | sample A23P3SouthBayCA_2_FD_187752 | JGI IMG/M metagenome (GOLD analysis project Ga0207757, IMG submission 187752) | Aerobic enrichment media microbial communities from Eden Landing Ponds, California, USA - A23 P3 (2) (SPAdes) | ecosystem: Environmental > Aquatic > Marine > Unclassified | place...
CGCGGCATGAAGCCGCTCGCGCAGGGCGGGCGCCGCCATCCAGCGCACGCCCGTTGGACTGACAAATAAGCACCCACCGAGCGAGCGGTTGGTCGGCCGGCCGGTTCCGAGTTCAGGAAGCGCGCGGGCGCCCTCTCGGAAGCGACCGGGAGCGAAGCGAGCGTGTCGCGCACCTCCGGCGCCCGCGCGGGGAGGAGTGGGGGCCACCCCGACCCGCTGGAACCACCACCCGCAGAGCGTGGCCAGTCGGTGCTCCTGGCGGACTCGAAGGGCGAGCGCTCTCGACCCCTCCCGGACGACGCAAGCACCGCAGCGGAGGGAGCGAAGCGACCGGAGCGAGGAGCGTAGCGAGTCCCGGAGAGTCGAGAGTGCGAGGGCTTCGTAGGTGGTTCCGTTGTCGTCATCGCACGGGACACCACGGACTCACGACGAAACCAGTTCACAGCGTCACCACTGGCAACCGATGAAAGAAGGGAGGAATCGGGGAAACTACCGAACGAGTCCTAGACCCGCTCGATGATCGTCGCGACGCCCTGGCCGAAGCCGATACACATCGTACAGAGGCCGTACTGCTCGTCGTACTCCTCGAGCTGGTAGGCCAGCTTCGGCAGGAGCGCGGCACCCGTCGCGCCGAGCGGGTGCCCGTGGGCGATGGCGCCGCCCCAGGTGTTGGTGCGGTCCCAGTCCGCGCCGGTCTCCTCGAGCCACGCCGTGATGACGGAGGCGAACGCCTCGTTGACCTCGAAGCGGTCGATGTCGTCGATGGACATGTCGTTCTGCTCGAGGATCTCCTGCGTGGCCGGAATCGGGCCGGTCAGCATCGTCACGGGGTCGACGCCGACGACGTGCGTGTCGACGATGCGGGCCATCGGCTCCCAGCCGTGCTCGTCCATGCCGTCCTCGCTGGCGATGAGCGCGGCGGCCGAGCCGTCGACGATGCCCGAGGAGTTGCCGGCGTGGATGACGCCGTCACCCTCGCCGCGGAACGCGAGCGGGAGGTTCGCGAGCGTGTCCGTGTCCGTGCCCGGACGCGGATGCTCGTCCTCCTCGACGACGACGGTCTCGTCGTCGAGTTCGGTCTCGACCGGCGTGACATGAGTGTCGTAGTGGCCGGCCTCGGCGGCCTCGCCCCAGCGTGACTGCGAGTCGGCGGCGATCTGGTCGACGTCGTCGCGCGAGAAGCCCCACTGCTCGGCGATGCGCTCGGCGCCCTCGCCCTGCGTTGTCAGCTCGTCGAAGTGCTCGAAGTACGTATCGGTGATGGAGCTGCCGGCCGAGCCCATCGGGACACGGGACATGTGCTCGATGCCGCCCCCGATGAGCACGTCGTGTGCGCCGGCGGCCGTCTGCGCGGCGGCGAAGTTGATGGCCTGCTGGCCGGAGCCACACATCCGGTCCAGCTGGACACCCGGAACCGTGTCGTCCCAGCCGGCCACCATCGGCGCGAGCCGGGCGATGTTGTTGGCCTGCTCGTCCGTCGGGGTGACACAGCCGTAGATGACGTCCTCGATGTCCTCGCTGCCGGTGAAGCCGTTGCGCTCTTCCAGCGCCAGCAGCGGCTCCGCGGCCAGGTCCTGCGGATGGGTGTCACGGAACGACCCGCCCTGCTTGCCGAACGGCGTCCGGACTGCGTCTACGATGTACGCATCTTGCATTGTGCGCTTAACGATGGTAAGCTCCGACTTGTGTGTTGTGGTGTGGCGTGGCGTACACTCACAGCCACGGAGCTGGAGTTTGCGAGCGGAGCCGGAACCGCCGGCGGCGTCGACGCCGCGTCAGTCGGTCGGCGACACGCCGCTCTGGGTCAGGTCAGGTGTTCTCCAGCGAGACACCGCTGGACCCGCTACCGGCCCGCTGTCGCTCGTCGCAGCCGCCGGCCGCCCCGGGATGCTTCGGCAGCTCGACGACGAACACCGCGCCCGTCGGCTCGTTGTCCTCGACCCGGACGCCGCCGCCGAACTGCTCGACCAGCGTGTGGACGAGGTAGAGGCCGACGCCGGTGCCCGGACTCTCCGGTCCCATGGTACCCTTGCCGAATATCTCCTCTTTGCGGGCGTCCGGCACGCCCGGCCCGTTGTCGGCGACGCGGATGGCGACCTCCGTCCCGCGCGTCCGGACCTCGACACGGACCTCCGGGTCCGGCGCGTCGTTGTGTCGGACCGCGTTCCCGAGGAGGTTCCCAACGACCGACGAGAGCAGCTCGTTCGCACGCACGACGGCGCCCGCCTCGCTGTCCACCTCGAAGGTCACGCCCTCGAGCTTCGAGCGGCGCTTCTCGACCTCCGTCTCGAGGACGCGGTCGACGTCGACGGGTTCCAGGTCGACCGTCGTGTCACCCTCGAGCGACTCGACGAAGTCGCGTGCGATGGCCGTGAGCTCGGCGATATGACTGCTCCGCTCGCCGATGCGCTCCACGAGGTCACGCCCCGCCTCGTCGACGTGCTCGTCGAGGAGGTCCGCCCAGCCGATGAGCATCTGGACGTCGTTGTTGATGTCGTGGCGGACGATACGGTTGATGAGCGTGAGCTTCTCGCTCTTCCGCTCGAGCTCCCGCTCGTTGCGTTTCTGGAGCGTCATCTCCCGCGTCACGAGCTGGACCGACTCGCCGTCGCCGGGCGTCGTCAGCGGGACGGCGATGTTGTGGAAGTGGCGGATGCCGATACTGTCCTGGAACGTCACCGCACAGTCGGCGGTGACGGCCCGCCGGGCCTCCTCGAGCCGCCCGTTCGCGACCGGGTCCGGCAGGAACGACGACAGCTGCTCGCCGACCAGCTCCGGCTGGGTCGTCCCGAACGCCGTCGCCATGGCCGCGTTCGCGGCGAGGATCTCGCCGTCGAGGCTCACCTGACTGATCTCGTCGGGCGAGTTGTCGACCAGCTGCTCGTACTTGCGCTGGGTCCGCCGCTGGTCGACCACGTTCCGGATACGGTTGACCAGCAGGTCCAGCGACCGCTCCTCGCTGACGGCCTTCTTGAGGAGGTACTCGTCGATACCCATCCCGATGGCCCGGCTCGCGATCTCCTCGTCGCCCTCGCTGGTGAGCAGGATGAACGGCACGTCGTAGCGCTCGTCGACCGCCTGATACAGTTCCAGCCCGGAGCGGCCGGGCATCTCGTAATCACTCACGACGCAGTCGACCGCCTCGTAATCGACCGTGGACACCGCCCTCGACGCGTCCGTCACTGTCGTGGTCGTCATCCCGTAGTCGGACTCGAGCTTGTCGGCGAGCAGCGTGGAGAAGAACTCGCTGTCGTCGACGACGAGCACCGAGAGCGATTCGTTACGCGCCATAGGCTACACGGGGAGCTTGCAGGTATAGCGCTAGTGACCGACTCGGAACTCGAAGTGCCACGAACGGCCGCTCACCGGTCGCTCTCGCCGGGGCCGCGCCATCTCGGTGGCGGAACGCTGGTCGACGAGCCGGAGATTCGGTATCGTGCTATACGATTTATCGGGGCGAACCGGGGCGGCTGGCGGACCAGTAGCTTCAACAGCGATGCGGCCGGAACACGGCGTATGAGCCTCGACACGACGCGGTACTGTCCCGACTGCGGCGAGGAGCAGACCTTCTGGCGCGCGGCGAGCACGGAGCTCCACCTCGGCGAGAAGGTGAAGTGGCACTGCGAGGAGTGCGACTACGGCTTCGTCAAGATTGGCGACGCCGTCGACACCGGCGTCGACGCCTGACACGCCCCCTGACTACGTTCTCGATCCCTACCCGCCGCAGGTGGCCGGGAGACACAGACCCATACCGCCAGCGGTCGCTACCTCCGACGATGTCCCGTACGATGCGTGCAGTGCAGGTTCCCGAGGCTGGCGGCGACTTCGAACTGGTCGAACGCGACCTCCCCGACCCCGGCCCCGAGGAGGTCCGGGTCGCGGTCGACGCCTGTGGCATCTGCCACAGCGACGCGTTCGTGAAGGAAGGCACGTATCCCGGCGTCTCCTACCCCAGGGTTCCGGGCCACGAGATCGCCGGGCGCGTCGACACGGTGGGCGACCGGGTCGACCAGTGGGCGGTGGGTGACCGTGTCGGGGCGGGCTGGCACGGTGGCCACTGCTTCGCGTGTGACCGGTGCCGACGCGGGGACTTCCAGGGCTGCCAGAACTCGGAGATAACTGGCCTCACCTTCGACGGTGGCTACGCGGAGTACGCCGCGGTCCCGGCCGAGGCACTCGGAGCCATCCCCGACGACCTCGACGCCGTCGACGCCGCACCCCTGCTGTGCGCCGGCATCACGACGTTCAATGCCCTCCGGAACACGGGCGCGGGACCGGGCGACCTGGTTGCAATCCAGGGCATCGGTGGACTCGGCCACCTCGCCGTCCAGTACGCCCATCGGATGGGCTTCGAGACGGTGGCACTCTCCCGGTCGGCCGGGAAGCGTGACCTCGCGCTCGACCTCGGTGCGGACCACTTCGTCGACGCCAGCGGGACGGACCCGGCCGAACGCCTGCAGGAACTCGGCGGCGCACGGGTGATTCTCGGGACCGCGCCGTCGGCGTCGGCACTCGAGTCCGTGGTCGACGGGCTGGGCCGGAACGGCGAACTCGTCGCCGTCGGCGGGCCGGACGAGGAGGTCCACCTCGACGTATCGAGTCTCATCGGCAAACGTGCGTCCGTCGGCGCGTGGAGTTCCGGTCACGCCGGCGACTGGGAGGACACCATGGAGTTCTCCGCCCTGCAGGATGTGACGCCCGAAATCGAGTCGTACGACCTCGCCGACGTCGAGACCGCGTACGAGCGGATGCTGGGGAACGAGGCCCGATTCCGGGTCGTACTGGAGCCGTAATCGCCCAGTTCTGCCCGTAGTTATCGAATGTCCGACATTACTGGCGATTCGTCCCGCGGACTCGTAAACCGATAACGGCGATACGAAATCGACAGCGTTCGCGAACAGCTGCCCACAGAGAGACCCACCGCTCGGGCGCTGTCGCTGTCGGATTCGAGAGAATCGAAGAACCGCAGTCGGGAAGACGTCGCTACGGGGTCACTCGTCCAGCGCCTGCCACGACAGCCGCGGTTCCCGCGCCGCCGTCACCTGGTCGATGCGCCGTGCCGCGGTCCGCTCCGGCGCGGCCTCGAGCGTCTCGTCGTCCTCGGCGTGGACGGCGTTGAACGCGTCGGCGAGCTGGTCCAGCGTGCGCTGGCTCTCTACCTCCGTCGGCTCGGTCATCAGCGCCTCGCCGACGATCTCCGGCCACTTCGTCGTCGGCGGGTGGACCCCGTGGTCGAGCATCCGTTTGGCGGCGTCGGCGGCGTCCTGCTCGCCCGCGCTCGCGACGAACTCGTGGTGGAACGGATCGAAGGGTACCTCGTACTCGATGGTGGAGGCGAGGTAGTTCGCGTTGAGGACCGCCTTCGCGCTCGCGTCCGCGAGCCCCGTGTCGCCCAGGCGCGCGATGTACGCGTACGCCTTCTCGAGGACGAGCCAGTTGCCCTGGTAGCCGTGGACCTTCCCGACGGACTGCTCGGGGGTGTAGGTCTCGTAGCGCGTGCCGCCCTCGGCGTCCTCGTCCGCGACCGCGCGCACGTGCGGGTCTGGCAGGAACTCGCGGAGTTCCTCGACGACGCCGACCGGCCCCGCGCCGGGGCCACCGCCCCCGTGGGGCGTGGCGAACGTCTTGTGGACGTTGTAGTGCATCACGTCGAAGCCCATGTCGCCCGGGCGGACACGCCCCAGCAGCGCGTTCAGGTTCGCGCCGTCGTAGTAGAGCAGGCCCCCCACGTCGTGGACCAGCTCGGCGACGCGCTCGATGTCGCGCTCGAACAGGCCCAGCGTGTTCGGGTTCGTCAGCATCAGTGCCGCCGTCTCCTCCGAGAGGGCGGCCTCCAGCGCGTCGAGGTCGACACGACCGTCGTCGCCGGACGGAAGGTTCACCACGTCGTAGCCCGCCATCGCGGCGCTGGCGAAGTTGGTTCCGTGCGCGCTGTCGGGGATGACGACCTCGCTGCGCTCGTCGTCGCGGGACTCGTGGTAGGCCTTCGCGACGAGGATGCCGGCGAACTCGCCCGCGGCGCCCGCGGGCGGCTGGAGGGTGACGGCGTCCATTCCACCGATGCGCCCGAGGTAGTCCTGCAAGCGGTACTGTAGTTCGAGGACGCCCTGCACGGACTCGTCCGGCCGGTCCGGGTGGATGTGGCCCGCAGGGTCGGCCGCGATGTCCTCGGTGAACTTCGGGTTGTACTTCATCGTGCACGACCCGAGCGGGAAGGGCCCGCTCTCGACGCCGTAGTTCATCTCCGAGAGCCGGGTGTAGTGCCGCGCGAGTTCCGGCTCCGAGGCGTCGGGCAACTCCAGCGAGTCCCGTGTCAGGTCGTCGGGCAGCGGGTCGTCGTCGTCCCGCTCGACCTCGCGCGAGCGCTTCTCCGAGAGGAGCGGCTCGTAGCGCTCCCCGTCGTCGTCCGTCCAGCGCGCCTGGTCGAAGATCATCGGGCCACCTCCTGGAACGCCGCGACGAGGTCATCCATCGCATCGGCGTTCGCGTCGGTCACGCAGACCTGTAGCAGATGGTCATCGAGCGTGTGGACCGCGAAGCCCTCGTCGCGGAGGTCCGTCGCCACTGCCGTCGCCGGCTGGTCGGTCCGAACCGGGAACTCACGGAGGTAGTGGCGGTCGTGGACCGGCGCGTGCAGGCCGTCGACGGCGTCGAGGTCGGCCGCGAGGTCGCGCGCGTACCGGACGCAGTCGTTCGCCAGGTCGCGCAGGCCGTCGGGGCCCAGCGACGCGACGTGCATCGCCGCGCGGAGCGCGACCCACGCCTGGTTGGTACAGATGTTGGAGGTCGCGCGCTCGCGGCGGATGTGCTGTTCGCGGGTCTGGAGCGTGAGGGTGTACGCCCGACGGCCGGCGTCGTCCTCGCTCGCGCCGACGAGACGCCCGGGCACCTGCCGGAGGAACTCCTCGCGGCAGGCGAACAGGCCCAGCCCCATCCCGTACGCGCTCGGGAGGCCGAGCGAGCAGTCGCCGACGACGACGTCCGCGCCGACGCTCGCCGGCTCCTCGAGCACGGAGAGCGCGACCGGGTCCGACCCCAGCGTGAACAGCGCCTCGTGCTCGTCGGCCAGGGTGCCGAGGTCGGCCAGCGACTCCTCGATGCAGCCCCGGACGGTCGGGTTCTCGGCGTACAGCAGCACCACCTCGTCGTCCACGATGTCGGCGAGCGCGTCCAGGTCGGCGTTCCCGTCGGCCATCGGGTAGGACTCGACCGTGAGGTCGCTCCCGGCGACGTAGTTCTCGAGCACCTCTCGCCGGCCGTGCAGTAGGTGCTCGGGCACGAGGACGCGTGTGCCGGTCGTCTGTCGGACGCGACTCGCAAGCGTGGCGGCCTCGCCCAGCGCGGTCGCGGCGTCGTACATCGAGCAGTTCGCGACCGGCAGGCAAGTCAGCTCGACCAGCATCGACTGATACTCGAACAGCGCCTGCAGGAACCCCTGCGCGACCTCGGGCTGGTACTGGGTGTAGCTCGTCAGGAACTCCGAGCGGTCGGAGAGGTGCCCCACGAGCGAGGGGACGTAGTGGGCGTAGTGGCCCCGCCCGAGGAACTCGGTGAGGTCGTCGTTGCGCGCGAGCATCGCGCTCACCTCCTCGCGGACGGCACGTTCCGAGCGCGGCTCGATGCCGAACTCGCCGTCGAAGCGGACGGGCTCGGGCACGTCGAACAGCGCCTCCTCGTCGGCGACGCCGACGGCCTCCAGCATCGCCGCGGTCTCTTCGGCGGTGTGTGGCGCGAACGGGCTGCCGCGGTCGTCGCTGCTCATCGGTCGGCCCCCGGCTCCGGGTCGATTGGCGGCGTGAACATCGGGTTGTCCGGGATTACGGTCCGGCGATAACAACCCCTTCGGTTCGGCCGGTGGCGTGACCGCGCGCGCGTTCAGGCCGACGCCGGGCCGCTACTCGATCTGCTCGCGGTACGCCTCGGGCGAGAGCAGGGCGTCGAGTTCGCTCTCGTCGATGTCCTCCAGTTCCAGCATCCAGCCGTCGCCGAACGGGTCCTCGTTGACGAGTTCCGGCTCGTCGACGAGCCGCTCGTTGGTCGCCGCGACGGTCCCGGAGACGGGCGCGTACAGGTCCGAGACGGCCTTGATGGACTCGATGACGCCGAAGTCATCATCCTGTTCGACGCTGTCGCCCTCGCCGGGGAGTTCGACGAACACCACGTCGCCCAGTTCGTCCTGCGCGAAGTCGGAGATGCCGACGCGGGCGGTTCCATCCTCTACCCGGACCCACTCGTGGGTCTCCAGATACCGGCAGTCCTCGGGCACCTCGAAGCTCATACGCGGGGGTTGGGTGGGGAGGGCATGTAGCCTGTGGTTCGGCAGGGGGGTGGATTGGTGTGGCCCGTCTCTGTACGCGACCCCGCTGGGACCGCTGCCGAAGCCCTCGCACGACATCCCCGACCGCAGAACCACCACCGAAGCCCTCACCCGCTCGACTGACAGCGGACGCGAAAGCGTGGAAGAGGTGGAAGACACAACATATGTCCAAAAGTCGAAATATGTGGATGATTTCGTGGATAGTACGACAGTGGGTCCCCTTCGACACCTATTCGCAGCTCAGTCGTCGAGGAACGGCAGCGTCTGCACCCGCGCCTTCTTCTGCTGGCCGCGGACGACGACCCGCACCGTCGTCCCGGGGTCGGCGTAATCGACGGGCACGTAGCCCATCCCGACCGGTTCGTCCAGCGTCGGGCTCATCGTTCCCGAGGTGACCGTGCCGATGACCTTGCCATCCGTGTTGGTGATGTCGTAGCCGTTGCGCGGGACGCCACGTTCGACGAGTCGGAAGCCGACGAACGTCTCGTCGACGCCCTCGGCTTCCACCTGCTCCAGTGCATCCCGCCCCACGAACTCGGTGTCGAGTTTCACGACGAAGCCGATACCGGCCTCGTACGGGTTGTGCGGCTCGTCCTCGGGGTGGAAGTCCTGGCCGGCGAGGAGGAAGCCGGCCTCGATGCGGAGCGTATCGCGCGCGCCGAGGCCGCAGGGCTGGACGCCGGCATCCGCCCCATCTTCGGCATCCTCCCCGTTCTCGGCGTCCTCGTCAGCCCCGTCGCCGTCCGGGACGGGCCCGGCCAGCGCGGTCCAGACGGTCTCGGCCTCGGTCCACGGGACGAGCAACTCGAAGCCGTCCTCGCCGGTGTAACCGGTGCGTGCGACCAGACAGTCCACGCCGACGAGGGCGTCGCCGGCCATCTCGAATCGACCGATGTCGGGCGAGTCGCCGGCCGCAACGTTCCGGAGGTGGGCCTCGGCGTCGGGGCCCTGCAGGGCGAACATCGCCCAGTCGTCGGTGACGTTCTCGACGGTGGCGTCCAGCCCCCACTCGTCGCGGTAGTCACACCAGCGCTCGTGGGCCCACTCGTCGTGGCCGGCGTTCGGGACGAACAGGTACGCCGGCGCCTCGCCGGCCGCGCGATGGGTCTCGCCCTCGGGAAGCCGGTAGACGACGGTGTCGTCGTGCATGATGCCCTCGGCGTCGGTGATGGCCGCGTAGACCGCCTCCCCGGCGTCGAGCGCGGCCACGTCGTTGGTGACGAGGCGGTCGACGAGCGCGGTCGCGTCGGGGCCGCTGACGACGACCTCGCCCATATGCGAGACGTCGAACAGCCCGGCCGACTGGCGGACGGCCTCGTGTTCGGTCCTGATGGAGCCGAACTCGACGGGCATGTCCCACCCGCCGAACTCGGTGAACTTCGCGCCCCGGTCGGCGTGCAGGTCACGGAGGGGCGGCGTTCGAAGCGGCATATCGCCGCCGACACCGCCCGGGGGGAAATCGGTTCCGCTCGCGGCCGCGCCCGGTCAATCGTCGGACAGCGTCGCCTCGGTGTCGACATCGCTCCCCGCGCCCGCGGCTGGAGCCCCGCGAGCGCCGCCCGAGCGCCACGTTCCCCGGCGGAACCAGAGCCACGCGACGACCGCGCCGACGACGTTCGAGACGAAGAACGACGCCCAGATGCCGCGGACGCCGAACAGCATCCCCTCGGGGACGTACGGCAGCGCGACCCGGAACTGCGAGAGGACGTAGGCCACGGGGATACGGACGCCACCCAGCGTGCCGACCGCGATGGCAGCCGCGACCATCGTCTTCCCCGCGCCCCGGAACCCACCGGAGAACGCCCGGACGATACCCATGAAGCCGAAGGAGAGCGCGACGTAACGGAGGAAGGTCGACCCCTCTCGGAGGACCGCAGCGTCGTCGGTGAAGACGGCGACGATGGGCCGCGGGAACAGGAAGATGGCGACCCCGGCCAGCCCGAGCACGACGAACAGGCCGGTCGCGGCGAGGTAGTTGGCCTGCTTCGCACGGTCGTATCTGCCGGCGCCGATGTTCTGCCCGGTCATCGTCTCGACCCCCCGCGCGACGGCGACGGCGGGCAGGAAGATGACCGAGAACACGCGCGTCCCGATGCCGAAGGCGGCGACCACGGGCGTCGAGAACAGCCCCACGATGAGCAGCAGGGCGTTGATCGACACCGCTCGGCCGGTCCCCTCGATGCTGGCCGGGACGCCGATGCGCAGCAGGGTCCGGAGGTAGTCGAGGTCCGGGCGCATGTCCGCGAGATGGATCTGGATGCCCTTGCGGCCGGAGAGCATGATGCCCATCCCGACCAGCATGGCGAGGCTGCGCGAGAACACCGTCGCGATGGCGGCCCCCTCGACGCCGATGCCGGTGAAGCCGGTCGCGGCGAACAGGTCCGCCTGGACGCCGGCGAGTCCGAGCATCCCGAACAGCGGGTTGGCCTCGAAGCCGAAGATGAGGAACGGGTCCAGCAGGATGTTGAGGACGACCGTCCCGAACATGACCAGCATGGGCGTGATGGTGTCACCGGCACCGCGCATCAGCGCGATGAACACGAAGAACCCGAACATGAACGGTAGCCCCAGCGAGACGACCTCCATGTACGCCGTCGCGCCCGGAAGGACGTCCGCCGAGGCGCCGAGGAAGCCGAGGAACGGCCGGACCAGCGGGTAGCCCAGGCCGCCCAGCAGTGCCGACCCGAGGAAGGCGAACGTGACCGTCTGGGAGGCGGCGTACGACGCCTCCTCCGGTTCGTCCGCGCCGGTGTGCTGGGCGACGAGGACGCTCCCCGCCACCGAGAGCCCCATCCCGAGCGAGATGAGCAGGAAGACCATCGGGAACGCGAAGGAGATGGCCGCCAGCGCCTCCGTGGAGTACTGCCCCAGCCAGAACGTGTCGGCGAGGTTGTACGCCGTCTGCAGCAGGTTCGTGAGAACGATGGGCAGCGAGAGGGCCAGTAGCGGCTTCAGGATGCCCCCATCGGTGAGGTCGAGGTCCGCCTGATCCGGGAGGAGGCTCACGCGAGCACCTCCGGAGCCCACCCGAGCTCGCGCTCCAGATGCCGCGCGATGAGCGTCAGCGTCCGGTCCGGGGGTTCGTCGAGCGCGACATCCCTGACCTGGGCCCCGTTGATCGCCGTCGCCACGAACCGGGCGACCGCCTCGGGGTCGGCCTCGCGGAACTGGCCGCCGTCGACACCGTCACGGACCGCGTCGGCGACGACATCACGTACCCGGCGGTCCATGGCGGCGAGCCGGTCGCGATACGCCTCGTGGTAGGGGGCCTGCGCCTCGATCTCGATGAGCGCGACGGCGAAGCGGTCGTCCCGGTCCTCGTCGGGGAACACCGCATCGAGGAGCGTCTGCAGCCGCTCCCGGGGGTCGGTGGCCTCGCAGGCCAGCTCCTCCTCGAACGACTCCAGCAGATGCTCGAGGAAGGCGTTCAGCAGCTCCTCTTTCGTCTCGTAGTGGTAGTGGATGGCCGCCGTCGACAGCGAGGACTCGTCGGCGATCCGCTGGACGGTCAGTCCAGCGTTGCCGTGTTCACAGAGGGCGCGCCGGGTCGCGTCCATGATGGCGACCTGCGTCTCGTCGTTCACAGGCAGCTTACTAACTAGTTAGTAAAGAGCTCTTCGACGCCTGCTCGTCGGGCTGCCACACGACATCCGACCACACATCCGCGGCCGAACGACCAAACCCCCGGCACCCGAGGCCGGCGTATGGAACGCGACGACGTTCCGGCAGCGAACGGTGTACTGGAGGCCTTCTCGCTCGATGGTGACGGGGTGCTCGTCACGGGTGGGGCCAGCGGCATCGGGACGGCGTACGCGGAGGCGTGCGCCGAGGCCGGCGCCGACGTGATGCTTGCGGACATCGACGCCGAGGGCGCCGAGAGCGTCGCGGCCGACCTCGCGGACGAGACGGGCGCGGACGTGCGCGCAATCGCGTGCGACGTGACCGACGAGGACGACGTACGCGCGGCCGTCGACGCGACGGTCGACGCGTTCGGCGGCCTCGACGTGGCCTTCGCGAACGCCGGCATCGGCCGGATGTTCAACCCCGTCCACAGCCAGTCGCTGGAGCACTGGCGCGAGGTCATGGACGTGAACCTGGACGGCGTCTTCCTCACCACGCGGGAGGCCGCCGCCGCGATGAAGGAGGACAGTTCCGCAGCGGGCGACGGCCGCGAGGGAAGCGGCGGCCGTATCGTCACGACGGCGTCGGTGCTGGGCCTCGTGGGGACGGAGACGCCCGGCCTCTCGGCGTACGTCGCCTCGAAGGGCGGCGTCGTCCAGTTCACGAAGCAGGCCGCGGTCGAACTGGGCCCGGACATCCGCGTCAACGCCATCGCACCGGGCTGGATCCACACGGGCATCGGCGGCGGGATGCTCCGCGAGGACGCACCCGGGATGGAGCCCATCCAGGACCAGATGCGCCAGGAGACCGCACTCGGGCGACTCGGCTACCCGGAGGACCTGAAGGGGCTGGCACTGTTCCTCGCCTCCCCCGCCTCGGCGTACTGCACGGGCGCGGTCTACCTCAACGACGGCGGCTACACGGCGACGTAGGCGGACTCACTCATCTGGCTCCTTGGTCACCTCGTCGGCCTCGGCGCCGTGCCCCGGCTCGAGGGCCTCGTCGTCGGCCTCCGCGGCCCCCAGTTCGGCCTCGAGACCGTACTCCTCGGCGCGCCGGCGCCAGAACTCCGTGTACCCCTCCTCGGAGCCGGCGACGGTGCTCTCGCCGTCGCGAACGCGGTCGAGTTTCAGGTCGAGCTCCTCCAGCAGCTGCTCGCCCACGTCATCGCTGATGACGCCTCTGCGCATGGCGTCCATGATGGCGGACTTCTCGCGCTGGAGCACCTGCCGCTCGCTTGCGAGCAACTGTTCGCGCGCGAGTTCCGGTTGCTCGCTCAGCAACTCCGAGATGGCCCGGTTCAGGGCCGACTTCTCGCGCTCGTACTCGGTGGAGAAGTCCTCGTACACGCCATCGGGAATCTCGCCGGCGGCGTGGAGCCGCTCTGCGGCCTCCAGCGCCTCGTCCACCGCGCGGGCGCGCCCGATGAGGAGTTCGTACAGTTCGGTGGCCTCGGAGCGGGTGACAACGCCGAGCCGGTCGAGCAGGTTCGACATCGTCAGCCCCTGGACGACCAGCGAGAACGCGGCGACGCCGAACACCATCGCGCGCAGCTCCTCCCGCAACGGGAACGGCGCGCCGGAGGCGAGTTCGCGCGGGAGGCCCAGCACCAGCGCGATGGGGATGGAGCCGTGGAGCCCACCCCAGACGAGGACGTGCTTGTAGGCCGTCGAGACCTTCGGCTCGACGAACTGGTTGGTGAGCGTCGTGAGGGGGTAGACGATAGCTGCGCGGACGAGGAGGACGAGCGGGATGGCCAGCAGGATGAGTCGGCCGTGGGTCGCGAGCGTATGGACGGGTGTCGTCACGCCGATCATGATGAAGATGAACGTGTTGACGAGGAACGCCGCCGTCTCCAGCGAGTTGAAGATGCTGACCTTCGTCTGTGGGCTCATCGCGTAGTCGGCGCCGCGGTTCCCGATGAACAGGCCCGCGACGACCGTGGCGATGACGCCGGAGACGTGGAGGTAGTGCTCGGCCAGCACGAACGACCCGTACGCGAGAACGAACGTGAGCACGATCTCGGTCATGTGCTCGTCGAGTTCGCGCATCACGCTGTAGACGGCGTACCCCGCCGCGAAGCCGACCAGCAGGCCGCCCAGCGAGACGACGGCCACGTCCAGTCCGATGCGTGCCAGTTCGACGGGGTCGAACAGTCGGCTCGTGGCCGCACCCTCCTCGACGAGGACGAGGAACGTCGAGAACAGGACGACGCCGACGCCGTCGTTGATGAGGCTCTCCCCCTCGACGAGGACGGAGAGGCGCTCGGGGGCGCCCAGCTCCTCGAACAGCGCCAGCACGCTCACCGGGTCGGTCGGGAGCGCCATCGACGCGAACAGCAGCGCGAGCAGCAGGGTGAACCCGGGTGCGAACGCGCCGAAGACGTACATCCCGGCCACCCCAAGCAGGACGACGGCGATGGCGAGGCCGACGACGGCCAGCACGATGACGGGGACGATGTTGCGCCGGAGGCGTTCGAGGTCGGTCGTCGCGGCGCCCTCGAACAGGAGCGGCGGCAGCAGGACGAGGAAGATGAGTTCGTCCGAGAGCCGGATGTCGATGAGCCGGCCGAACTGACCGGTCGTGGTGGCGAGGATCGACAGCCCGAACCCCGTCAGCAGCAGGGCGATGGTGTAGGGGAACCGGCCGACCTTCGCGACGAAGATGCCGACCCCGGCGGCGATGATGAACACCGGGAGCAACTGGATGAGCGTCTCCTCGATGACGGCACCGCCGCTCTCCTGGACGAGCACCAGGAACTCGGGGGCGGCGACGAGCGGCGCTGACGGGGGCGCGGCTGCCATTGGCGGCGCTGCTCGCCGTGGCCTGTTAAGCGTGACCGAAGGTGACGGTTCCATGGGCACGGCGAGCAGCGAGCCGTCCCGTGGAGGGACCGCCAGCGCTATGCCCGCCCGTCCCGCATCCGACGGCGATGGGACTCCTCGACGGGCTGTTCGGCGGCGGCACCGACCGCGTCGCGCTGTTCGTCGACGGCCCGAACGTCCTCCGCAGCGAGTTCGACACCGACCTCGACGAGGTACGAGCGGCCGCCGCCGCGATGGGGCGACCCGTCATCACCCGCGTCTACCTCGACGAACAGGCCTCCTCGGGGCTCATCCAGGCCGCCGAGGCACGGGGCTACGAGGTCGTCATCACGAGCGGCGACGTGGACGTGAAGATGGCCGTCGACGCTGCCACAGCGGTCACGGACGGTGATTGCGATGTCCTGGCCGTGGCCTCCCGCGATACGGATTTCAAACCCGTTCTCGAACTGGCGGCCCGTCGTGGCTGCCGGACGCTGGCCATCGCCCCCGGAACACACGGCCGGTCGGACGCGCTCCGTAACGCCGCCCACGAGGCCGTGACGCTCGGGGAGTAATCGCCTCTCTCGATCTCGGCGTCATCGAGAGGGACAGTCTCTGACGGTATCGGCGTGACCGACACGGAGGCTGAGTCGGGTGCCGAGAGATGCCAGCAGGTGACTGTCGAAGTCTACTTCCCGAGCAGAGACATTCGATTAGACCGTGGCTTCTGTGAGACGGCTTTTCGATCGAGTCGACCGATGGGCCAAAGACCTATCTCGAGTGCGGTATGCGGCGCTGTTAGGCGCGTGTGCGGCTCTCGGCGTTTTCATAGTCGGTCTGTTGCTGGATGAGGAATTATATCTCGTTCAGGCGTCCAGCATGGCGCTTGTCATGTTCGCTTTGGAGTACGGGCTCGGCAGATTCCAGAGGACGGGTGAGTAGCTCGACACTGCCAGTTCCCCATTTGTGGCCGAGATAAATCCCCAAATGCTAATTTATTAGTACAATCGCCATAATGGGTGGCAGAAAGGAGGTATTGGGGCTATATAGTGGACGGCGCCAGGATGACGCGGGCCGGAGTCGTGTCACTCCGGCGAGACGAGGACCCGACCCGGGCGGAGGGCGAACAGCGGCGGGCCCGACGCCGTCTCCGGGTCGAACGAGAGGGAGGCGGAGGCCTCGTCCGTGTGGACCGCGACGGTGACCTGTCCGGCAGCGGGGGCCGCGACGACGCCGACCTCGCCGGGGGAGAGGTCGGCGTTTCGGGTGGCCGATTCGGCGCCGTCGATGACGACGGTCGCCGTCCGGGGTTCGGTCGTCCCGTTCCGCACCAGCACCACCGCCCGGCCGTCGGCCGCCATCCGGTCACCCGCCGCGGTGTAGGTGCTCATCTGTGTTCAACCGGCAGTTACTGCTGGTTTTGTAAGTACCTTGTGGCCATTTGCGGGCCTTAGACACACTCTAACCTCCGGAATCGGCAGCTATCTGGAAGCGGTCGGGAACCGTGGCCGAGGTGGCCCGAGCCGTGGTCGTGGCGGACCGGGTCGCCGTCGCGGAGGCGTGGGGTTCCGCCTCCGGGGCCTTTTTCGCCCTCGGAGCCGTACGCCGTGGCATGAACGCGTTTCGCGAGGCCCTGCGCGAACTCCCGGAGACGGTGTTCGCGGACCTGCTGGAGAGCGACGACGCCCACCGCGTCGTGATGGACCTGCCGGGCGCGACGGCGGACACGGTCGACGTGTCCATCGACGGCGGGCGCCTCCGCATCGAGGCCCGGCGCGCGAAGGACGTGCCATCGGAGTTCTCGTACGTCACGGAGGACCGGTCGCTGTTCCTCGACGCCGAGCTGCCGCTCCCGCCGAACGCGACGGGCGATGGGGCCACCGCGAGCGTGAGCCGGGGGGTCCTGACGGTGACGCTCCCCAAGCGGGGGGCGGCAGGCGAGACACGGGTGCCCGTCGAGGACGCCTGAGCGCGTGGTGAACCTCCGCGCATACCGCCGGTTCCCAGTCGTCGTCTACCAGTTTCTACCACTCCTGTTGGCGTACGCACGGGACCGTCGGCGGTTCCTCGTCTTCGGTCGCTCCCGCCGGGTCGACGCCGAGACGCGTCGGCGCCGTGCCCGGAAGCTGCTGGACTCGCTGCTGACGCTCGGGCCGACGTTCATCAAGCTCGGACAGATCCTCTCGACCCGTCCGGACATCCTCCCACCGGAGTACATCGACGAGTTCGAGCAACTGCAGGACCGCGTCCCGCCGGCGGACTGGGCGGACGTGCGGCCAGTCATCGAGGCGGACCTGGGTCCGGTCGAGGACGCGTTCGAGTCGTTCGACACGGACCCCATCAGCGGCGCGTCGCTCGGGCAGGTGTACACGGCGACGATTCCGGAGCCGGTCGAGGGGAGCCCGGACGACCGCCGCGAGGTCGCGGTGAAGGTCCGGCGGCCGGGCATCGAGTCGCTGGTCGAGGCCGACCTCCACATCATCCAGTTCTCGCTGCCCATCCTGATGCGGTTCATCGACCAGGCCCGGTCGTTCTCGATGCAGACGCTCGCCGACGAGTTCTCGAAGACCATCCGCGAGGAGATGGATTACGAGCGCGAGCGCGGGATGCTGGAGGAGATTCGCGAGAACTTCCGGGAGGAATCGGCGGTCCGTATCCCCGCGGTGGATGGCGAGCGCTCGACGGGCCGCGTGCTGACGATGGAGTACGTCCCCGGGACGAAGATCTCCGACGTGGAGGGGCTCGACGAGCGCGGCTTCGACCGGACGGAACTGGCCGAGACGCTCCAGCGCGCCTACCTGAAGATGCTCGTCACCGACGGCACCTTCCACGCCGACCCGCACCCGGGGAACCTCGCCGTGCAGGACGACGGCCGGCTCGTCTTCTACGACTTCGGGATGTCCGGCCGCGTCGACGCCTTCGTCCAGGACAAGATCGTCGACTTCTACATCGCCGTCGCGGACCAGGACATCGACGCCATCCTCGATACGCTCATCGAACTCGGGACGCTCTCGCCCGAGGCCGACCGCGAGGTGATGGCGGACGTCATGGAACTGGCCATCGCTGACGCGCGCGGCGAGGACATCGAGCAGTACCGCGTCCAGCAGATCGTCGAGCAGGTCGAGGACACCATCTACGAGTTCCCGCTCCGACTCCCGCCGAACCTGGCGCTCGTCCTGCGCGTGGCGACCGTCGTGGAGGGGGTCTGCGTGACGCTGGACCCGGACTTCGACTTCATCGACGTCGCCACCGACTACCTCCGACAGGAGGGGTACGTCGAGGCCAGCATCCGGGAGTTCGTCGAGGAGCGTACCGAGGAGCTCAACGATGCGGCCCGGTCGGCCGTCCGTACCCCGCCGAAACTGGAGGACGCGCTCGACCGCATCAACCGCGGCGACCTCGAGGTCGAGGCCACCATCGACGACGAGGAGGCCGTCTTCGACACGCTGGCCCGGCGGCTGGTGCTGGGACTGTTGCTGACGGGGACCGTCCTCTCGACGGCCATCCTCTACGCTTTCGCGACGCCCGTCGACGCCATCGCGCCGGGTGTCGGTGCAGCGCTCGTCCTCGTGCTCCTGTACCGCTCGTTCCGCGAGCCGAGCGGCATCAGCGCGAAGCCGCAGTTCACCCGCCAGGAGATGCGAAAGCGGCGGGACGAGTGACTTCATATAAATCTTCGGACGAGATTCCGAGCTGTTGAACGCACGGTCGATATTTATCCCCGTAACATCGACTGATGAGGAGAGGCACACGCATGCGGGACCCTCCATCCAGCCGTCGGGACCACGAGCGCCGAGCGACGTGGACGTTGTTCGAGAACCGGGCCTCGACGCAGGTCCTCGGCTTCGCCCTGATGTTCGCGGTCACGATGACCACGTTCGCGCTGTACCAGGCGGATGTGGTCCCCCACCAGAACCAGGAGGTGGAGTTCAAGCACAACGGTGCGATGGCCGGTGAGATGGGCGAGCTCCGTACGGCGATGCAGGAGGCGAGCACGGCCGAGAGCGCCGCATCCGCGACACTGCAGCTCAGTCCCTCCTACCCCGGCCGGGCGGTGGCGGTCAACCCGCCGGAGCCCGCCGGACGTCTCGCCACGAGTGACGAACACCCCGTCTATGTCCGGGGGCTCTACAGTACCGACGAACGGTTCTGGGACGGCCGGTCGGTACAGTACGCGACCCGGCATCTCAACTACTCTATCTCGTACAACCGCATCACGGGCGACGAGTACGCCCTGGAGGCGGGGATGCTCGTCAAGAAGTACGCCAACGGGAACACCCGGAACCTGAGTGTGGCGCCGGTCAACGGGAACCGGATCTCGCTGACCCTGCTCGGCGGTGCCTACGACCGGACCGCCCACCGGGAGAGCGTCGAGTTCAGCCCGGTGAGTACCACGAGCCGCAGCCTCACGATCACCGCTCAGCGGACGGACATCGACGGCGACGGCAGCAAGGAGGACCCGCACATCTGGCTCCCGACGCAGCTGAACCAGGACGAGTGGACCGACATCGCCGACGCGCAGGACGAACTGGTGAGCGCCGAGGTGAAGGACAGCGGGAACAGCGACGTGCCTGCCCCGGCCGGGAACGGTGACTACGTGAAGCTGACCCTGAAGGACGGCCAGCAGTACGACTTCCGGGTGTCGCGAGTGACGCTCGGGCAGCCAGCGAGCGTCACGCCGGAGTACCTCACCGTCTCGCCGGAGACGCTGCAGATTCCGAGAGGGGGCTCGAAGCCGGCGACGTTCACCCTCCGCGATACGTACGGCAACCCCGTCGAAGGGGCCGAGCTCGAACTATGGACCACCCGAAGCGGTCGGCTGGGTGGACAGTCGGCCAGCAAGGGGAACCCGATGACGGCGACGACGGACGGCGACGGAGCCGTACGGGTATTCTACTCGCGCGGAGGGGGGAACCCCGGCAAGATCAAGGCGAAGCTCACGGGAATCGCCGACGCCAATCTGGAGACCTACCAGAGTGGAAGTGTCGACATCATCCGGGAGGACCAGACCAGCGACGGCGAGACGCTCATCGACCAGAACAACCAGCTCATCGGGACAACCGACGGGAAGTTCGACGGACTGGCGCTGGAGCGCGGTCACGCCGTCACGACGGACTCGTGTCTCCTCAGTCTCAACCTCCTCGAGCTGACCTGTGGTGGCGGGAACACCGTGTATCTGGACCTCCGGATAACCGAACCGGACGGGGACTCCTATCGGGCGCAGGTCAATCTGTTCGAGGGGGTCGGAACCTCGACGGTCGAGAACGGGTACGTGCAGGTCAATCAGCAGAACGTCGTCGGGAACAACGTCGAGGGCGCCCTTGAGAGCTGGGCGGTCAAGGAACTCATGGACGATGACGACCACGGCGTCGACGTGTTGGACCACCGCAACTTCGCCACCGGAACCATGGACGAACTCGACGCGTTCGAGCCAGGGTCGGAGATCATCGTGAACGAGGTCCGGGGACGCGCGACGGGGTTCACCTACGAGCGGACCGGATACGACGCCAGCTACGACTTCGGTGACTTCGACGACGGCGGCGACAACAACGGCGAGGACGGCGAGGTCGAGGGCGGGCTGAACGATGTCAAGGTCCGCCTGACGAAGGACGGGAGCGCCCTCGACGACCATGACGTGACGCTCCGGACCGTGGACCAGAGCGGCGACCCGACCTCGCACTCGGTCACGACGGACGACGACGGCGTGGTCGAGTTCAACGTCCCATGCGGGTCGAAGAACGAGGACCTCAACGTGCACTTCGTCCACGACGGCGTCGAACGCAGGGTCGAGTTGCCGGTCGATGGGTGGGACCTGATCCGAGGGGAGAGCTTCACCTGCGACGGGTGGGAGTAGGCACGGCGAGTTCGACAGGTCCGGCACCCGGAATAGCAGCTATTTCCCCCCGGCGACCCGACCACCGACCATGGAGATCGAGCCGTTCGCCCTCGAACGGTGGTTCGCCACCCACGAGGCGGACAACCTGATGCTCGCCGAGTCCGGCATCCGGCCGCTGGACCCGACCCGCTTCGACCTCGTCCCGGACGATTTCGGCTACGTCATCCCGACCGGCGGCGACCCCGACCTCCGGGGACGTATCGGTGACCGCTACGACCGCGCTGCTGACGAGGTGCTCCTGACCTGCGGCACCCAGGAGGCCAACTTCGTCACCTTCGCGGCGCTCATGGGCGAGCACGCCGTCGTCGTCACCCCCACGTACCAGTCGCTTCACGCACTTCCCGAAGCGTTCGGCGAGGTGACCCGCGTCGAACTCGACGCGGCCGACGACTGGCGGCTCGACCCGGACGCCGTCGCCGAGGCCATCCGTCCCGACACGGCCCTCGTCGTCCTCAACAACCCCAACAACCCGACGGGCCGGGTCCACGGCCCCGACACCGTCCGGGCGGTGTACGACCACGCTGCCGACGCCGGCGCGTACCTCCTCTGCGACGAGGTGTACCGACCGTTCACCGAGGCCGAGGACGGAGCGGTCGAGCTGCCGCCCCCCGCGGCGAGTCTGGGGCCATACGGCGTCTCGACCTGTGGGCTCTCGAAGGGGTACGGACTCGCGGGGCTGCGCTTCGGCTGGCTCGCCGGGCCGCCCGAGGTCGTCGAGGCCGCCGCGCAGTGGAAGGACTACACCACCATCTCCCCGCCCGCGGTCTCCCAGCGCGTGGCCGAGCAGGTGCTCGACCCCGAGATGGAGGCCGAGATACTGGCCGAGAACCGCGAGCTGGCGGCCCGGAACCGCGAGCTGGTCGAGGCGTTCGTCGACCGGCACGGCCTCGGGTGGTCGGACCCCGAGACCGGCGTGAACGCGTTCATCGAGGTCCCGGACGGGTTCTTCGGCGGGCAGTCGTTCTGCGAGCGCGTCGTCGAGGAGGCCGGCGTGGTGCTGGCACCGGGCGACGCGTTCGACCAGCCCGACCACTTCCGGCTGGGCTTCGGCGACGAGACGGCGCATCTGGAGGAGGGGCTAGAGCGGCTAGACGGATTGCTCGAACGGCACGGATAAAGTACCAAATCCGACTTTATATCACCAATACCGTATTTAAATCCCTGCGGGGGAATTTATCTCTATTGTTCAGACAACAGAGCTACCTACGAAGCCCTCGCGCGCTCCGGGCCCCTGACTCGCTGCGCTCCTCGCGCTCGCTTCGCTCGCGCTGTGGTGCTTGCGTCGTCAGGGGCCCGGAGCCCGCTCGCCCTTCGGGTCCGCCAGGATTCGGCTGTGACACGGGCGCGGCGGCCCGGCCCTTCCCCAGGTCGCGCGGGCCTCGCTGCTCACGGCTGGCGCCGCTCGCGGGGGCGCGGAGCGCCCCGCACCGCTCGGCCACGCGCTCCCGGCCCGTGGATTGTGGAGAATCGCATCACCGTCAGTCAGCCGGGCGCGCGCTGGCGGCTGTGCCGCAGGCCAGCCGCCGCCTAGCGCGCGAGGGGCGAGGAGCACAGCGACCACAGGGAGCGAGCACCGCAGTCGGCTGGGGAGGCGTGAGGCTCACACGACCCGACTGACGGACACGGGGGGCTGGCGGACACGGGGGGCTGGCGGACTTCGGAAAGTGAACCGAGCGCAGCGGGTCCAGCGGAAGGCGAGAACCCGATGGCTTCGGCGGAGGTTCAGTCGTTGTGGTGGTCGGAAGAGAGTGCGAGGGATTCGGGAACAGTCCCGCCGTCGGTAGCACCCCCGAGAGGGCACGAGGGACGCGACGCAAACACCAAATCACGCACCACCCAAGGAGACTCCAATGGGCAACGCGGACCTCCGGCAACTGGCGGTCATCGAGGACGTGTCGTTCGACGACCTCGAAGGGAGCGTCGTCGCCGTCGACGCACACAACTGGCTCTACCGCTACCTGACGACGACGGTCAAGTTCACCAGCACGAGCGCGTACACCACCAGCGGTGGCGAGGAGGTGGCCAACCTCATCGGCACGGTCCAGGGCCTGCCGAAGTTCCTCGAACACGACCTGACGCCCGTCTTCGTCTTCGACGGGGGGACGACCGAACTGAAGGCCGACGAGGTGGCCGAACGCCGCGAGCAGCGCGAACAGTACGAGGACGACCTCGAAACAGCACGCGAGGAGGGTGCCGACGCCTCGACCATCGCCACGCTGGAATCCCGGACCCAGCGGCTCACCGAGACCATCCGCCGGACCACCCGCGAGTTGCTCGAACTGCTGGACGTGCCCGTCATCGAGGCACCCGCCGAGGGCGAGGCACAGGCGGCACACATGGCCCGCACCGGAAGCGCCGACTACGCCGGCACCGAGGACTACGACTCGCTGTTGCTGGGCGCGCCGCTGACCCTCCGGCAGTTGACAAGCAAGGGCGACCCGGAGCTGATGGACTTCGAGGCCACACTCGCCGCGCACGACCTCTCCTGGGAGCAACTCGTCGACGCGGCCATCCTGATGGGGACCGACTTCAACGAGGGCGTCTCGGGCATCGGCCCGAAGACCGCGGTCAAGCTCCTGAAGGAGCACGGCGACATCTGGGCGGTCTTCGACGCCGAGGACTGCTACGTCGAGAATACGGACGCTATCCGCCAGCTGTTCCTCGACCCGGACGTGACCGACGATGTCGAGTTCGACACCGACATCGACCCCGACATCGCCGCCGCGAAGGCCTACGTCACGGACGAGTGGGAGGTGCCCGCCGACGAGGTCGAGCGCGGCTTCGAGCGCATCGAGGAGGCGCTCACGCAGACCGGACTGGACCGCTGGACCTGAGGGAGGTTATCGACCCTGTCCGCGGCCCTGCCCCGGCGTGTCGCCGGTAACAGTGAAGCTCGTCTCGCCACCCGCTGGCACCTCGAACGCCACCTTCAGGTCCGTCCGCGGGTCGGCATCGCGCTGCCAGACGACCTCGCCGCCCTCGACGGTCGGGGCCGCGGCCGTCGTCGAGACCGTCACCGCGCCCTCGCGCGTGAGTGTCTGGTCGTTCGTGACCGTCACCGTCCGGCCGTCGGGCGAGTTGGCGCTGCCCTCGTCGGTCACATCGAGCAGGTACGAGGGCGTGGAGAAAAAGCCCACCTCGTCCTGTTCGGCGACCCACCGTGGGTCGTCGACGGGGCCGGGATTGACCGTACGCTCGGCGAGGAACGCCTGGCTCACGGGATACCGGAACGCGCGGGGGTCGAGGCCGTCGGTCGTGGTGTCGTAGTCGAACTGCCGCCAGCCCCAGTACTCGCCCGTCGAGGACATCGTGGAGGCGACGTTGACGTACAGGGTACCCGCATCGGTGTCCCGGAGGTCTGCCACGACCCCTTCGGCGTCGGCCGTCCCGGGAACGGCGCGTTCGACGGTGGGGTCGGGGTAGTTCTCGACACGGCCGGTCGTGGCGCCGCCCGTGCTGCTGTATGACTGCCTTACGTACCGGTCACCGAGCGCGGCGACGATGTCGGCGGGGTCGCCCGCGGTGTAGAGATCGTCGTCACCGTCACCGTCGACCGCCGAACCGTCCGTCCGGTTCGCCAGCGACCGTGCGACACGATCCTTGTGCGAGTGCCCACAGAAGAACGCGTCCACGCCGGTCTCGTCGAACAGCCGCCGGAGCGCGAAGGCGTTCTCGCCGGTCCAGCGCTGGCCGCTCTGGGCGATACGGCTCCCCCGCGCGACCTGCTCGGCGACCGGCTGGCCGTCGGTCTGTGCGTACGCCTCGTTCTTCGCGTCGGGCACCCACGAGGGGTTGTGGTGGCCGACGGTGAGGATGGAGTCGGGGCGGGACGGGTCCGCTGCCACGTCGGTGAGCTCCGACTCGAGCCACGCCAGCTGCGCGTCCCGGACCTGCCCGCCGTAGGTCGAGACAGCGACGCTGGCCCCCGTCCGGTCGAGGTACGACCAGTCGAACGTGTCGACGGCGACGACCTGTGCGGCGTCACCGATGGCGACGCTGTACGAGGGCGGCCCGAACGTCTCGCGGTAGAGCGCCTTCCCGTCGGTGCCGGACTGGACGTAGCCGTCGTGGTTCCCCAGCGTCATGAACGTCGGCGCCTGCACCTGGTTCATGATCGTCCAGGCGTCCTCGAACTCCGCGTAGAACTTCCCGGGCACGTCCTGGCCCAGACAGAGGTCGCCCGCGACCAGCACGATATCCGGGTCGAGCGCGTTCACCTCGGCGATAGCCCGGCGGGTGGCCGCCCAGCGCTCGTCCGGCTGGTCGCCGAGGACGCGCCGCGACCGCTGGACGAATGGGTCCGGGGACCGCTCGTCCCGGGCCTCGTCGAACCCGGACTGGAGCGCCCGCGGGTCGCCGATCTGCGGGTCGGCGATGACCGCGATGTCCAGTTCCTCGGGAATCTCGCGCCGGACGCTCACAGCGCGCGGCTGGCGGTCCTCGCCCCCGGTCGGCGCGGTCGGCGCGGTGTCCCAGGTGACGACCAGATCGTAGAGGTCCGGCGTGAACGCGGCGCTGCTGTCGAGCGACGGGATATCGAACTCGAGAACGTCGACCTGCTCGTACTGGGCCTCGCCGTCGTGGGACTCCGAGCCCTCGACCTCGGCATCCGAGTTCCAGATACGGCTCGTCGCGCCGTCGATGGGGTCGTCGCCGCCGTCGAGCTGTATCTCCGCGGGCCCACCGAAACTCGGCTCCAGACGGGCCTCGACCGTCCCGAGCGGGATATCCGTGTTCGCGTCGAGTTCCACGCGCAGGCTGTCACCGGCTTCGACCACCTCGGGCACACCCGACAGCGGCGACCGTATCTCGTTCACCTTCGGGACGTACACTTCGGAGCCGTCCACCGGCGTCGGGTTCCGTTCGGCCTCGCTATCACCGTTCGCCGCCGCACTGCCGGCGCCACCAGCGCCGGCGAGCGCACCCGCACCCACCGTTCTGAGAAACGTGCGTCGTTCCATACGGAACCGTTCGACTACCGCACAATGGGTACGATGCCGTTGATGTAGGGAGAGTTATATAGTGACGGCCCGCGCGGGACTGCGCCGCCGGGGCCACGGGTCGTGCGTGTCTCGACGGGATTTATCCCCGCACCGGTCCCACGACCGGACATGAACCCTGCCGACGTGGAGGACCTCATCCGGGAGGCACTCCCCAACGCCCGCGTACGGGTGCGCCGGGCCCGCGGCGAACACGACGACGACCACCTCGCCGCGCTGGTCGTCTCACCGGCGTTCGAGGACGAGATGCTCGTGAACCAGCACCAGATGATCTACGACGCGCTCGAGGGGCACATGACGACCGATATCCACGCTCTGGAGCTCAAGACGTACACACCCGAGGAGTTCGAGGACGCCCCGGAGACGTTCGATTGATCGATATACAGGTAGCGTGTACCCCACATTATCGTGGGAGTTCCAGTTCTCGTGATATAGTCACGACCTTCAGTCAGAACCGTCGCCGTCCCCCATCTCCACGTCCTCGCCGGCCCCGTCGGCGTCAGTCATCTCGGCGAGCGCGCCGGTCTCGACCGCCGACAGGCCATCGATATCGAGCACGGCGCCGACGGCATCGCCGGGGACGGTGACGAGTACGTCGCCGAAACCGAGATCACGCTCGTGCGCGCCCCCGATAGCCTCGACAGCGGTGACGACGGTCCCGGTGTCGGTGTCGTCGTCGGTTCGCAGGACGAGCGCCACGGGCTCGTCGGGCGGGTCGTCGACCATCGGCCTGACCGCGTTGGAGACGTACATGGAACGGTGTTGACGGGCCGTGGGCTTTGCTGTGGCGGACTGGAACGAGGGGGAGGCGACGGCCAGCGTGGCCGGCTTCGACGGGATTTAGCCCCCGCCCCGTGACCGCCGAGGTATGAGCGAGGACAACGGCGACTACCGGACCGAACGCGACAGTCTCGGCGAGATGCAGGTGCCCGCGGAGGCCTACTGGGGCGCACAGACCCAGCGCGCGCTCCAGAACTTCCCCATCTCGGACGTGACGTTCGGGCGACGGTTCATCCGCGCGCTCGGCATCGTCAAGAAGTCCGCCGCGCGGGCGAACCTCGACCTCGAGTTGATTCCCGAGGAGAAGGGCGAGGCCATCGTGCGAGCCGCCGACGAGGTCATCGCCGGCGAGCACGACGAGCACTTCCCGGTCGACGTGTTCCAGACGGGGAGCGGGACCTCCTCGAACATGAACGCCAACGAGGTCATCGCCAACCGCGCCACGGAGCTCATCGGCGGCGAGATCGGCTCCCGCGAGGTCCACCCCAACGACCACGTCAACTACGGCCAGTCCAGCAACGACGTCATCCCGACGGCGATGCACGTCGCCTCGCTGGAGGCGGTCGAGCGCGACCTCATCCCGGCGCTGGAGACGCTCCGCGAGGAGCTCGCCGCGAAGGAGGAGGAGTTCAGCGACGTCGTCAAGACGGGCCGCACGCACCTGCAGGACGCGACGCCGGTGACGCTGGGCCAGGAGTTCGGCGGCTACCGGGCACAGGTCGAGAAGGGTATCAGCCGCGCCGACAGCACCCGCGACCACCTCGGCGAACTCGCACTCGGCGGGACCGCGACTGGCACGGGCCTGAACACACATCCCGAGTTCCCCACCCGCGCCGCCGAGTACATCAGCGAGGAGACCGGCCTCGAGTTCCGCGAGGCCGACAACCACTTCGAGGCCCAGGCCGCCCACGACGCGATGGGCGAGGCACACGGCCAGCTCCGCACGATTGCAGGGAGCCTCAACAAGATCGCCAACGACCTCCGCCTGCTCGCGTCGGGGCCGCGCAACGGCCTCAACGAGATCGACCAGCCGGAGAACCAGCCCGGCAGCTCCATCATGCCCGGGAAGATCAACCCGGTCGTCGCCGAATCGGTCAACCAGGTCCACAAGCAAGTCGTCGGCAACGACGCCGCCGTCGCCGCGGGCGCCGCGGAGGGCCAGATCGACCTCAACCTGTACAAGCCGGTCTGTGCACACAACTTCCTCCAGTCCGCGAAGCTCCTCTCGAACACCGCCGAGGTGTTCGGCGAGAAGTTCGTCCACAAGCTCGAGGCCGACGAGGAGTACTGCGCCGAACGCGTCGAGCAGTCGATGGCGCTCGCGACCGCCCTCAACCCGGCCATCGGCTACGACAAGGCCAGCAAGGTCGCCAAGCGCGCCCTCGCCGAGGACAAGACCGTCCGCGAGGTCGTCCTGGAGGAGGGCTACCTCACGGAGGAGGAGGCCGACGAGGTGCTCGACCCCATGCGGATGACCGAGCGCGGTATCCTCGGCGACGACTGAGCACCGGCGGCCACAGCGCCGCGGCCGGCGGTCAGTCGTCGCTCGCCCACGCGGGCCACCCGACCCAGCCGTCGGCGGCCCCGCCCGGACGCTCAATCACACGCGAACTGCGAACCGGGACGACAGGAATCGCGCGGCGAGAGGCCCAGAACCGGACGACCGACCCGGCCAGCGGTGTCGGTCCGGCATCAGGGTTTCAGCACGACGAGGTAGATGGTGCCCGCGCCGACCGCCAGTGCGCCGATACCGCCGACGACCATCCCGAGCGGCCCGAGACCGCCGAAGCCACCGTCGGAGTCGCCGGGGGAGCCCGGTGCGCCGACGTTCTCGCTGGTTCCCGGGTCGGCGGAGCCGTCGGAACCGGAGTCGTCGCTATCGGAGCCGTCGGTACTCCCGTCTCCAGTGGCGGTTCCGTCCCCGTCCGCGCCGCCGGTCCCGTCGTCGGTGTCGGAGTCGTCGGGCGCCGGTGTCGGGGTGGCCGTGGGTGTCGTCGACGCGTTGCCGGGCGCCGTCCCGGTCACGTTGACAGTCCCCGCCGTGACGTTCTCGACGCGGAACGTGTAGGTCCCGACCTCGCTCGGCTGGCGCTCGAAGGATATCTCGGCCTCCTCGCCCGGAGACAGTTCGACGAAACGGCTCTGGACGAAGCGGTCGTTCCGGTAGAGGTCGGCCTCGTAGCGCCCGCCGCCGTCGCCGCTGTTCCGGACGGTCGCGTTGATGCGGACCGTCCCGCCGACCTGCACGCTCGTCCGGTTGACGCTCGCGGCGACCGTCGCGAACGACGGGTTGTCCTGGGTCGACGCGGAACCGCCGCCACCACCGCCACCACTGCTACCTCCGTCCGAACCG
>Ga0207757_100423_pt1 | contig 28355 bp, 31 predicted proteins | sample A23P3SouthBayCA_2_FD_187752 | JGI IMG/M metagenome (GOLD analysis project Ga0207757, IMG submission 187752) | Aerobic enrichment media microbial communities from Eden Landing Ponds, California, USA - A23 P3 (2) (SPAdes) | ecosystem: Environmental > Aquatic > Marine > Unclassified | place...
CTCAAAACACTACGACCGCCGTACCGAGCATGAGAAGATGGAGCAACGGCGGCAGTACTCACCCGGCAATTAGCCAATTCCGGGGCACGATCAAACTCTCTTTTCACTCATAAGAAAACAAATACACCTCTCATTCAATCTCACTCACCGATGGTCGCCTTTCTCTACTATGGTCCCCACTTCTTTGGGGCGGTTTTCGGGACCATTGCGAGCAATAGAAGGCTCATATTGATGACTACCCCTCAGAAAAGACAATATTTACCCTAATCGGTGATATAGGAACTTTACAAAGAAAAGTGTTACCGGGTTAGTGGTGTATGTTTGGTATTCTGGTGGAAGAGACGGTAATATGTTGATTCTTTCGTCGCTGTTCAGAAATAGAAAAGAACGGTTCAGAGAAAAGTGTTTCTGGGGGTTGCAGTAGTGATTGTCAAGATATTATATTGGTCATTCTAGGCTAGAGCAGTGAGTCACTTTTCTAAATGCGATTTTCGCGCTAATCTCTCTGAAATAGTGACACGAACCCAGGCTATAAGAATCTGATAGCAGAAAAACCGGCGGTTCCAGTGAACCCACTACTTCCAGTCTGTAACTTACCCATATGCTATAACAGCGGAAACACGGGGTGTGGTGAAATGTCAACCTAACATCAGAAATACGGGGTGTTGCACCCAAATCCCTAAAGCCATCTATACCTCAAACGGCATACTTCGCATTCTGACAGCCTCTATCAAGCGTTTACAGCGGAAACGCGGGGTGTTGGGGGTGCAACGCCACTCCAACAGCGGAAACACGGGGTGTGCCGAATCCCCGACTAACGTAAGTATCGTCACCAGGACCACCCCACACATGACACCAACACAAGAAGTACCACCCCAGAACACCGAAACAATCAACGGAGAGATCGACTCCATCATCCCCGACGACAACTCCTGCTGGCCGGATGTCACCGGCACCATCGTCCGTGTCCTGACTGATAACCCACCCTCTCGGAACGACTCCATTCACGGCTGGTACTACCAGACACTCACGGATTCCATCAATCACGCACTTGAAAACGTTCGGTCCGACGAAATACTGTTCCCCGTCAATCCACTCCTAGACCTAGGTCGTCGGGGAATTGGGCCCTGTGAACTCTACACACGGAGCATCAAGACTGAGTTTAGATGCGACGATGAACCCGCATCTGTTCTCGAATCCCGAACTCAAGCCATCTCGCGAGGTTCTCCCACGCTAATGCCGCTGTGATGCCAGTGGTAGAATAGAGGAAAGTAAGATATGTCCGCGACGCTGGGTCTACGCCGAGTATACCGACGAATTCCTTCATTGGGAAGAGCCAACTCACGAGTGTGAAAAGCAGCGCTGTCACCAAGCGGAATAGAGGGAGTTTTCCAAGTTCGAGAGTCAGGAAGATGATCCAGAATCCCACTGCAAATAGAATATATACCGGGACGAGGCGTATCCAGTAACGCCGCGCTCTTGCCCGAAATTTCCGTTCTATATTGTGGTACTCCGACTTATCCAGAAAGTCTACGAACACATCTGTCAAGGCGGTTTTAGTGGGGTTGACTGTTCGATTTCGCCAAAACACCTGAACAACGACCAGCAAGCTCGAGAAGATGCTTTTAGCGAGAATCGCTAAGAACCCTAAGTAGATGGATATTATGAGCTGGACCGCGCCCACCCCCAAAATCATGACCACAATCCCCGGTGAAGTTGGCATATACAAACCAAACCTCCAGACAATCTCCATTACTAAGAAGAAAACAGCTAAGACGAGCCCCCTAATCGCAATACTCGCCCCGTATCGGACCATCCTGTCATTAGCCGTATGGAGGGGGGATCGGATAAAACACCCGGACACGTAAAATGGATGTCAAGATCGCGGAATAGTAGGCGTGAGGGCGGACGGCATCACGGTAAATAGAGACAATAGATATAGCATTGTGGCCGAAAACTCTGTACCTCATGTGTCCCTCATTCGATGGCGAACTTCTCCTGGCCGGTGGCGGTAACGCGGACGATTCCTGGCCGTTGGATGAGTGGTTAGTAAATCGGATCGGGCGCGATGGGGCGATAGGCTATTTGCCTGTAGCGATGCCTCCCGACCGGTATCGGGACTGTGAGGAGTGGATTACCGGCGTTTTTCAGCAGCATGGTGTTTCTGACATCAAAATATGGACTGATCCCGCCGATCTTGACGAGGCAGATGTGGCAGCCGTGAATGCGGTGTATGTTGGTGGTGGGAATACGTATCGGCTCTTGGATAGGCTCCGCCAGACGAACACAGACCGGCTCCTTCGTGAGTACGTCCTGACGGGCGGAACCCTCTACGGTGGTAGTGCCGGGGCAATCATCTGTGGTGAGACTATCGAAACGACTCCTGATGAGAATCAGGTCGGGCTTCGCGAGTCAACAGCCTTGGAGCTCCTTCCTGAAACCGATATTTGGTGTCACTACACAGAAGATGATGACCCAGAGATCCACGAATATGCCGTCGAAACCGATCGAACCGTCGTTGCTATCCCTGAACGGTCCGGGGTCTCTGTGACAGCGACCCGTTCCCGCGTCATCGGACACGTCCCGATTCGCGTTTTCGAGGGTGCGCAAAAAACACTGAAATCGCCGGATGAACGGTTCGACCTCGCAACCGACCAGAAATAACTAGGCAACCCTACTTACCGGCTGGATCGCCCCAAATCCGCCGGTGAGGTCCCGCTTCACTGTGATGCGGGACTTCGATACGTACAGATTGTGAATGTATCGACACTTTCTTTTGGAGAGGCAGATAGTCGGCCATTATGGCAACTACGGTATATTTTGACCTTGATGGGACTCTTCTGGATTACAATACTTCCTTTGCAGAACTATTCGCACAGACACTTCCAGCTAATGCCTCTGACGAGATGGTTGAAACATATTTTGAACACGTGCTTTCAGGGATTACGCAGGTAGAGGAAAAACCATACCGACAAGGGTTCGAGATAATTCGTCGAGAGTACGATCTCGACATCAACCCAGAGGTACTTGCGACGGAGTACATCAAGAAGGAGGCTGATGCAACACACCTACCTCCGTCAGTAAAGCGACTTGTAGAATCCGTCGCCGCCCAACATCAAACCGGGATTCTCACAAACGGAGATGGACGAATGCAGCGTCAGAAGATTGAACAGCACGCGCTTGATGACCTCGTAGATACTGTTATCGTTTCGAATGAAGTAGGGGCACGGAAGCCAAGTCAAGAAATTTTTGAAGAAGCAAAGGAAAGACTTCCGGCAGAAACATTTGTTTACATTGGAGACACATTTGAAGAGGACATCGTACCAGCACGTGAAGCAGGGTTCAAGACCGTCTATGTCGGTGAGGAAAACCAACCGGATGCCGAAGTCGCTACCAGTGGGACAGAAGAACTGGCAGCGATACTTCTCCCATTGACTGGAGAATCTCTGTAAAGTAGCTCTTCTGTACCTACCGAAGCCACCCAGTCCATCGAGGGGGGGTTCTCTCAGGCCGACTCAGAGTAGAATAGTCACTTACTTGGTGTGCGTATCGTTCACGGTTAGTCGGATCAGAATAGTTGTTCTCAAAATAGATATCTCGTCGGCCACGAGAAAACGACACACGCGGACACACATCTCTCAGTAGAGTTCTCACATCAAGACGAGTTTCCAGGTGAGGGCCATAACATTCGTACCCCGCACGCACTCGTCGAACACTTTGACAACCAGGCAGAGGATTACTTGTAGATTCGCTCACTAAAGTCTGAGTTCAAATCCTGTTTTCTCCCCCTCATTAAAACCACAACTCTTGTAGAAATCGTGCTTCCACTGTTTGTTAGATCCGGTTAATAACATTATTTTATAACAGCCGTATTCCCTAGCAATTTCAGTTGCCTCCTCTAAACAGAGTTTACCAAATCCATTTTGCCGATAATCTTCGTGTGTGACGACGTTCTCAATAAGTCCAAACGGTCGTGAATTTCTGGTGAGATTGGGAGTGATAGACAAGATACAAGACGACACGAGCCGTCCGTCGTGTTCAACGACCACGATTTTCAGGTACTCATCGCGCAACATCTCTTGCCATTTTTCCTGTAACTCCTCGTCTCTATCAAGTTCCGGGTCATCCGGGTTAAGCATCTCGTACAGCGTTAGTAATTCGTCTAATTCATGTTCTTGAATCAATCTTGCCGTAGCCATTTCTTTGCCATTTTTCAGTAGTATATTGGGTATTAAGAATTTTAGCCAGCGCGAGATGATCTTGCACCTGAGTGGTTGTTCTATTCTATGTCTGGTCGGGAAAATTCGCCAAGGTGCGGTGAGTGCCTGACAAGCCTTCTATGCCACCCTACGCCTAATTAGCTATATGAGAGAAACCGATACCGACCAAGACCTACGACAAGTTCGAGACCAGATCGACATATGGCTCACCGACACTATCGTCACACGAACAGTTTTCGCGATCTTATTCATCTGGTACATCATCAGCTGGTACGCCCCACTCGGTATCGACGAATCAACAGCCACCTACTGGTTTCTCGCAAGAGCAAATCCATCACCAGGATGGATTCTTGCAATGTTTTCACACGTCAGTTTCGACCATTTCCTCGCCAACACCGGACAACTCTTCCTTTTCGGAGCTATTGTCGAACGTCGCCTCACTACAAAACAGTATCTCACGTTCCTCTTCACAACCGGACTCCTCACCACGCTAGTTCAGGTTCTTGAATACAACATCAACGGCATCACAGGCGGAATGGTTGGAGCGAGCGGTGCAACCTTCGCGGTCGTTACCTTCGCGCTCGTCACACTACTGAAGACCTCTAACGGGAACCTTTTCGCAACCACCTCATCAACAGATCTCCGCCTCGGACTGATTCTCGCTGCACTCATCATCCTCACCGGACAACTGCTCAACGACTTCACAACATATCTATCGTTCTCACAACAAGCTTCAGGTGTCGGCCACCTCACCGGAATGATTCTTGGAGCCACCGTTGCAATACTCTACACCGTCACTAACGACACCCATCTCACCACTACCCAATAAACAGGGATCATAGAAATTTGACCACTCATTTTCTGACTTTTGAACCGCTCACTACACGTGATACACGTATCACTCGATGTAATCAAAACAACCCCACTTTGGTAGCGCTAGATGGACAAACTATTCACAGGATCGGGGTCTCCATCTTCGACCTCAATAGGAACACGGCAGGTATGATTTCGCTCAAAGAGGATAATATCGACTTCGACGCCGTCCGGGAGCGCTGAGCGAACCACGTCAGGTTCTGATTCCCCGCTGAAAACGCGTACGAGGCCGTCACCAACGTCGTACTGGATCGTGCGATGATTCTCGACCTCACTTTCTTCAAGCACGCTTTGGGTTTCGTCGCGGGCGAATGAGCCGCATTTGAACCGTGCATACTCCTCGAATGGCATCGACGTGTACTCTCTCGGCGTCGTATTTCCGTACGTGGTGGACGCCTGAACGGTGTCGTTCTCCGGGTAGTACCGATCGCCGTCAGTCGGGACGGTGCCTGCCGATACCGTCGCTAGCGTCGCGTCGTCGCTCACCGTCGGGTGGGCGTTGCCGTTGCCGCCGCTATCAAGGACGCTTGAACAGCCAGCGGTAACGAGAAGACAACTCAAAACGATGGGGAGTGCCCATTCTCGGAAAAACGTCACATATGTAGCCTCATCTACCAATGTAAAAAGTATGCCGACTATCACTCACCTCAAGACAGTCCCCTCTGATCAGTTTGCGACCCTACTTACGGGCTGGATCGCCCCAAATCGCTGGTGAGAACCCGCCTCACTGTGATGGGGGACTTCGATAAGTACAGGGATTAAATCCCTTATCGATAGATGTTCTCTCGGTAGAGACCCTCTCCTGGCGACACGATACGGGAGAGCGCACGTCACCACCATCCAGGGATGGATCTACAGTGCGACTCGTCCCTGCCATGTCGGAGATGAATGCCCCCACGACCGCAATCCAGACACCTGTGAAGCTGCCGTGAAGCAGTCGTCAGCCAGTCACTGCTCCTCTTCAGTGTCTCCTCACGCGGTTCGACGAGGAGCAATCACGCACTGGTTAGCGCGCGAAACCCCAGACAGGATCGTGGCCGACCGTGCCGATGTGACGACTGAGGTTCTCTCAAAACACTACGACCGCCGTACCGAGCATGAGAAGATGGAGCAACGCCGCCAGTACTTACCCGGCAATTAGCCAATTCCGGGGCACGATCAAACTCTCTTTTCACTCATAAGAAAACAAACACACGTCTCACTCAGTCACACAATATATTACTCATCGATGGTCGCGTTTCTCTTCTATGGTCCCCACTTCTTTGGGGCGGTTTTCGGGACCATTCAGAGCTATCGAAAGAATATATTAGCGGTTCTCTCCTAGAACAAGCAATATATCGCCTAACCAGTGATATACGAACTTCACAAAGAAAAGTGTTATCGGGGTTAGCGGTTATATAGGCCGTTCTCCCCTTAGAACAGCCAATATTTCGTTTCTTTCGTCGCTGTTCAGAAATGGAAAAGAACGGTTCAAAGAAAAGTGTTCCAAAGGGTTGCAGTAGTGGCCAACGAGAGAATATATTGGCCGTTCTCGCCTAGAACAGCCAATCATTTTTCTAAACGGAGTCCTCGCACGAACCTCTCCAACAAAGTGACACTAAGCAAGGTATGAGAATCTGAGAGCAGAACACCGGCAGTTCCAGTGAACCCCACTACTTCCAGTCTGTAACTTACCGATATGCTATAACAGCGGAAATCTGGGGTGTGGTGAAATGTCAACCTAACAGCGGAAATCTGGGGTGTTGCACCCAAATCCCTAAACTCACCTATACCTCAAACGACATACTTCGCATTCTAACAGGCTCTATCAAGCGTTTACAGCGGAAACGCGGGGTGTCGGAGGGGTAACGCCACTCTAACAGCGGAAATACGGGGTGTGGTGAGCAAACCGCTCTATGACGGATAGATATAGTGCTAAAGAAGACTCCACTCATATTGCGGTTGAGTCTCCAGATGGGGTAGTCGAGCGGATTGTAGTAGAGCAAGTGGGCTGTCCGATAGATGAGCTTGAGACGCTTTCCTCAGGTGTCGATGCCGGTAGGGTTGCGGGTTTTGAGGAACCCCAATTGGGCTTGAGCATTGCAACTACGAGATCGAGATTCGCGCGAATGAGACGAATATCATTGAGTCGCTCACCGGATGATATTCAAAGCTAAATCAGCTGTGACACCAGCGTTTCCAGTGGTTCCAGTGAACATCACCACTTCCAGTGCAGCAAGTACGGAAAGGGGTGTCAACGGACGCCCCACCGCTTACAGTCCGTAAACGACTCCGGTTCTTTAAATGAGATATTCGTGGCAAACGACACCCTCTCAACCGAGACAGTCTGGTCCCACTAGTTAAGTGACTGACACCCCCGCCCATATACAATGATAGAAGGAAACGTCGCGGCCTACCTCCGCGCATCAACATCCGACCAGACGGACGAACACCAGCGCACCGACATCCACACCTGGGCCGACACCAAAGGCGTCGATCCAGACACCATCACAGAATATGCCGACATAGGCTGGTCCGGCTCTAACGAGGGCCGACCCCAATTCCAGGACCTCCTCGAAGACATCCGGGACGACAAGATCGACCATATCGTCAGCTGGGAGATCAGTCGGGTGGGGCGACGCGGGTCCCTCATCCAGGAGTTCTTCGACGCTTGCGAGGACCACAACGTCGTCGTGCACATCACCGACGGCAAAGTCGAACGCATCAAACCCGACGGCACCAACCGCTTCGTGGCCGACATCGTCGGGATGGTGTATTCTGAGGAGCGCCGTCAATTGATCAGGCGCACCAAATCCGGACTCCAGCGCGCCCAAGAGTCCGAAGGAAAGTGGCTGGGCGAGGTGCCGACCGGCTTTGTCCGGGTGGATGGACGTCTTAAACCTAACCTCAACCCCGACTATGAGGACGAGGAAACCGGGTTTATCGATGTCGTCACAGCCATCGAGAACATCGAGTCCGGGACATGGTCCTACCGACAAGCAGCCAGCGAGACACCCAATTGCACGCGGCAGACGCTGTCTAATATCCACCAAGGAGAGCGACGAGACTGGTATCTCGAAAACGAAGCCGAGGATGAGCGGGTCGATGAAGCACTGCAATCAGTGAGTTCCTGATTGTACTGGCGTCAGTCCTGGATTCGGCACCACATTAGTGCCGGTAGAAAGTTGGGTGGAGTCAGAAACTGTGCCTTCAGCAGAAAAGGTCATCAGTTGCTTCGTTTGTTGGCGTCGAATCAACGACGTCCATGAGACTATCGAACGCTTCGAACTCTTCGACATCTTTTCCGAACACCTCACAGACATCCTCTTCACTCGCTTCCCCATTCCGATACTCTCGGTACACACGAGACTTCTCTGTGTCCGTGGCCGGGGTCGCGTTCATACTCGATATGACGAGCATCATATACAAGTAATCTTTGTCCGGGCCCATACCGGTTTCACTGGGTGAGGGCGTCCTCGATTCCGATATTCGGGTCGTAGGAAACAATCAACTGAGACACCGCGAGATTCGACATCTCATCGATATCGATGCTGAGAACCGCTCCCGCATCACAAACGGATTGGACGAGCTTCAACGGCTCCAGGTTGTCCGGGAACTCTTTCCCGACGATGGTGAGGCTGAAGTAGAAGACCCGGGCGTGGAAGCTGAAGCCGCTGAAGACTAATCGAGCTCGTCGTACACAGCCATCAGCACCCGATAGAGACAGGACAGATGAACACCTGCCGACAACTCCTTCGACTGAGCATCGTACCGGATTACGCCCGCATCCTCGAGTTTCGAGAGATGATTCTGGGTGAGCGTGACATAGATCGATTTGCGCTCGCTAGCAGTCACGTTGACCCGGCCTTTGCCGTTCTCCAGCGAGCCGATGCTCTCAGCAAGATCACCGGCATCCAACGGGCCAGACGAGTTATGCACACGCCACACTGCCAACGCCCGTCTCTCGTTTGACAGCAGCGAAAACGCCTCCGTCGGGTTGATGCAATCACCGTCACAACCCGACATCTCGCTACTATGTAGTATTGGGAGCCGAGTCTCCATCCGTTCCGCGCCGGTACTCCTATCAGACTCTGTGGTGTCAGGGTGCATTGCTGTCTGTCCGAGGCAGCATCGAGGGCGGTGTCTCAAGCACCGTTCCCTCACTTTTTCGGTGAGAGAACCCCCGACGCTACTCAATTAAGCAGTCAACCCACTGTTACTTAAGGCCCCGGACCACCACACCCCTCAATACACCCAGACACCGATGAACGACATCCAGGCCGCCATCCTCGGCAGACTCAGTCACTCACCCTGCCCTCACACAATCCTCCACAGCGACGTCGAAAACGCTCTCAACACCAATATCTCCCTCACAGTCTTCAGATCAAACACCCGGAAACTCGTGTCGAAAGGCCTCGTCGAACGCCCCGAAATCGGGCAAGAGGACTATCGACTAACAGCTGACGGACAGACGATAATCAGCCTCAAACCGGACGACATCCAAACCACCATACCATGCCAGACAAACTCGAAATCGCCATCATCGGACGATTAACACGCTCAAGCGGCGACATCGACGACATCCACCACGACGTCGAACACATCCTCAACCGAGACATCGACCGCGAGGACATCGTCACCCGCCTCGAGGAGCTCAAAGAGCAAGGTCGCGTCTATCTCGATCAGCCAGAGATGGCGTTCTACGCCACAACGCCCGACCCAGACACTTAGAACGAGTCCAGCGACGTCCAACTGCCTCTCCACCGAGTGCAATTGCACATCCCCGTCTCTGGCCAATTGGCAATTGGGGAAACTACTCGGTATAATGGCTCAAAGGGTAGTGCATGGGCAGAGATGGAACGAGTCTGTCGATCCAAGACGTAGAACTGGCCGAGAAAGTTCGAGACGTGAGGGACGCGAGCGATGCCACGTCGAACGACGAGTTCATTCGAGGACTCATCGACGACAACGAGTCCCTCGAGGTCCAGATGAGCGACCTGGAAACAGTCGAGCTCGAAAGGGCTGAGGAGGCGAAGGAAACCCGAGCCATGGCGGTCGGGTCCTCGAGCCGATGCAACGAACGGGCATCAAGGAGGATGTCATCGACCTCATCGAGGAGTTGCGAAAGCGTGAGATGATCGAGACGAACAAGGAGGTCGTCCAGTACGTGCTCGGGAAAGCTCAGAACGGCGAACCACTAAGCGAAGCGGACCAGGCCCTTCTGGATATGGTCGCCGAGATCGAGAGTTCCCGCGAGGAGGCGAGCGCCGGGGCAGCCATCGCGGAGGGGTTGTTCGGCGAGACCGAAGAGGCGGCGGCCTCGACGACGACAACGACCAAGACCACGAGCGAGCGGCTAGCAGGCGTCAGTTCGGAGACCGAAGAACGAGATGAGGATCTCTAACGATGAGTGAACGCACCACCCTGACCCCGGCGGCACAGAGCGAGAACCGAGTGCGAGAGCAGGACGTAGAGCCCCCTCGTCGAACTAGTCAGCGAGTTCGGCGCCGCTGCTGGAAAACAGGTCGGAAGCGCCCTCGCTGAGGAGATGCACGACGACCCCGAGGTCCGGCGCGCCGTCGCGACGGGTGCTGGTGTCGGCATCGGTGTCGCCGTCGGCATAGGCCTGCTCGCCCTAGCCACACAGTGATGCATTCCACTCCGTGGCGATGTCCACCCTGACCATGGGTGATGAGGGCGCTCTCAGCGGGATAGGCGACGAGGAATCCTCCTAAGTTGTTGAAGGCCGTGACTGTGAGTTCTCCAAATTTGAGCGAGCCAGACACCGAGGAAATCATTTGGCATCTGTCCTTGGGTGGGGATATATCGGCCGGTGTGATGCGATTCTCTCCCGATTCGTTCCCCACGGGGTTGAATGCCTGTACAGGGCTGCTGGAGTGCTCCAGAAATAAGTAAGTAAGTCAATGGCGTACTTACTACCGGTATTATTTAGTGTATGGGGGTGTATTGTAAGTGTATGACTGACGTAGAGAAGAAGTTAGAGGTGATACGAAAGTCGGGACAGGTTGGGATAGACCTCTTGGAGTGCGAGACGCCGCCAGTGAGCCGCTATACTGAGGAGAACGAGGACGGCGTACCCATCTTCGAAGAGGACGAGCGCTACTGGGATGCTTGGACACGAATCCGTGGCCTCGTGGAGGAGTTCGGGGAGGACGGCGCTGAGGTCGAGAGGTGGCCCAACGAGGAGATGCCGTTCCTAAGTGCGTACGGAGCGCGCTCGGTTGGGGGCGAAAATTTCGCCCAGGTGACCGTCAACTACGTGGCGGACGGTAGCTTCGTGATCACTCTGGAGTACCGAATCGACGGTGGCTGGGCCACATATATCAGCGAGAGGGCAGAGGACCTCACGGTACTCGATATCGGGCGGCAGATCACTGGTGTCGAACTCGCGCTCCTTGCGAATGAGCTCGAGTCGCCTGCCGAGACGCTGGACTACTGGATGACAAATGTCCTCTACGGGTACGACGCGATCACACAGTCCAGCTGGGCGAAGATTCGCAAGGCGAGTCGGCAGACGGTGAGTGACCGAGTCCGAGCAGCACGAGGAAAGCTGGGCGTCGAATGATGAACGACACCGGGATGACTAACTGGGGAACTCACCCTTGCCCTACTACTCTCTGAACGACGATGCCTCTCCCACCCTTCCGACTCCCCTCTAGTGAATCCTCCTCGTCCATCGTCATAGACGCGAGTAACGTCGGCGACACCACGGTGACGGTGGCCGTCAGCGCGCCTCGCGCCCAAGAGGTGGCTTTCCTTGAGTCCATCTACGAGCACGGCTCCGAGATGGGGTTCAAGCCGTTCTACCACAAATCGAATAACTTCCAATTCCGCGAGCGGCGCAGGCTCTGTGAGGGGCTTATCCGAGACCACCGGCAGTACCTGAGCGCGTTCGCTCACAGCCAGACGAACGGGAACGCGAACACCGAGCAAATCGAGGCCGTCCACTCGGCAATCCACGTTGACGATCTCCTTGAGGACCCTACTGGACCCCTCGTCATCGTGGATGGGAACGAACAGCAGGCGACTCCGTTCATCCAGGCGCTCTCAGGGCTCCGGACTGAGCTCCCGACCGTCACGCACTGCCTCCAGTCAGAGTGGTACTACCCCACCGCACTACTGGCCGACCTTGCGTCGAACTACCTCGCTCACAGCATCGAACGGGGTGAGTACGACTATGCGGACCCCCTCCTTGCGGCCCCGCGGGCCAAGCATTCCCGGTCTAACGCTTGGGGGCGGGCCTTCAGCGCGATGTACCGGAACGGCGGGGGCGAGGAGTACTCGCCGCCCGAAATCCCGAACCTCCGGGGAGAGAGCGTCCGGGAACGGATCTGTTGCTGGTTCCATGGCGCCGTCGCGATGGACGCCGGGGCTGGCAGACCGATGTCGGACTCGCTCACTCAGGTTGTGCAGGCGCTCCGTCGCGAGGGCTACGCGGACCTGGCGGCGACGTTCGAGGAGCTTTAGCTAGTAGTGTAGAATGCGCCATTTCCTGTCCCCACGTCCATCGAGGGACATGGTCGAACAGGCTCAACACGCTGGCGCTAAGCGCTCACTTCCTGCTAGCAACCCGGCGGTGATAAAACTTCACCATCACTGGTTTACGTCTTAACCGATGTCTGTTTGGCGCCACATCGGGTCGGTCATACATACTACCAAACCCCTCAATTCAACCGGAACTTCGATCAGATTGGGGAAGCACGTTGTCTCCTGCCGACCTCCACGACTACAAGCTACTTCTCATATCACAGTACCGCTGGTACGCGCACTCCAGCCAAGGCGAGATTACCCGCTAGTAATAGGGTCATCAGGCAGTAGACCATGATCCCTTTCACGGCCTTCTGCTGGGACGGGAGTGGCGAGTCAGGAGAAGGCGCTGCCATGTGGGACATTTCATTCTCAAGTCTATTGGCGGTCCACCTACCAATTCCATAGACGAAATAGAGTGGAAGAAGTCCGGGGTGAGCCACCCATCCCATACCTTCTGGAAGGCCGTCAGAGTTGTCGGTATCGCCATCTTGGGACTCCCGGTAATCTGGTATTTGCTCCTTTAAGACCTCTCGACGCTGCTGTGCCTTCCGTTCCTCTGTCCGCTGGTCGTAGTGTTTGTTCAAAACGGGAACAGAGACATCAACTCGATCGGAGAGGACCTCTTTGGGAATATTCTGGTCCAACTGGTGTTCGATCGACCAGCGCCGGAGTGGATGTGTTGAGTGACTAGATTCACATTTCGAAGCATCGTGGTTCCGGGTTGCTTCACACTCCTCCATGGTCGTATCGTGGGGGCAGGAACCAGACATCTCACAGGGACGAGTCATTTTATAGATGTCACGCCGAATCGTGTCTATTGCTACTCGGCCATGGGACGTCGTCAAGAGGGGATCGCGCCCAAATTCGTCGGTAACGTCTTCGCGAACGGAGCCGATATAGGCGTCAATCATATCGCACAGGTCTGGGGTAAGATTGAGGACACGCTCTCCATTCTTCTTATTTTTAAGTGGAGTGCCGTAATCCTCCTCACCCTCGACCCGATCGCGTAGGTATATCACTCTGTCTTCGGGCCTATAATCTTGTAGATCGATCGACCGGACGGCTCCTAGCCGCATCCCTGTTTCAGCAATTAGTTCGAATTCAATATGTTCGCGGGCAGCGTAATTGAACTGTCCATGGTATTCTCGTACTAACTCGACAAGTTCATCGCTCGGCTTCGTACTACTGATTTCTTCGTCCTCCGGGACATTTGGGAGCGGTACCTTGTCCGGAATCTGTTCTTCAACCCCTTCGATTTGGACACAGAATACCAAAAAACGTCGAAGGATAGAGAGGGTCCCGTTAAGACTCACAAGAGAAATATTGTTCCGATCTTTCCGCCAGGCTTTGAACCGTCGGAGTTCCCTTCCGCTGATTTCATTCATATTTGTGATATTCTGGCTCTCTGTCCACTCTACGAATATTTCTAGGCCAGATTGAATCGACCGTCGGCTAGACCGCCGCAACTCGTCCGCACGATCGTCCAGATACAATTCAACTGCTTCCTGAGGGGAGATTGGTTCGAGATTCATGAGAGTATGCTATATTTGGGTCGGCAAACTGCTTCTTCTGGGTGGTTTGGGGTGTGAATCAGGTAGAATTATCCAACAGACGCCAATAAGAGTTTGGCAAATTCACATACCGAATCCTCGATTAGAGCGAGTTGGCTTAAAGAAAAGAGATCAAATCCCAGAATCGACTGGTATCTGCATAAAGCAGTTCTGAGGGCATATACCATGCCGATGCATTTCTCCGAGCAAGTAGCCACGGTTCGAAAATTCCCAGAGGCGACGAAGCAGCCATAGATCTGACTACAACACCGGCGCTTCCAGTGGACCCCACTACTTCCACTCTGGAAAAGAAATCTCCCCTAAGCAGTAGACGTTCCTTCGATACAACAATCCGAAGGCTGAGGCTGAAATGAGATCTCTATAGTTACCGGTAGTCGGTTCAAATCAGTAGCCATCCCCAAACTTGTACTGGTCCGATCTACCGGGTCTATGAGCAGTAGATCTTGAGGGGCGAGAGCGTCCACAGTTGGTTGTGGTCTGAGGTCACATGACTGAGTGTATTCCAATAGTGACTCTTTCGGATTATAAGATCCAGATACTGCTTGAGATGAATGTATAAGATCTTGATTTGACCAGTCGAATCAGAGTTCACACTCACAACTATATGTGAGAGACTGTCGGTTGGGAATCGCAATCATATTTCGACCCGACAATCATCTTTGAACTGACCGAGGGTTAAGCGAACTGGAGTAAACGAACTCTTTCAGAGCCGGTATATTCTTCTCAATCTAGCTGGGACCGGGCTCTTCTCTTAGAATGAGTGTGGGCCTAGAAAATTGCCGTGTTAGGTTTGATCACTGCCCATTCCTGCCCCCTTCATACGAAGGGCGTCATTGCGAGCGTCGATCAGATCTTGACCCGTGATGTCGCTCACTTCCCCGTTGACGAACGGATGTGTTTCGTCAGCCAAATCCCTCCGGTATCTAGACTCGATATTCCGCACTCCATCGGGGTAGTACCGGAGATATAGAGTGACGACGGCGTTCGCACAGTCTGGATAACACGTTTCCAACAGAACGCAATCCTTGTCATTTTGTGGTGCGATCGTATTGACAATTGAGAAGTTAGGAGAACCGAGCCGATTCCGTACTACCTTCTCCATTTCGGCCCAGGCGTCCACAAACTCGGTATCCCAATTTTCCAAGTCGATGAAGGGGGAGGGCCCCGGTTCAACAGTCAGTTCAGGGGCGTCAATGGCGATTATTTCCGACAGCGCACGATACAGTTCAGTGACCGATTTTTCATAGTGCTCTTCTTTAACCAGACATTCACTCATACACACTGTCTGTGACCGATCCGACTTCATCACAAGGCTTGTGACTGGCAGATAGAGAAATCAGTCAGTCTCGAAAATCCAAACGATCGGACGTGTGACCCCCAACATGACTACACACGTTTGCAGGTGGGGGCCAGGCCGGACGGTATGCCCTTGATATTCAATGACGCCCGAATCATGTAGCGCGGGTAGATGGTGGTCTGAGAGGTTGTTGTACAGGATATGGTAATCATCATGTGCCACTTTGTCTGGTGCGACGTCCTGCTCCTGTGCGGCGATCTCCTTTGCTAATTCACGGGTTGTCGATGAGGATTTTGACCACATCATCCAGACGACCTTGCGCCGCCGCTCGACACTCATTAGCCCAAACAGATCGGAGAGAGCCTCACTAGTCTTGTGAGGCTCTGTGAACGGGTTGGATGAATTCATGCTCCTGCCTCCGACGCCGCTGCCCGTTCAGACACATCTTCAATCAAGTCCGCCAATACGTCGATGCCTTCTCCTCTCCGGATTTCCCCTGAGTTTGGGTCCCATTCAATGAGTCCAGAGTCAGAAAGCGGTTCCAGATGAGTCTGCATCAAGGTCACGTAGACTGCCTTTCTTTCGTCAGCAGAGTACTGGCCTAACGGATCACCGGTTTCGATACTGACGATCCACTCTGCAATTGCACCGATACTGGTACTCTCTTCTGGTTCTAGTTCAGATACCCGACAAATTATGATACGCCTCCGCCTATTGCGAAGCAACTGAAAGACGTCATCAACTGGTACTGGAATGGGGCGCCCTGTCGATGAGTCTCCCCTTAGTCTCTGTAGAAGATTCACGAGTCGAACCACCTCGCACTACTCTGACGACTCGACTCGGAAGGCTTAGATTCAAGAGGCTTACCACTGTTTACGTACATGGGTCTTGAGGTTCCACGAAAGGCCCAGGCAGGTGCCCCTAGCACCTGCTGTTCTTCACGAACGGCGCTCCGCTCAGCCTGTGCCTTCCGTATCTCGATTGACGATACGTGGCTAGATAAAACCTGTCACCAGCTAGTCCTATTGGGCGGGGACTGAAACTTCCCGGTTTTAAATCCCCTCTGAACTCAGTGGACTTCGTTCGTATACTGAGATGACGGATCGCCTCTTCAGTACTGGATTGGAGAAAGAACTCAATCTCCGGATTCTCCGCATTAGGACTCTCCTCCTGACGATTATCCGTTTAGAGGAGGTAAGGAACACCTTGGTAGAAGACTTATCGGTGACTGAGTAGGAGCGGCGTGCGAGATACAAAGCATATAGTCATCTATTGATCGAAGTCAATCCCATATCATCAAACCAATTAACAAACGGGTAAAACCCGTTCGTAGGTGAGGTCTATCGCCGTTCGCATTAAATTCACCTGACAAAAGTACACTAGCCTCTTGTCTGGCGTTGTGGGCTGAGGCAGTCCGGTAGTCCTGTCGGGAGTTTTCTGGTTGGCGGCTAATTGCATTGCTCGACGTTGGTCGTCTGTAGGTTGGGACGGTCCTATCTTCGCCTCAATGAAGATACGTCGTCTAACATCGTGATCTGGTAATGTGGCCACGAAGCTGAAATCAGGTTCCCACGAAACCTTTTCATCTGAATCATCCTGTAAAAAACGTAACCGTTGAACAACAGTCGGCCCATTTACATGTGAAATCCAGATTCTTGGATCAGAGTTCTCAATTTCAATATCAATAATACGTGAAGGGTTCTGCCTGATTTGACTTTTGAGGTAAGTTCCACTCAGAACTTCTCCGAATGTCCCTTTCTCTTTGTTCGGAAGATGATCGATATCCTCGATAGTGATACGCCCGTTTGCAGAATCCTCACGATCGAACTGCATGGGACCACCAGACAGGGGATTCAAAATATATCTTTTCAATATTCTCATGATATTGGCTAATTTCGATGAAACGAAGTGGACGGCGGCCACCCACGCGTTTCGATAGTAGTCCTCGTGCCGAGCGTTCCAGTAAACCGATCAACACCCACCTTGAGCATAACCTGTAGCAAACAGTTCAACGCCGACGGAATGATACCAGTCCGTCGTGTATGCATTGTTTGAGGTTCTATTTTGACGTTCGAAGAGTTTGTGTGACTGATTGTTGTCCAACCTTTTGGTGCAACCAGAATACAGCGACGACTGTTTTTGGAGGTGCGTGTTGAAACGGCAGATGCATCGATAGAGGTCAATCGATCATCGATAGGTTGTATTGGGGGATCGCGCTTTGCTCCACACCTAGAAATCCTCGATATAGTCTTCAACCACAGCTCTCTCGCCCTCACTGAGATTGAACAGGTCGTACACTGCCTCATCAATTTCTGCCTCTAATTCATCGATGTTCGTCGATTCAACCTGCTTTTGATCCGCTACCAAATCCTGAAGGAGCGACTCGACACCGGTATCACTCCGGGGAATCGGGATGGTGATTTCCTCACCGCTCTTTGCATTCATCCCATCAACTGCCGCGTGTACGTACTGTGCCCGAGTTTCACTTTCCATCCGAGCATCAGTAATCTCGTCAGTATTCCCGGCAGTGACTGCCCACCCACCATCACCTGTGTCTTCAATACTGGCGTTCACAGGATACCGACGAGTCTGCCACTCGTACGTGATGTAGTCAAGTTCACCGCTGTAGTTCCCTAGGTATGCCTCCGGGAAACGGTCGGTCTTACTGTCGAGGTCGATGATGTCCACAATCTCTTCCGCCCGCTCGCGCATCAATCCGAAGACGCCAGCGCGGTCCTCGGTGATGCATGGTAGCTTTTCGACGTACTGTGAGCGGTATTCGTAGTAGCCGCCCATCTTGACCGTGGTGATGTGCTTGAAGTAGAAGTCCAAGGCCTTCGAGTTCAGTTGGCAGGCCATCTCCTCGGTGAGGCGGCGGTAGTCGTCTTCAAGAAGAACCGAGTATGCCGTCTTGTAGTACCACGTCCCAACCTCATCGAGCATAAACGTGGCATCCGTACTGATGTGTGCGAAGACGATTTTCGGAATCTCGAATTTCTCCAAGTTCTGAGGTCGGCCAAACTCCCACCAACGGTCACTATTCTCCCACCGGCCCCCTTCTCTCTCGCGAAGTTTTTCCTCGTGAGCCGTGAAGAAATCCCACGCTAACGGGTACTCGCTCCGTAACGTGTCTTCGTCGATGAGTGACGCGGAAAGTTCGTCTTCCTCTTTTCTCTCAATACTGTAGGGGAGTACGACGTGTTGGCCAGACCACTCCGCCCGCCAGCGTTGTACGTCGCGCCCCTGAAGCCACGGTCTTAGCAGGTCGGTTTCAATCTCGTATTCTCCTGACCCACCTGATGGAACGATAGTTACTGTTCCGCCGGTATCGCCTGATTCGACGCGCTCCGCATCAAGCACGTCAACTACGTAGACAGTGTTTGCGCTCGTTTGTGTTCCGTGAGAGACTGAATCAGTAACCCCTTCGAGAATCTCGTCTGCCTCTGTTTCCAACTTCTCGAACACCTCCAACTCCTCGGGAGGCATCAGGGGCCAGTACTCCTCACCCGAGAGTTTCCGCTGTGGGTAGTCGAACACGTCGATGAATTCGTCGGAGTATCCCGCATCGCCGCGGTTCTCGCGCACCGACGCGATGATGGCCTCGTCTAACTTTCGGTCGCTCTCGTTGTCCGTGTTCGCTTTGACCCGGACGCATCGAATCTCGTTGTCTTCTCTCGCCGCCTCATCGGGTTCGTCTTCGAGAATCACGATAGCCGGGTAGTTGGTCGCGTCCTCGAACACGCCCGAATCGCGGAAGTCGTACACCTCCTCGATGCGGCTGTCTTCGAGTAGAACCCGGCGAAGGCCCTCGCCATAGTCCGTGACCATAAACTGATTCGGAGTGATGAACCCGAGTTTTCCCGTTCCGTCTCGAAGCCAGTCGAGTCCCCGCTCGTAGAATGGACAGTAAATGTCGTAGTTCCCAGTCGTCGAATCGTAGAGCGTGTCCATCATCTCCTTCTGGCGGTCGGGGAGGTTCTGGATACGAACGTAGGGTGGATTCCCAACGACGTAATCGTACTCCATGTAGTTCTTCACGACGAGTGCCAATACGGTGTCCTCGAAGATCTTGAAGAGCCGTCCGTCGTTATGTTCTTCTTTGAGATAGCGGACGTTCTCTAGCATGTCGTCTACATAAGGCGCGAAGAATTCCTCCACTCCGTCGTAGTCATGGTTTGTGTAGTTGTTAATCCGTTCTTCAAGCCCGCTCTGATAGGACCAGTCGAAGTCCCCACCGAACTCCTCTGCAAGCGCCATATGGTCCTTTACAGTGTCCAGAACGCCCTGTAGTGCGGCGAAGTATTCACCGAAATTCTGGACTCCGGTTTCTAACTGGATTGTATCGAATAGCGGCATCCGGACACGCCGAACTAGGAACCCGTCTTCCGTTTCTGAGACTTCTTCTTCGTCTACCTCAACTGGGAGGGGAACTGGAATCCGAACATCTTGTTCATCCTCCGTCATCGAGTCCCAAGTCAGCTGGCGTGTTCCGTCCTCTCCTAGGTCAAGCCCAGTGAGTTCACGTTCGTTGCGAAGGGTGTCCGTCCGATAGATGGGGAGGCGGCGGAGAGTGAAGTCTGGATTTGTCTGTTTGGCTGTACGGTATTCGGGGAGAATTGCGACGACGAACCGGATTTGGGCCATCAGCACCGCAAAGGGGTGGATGTCAAGGCCGACGACTCTTGGCCGGGTACAGAGGTCGCGGAGATGGCTTTCCCAGTTGGGATCATCTTCATACCGCCGGACGTCTTCCATATACCGATTGATCGCCTCAACAAGAAAGGTCCCAGATCCACAGGCAGGGTCAATCAGGCGTTCATTTGAGATGCCTCGCTCGTACTCGACGCCGTCCATGATGTAGTCGATGACTGGTTGCGGAGTGTAGAACTCTCCCAGGGCTTTCCGAGTATCTGGGTCGAAGTACTTTTGGTAGAGGTTTCCGAGGAGATCGCCTTCCATGGCGCTGAAGTCGAACCGGAGAACGTTGAAGAAGATCTCAGCGACAGAGCGACTGAAGCGGTCACGAGTCGCGGCGCTGATTCGCTCAACATCGCCAGTGCCGCGCGCGACATCTTCAAATTGGTTTGCGCCGGACTCGTGGCCTCGAGAGAGCTGCTCCGTGTAGCCGTCAGTCCACCACACAAAGATGTCGTCTTGGAAGAGTCCCTCGACAAGCTCTTCCTGCATATCGTCAATGAGGTTATTTGCGGCCACGGGGAACGCGTCAAGATTGATTTCTTGCCCGAAGCCATGTAGTCCCTGGAAGTAGTCGTCCATGCCGTTGTAGCCAGTGCCAGCGAAGAATTCGTGATCCTCGGTTGCTTTTGCGAGGAGGAGACGTGCGAGAAGCGCGTGACTACTCTCGATACAGAACATGAAGTCCCGGAGGGACTGTTTTCCGTCAATGAACGGCTCCCAGGATTTGGGTACGTTCTCGGGGGCGCTGGCGTAGGTGGCTTCCCAGAAGTCGTAGGCCCCTTTGACGAATTTGGCTTCTTGTTCGTCGCGGAGTTCCTCCAGTAAGTCCATCATCCCGGTGACGAGATTCGCAAACGGACTCCCTTCTTCCAGACGGAATGTCTCGAAGAAGTGTTCTCTCCCGAGTTCACTGTCGAGTTCTACTTCATCAAGTCGGTCGAAGAAGTCCTGAACGCTTTCAGGGTCTGTAATATCCCATTTTGGTTTCTGGAGAGCACTCGTGAGGTTACGGGATTGAGATTTGGTGACCGTGGCTAGCGAAAGATCGATTTGAGGTGTTTCTCCGTCTCGGCGGCTGTAGAAAAGGAATTGCTGGCCGTTGGTTAGGATGCCGTAGTCTGCCTTGAGTTGCGTAACGTAGTGAAAGAGCTGGTCGGTATGGGGCTTGAGATCGCGGCCAGAGCTTTTGAACTCATAGACCGCGGTCACGGAGTCGTTGTCGTCGAGAGTGACGTAGTCAGGGCGCTTGTTATCGGAAAGGCTCCATTCGCTTTTGAGGTCGTGTCCGGCACCGTCGTAGCCGAGGTGGGTAAAGAACCCTTCTTGGAGAAAGGCGTTTTCAACGTCTTTCTCACTCATATCATCTGAGATCCGCTCTGATATATTGGAGAAAATCTCGATGAGGTCGTCGGGTTCTGTGTCCGCCATCTTGTGTAGTAAGCCACATTATAGGCATAAAACGGTTCGGGGATGCCGGGTGCCTGTGGCCCCTACCCAGATCTAGATCGTTAGATGTAATCTCGTTTCTGATGGTGTCCGTGTGTTCCTCGATGGCGGTCTGGACGAGCCCATCGGGTGGCAGAAGTTTGGGGCGCTCGCAATTACGAGGACGACCAAGCTCTCTTTCATTCATAAGAAAACAAACACACTCCCAATCAATCACACCAAATTCCACTTCTCTATGGTCGGCTCACTCATCGATGGTCGGGTGTTCTTTGGGGTGGGTTTCGGGACCATTGCGAGCAATAGAAGGGGCATATTGACGACCAACCTCCAGAAAAGACAATATATTAGCTAATCGGTGCTATATGGCGGATTCAAAGAAAAGTGTTACTGGGTTAGTGGTGTATGTTTGGTATTCTGGTGGAAGAGACGATAATATGTTGTTTCTTTCCTCGCCTACAGAAAATAGAAAAGAACGATTCAAAGAAAAGTGTTTCTGGGGGTTACAGTAGTGGTTGCCAAGAGATTATATTGGTCATTCTATGCTAGAGCAGTGAGTCACCATTCTAAATGCGGTTTTCGCGCTAATATATCTGAATTATTGACACGAACTCAGGCTATAAGAATTTGATAACAGAAAACTGGCGGTTCCAGTGGACCCCACTACTTCCAGCCTGTAACTTATGAATATGCTATAACAGCGGAAATATGGGGTGTGGTGAAATGTCAACCTAACAGCGGAAATACGAGGTGTTACACCCGAATCCCTAGAGTCATCTGTACCTCAAACGGCATACTTCGCATTCTGACGCCCTATATAAAGCGTTTACAGCGGAAACGCGGGGTGTGTCATCCCTCAACTACAGCGGAAATCCGGGGTGTGGTGACGAGGTATACGGTTGATATCGAGAGTAGGATAGTTTGTTCATCCAGCGGTATTCTTGGAATTCGTAGTAAGTGCGTGGTGCGAACTGGTTGTTAGAGAAGCCACCAGTTTCCATAGGAAATTATGCGAGCGTGCTCCATAGACAGCGCACAGTTAGCAACAGGACGATGAAGAGGGTCCGAAATTTTCCTTACGAACCACCGGTTGGATTGGCTAAAACACTCTTAGGCAACCTAAGACGTGGGTATTTTGGGGAATAGCCCCTATGTAAACTCTTACATGCCCTGCTATCACAAGCTACAATAATGGGTGTCTTTGAGGTCGAGCAGAGTTCGTTCGACGACCTCGCCAGTTTCAACCACCACCTTGCAGACGGCGCACGTGAGAACATTTCGAGCGACCTCTATATTGTAGCCGGACTCTCACAGTTCTCCCAACAGGAATTCTTCGAGATACTCACCCAGCGAGGGTATACAATCGAAGATTTCGGGGCAATTCAGAAGATCAGCCGCACATACACGACCAGCGGCGACGCCCCGGACAGCATAATCCTGGAAGAAGAGGAAGAAGAAGCCGAAGAGGGAGGCAACGGTAGTGAACGAGTGGCTGAATTCTACCTTTTCTACGACGAAGAGAGCGGTGTAACCCTATTCTACACCGACCAGCGAAAGACGAAGGAGATTAAATACACCGTGGCCAAGCTCCTGGACGGGGAGCGTGGTCTCCACTACCTATACATCGGCCCTGGCCTGTTCAGAGACATCAGGCGAGAAATCATCAGGAACGAAGAAATCGCTGAGATCACGAAATTCGTCGCTGACCGGTTAGAGGACAGTGACTACCCCTGCCGGATTCGCCCTGGCGTCGAGCGTACAATCCAGTACTACGGCGATGACGGCATCGAAGCACTCGAAGAGATGGAAGAGAACTACGGTGTCCGTCCTCGCAACATAACCTTCAATGTCCCAAACCAAGCTAAATTCCGCATCACACGGAAAGGTGTGTTCTCCCTGGGACGTGGTGACCTCACCACACTCTTCGAGTACGCCGAGCTCTGCATCGAGAAAGCCCTCGATATCAAGGAAGCATACGGCGAGTCAGAGTTCCAGATGCTCGCCACCACCGAGACTCTCAGCGTTCCAACTTCCGAGCCCGCGTCGATTGAGCTGAGTGGCCAGCTCGAATACAGCGAGGTTGAGAAGGTCAAATCGCGGATGAACGAGGAAGGCTACCTTCTGGTTGATTCCTTCCAACAGGAAGGGTCGCTGTACTTCTCGTCGAAGGTGATGGACACCAAGAAAAAGAACAAGTTCCGTATCAAGGCTAGTGAAGACGAGATTCGGGTGTTCCCACAGGAGACTGACGACAATCTTGGCTCGTTCCTTCGATTCCACGAATTCGTTCAGAGCAACATCGACCCAGACGCAAGTGTGGTAGTTGAGACGTAGCCATGTGCGACGAGGTCGCGCCTGACGACGATGTCGCTGACATCTATTCGTATATTGAGGATCAGCATCCTCGATGGCGCGACCGCAAAGAGGAGATTAAGGAAGAGAGTCTCGGCCAGACCGAAGACACCGAGAACGTCATCAAAAAGCGCGTTGAGAAGGCAATCAAGACAGAACAGAATCACGACGATCTTCTTGACTCAACCATCACGGCGTTCGGCCCTACATCAACCATCTTCGACGAGACAGGGTGGAAGCTTCTTGGAACTGAACCACTATACGAGATTGATCCCGCGCTTCGGAACCCGGACGCTATTGTTGGACACGATGACCGGGACACTATCGTAACTATCGAATGCAAATCAGGCCTATCCTCCCCGAGAAACGCGCTTGACCAGATTCGAGACGCCGCTGACATCGTCCTAGATCACGCAGATTACCTTGAGAACAAGACCGGCATCTCCTTCGACAACGTCGAGCGTGTGTTGTGTGTTCCTGGTCAGAAGGCTTGGCGTGCAATCGAAGCGATAGAGGCCGAAGAGAGTGATGAAGACCCGGATGAATCCATCTATTTGTGGAAGCTGAACCGATTCCAGGACGAAAGACTTCAGCTCCACCGGCAATTCGAGACTTGTTCTGAATCCGAATCAGTGCATGAGAGCCGACTAGCAGAGATGCTTTCTGGTGAAGGAATCCCGATTGCAGATTGTCCTCTGCTCACGCCCTCTTTTTTCCCGGACTCGCACCCGTTCACCGTCATGGAGCATACTTTCTCAGAGGTTCTCTGGAACCGAACTGGCGAGGACAACGGGTCGATTCGGAAGTTCACGCACACTGAGGTTCACAACTTCATCGACGACCAGCAGAACGTTCCGCACTACGGCACCGAGATTGTGGCCGATATGCTGACCGAGGAACTGCTAACAAAGTTGTTGGACTTCGGTTTGATCGAAGAAGCTGATCCGTCAGAGGAAGGGATGGGGTCTAGTGTCAAACTCTACGGGTACGATGAGGACAGCGTCTCAGGCCAGAGTATGGATACGATTCTGGCTACACTGAAAGAAGGATACCAGAGTGAGCTGATTGAGCGAAAGGCGGAGCGGGAGGCAATCGAGCAGACTGTGGAGGAGTTTCTAGACGACCAAAGTTCGTTCGACGACTACTGAACTCGGTCCTCGTGGCGTTTTCGCCCTTAATCAAGTAATCAGACTCTGTTGAAACCATCTGGCGCTAACAATACCCCTATGCAACATGCACTCACTATTTTCAGCAGGTGGCTTTTGTCATACCACGGACGGAGCCATAGCTGCTTCGGTAACTGTATGGAGAATAGCTATCACTGGAACCCTGAATGTGGGATCTATACCGAGAAGTCCGCATTCGTGAATGCCCCCGACGGAGTTTTTCGATATCGTCTGGGATCTATCCGATGTTGACCAAGTCTCCCTTGAGCGATTACAGGAAGTTCCTGACCGAAGACCCATCATCAGTTACTATACGTAACTCCTCTTCACCGCTGGTTGTTCTGCATTCGGGTATTCAAAGTTTCTACCTATTACTAATTCTTGATGAGCGGGGGAATTCATCGACCCAATAACTATATTCCTCCCCTCAGTCGAATACGATGGAATCCCAGGACAGAGGCGAGGCGCGTTCGTGGGGCGCATCGAATCCAATCTCCACAACCACCCCCGAAAATGACGAATCCGACACTAGAGCGCGTGAAATGCCGAAGAACAGCGCAATACGATCCGTGAGCGTCGCGTATGGGTCGGGGCGGATTCGAACCGCCGGCCTGCTCCGTGTGAAGGAGCCGTCATAACCGGACTAGACCACCGACCCGCTACCACACTCTTCGAGAGCGTGGACTTAAGATTTCGGAACCTCAGTCGTCGTCGCGATACTTCTCGATTCGGCCGCGAGCGCTCGTCAGCGCGCGGCGCGCCTCGCCTTCCGCCTGCTCTTCGAGGTCCCGGATCTCGGACTGGACCTTCTCGAGGCGCCCCGGTTCGGGCTCGTCCTCCTCGTCCGACCCGGTGAGGTCGCTGAACCGCTCTCGGACCGGCTCCAGCTCCTCCTTCACGCCTTCTTTCGCCGTTTCGGTCGCGCGACCGAGGTAGTATCGAGCGTCCTCGAAGTGCTTGTTCATACCCAAAGGTAGGTGCAGCGCGGATAAATCCCTTGTGGCGATCAGTACGTGGGGTGCTCCTCGGCGTGGCCCGTGCGTTGGTTCACGACGCGCGCGAACACGAAGAGGGCGTCCGAGAGGCGGTTGACGTACGACAGCGCGTCCTCGTTCACCCCCTCCGCGCGGCCGAGCGCCACGAGGCGCCGCTCCGTGCGGCGACAGACCGTGCGGGCGTGGTGGAGGTCCGACCCCGCGTCCCCACCCCCGGGGAGGATGAACTGGTCGAGTGGCTCCAGTTCCTCGTCGTAGCCGTCGATCCACGCCTCCACCGCGTCGACGTGCTCGGCGGTGATCCGTGGGCCGTCGTCGGGGTCCTCGACGTTGGGGTTCGCGAGGTCCGCGGAGAGGACGTGGAGGTGGTTCTGGATCTCGTGGAGGTAGTCGTCCACGTCGTCCTCGCCGGTCGGCCGCACCTTGCCGACGAGGGCGTTCAGTTCGTCCACGGTGCCGTACGCCTCGATGCGCGGATTGGACTTCGAGACCCGGGACTGATCCATCAGGTCCGTCTCGCCGGAGTCGCCCCGGCCGGTGTAGACCCGCATGTCAGGCCAGCGTCCGCTCGACGTAGTCGACGATGCGGTCGCTCTCGGCCATCACGACGCCCCGATCCTCGTCGACGATGACCGGGACCCCGCGCTGCCCGCTGACCCGCTTCACGTCGTCTCGCTCTGAGTGCAGGGCGCCGACCCAGTGTGTCTCGTACTCCACGCCCGCGCTTTCGAGGGCGTCGTGCACTTTCTCGCAGTACGGACAGCCGTCGAGCGCGTACAGTTCGATGCCCATACCGGACCGAGGGCCCGCGGCGACTAAGTAGTTCGCCCGATCGGTCACTCCTCGGCCGCGTCGACGACTTCGTAGCTGATGTCGTGTTCGCGCAGGCGGTCAGTGTGCGCCGAGAGCGCCGTCGTCACCGCCACGACGAGGACGTCCTGTCCGCGCGCGGCGGCCTCCTGTGCGGCCGCGGCGGTGCCAAAGCGCACGTCCGGGTCCACGTCGGCGGCGGTCGCCGCGGCGAGGGCCTCGGCCCCGGCGACGGCGACGAGATCCGCGTCCGCGGCGCGGGCGGCGATCCGGTCGGGCGCCGCGGCGGCGCTCCCGCCGTTCTCCACCCGCGGGATCGAGACGACCGTGACCGTCCCGAGTTCGTAGTCGAGGACGCCCTCCCAGTTCGTCACGCCCACGTCCTGCTCCGCGTCGGCGTCCGTGACCGCGACGGCGGTGGCGCTGCCCCCCGCCCCCGGCGTCGCCCGCTGGACACCGTCGCGCATCGAGAGCGAGACGGTGTCGCCCTCGGCGATCGGCGCCGTCGCGATGGCGGTGTCGATCTCGACCTGCCCGATCACGTCCTCGGCGACGTGGTCGACGTACTCCCGGAGGCCGTCGGTCCGGGTGATCAGCCAGTCGACGCCCTCCTTGGTCACCTCGTAGCGGCCCCGCCCGTGCTTCTCGACGTGGCCGCGCTCGACGAGGCCCTGGAGGTAGTCGCTGACCGCCTGCGCCGTGATGCCGATGGCGTCCGCGATCTCCTGCTGGCTGACCGCCGGCTGACGCTCCGCGATCTCGACGAGGATCTGGTAGCGCGTCGCGTTGCGCTTGCTCTCGAGCACGCCGGCGTCGTCGGCCCCGTCTGTCATCGTCCGATCTCCGCCCGCGCCGGCCAAATACTTTCGGCTCGGGGTCGGGATCGAAAAGCCAGCCGGGACCGTCGTCCCCGCGTCGCCTCTGCCGGTGGTCGAGACCGCCTGGGCGCCGGACCGGGCCCTCGCCGGTCAGACGAGGTCGTTCTGTTCTTCGCCCTCGAATTCGAACTCGAACTCGAACCGCGCGCCGCCGTCGGTCCCCTCGGTCACGGACACCGCCCAGCCGTGGGCTTCCGCGATCCGCTTGACGATCGTCAGCCCGAACCCGGTCCCGCCGCGCCGCGAGGAGTGGCCCGGTTCGAACACGTCCTCGCGCCGGTCCTCGGGAATGCCCGGGCCGTCGTCTTCGACGTAGATCCCGTAATCGCCGAGGCGGCCCACGCGGACCGTCACCTCGGGGCCGCCGTGTTCGACGGCGTTCCGAAACAGGTTCTCGAACACGTGCCGGAGCCGGTCCCGGTCGCCCTCGATGGTCGTCTCGTCCTCGATCTCGATGGTCGCGTCGCCGGTGTCCACCGTCGCCCAGCACGACCCGACGAGGTCAGTCAGCCCGATCGGCTC
>Ga0207757_100425_pt1 | contig 28318 bp, 27 predicted proteins | sample A23P3SouthBayCA_2_FD_187752 | JGI IMG/M metagenome (GOLD analysis project Ga0207757, IMG submission 187752) | Aerobic enrichment media microbial communities from Eden Landing Ponds, California, USA - A23 P3 (2) (SPAdes) | ecosystem: Environmental > Aquatic > Marine > Unclassified | place...
CTTGCGTCGGCCGGGCCGGGTCGAGGCGGCCAGCCCCTTCCATTCCCACCCGAGATTGTCCGTTCCACGGAGCGCACACACCGAGCTAGCATGGTGTGGACGCGACCTCGGACAGCCACAGGGCGGGACTGAAAGGGGCCGAGGAGCGCAGCGAGGCCTGGCCCCCCGAGCCCGCGGGGGCTTTCAACAGCTCCCTGTCTCAACAGCTCCCTATCGGTGCTGTCAGCAGCAAACTCACCAAGCCAATCCAGTACCTACGCACCACCAAGCCACCATCGAGTCCGACCTGAATGCGCCCGCCGGGACCACAAACGACACGTCGCGGCCGGCCGCGACGTGTGGCATGCACGAGACTGGCGCGCGGCGACGGACCGGTGCGGGGGTCGAGCCGTGACCGAGGTCCGGCTCGCGGGCGAGGGGCCGGCCGCCGAGGCCGTCGAGGCGGCGCTCGCGGACACCGACGCGACGGTCGAACCGACGACGCCCGACGGGCTCGTCGGGGGCGACCTCGGCGTGGTCGTCGCGCCCGTCGGCGCCGACGTGTTCGAGATGGCGGCCGGGACCGCACGCGAGGCCGGCACCCCGTGGCTGGCGGTCGAAATCGGCGGTATCGGCGGCCACGCGCTCCCGAGCGTCGACGCCGCGGTCGCCGGCTTCGGCCCCGGAACGGCCTGTTTCGACTGTCTCCGGACGCGGGTGGCCGCGGGACTGGGCGGCGAGGACCCCTCCGTCGACGGGACCGCGTCGGTCGACCCGGCGACGGCTCGCTTCGCGGGCGCGCTCGCCGGGCGCGCGGCGGCCGACCTCGTGGCCGGCCGCAAGACGGCCACGCTGGGCAGTGTCGTCGAGGTTCCGCACGCCCAGCGCCGGGTGCTCCCGGTGCCGAACTGTGCCTGCGAGAGCGAGGCGCCCGGGCCCGCCCTCGACCGTTCCGTCGTGGACCGCTCGCTCGACGAATCCGTCGACCGGCTGGAGCGCGCGGTCGACCGGCGACTCGGGCCCGTCCGTGAGATCAGCGAAGCCGAGTCGTTCCCGGCGCCGTACTACCTCGCCGAACTCGCCGACACGCGCGGGTTCAGCGACGGTGCGACCGGCGGGCTCGCGGCGGGCGTCGCGACCGACTGGAACGCCGCGCTCGGGAAGGCACTGGGCGAGGGACTCGAACGCTACGCCGCCGCCGTCTACCGCACGGAGGCGTTCGAGCGCGCGCCGGCTGCCGGGGTCGACGATGCGGTCCCGCCGTCGGCGTTCGTGCGGCCGGAGACGGACGGTACCGACGCGGGCGACTGGCGCGCCCCCGACCCGAGCGAGTCCATCCCCTGGGTCGCGGGCGAGGCCCTCGCGACCGGCGAGCGGGCCTGGCTCCCGGCCGAGTTCGTCGTCTTCCCGCCGCCGGGGGGTGCGCGCCACCGCCCGGCCATCACGACCGGACTGGGCTTCGGGAGTGGTGTCGACGCCCTGCTGTCCGGGCTCTCGGAGGTCATCGAGCGCGACGCCGCGATGCTGGCGTGGTACTCGACGTTCGAACCGATGGGACTCTCGGTGGGGCCCGACACCCTCGCGGACGCGCCCGAGGACGGCCCGCTCGCCACCTTCGAGACGCTCCGGCGGCGCGCCCGCTCGGAGGGGCTGGAGACGACGGCGCTCTTGCTGACACAGGATATCGATGTCCCGGTCGTGGCCTGTGCGGTCCACCACGAGGGCGACCGCTGGCCGCAGTTCGCGGCCGGGATGTCGGCGGCGCTCGACCCGGCGGCGGCCGCCCGGGACGCCCTCGCCGAGGCGCTCCAGAACTGGATGGAACTGCGCGGGATGGGCCGGCAGGGGGCCAGCCAGCAGCAACCGAACGTGGCACGTGCGGCGGACCTCCCGCGCGGTGTCCGAGCACTCTGCGACCCGGAGACGACCGTCCCACTGGGGTCGGTCGGGTCATCGACTCCGCCGACCGGTGCCGAGGCACTGGAGGCGCTCGTCGAAGCGCTCGCGAGCGCCGACCTCGACGCCTACGCAGCACGGGTGACGACTCGCGACGTCGAGGCGCTCGGGTTCGAGGCGGTCCGGGTTCTGGTCCCCGGCGCGCAGCCACTGTTCAGCGGAACGCCGTATTTCGGGGAGCGTGCCCGTAAAGTCCCGGAGACGTTCGGGTGTGAGCCACGCCTCGACCGCGCCCACCACCCGTTCCCCTGAGGTCGCTGCGGGCCATACGAGCCGGCAGGGTGCCTGTTCGCCGCGCTGAGGTGGTCGGTAGATTAACACCGGCCGATACGCAACACTCCACTCATCAATGGGTGTGGGTGACCGGGAGCCGAGAGCGGACCCGAGTCGGGAGCGGACGTCCGCGAGACGCGACGGCGCGCATGCTATCGAGACCGGCGCCATCGCCGACCTCGGGGTCGATTTCGCCTTCCGACTCGACACCGGCGGGACGATCACCGCCGTCTCCGGCGATGTCGAGTGGCTCCTGGGAACCACGGCCGAGGAGATCATCGACGACGAGTTCGAGCAGTACATCGCCGCTGGCTCCCTGGAGACCGCGTACGACGCGCTCGACGAGGTCCTGTCGGGTGAGACCGTCCGCGGGATGGCACTCCGACTCGATGGCGACGGGCGCCCCTGGGTCGAGGTGAACGCAGAGCCGATCCGCGACGAGCGCGGGGACGTAGTCGCCGTGCGGGGGGCGGCCCGCGAGGCGACCGAACGCCGTCGAGTCATCGAGCGGCACTCGACGGCGATGAAAGGCGCCATGGACGGGATGGCCCTGCTCGACGACGACGGCTACTACCTCTTCGTCAACGACGCTCACGCCGACCTGTACGGCTACGACCGCGAGGAACTCCTCGGGAGTCACTGGTCCCGGCTGTACGATATGGCCGAGCGGCAACGGCTCGAACTGGAGGCCCTGCCGGAGATGGCGGAGACGGGTGACTGGCGTGGGACGGCCGTCGGTCGCCGGGCGGACGGCTCCTCGTTCCGGCAGGAGCTCTCGCTGAGCGACCTCGATGACGGGTTCGTCTGTGTCGTCCGCGATATCACCGACCGCACGCAGCGCCAGCAGATCATCGATGTCCTCGACAGGGTCCTCCGGCACAACCTGCGCAACGAGATGAACGTGGTGATGGGCGAGGCGGAGGGTATCGCCCGGGACGCCGAGGAGGGGGTGGCGGCCGCCGCCGAACGGATCCAGGAGCGTGCCCGGAGCCTCCTGAGCGTCAGCGACACCGCCCGGACGGTCCGCGAGGTGGTCTCGGACGACCACGGCACGGCCGAGACGGACCTGCGCTCGGCCGTCCAGCGGGCGGCCGGTCGGGTCGCGACCGAGGGTCACGACATCGACACCAGCCTCCCCGACCAGCCACTCCACGTGGCCTCCCCCGGCGCCTCCCAGGCGGTGCGGGAACTCGTCGAGAACGCCGTCGAACACGGCTCACACGACGGGCGCCCCACGGACGACCGTGACGCGGACGCACCGGCGGTCAGCGTCGAACTCCGCCGGACCGACGAGACCGGGAGTGCGCCCATGGCCGTGCTCCGCGTCACCGACTGTGGCCCCGGAATCCCTCGGATGGAACGCCTGACGCTGGAGGAAGGCTCCGAGACGCCGCTGCGCCACGGCCAGGGGCTCGGCCTCTGGTTGGTCAACTGGGTCGCGACGGAGGCCGGTGGCGAGCTCTCGGTCCGCGAGCGCGACGACGGCGGGGCCGTGGTCGAGATGCGGCTCCCACTGGCCGACGGGGACGACCGCTGAGACGGGGGACGAACCGCCTCAGATGCCGAACGTCGCGCGGAGCATGTCCCGGCTCCCCGGGCCGAGGCCGACCGCGAGGATGGCGATGAGCAGCAGGACCGCGTACCGTGGGCTCTCCTCGAAGATACGCCGGTCGAAGACGTAGATGACGGCGGTCGCGGCGACGAGCTTCACCGCGAGGAACGGCCACGAGGTGCCGATGGCGGTCGAGAGCCACTCCGGCTGGACCGACTGTGTGATATCGACGATGATGCGGTTGATCGGGTGCTTCGAGCCGTACTCGACGGGGACGCCGATGTAGTCGAGCCAGTCGGCCGACAGCACGTTCGCCACGCCGTCGACCGCGTGGCCGAACAGGACGACGAGCCCTGCACGCCCGGTCCCCTCGTTGATGACGGGCGCGTAGCGTTCGGCGCCCGCGTAGATGATGACCGCGAGGACCGCCGCGAGCACCAGCGTGACGATGGTCATCAGCGGGTAGAACCCGACGCCTGGAATCTCCGGGGCGATCTGCGTCGGGACGAACCAGAACAGGAAGCCGGTCGTGGCCAGCAGCGCGACGGCGCCCACGCCGAAGACGAAGCGGTGATAGCTCTCGACGACCTCGCGCCGGTCCAGTGCGACCCCGACGACGAGCGCGGCCAGCGTCACCGCGAAGACGGTGAAGTAGATGACCGGGCTGATGATGAGCGTGTTCGCCGGGTACGAGAGCAGGTTCTCGACGCCCGCTTCGAGCGCGGCGTTGTTGGCGTCCTCGACGACCCGCAGCGCGCCGCCGAAGAACATGAACGGGGTCAGCGCGAAGAACAGATCCAGCGACTCGCCGACCTCCAGGTAGCGGAGCAGGTAGAGGACCCCGATGAGGAAGAAGACGAGCGTGATGGCGTAGCCGGCCTCCGAGACGAGCGTGTAGCCCGGCTCGGCGACGATACTGCCGGCGTTGCGGGCGGCGCTACAGCGGGTCTCCCGGAACAGCAGCTCCGGGCCGCTGTCGGTCATCACGGCACAGCGGGCGCCCTGTGCGTCCGCGAAGACGGGGCCCCAGAAGTAGTGCCAGAGGAAACGGTCCCAGACGAGGCGGGGGAGGGCGGCGGCCCCGGCGGTCAGTGCGACGACGGCGGCCGCCAGCGTCGCGAGCCACGCCCGTTCCGGGCTGATATCGAGGTCGAACCGCTCTGTCGCGGCCATGTCCGGAGACCGGCGCGCCCGATGTTTCAGCGTTCCGGACCTGTGCCCGGGCGACGCACCGGCCCGTCCGGTCGCTGTGGTCCGGAACTGCCCCGGTGTTTTAGCCGGCTGCGGCCCTGCGCCCGCGTATGGATATCCTCGTCGCGGGCGGTACCGGCTTCCTCGGCCGGTCGGTCTGCGCTGCCCTCGTCGACCGGGGGCACCGGGTGACCGCCGCGTCGCGCTCGCCCGACGGCGTGGCGCTCCCCGAGGCGGTCGTGCGGGCCCCCGCGGACGTGACCGAGGACGACCTCCGGGGGCTCGTCGCGGGCCACGACGCGGTCGTCAACCTCGTCGCGCTGCCCTCGCACGTCCAGCCGCGGGCCAGCCACGAGGCGGTCCACCTCGGGGGGACCCGCCACCTGCTCCGGGCGAGCGAGGCCGCCGGCGTCGACCGGTTCGTCCAGCTCTCCGGACTCGGCGTCGAGGACGATGTCGAGACCGGGTACTTCCGGGCGAAGCGCGCCGCCGAGGCCGCCGTCCGGGCATCCGGACTCGACTGGGTCATCTACCGTCCGTCCGTGGTGTTCGGCGACGGCTGCGCGTTCCTCCCCTTCCTCGAACGGCTGGGCCGCTTCGGCGTGGTTCCGCTCCCCGGGGGCGGGCGGACGCGGCTGCAACCGATGTGGGTCGACGACCTCGCACCGATGGTCGCCGCGGGGGTCACCGATTCCCGACACGTCGGCGCGACGTATCGGCTCGGCGGGCCCGAGCGGCTCACGCTCGCGGCGGTTCTCCGGCTGGTCGCCGACGACCCGGTCGTACTGCCCGTCCCGATGCCGGTCGCGAGAGCCGGCGCCGCGCTCCTCGATCGGGTGCCCGGCGCTCCGGTCGGGCTGGACCAGTACCGCGCCACGACGCTCGACAACACCGTGGCCGACAACGACGTGACCGCGTTCGACACCCCCGAGTCGTCGCTCCGGCGGCTCGGTGACTACCTCCGGGAGCGCGAGGACGGGGCGACGCCGACCGCCCCTGCGGATGCGACGGACACGACGGGCACGACGGGGGTGACCGACCCGTGAGTGCGACCGGGTACGGCCACCGCGACGGGTCGCGGCCGACCCGTCGGCTCCGACTCCGCGGCTACCGGGTGACGGACCTGACCGCGGCCGCCGGAGCCTTCGTCTGGGCGGGCGTCGTCGCCGCTGGCCTCGGCGATATCGCCCCGCTCTCGGCCGTCGACCGTTTCGTCGCGCTGGCCGTGCTGGTGCTGGTCCCCCTCGGACTCGGCCAGGTGCCGTCGCCGGACTCCCGACTCGGGGTGCTGGCTGCCCGTGGTGCCATCGTCGCCTCGTTCCCGGCGGCGCTGGCGGTCGTCGGGGCCCTGTCGCTCCCCGTCGGGTCGCTGCCATCCGTCCTGCTGACGCTCCCGTGGCTCGCTGTCACCGGTGCTATCGCCGTGGCCGGACTCTCGCGGCTCCGCGAACGGGGACTCGACTCGCTTCCGGAACTGTCTGTGACCGCGGCGCTGCTCTACGTCCCGGTCGGCGCGGTGGCGCTGGTCCTGCACCGGGCCGGCGTCTTCCTGCGCTTCGAACCCATCATCGTCCTGCTGACGGCCGTCCACTACCACTACGCCGGGTTCGTCCTCCCGCTCACGGCCGGCCTGACCGCACGCGTCGTCGACGCGGACGGGGGGTTCGAGGGGCCCGTCGGTCGGCTGGCCGCCGCCGCGCTCCTGGTGCTCGTGGGGAACGTTGCGCTCATCGCGGTCGGAATCACGTTCTCGCCGCTGCTGGAGGTCGTCGCCGTGGCACTGTTCACCGTGGCGGTGGCCGTGTTCGCCGCCGTCGCGCTCCGCCGGGCCGTGCCCCGGCTTCCGCGGGTACCGGCGACGCTGCTGGCGGTCGCGTGCTGTACGCTGTTCGCCTCGATGGCGCTCGCGCTGGCCTACGGCTACTCCGCGTTCCGTCCGAGCGACGCGCTGGTCGGCATCGGGACGATGGTCCGCTGGCACGGCGCACTCAACGCGTTCGGCTTCGCGGTTCCGGCACTGCTCGCCTTCCGGCTGCTGGATGATTGATGGCCCTCTGACGCGGGGATTCCCGATGCTACTCCCGTCGTCGCGCCCGCGCCAGCTGCCACACCAACAGGACGGTCCCCGCGGCGAGCGCGCTCGTGACGCCGAACCCAGGGCCGTCCCGGACCGCGGGACCGCCGCCCGTCCCGTTCCCGTCGTTCCCGTCACCATCCAGCAGGCCGGGCTCGGGGGTCGCCGTCGAACTGCTTGCGTCGTAGGGGTCGCTCCCCTGGTCGATTTCGGCGGCGTTCGTGACGCCGTCGCCGTCCACGTCGTCGCCGGTGGCGACGGTGAGGCGAGTCGACTGCTGGCCGTAGAACGTCTCGACGCGCAGCGTCGCCTCGCCGGCCGCGAACCGGACCGTCGACGGGTCGCCACCGGAGACGTTCACGGCCGTCGTCCCGTTCCCGGCCCGGACCACGACACCGACTTCCGGGTGGCGAACACGGACCGGTATCCCAGCGGGGAGCGGGGTGTCGGAGACGGAGACCCACTCGTCGCCGCGGCGCCACTCCGTCCCTGCGGGGTCGACGGTCACGCCGGGGGCGGGGTAGGCGTCCGCGATGGGCGCGGGGACCGGCTCCGACCCGTCGACGTGGCGGTCGAGCCAGTCGGCCTGTGACTCGCCGGCCGTCGCGTCCACCATCGACTGGAAGTCGGCGTACGTGACGTTCCCCTCGTGGGCGTTCAGCCGGCGGAACACGTCCTGCAGGGTCCGCGACCCGTTCGTGGATACCCGGATACGGCGGTCGAGCGCCGCCAGCGTCCGGGCTCCCCGGGTCGCCCACGCCCGGTACTGCGCGCCGGTTGTCCCCGTCAGCACGGTGTCGCCGAAGCGGTCCGGGACCCGGAGCTGGCGGTCGAACCGGGCTTCGGTGATACTGCCGCGCTGGTAGGGGGTCAGCGCCATGTAGTAGAACGCGCTGGCCTCCGTGAACCACTGCATCTCGGGCGTCGACGTGTAGTTCTGCCGCGTGTGGACGTACTCGTGGACGAAGATGGGTTCGTGGACGCTGGTCCCGTTCGCTCCGGTCGTGGTGGCGGCGTCCGCGGCGATCCACATGTCCGCGCTGGTCGCCAGACCGCCCACGCCCCCCTCGCCCCCCTCGACGCCGATGGGTCGCGGCGCGATGAACGCCGTCACGGCGGGGTCGCGCGCCCCGACCCGGATGGTGCCGGCGAGACTCGCGAGCGTCTCGGCGTACGCGCTGGCGGTCGCGTTCGTCTCCACGACGGTCGGGTGGACGACGGTGAACCGCTGGTCCGCCCCGGAGGCGTTGGCCACGCGGTACGGGCCGAGATAGGCCATCGCCCGTCCGGCATAGCCGTTCGGTACCGAGAACCGGCGTTCGTAACTCGTCTCGCCGAAACTCCGCCACGAGTACGCGGCGTCGAAGTCGGTCATGTCGACCAGTGCCCAGTCGTCGGTCGCGGCGAACCTGACACTCTCCCCGACCGTCCGGTTGACCGGTGCCCGGTAGGTCAGCGTCGGGTCCTCGGTCCGGCCGTCCCACTCGTACGTCCCCTCGTCGGTCCGGTCGAACCCGTCGGTTCCGGTCACCTCGGCGGTGCCGGGGAGCGTGACCCGGAACTCGGCGGTCGGCTCCGTGATGCCCACACCGAGTTCGACGCGGACCGTCCCGGGGTCGGCCAGCCGGACGGTGTGGCGGACGGTCCCGGTGGGGACCGGACTCGCCACCGCGGAACCATCCGTGTCGGCTGCGGCCGACGGACCGTCGGCCCCAGCTCGGGACGGCTCCGGGACGACCGCCGCGGCCGGGGCGCCGGCCGTCGCCACGAGAAGCACGGACACCACGACAACGGCCGCACGGGTTCGCATGCCCACCCGTCGAACACCACGCCGTATAGCGCTTCTGGCCGTTCCCGGTCGCCCTCGAACTGGGGCCGTTCCCAGGACTCGTCAGGTGGCTTCCAGTAGGATGATGCGGGGGAAGACCGCTCCGAGGCGGCCTTCCGCACGAGTTGCACGTGCGGGGGATGGGATTCGAACCCATGGACCTCTACAGGAGCGGATCTTGAGTCCGCCGCCGTTTCCAGGCTTGGCTACCCCCGCGCGCACCGGAGAATCCGGCGTTGTCGGGCAAAACCGTTGCGGAGGCCGATCACACCCGTGAACCGGGTCGCGGGAACCGGGCCGCTGAAATCACGGGCGCGCGTACGGCGGGGTATGACCAAGCCCCCGCATCTCTATCGCGACCCCGACCTGGAGTCACGCGACGACCTCCTGCTCGAGATCGCGGTCGGGAGCAGTCGCCGGCGGCTCGAACTCTCGGACCGGGTGGTCTCGCTGCTCGTGGACGACCTCGAATACGAACGGCCGGACGTGGTGCCGTTCGTGATGGCGAAGGCGTTCGTGCTCGCGGGCGGGGCGACGCTCCCGGAGCGCGGGGGCGACGACGAACGCGACCTCGCCTGGCGACTGGGTGGCGCCGACGGCGGCCGGAAGGCGTCGACGGCCGACCTCGAACGAACCGCCGAGTACCTCGAATCCGTGGAGGTGCCCGACCGGTCGCTGGAGCCCCTGCAGGAACTGGTCCGGTCGAGCCGGCTCGGGGAGTTCTGTGACCCCGACGCCATCAGCGACCGCTCCGAGCGGGTCAACCGGCTACGCGACATCGTGCGGGACCTCTGAGGCGATTGGGGCCGAGTGGTGCCCCCGCCTCAGGCCACGAGCCGGATCTCACACGCCGGGCACTCGGGCTCGTCGAGCAACTGCTGGCTCGCGAGGTCGTCGACGCAGATGTGACAGTAGTAGGCACCGCAGTCCGCGCACCGCTCACCGCCGGGGACGCCGACCTCGACGGCGTCACCGCATCGCTCGCACTCGACCGTATCGGTCGCCGCGTCAACGTCCATGCACCACGGTTACGTGCCCCACGGCAAGAAGCTTCGGCTCGTTACGACCGCCGAACGGCGAGGGCATACTGACCGACGCCGTTACGGCCCTCGCGGCGGAAGTCGAGGTATGGACGACCACACCCGTGACCCGAGCGTGGGCCCGCCGGCCCGCGGCGACCCGGCGGGGTGGCGAGCCGACGGCCGGTGGGAGCATGGGACCCTGCGGCGGGCGACCGTCCACGGCGTACGCCTCTACAACAGCGGCGAGTTCCACGAGTCACACGACTGCTTCGAGAACGTTTGTGCCAGTGTAAACAATCCGTACCAGCGGAATCCTTGATAATGGACGACCACACTATTGACCCGGATATTGCTCCACCAGCTTCGAGCAACCCAACCGGTTGGTCCGCCGACCGGAGGGAATCAAACGGTTGGGAGCATGGCACGCTCCGACGCGCTGTGATTCACGGCGTCTGTCTGTACAATAGTGGCGAGTTTCATGAATCACATGATTGCTTCGAAGCGGAGTGGTACAACTACGGCCGCGGCTCCACCGAGAGCAAGTTCCTCCACGGGATGGTGCAGGTCGCCGCGGGCGCGTACAAGCACTTCGACTTCGAGGATGATGATGGGATGCGCTCGCTGTTCCGGACGGCGCTCCAGTACTTCCAGGGTATCCCCCGGGACTACTACGGCGTCGACGTACTCGACGTGCGGACGGTCCTGACGAACGCACTCTCTGACCCGACGGCGCTCCACGGTTGGGCCATCACGCTCGACGGGGAGGTCCGGGAGGCCGGCACGGAGGATTTCGCCTACGCGGAGTCCCTGGAACACTGACCGACTGGGTCGGGGCCTCGTTGCTTCCCCTCGGGTTCGGTCGCTATCTGCGCAGATGAGTATAGCTGGCAGAAATATCAAATAAGTCCCATATCTGCATATTATTGCAGATATTGGCTAGGGTACTGGGAAATGCGGTGTTCCTCCACGCTGTGGAGGGGCCGGCCGGCTCAGTATTTGGGGTCGGCGCCGGTGACCTCGTACAGTTCGTCCATGACCTGGTCACGGCGGTCGCGCCAGGCCTCGAAGCCGTCCGGCGAGGTCGGATAATCGTCGTAGATATCCCGGAGGTCGGCGGCGAGGCCGTTGACCTTCCGGAGCTCCAGCAGGGTGCCCCAGTGCCCGAACGTCCTGACGAGTGTCTTCAGCTTGAGGCCCAGGCTCATCGAGGCGGTCCCGTCGCGGGCCATCACGTCGGCGATCTGCTGGCCCGGCAGCGCCGAGATGACCGAGACGAGGTCGTCCACGTCGTAGGTGCCACCCCAGATGTTGTACAGGTCCATCGCGGCGAACCGCTTGCCGAAGTCGGTCTGGACCTTGCGGTTGTAGTCCCAGAACGCGGCCTCGTCGTCCGTGGTGCCCTCGGAGATGGCCTCGACGGCCTCGAGCGCGGCCCAGTAGCCGGCCTTCGCGGCGCCGGGGATGCCGCCGCCGGTCGTCGGGTTGACGTGGGCGGCCGCGTCGCCGACGGCGATGAAGCCCGGCGCCGTCGCGGAGTCGTACGGCCGGCGGGTCGGGAGCGCGGCGCCGAGCTTGTCCTTGACGGTGGCGTTCTCGAACTCCGGGCGCGTGCGCACGTCGTCCCGGAGGACACTCACGAGCTTCATCGGGTCCTTGTTCATCTGGAAGCCCAGGCCGACGTTGATCTCCGTCTTCGTCCGGGGGAAGTACCAGAGGTAGCCCAGCTCCGCGGTCGGCTTGAACACGAGCGCGTCGTGGTAGTCGACCGGCTCCTGGACCTCGATGACCTCGCGGTAGGCCGAACAGAACTGCGAGTAGCTGACGTTCGTGTCGAAGGTGGGGTCACTCAGGTCGGTGCGGTCCTGGAGGATGGAGAGCGCGCCCGCGGCGTCGATGGTGACGTCGGCCTCGTAAGTCGTCACCGAGCCCTTCGAGGCGGTCTTGACGCCCTCGACCTTGCCGTTCTGGATGACGTCCTGGACGACGGTGTCGTAATGGATGTCCGCGCCGGCCTTGGCGGCCTCGTCGAGGAGGATCTCGCCGTAGCGCTTGCGGTCGACGACGGCGCCGCCGTCACCCTGCATCTGGATGTCGAGCGTGCCGCCCTGGGGGTTCTCGAACACCGCGCGCCGGATGCCGTCGTTCGTGAACGATTCCCGGCGGAGTCGCTCACGGTCGATCACGTCGGGGAACGTCGACGTTCCCTTGACGGCGTCGCCGCAGGCGATGTGCCCCGCCTCCTCCTCGGACTTGCGTTCGAGGATGGCGACGTCCACACCCTCGCGGGCAGCCGTGGCTGCGGCGAACGCGCCGGCCGTCCCGCCACCGACCACGAGGACGTCGTACGTCTCGGCTGGCATGTTCGGAGGTTATCCGACCCGAACTTAAAATACACTCCTTTCGGGTCGGGTCGCGGCCGCCGGCGTCAGTCGAGTCCGAATCGGCCGAGCAGCCCGTCGTCTCCCTCGTCGCTCTCGTCGTCCGCTCCGTGCTCGTCACCCTCGCCGGGAGCCTTCGCATCCGTCTCCGGGTCGGTCCCTGCCCCCGACGCCCCGGGGCCGCCGCCGTCGGCTGCGCTGTCGGCCTCGGCCTCGACGGCCCGGCTCCACTCCTCGAGACCGTCGGCGAGCCGGTCGTAGGCCTTCGCGGCAGGCGCATCGGGCACGCTGTAGCGGACCGGTTCGAGGTCGGCTGTCCGGCTGTCCTCCGGGATGACGCCGACCGCCTCGACGCCGACCTCGTCGGTCACGGCCGTGACGGTCGTCTGCTCGTCGGCCCGGTTCACGACGGTCCCGACGAGCGAGGCGCCGTTGCGCTGGCACTCGATGGCCGTCGCGTTCGAGGTCTGGATGTGGGACTCGTCGGTCGAGGTCACGACCGCGACGCCGTCGGCGACCGTCACCGGTGCCGTCGCCGCTACCGACTCCCCGCCCGTGTCGATGATGACGGCGTCGTAGGCCATCACCAGCTCCTGGAGGACGTCCTCCAGCTCGTCCGGGTCGGTCGCCGCGACGCGCCGGTCGGAGGGCCAGCCCGCGATGACGGGGACGGTGTCGATGTCGGGGAACTCCGTCTCGTCCACCCCGGCGAACTCCTCGTCCCCGGCGCGGAACGCGGTCCGGTCGTCGGCGAGCGCCTCCCGGTAAGCCAGGAGGTCCGCCTCGGGAACCGTCTCGGCCGAGAGCTCGTACTCGGTGGTCGCCTCGCGGATGGTCGCGTCGCCGTCGAACACGTCGTCGAGGGTGTGTTCGGGCTCGATACCGAGGCGCGAGGCGACGTTGCCGCGGAGGTCCGCGTCGAGCACGGCGGCGTACTGGCCGCCGGCACGGAAGGCGACGGCGACGTTCAACGCTGTCGCCGTCTTGCCGGCCCCGTCCGCACCGGCGACGGCGTAGATATCCATGGGTACGGGTACGTCGTCGTTCCTTTAATAAACTGTCCCACTATTGCCCGGTTCTAACGTTCCCGGGGGAACCGTGACGCTCGGTCGTTGTGCTCGCACCGTCCCTCGGTGGGCCTCCAGCCGCCGCCTCGGACTGTCAACAGTTACTTACACCCCATTGGCCTAGAACCGGCAATGAGTCAGCAGGACGCCGAACAGTCGGACAAACAGAAGTACGAGTTCAAGAAGGTCATCGAGGAGCTGAAGGATTTCGAGGGGTCGGGCACGCAGCTAGTGAGCATCTACATCCCCGAGGACCGTCAGATCAGCGACGTCGCCCAGCACGTCACCCAGGAGCACTCGGAGGCCTCGAACATCAAGTCCAAGCAGACCCGGACCGCGGTGCAGGACGCGCTGACCAGCATCAAGGACCGGCTGAAGTACTACGACACCTTCCCGCCGGAGAACGGGATGGTCATCTTCTCGGGCGCCATCGACAGCGGCGGCGGCCGAACGGAGATGATAACGCGGACGCTGGAATCACCGCCCCAGCCCATCGAGTCGTTCCGCTATCACTGCGACTCGGACTTCCTCACGGGGCCGCTGGAGCATATGCTCGAGGACCAGGGCCTGTTCGGCCTCGTCGTCCTCGACCGGCGCGAGGCCAACGTCGGCTGGCTCCGGGGCAAGCGCGTCGAGGCGGTCAAGTCCGCCTCCTCGCTGGTCCCCGGCAAGCAGCGGAAAGGTGGCCAGTCCGCCCAGCGATTCGCCCGGCTCCGACTCGAGGCCATCGACAACTTCTATCAGGAGGTCGCGGGGATGGCCGACGACCTGTTCGTCCCGAAGCGCCACGAGATGGACGGCATCCTCGTCGGTGGCCCCTCGCCGACGAAGGACGAGTTCCTCGACGGTGACTACCTCCACCACGAACTCCAGGACCTCGTCCTCGGGAAGTTCGACGTCTCCTACACGGACGAATCCGGGCTCAAGGACCTCGTGGACGCCGCCAGCGACGTACTGGCCGACCACGAGGTGATGAAGGACAAGCGGCAGATGGAGGAGTTCTTCGAGGAGCTCCACGACGGCGAGCGGGCCACCTACGGCTTCTCCCAGACCCGGCAGAACCTCATGATGGGGTCGGTCGACCGCCTGCTCATCTCCGAGGACCTCCGACAGGACGTCGTCGTCTACGACTGCGGCGGGAAGGAGGAGTTCGAGACGGTCAGCCGCCGTGCCGAGACGCCCGAGCACGAGTGCGAGAACGGCACCGAGGCCGAGGTGAAAGAACGCGAGGACGCCATCGACCACCTCATCGAGATCGCCGAGCAGCGCGGTACGGAGACGAAGTTCATCTCCACCGACTTCGAGAAGGGCGAGCAGCTGATGACCGCGTTCGGCGGCGTCGCCGGCATCCTCCGCTACTCGACCGGCGTGTAAGCTCGCGGCCGTGGCTGTCGAGCCGTCCCCAGCTCCGCGCCGATACCGGGCGTCTCTGGTACGCTCACGCCGCCCGTGGTCGAAGCATCCGGTTCCCCAACGGCTATTCCGCTCGCCGCCGAACCCGGCACTCGATATGAGTGACCAGCAACAGCAGAGCGTCGGCGGGCCGGAGTCGCGGGGGATGCCGATGCTCGGCCTGGGGACGTGGCAGAACGACGACCCGGACCAGTGCGCGGAGACGGTCGCGACGGCACTCGAGACCGGCTATCGACACATCGACACCGCACAGGCCTACCGGAACGAGGACGCCGTCGGCGAGGGCATCGAGCGGGCGGACGTCGACCGCGAGGACGTCTTCCTCGCGACGAAGGTCTGGATCGACAACCTGAGCCACGACGATGTCATCGCGACGACCGAGGACAGCCTCGACCGCCTCGGGGTCGATTACGTGGACCTCCTGTACGTCCACTGGCCCGCCCGCGAGTACGAGGCCGAGGAGACGCTCGGCGCGTTCGAACAGCTCCGGAACGAGGGGCTGGTGGAGCGCATCGGCGTCTCCAACTTCGAGCCCGACCACCTCGACCGGGCGACGGAGGTGCTGGGGGAACAGCCGTTCGCCAACCAGGTCGAGATGCACCCACTCCTCCAGCAGCGCGAACTGCAGCGCTACACCGAGGACAACGGCGTCGAGCTGGTCGCGTACTCCCCGCTCGCCCGCGGCCAGGTGTTCGAGGTCGACGAGCTGACGACCATCGCCGAGCGCCACGGCGTGAGCGAGGCGCAGGTGTCGCTGGCGTGGCTCCGCGAGAAGGGCGTCACCGCCATCCCGAAGGCGACGGGCGAGGACCACATCGTCGACAACTGGCGGTCGCTGGCCCTCGAACTGAGCGAGGAGGAGGTCGCCACCATCGACGCCATCGAGGAGACCGACCGCCGGGTCCACCCCGACTTCGCCCCCGAGGCCTGGAGCGCGTAGCGCCCCCGAAGCCGACGGCTGTACCAGCCCGAAACGGACGGGCGGAAGGTTGACGTATGGCGGCCGCAACCCCATCGACATGGCGACCGAGCAGCGCGACGGCGTCGTCGACGGCGTCCGTCTCGACGTGCAGCGGTTGCACGAGACGTGGATGGAACTGTTGTTCCCTCGCCAGCGTGGCGCCCAGCACTCGGTGCTCGGCAAGTGGAAACCCTCCACCACCGGTGACAAGGCGAAGTATCGCATCTGGGGCGCCCTCGGTGTCCCCGTCGTCCTCGTGTTGTACCCCCTGATGTTGCTCGGCGTGGCCGTCCGGTTCTACTCGCGCCGGTTCGACAGTCTGGCTACCCGCATCGGCCTGGGTGGCACGGTCCTCGTGATGACGGTCATCTGGGGAGCGCTGACGGCCATCGTGAGAACGTACGGCGGCTTCGGGCAGGTTGGCTTCATGGCCGTCCTCGTCGCGAGCGTCACGGCCGTCGTCTCCTCGGCGCTCGCCTTCATCTTCTGGGCGAAGGGCGGCCGGGCGACGACGGTCCTGCTGGCGTACCCGTTCGGGGTGACGGCGCTGTTGCTCCCACCGGTCGTGGCCGCCTTCTACTCCGATACGGTCGGCGCCGTCGTGTTCACGCAGAGCCGGCAGATCGCCATCGTCCTGCTGAACCAGGTGTTCCAGCCCATCGGGCTCAAGGACCTGCTGGAGTCGCAGTTCGAACTCCAGGGGTTCGCCTTCGTCCTCATGTGGTTCGGCATCGCGGTGCCGCTGGGCTGGCTCCTCGGACTGGTGGTGACGCTGGCGAACCTCACCCGCCCGCAGGACGAGGACGAGAACAAATCCGGCGGTGCTGAGGCATCCGATGACTGACCGCCACGGAATCGGCAGGCCTCCCCGCTGGACCAATCCTCATTAGCGAGTCCCGCCTACGCCCGGTATGGAGTTCGACCTGACCGTCACGGCCGGAATCTTCGCCGCCATTATCGCGGTCGGCATCGGTGGCCTCGTCGCCGCACCCATCCCGATGGAGACCAGCACCATCCTCATGATGGTCCTCCCATCGACCGTCGTGTTCGGTGTCATCTGCCTCGCGCTGGGTGTGAAACACGGTGAGTTCCGGGCGGGGGCGTCCGGCGGGCTATAAGCTGAAAGCAGAAACTCATCCCGAAATCCAGATGCTTTTGACATATTTGTAGCATAATATCTTTTTCGCGGCATATGTCGCGAAAATGGCTGTAAAGAATCCGGGCATCTGCACGACGTGTCGCCCGGTGGAACGGGCAATCGGGGCCACGCCCGTGAATCAGGTGAATCAATCGCCTGCATACGCGCGCCGGAGGCGCGCGTTTCTCCGCTCCGAGCGCAGCGAGGAGCGGCCTTTTTTCTGAACGTTTTTTGCGGTGAGCGGTTCCGCGTTCGGGAGAGCGAAGCCCTCCCGCAGCCCATCAGAAATCGAAGATTTCTGAGGACGCCGCAGGCGCGGAACCCGAACCGCAAAAAAGCTCACATGTAACCGAGGTCCCGCAGCCGCTCCATCAGGTCCTCCTTGTCCTGGGCGCGGTTGCCGCGCTCGGAGGTGTTCTCCATGTCCTGGAGCCAGGCCGGTTCGTCGGCGGACTTGCCCGTCGAGACCTCGGAGCCGAGCGAGCGGAAGCCCTCGAAGTACTTCGGGGAGACCGGGATGTCCTCGGGGGTCAGGTCGTTCGGCAGGTCGTCGAGCGACTGGGGCACGTAGCCGTCGTCGGGGTACTCGGCGACCGTCTCCGGGACGACGAAGTACCAGAAGGCGTCCCACACGTCGGCCTCCATGAACTGGAGGATGGGCTGGATGCGGTCGTGGGGCGGGTAGATGTCCGGGTCGTGGCGCGGCGAGAAGAACGTCTCGTCCGCGCGGGCCTCCTGCTCGTCCCAGCGGATGCCGGAGATGATGCCGTCGATGTCGTACTCCTCGAGCGCGTCGTTCAGCGCGACCGTCTTGAGGAGGTGATTGCCGACGTACGTGTCCAGCAGGAACGGGAAGGTGTCCTCCTCGTACTCGAGGATGTTGCGGACGTGGTGCTGGTTGTGCTCGGAGAGGGCGTCGATGGGGATGTCGTCACCCGGCTCCAGCCCGTTCTCGTCGACGTAGTCACCGACGTCCGTGTTGCGGGCGTAGGCGACCTCGAGGTCCCACTCGTCGGCCCAGCGCTCGACGAAGTCCATGAGTTCGTCGAAGTGCTGGTAGTGGTCGATGAACACCGTCGGCGGCATCTCGAGGTCGAACTGGTCGACGACCTCCTTCACGAAGTACAGCGTGAGCGTCGAGTCCTTCCCACCGGTCCACATGATGGCCGGGTTCTCGTACTCGCGCAGCCCCGTCTCCACGACCTCGAGGGCCTTCTCGATCTTGTCCTCGATGGTCGGGTAGTCCTCGGGGTCCTCGTCCTCGCCGTCCGTGTAGTCGACGTCCAGGTAGTCGGGGAAGTCGGTCATCTCGTAATGAGATATAATTAGCGAGTTGTAAGTGCTTTTCGGCAGGATTCGTGGGTGTTAACGGGTAACACACCGAGTTAGGCGGGTCATACTGAGGGTGCCCGCCAGCGAAGGCCGCTGGGTCGGAATCAGTAGCCGGGGATGTCCGTCAGCTCGTAGCCGACGATGAGCTTCTGGATCTCCGTGGTGCCGTCCGGGATGGTCATCGTGCGGGCGTCGCGGTAGTAGCGCTCCAGCGGGTAGTCCTTCGAGAGGCCGTTGGCGCCGAAGACCTGCATCGCGTTCGAGGCGCCCTCGACGGACTGCTCGCAGGCGTAGCCCTTCGCGAGCGAGGACATCAGGCGGGCCTCGTCGTCGCCACGCTCGACCAGGTCCGCCGCGTGGTAGGTGAGCAGCCGCGAGGTCTCCAGCGAGCACTTGATCTGGTACAGCAGGTCCTGGACGAGCTGCTTGCCGGCGATGGGACCGCCGCCGACCTCGCGCTCCTTCGCGTAGTCCAGCGCCTCCTCCATGCAGGCCTGCAGGATGCCGACCGACATCGCCGCCATCCCCGTCCGCATGTACGAGAAGATGGCGTTGAGCGGTTTCGCGCTCTGGAACATCGGGGCGTCCATGATGGCGCCCTCGCCCTCGGCGACCATGTTGCCGACCGCGGTCATCAGCTTGTTCTCCTCGGGGACGCGGATGTCGTCGAAGAACATCTGGCCCGTCGGGGAGCCCTTCCAGCCGAGCTTGTCGAGTTCGCGCGTCTCGAACCCGGTGGTCTCCTTGTCGACGATGAAGAAGTCACGCGTGTCCGTCTCCTGGTCCTGCGCGACGACCAGCGCCATGTCCGCGATGGTGGCGTTCGAGACCCACGTCTTCTCGCCGTTGATGACGTACTCGTCGCCGTCCTTCCGGGCGGTCGTGTTGGGGTTGGCCGTGTCGCTGCCGCCCTCCGGCTCGGTGACGGCCATGCAGGCGATGCAGGAGCCGTCCTCGACCTTGTCGGTGAGCGCCTCGCGGGTCCGCTCGCCGGCGTACTTCCCGAACTGTGCGGGGAACGACATCATCAGCGCCACGTTCAGCGACGGCCACACCCGCGAGAGCTCCTCGGAGGTGATGGTGTAGGTCATCGGGTCGGCGAAGCCCTCGCCGGAGGCGGGGCCGACGCCGAGTTCGCCGAGTTCCTGCTGGTACGCGACGACCTCGTCCTTGCTGAGTGCCTCCTTGTCCGCCTCCGGCAGGTCCGGGGCGATCTCGTTCTCGAGGAAGTCACGCAGCGAGTCCTTGAACATCCGGTCCTCGTCTGAGAGCTGCATACACATCTCCTCGTGAGGCTACTGCCTCGTCGTTGTCCATCACATATGCGGCCCTTCTTTACTCACCGGGCGGGGTCGCGTTCCCACTGCTGTCTGGTACCGAGTGTCGTGGTGTGGCCCGCACAGGGTCGGCCGAACGGGGACACGGTGTCGAAGAAGCCGCGGGGTCAGTTGATGAACTTGTTGTCGCGCCAGTCGACGCCCCCGTTCTCCGTCTCGCGGGGGTCCTCGACGACCTTCACGCGGGCCGCGCGGTCCTCGCCGTCCACGATACGGACCGCTTCGAGATCCTCGCCGACCGCGGTGATGGCCTCGAGCGAGCCCTTGTCGGCCGTCCGTGCGAGGTTGCACAGCACCTCGAACATCGGGTACTGGAGCTCGGTGTTCTGGAGTACCGTCTCGCGGTCGCCCTTGAAGCAGGCGTACTCGATGAGCTTCGAGCGGATCTCCTGCTCGGCCTCCTGCTCGCCACCGAGGCTGGACCAGGAGGGTCCGCCGCCGCCGTCGCCGCCCGAGGAGACCGACCCGCCGGGCCCGTCGTCCGGCGGCGTCTCCTGCCACTCACCGTCCTCGTTCTCGTAGACACGGTTCTCCGTCACGCTGGCCTTCAGCTGGGCGGTCGGAGTGTACTTCGAGAGGTTCTCCTCGGCGGCGACCGAGGAGATGATGAGCGTGTTGTTCCGGCGGGTAATCTCGATGTCCTTGATCTCCACTGGGAGGTCCGGGTCCTCGAAGAAGGAGTGGACGTCGTCTAGCGGCAGTTCGAGTGTCGAATGGAGTCTGAATACCCTGCTGTTCATAGTATCCCTGTCCCTTGGGAGCGGCCGACCCCCAACAGTTGGGTGGTCATGTGAGTATAAGGATTTCTCACTTATAGTTGTGTCTCTCGGAGCCGATGCCACGAGAACGAGGCGCTCGTGAGCGTACCGGACGACTCAGGCCTGTAGCGTCTCCCCGAGGTCGCCACGCTCCTCCAGTTCGACCAGCACGTCGCTGCCGCCCACGAACTCGCCGTCGACGAACGTCTGTGGGATGGTCTCCCACCCGCTGTGGTCCTCCAGTGCCGCCCGGTACTCGTCGAGCGACTCCAGCACGTCGACGGTCTCGAACTCCTCGCGATACTGCCCGATGAGCGTCAGCGCCCGGTCGGAGTAACCACACTGAGGCATCATCGGTGTCCCCTTCATGAACAGCACCACGTCGTTCTCGGAGATGGCCTCCGCGACCTGTTCGTCGACCTCCTCCTGGGGGAGGCTGCTCTCGGGGTCGAACGTCATGTCCGAACCTGTGGCTCGACGGCTCATATCCCTTGCGGGCAGGGGTCACGGACCGACAGCCCGGCGGTCGGGCGCTCCCATCTGCCGTGTGGGTGGATGACCGGGCCGTCAGCCGGTTACCTCGGGCTTACCGACCAGTTAACTGTAACCCGGCTCTATCCATGTCCGATGACCGATAGCGAGAGCCAGGACGAGGAGTACGAGGTCGCGGTGGTCGGCGGCGGGCCAGCCGGACTGACGACGGCGGTCTACACGACTCGACTGGGGCACGACACCGTCGTCATCAACCGCGGCGGCGGCCGGGCGGCGATGATGCTGGATACCCACAACGTCATCGGCGTCACCGAGGACGTGAGCGGTAACGAGTTCCTCCAGACCGCCCAGGAGCAGGTCCGGGAGTACGGCGCCGACTACCACCGCGACTTCGTGAGCGAGGCCGAACGTACGGACGAGGGGCGCTTCCGCCTCACCGCCAACGACGTGGAGGTGGTCGTCGACCACGTCGTTCTCGCGACGGGCTTCTCCGACGTGCGGCCGGACCCCCCGCTCCCGCGCACGGGTCGTGGCCTCCACTGGTGTCTCCACTGCGACGCCTACATGTTCGTCGACCAGCCGGTCTGGGTGATGGGGACCGGCGAGGCCGCCGCGAAGGTCGCGATGATAATGCTCAACTTCACCGACGAGGTCGACCTCCTCACCCGCGGCGACGAGCCCGAGTGGTCCGAGGAGACCGACCGCCAGCTCGCGGCCCACCCCGTCGATGTCATCCACGACGACATCGAGAGCATCGAGAAGGGCGAGGACGGCTGGCTGGAGGCGTTCGTCTTCGAGGACGGCACCCACCGCGCGTACCGCGGGGGCTTCCCGATGTACGGCAGCGACTACAACACCGACCTCGCCGACCAGCTCGGCGTCGACCTGAACGACGACGGCACCATCGCCGTCGACGACCACGGCCACACCAGCGTCGAGGGCGTCTCCGCAGTCGGCGACATCGTCCCCGGTCACAACCAGATTCCCGTCGCGATGGGCCAGGGCGCCAAGGCCGGCATCGGCATCCACTACCGGCTCCGCGAGTTCCCCCGCTCGGTCGATGACATCGAGTCCGAGGGCGAGGTCACCGCGGAGCAGGTGCCCGGGATGAGCCAGGAGCTGCGCCGCCGGGCCCGCGAGCACAACGCGAACGCGGCCGCTCCACCGGTCGAGGAACCGGAGCCCGAGACGGCGGACGACTGATCTACCGCTGAACCGGGATCTCCCGGAGGATAGCTCGCGCTCGAAGCGAACGGCGACTGCGTAGCTATCGTTGCTGGAATAAACAGGAAATCGGCGCCGCGAGCGCCAGCCGTTAGCTACTCGCGGTTTCGGTCGGCGTGGCGGTCGCAGTCGCCGTCTCGGTCTCGGTGTCCGTACTCTGGTTGCCCGAGTCGTCCCCGGAGCCGCCGTCGGAGCCGGCGGCGTCACCGGAACCGGACTGCTGTTCGCTCTCGGTGCTCGTCTCGGTCGCCTCCTCGTCCGGTTCGAGTGTCTCCTTCAGCGAGACCGTCTCGTCCTCGTAGGTCACCTCGACCTCGACCTCCTCGGCGTCGCTCGGCACCGCGAACGTCGCGTTGCCGTCCGCGCCGGTCAGGTACTCCGTGTCGTTGTACGCGACCGTGGCGTTCTCCACGGCGGTCCCGTTCTGGGAGACGTACACCGTCGCGTTCTCGCCGGCCGTGACGTTGCCGACGAACGTCGCGTTGAACGCGGCTGCCTCGGTTGCCTCATCACCCTGCTGGGCTCCGCCGCGCTCGTCCTGCTCGGACTCGTCGTCCTCGGCCTCGTCCTCACCGCCAACCTTCTCGATGGGGACGTCGGTGCCGGACTCGCTGGCGACCGGCTTGATGTTGTAGGAGCCGGAGTTACCGCGCTTGACGACGGTGATGTCGTAGACGAAGTCGAACTCCTCGCCGCCGCCGACCTCGAAGTTCTCGTTGAGCTGGAGCTTCGAGGAGGGCAGCTTCACGTCGGTCTGGTTCCCGTCCGTGAGCGTCCCGTTGACGTCGTCGACGTGGATGAATACCTTCGTGTAGTTGCCCGACTGCAGGTCGAACGTCTGCAGGAGGGTGGCGTTGTCACCCTTGAGCTCGGTCAGGTCGACCGTGCGGTTGTCGACATCGTACTCCGTCCAGTTACCGGACTCGCCGCCGCGCTGGAAGCCGACCTTCGAGATGGTGACGTTCAGGTGCTCGAAGTCGTCGATGGCGTTCTTCTCGTCACTGATGTAGAAGTTCATCCGACCCTGGTCGGCCTGGGTGTCGGTCTCGTTGCCGTCGTCGGTGGCCGTCGGCGTCGGCGTGTCCTCATCGTCGTCGGCATCGTCACCCTCGTCGTCAGCGTCCTCGTCCTCGGCGTCCTCGCCGACCTTGTTGATAGGCACGTCCGTGCCGGACTGGCCCGCGACCGGCTTGATGTTGTAGGAGCCGGAGTTACCGCGCTTGACGACGTTGATGTCGTAGACGAAGTCCACGGACTCGTTGTTGCCGACCGTGAACTGCTGGTTGATGCGGAGCTTCTCCGAGGGCAGCTTCACGTCGGCGCTGCTGCCGTCGGTGAGCGTCCCGTTGATGTCGCTCACGCTGATGCGGACCTGCGTGTAGGTCCCGTTCTCGACCTCGAACTCCTGCAGGAGCGTGGCGTTCGCGCCCTTGAGCTCGGTCAGGTCGACGGTACGGCTGTCGACGTCGAACGTCTGCCAGCCGCTCTCCTCGGCATCATCGTCGTCGGCCTCCGCATCGTCCTCCCCGGTGGAGGTGTTGGTGGCGGTGGCTTCGGAGTCGTCGTCACCCTCGGCCTTCTGGAAGGCCACCTCGTCGATGGTGACGTTCAGGTGCTCGAAGTCCTCGATGGCACCCGGCTGGTCGCTGATGTAGAAGTTGATCGTCCCGACCGCATCGCCCGAAGTCCCGTCACTGGGCTCGCCGCTCTCGCCCGGCCCGGACCCGCCGAAGGAACACCCGGCGGTCACGAGCATGAGCGCGACGAGCACTGTTGCGAACTGCTGTCTCATTATGTATCCGTGCGTCAATGAACCGCGTCGGACTTAGAAGTGTTATGGCCGAATCGCCCGATATCGCCGCCGAGGCTGCCGCTACCGACACTATTTGCCGAAGGTGGAGTTCCATGTCAGCGTCCCACGCGACCGGTGTGGCCGGTCCGGAACCGAGCGTGGCGGTCAGCTCTCGGTCGCCGTGGCCTGCTCGCCGGCGTCGCTTCCAGCATCGTCCGTGGCGTCGTCGTCCTCGCGCTCCTCGGCCTCATCTTCGTCCTCGTCCTCCTCACGTTCCTCGGGCTCTTCCTCTTCCTCCTCCGCATCGCGTTCCGTGTCGTCAGCATCGCGCTCCGCCTCTGCCTCGTCCTCGTCCGCATCGCGCTCGGCGAACTTCCGCTTCAGTTCGACCTCGCCGTCCTCGTACTCGACCTCGACCTCGACCTCCTCGGCGTCGGCGGGCACGTCGAACATCACCGTCCCGTCGCCGGCGGTCGTGTACTCGCGGTCGCCGATCTCGACGGTCGCGCCCGAGACCGGCTCGCCGCGCTGGGTCACGGTCACCGTCGCGGCCTCGCCGCGCTCGACGCTGCCGGCGAAGCGCGCGCTGAGACCGGACTCCTCGTCACGGCCGACCTCCTTGATGGGCACGTCCGTCCCGGACTCGCTCACGACCGGCGTCAGGATGTACTTGCCCGACTTGCCGGCCTTCACCACCGTCGCGTCGAAGACGAAGTCCATGGACTCGTTGTTGCCGACCGTGAACCGCTTCTCGAGCTGGAGCTTGCCCGAGGGGAGCTTCACCTTCGTCGAGCTGCCGTCGTCGAGCGTCCCGTCGACCTCGCTCACGTACAGGAACACCTTGTCGTAGGTGCCGTTGGGGAGGCGCTGCTGCCCGACGACCGTGGCGTTCTCGCCCTGCAGCTCGGTCAGGTCGACCGTCGTGTCGTTGATGTCGTAGGTCTCCCAGCCCTCGCGCTGGTCGTCCTCGCGGTCGGGGTCGTTCTCACCCTCTGCCTCGGCTTCCGCTTCGTCCTCGGGGTCGGCCTCGGCGTCCGTCTCGTTCGCCTCGGTCTCGGTCGTGTTGGCGTCCGTCTCGGCCTCCACGTCCCCGTCGTCGGACGCGTTCACGCGGTGGTAGGCGACGCGGTCGATGGTGACGTTCAGGTGTTCGAAGTCGCCCATAGCACCGGGTTGGTCACTCACGTACAGCGTGACCGTGCCCGCACCGTCGTCGGTCGTGGCGGTCCCGTCGGTGCCGCCGTCGGCACCACCGGGAACGCCTCCGATACAGCCGGCCAGCAACAGCATCGCCGCCGCGGCGAGCGCGACGACCGTGTTTGTACTCGACATCGTACCCCGGGATAGTGCCCGGACCCAGATAAGGGGGTCACGCCGTTCGGACCGTTCCTACCCCGATGCCGTGTGGCGATTAAACGGGGTGAACGAAGTGAACGGCTCGGCGGCCGCCGCCGGGTGCCGGCCATCCGACACGGGTTTCACGCGGCGCCCCCGACCCAGATGGTATGTCCCTTCACGTGACGTTCCTCGGCACCGGCGGGGCGGTCCCGTCGGTCCGGCGGAACACCTCGGCGCTGCTGGTCCGCCGCGAGGGCGAGCGACTCCTGTTCGACTGCGGCGAGGGCACCCAGCGGCAGATGATGCGCTTCGGGACCGGCTTCGACATCTCGCATCTCTTCGTCACCCACATGCACGGGGACCACACGCTCGGCATCCCCGGGCTCCTCCAGACGTGGGACTTCAACGACCGCGAGGACGGCCTCGCCATCCACGTCCCGAACGGCGAGCGCCGGACGATGCGGAACCTGCTGGACGGCACCGGCACGAATCCGGGGTTCCCGGTCCGCATCAACGAGGTCGATCCGGGCGACGCCGCGCTCGCCCGCGACGAGTACGAGGTCCGCGCGTTCGCGACCGAGCACCGGACCCGGTCGGTCGGCTACGCTATCGTCGAGGACGACCGGAAGGGCCGGTTCGACCGCGAGCGGGCCGAGGAACTCGGCGTCCCGGTCGGCCCGAAGTTCTCGGCGCTCCACGACGGTGAGTCCGTCGAACTCGACGACGGGACCGTTGTCACGCCGGAGCAGGTTGTCGGCGAGCCCCGCCCCGGCCGCACCGTCGTCTACACGGGAGACACCCGGCCGACCGACGCGACCGAACGCATCGCCGCGGACGCCGACCTCCTGGTCCACGACGCCACGTTCGCCGACGCCGACGCCGACCGCGCCCCGCAGACGGGCCACTCGACGGCGACCGAAGCAGCCGAACTCGCCGGCCACGCCGGCGCGAAGCGACTCGCGCTCGTCCACATCTCCTCGCGCTACGCGGGCCGGTCGGAGCTGCTGGCCGAGGAGGCCCGCGCGGGCTTCGACGGCGAGGTCCTGCTCCCCGACGACGGCGACGAACTCGAGGTCCCGTACCCCGACAGCTGAACTACGGAACCGGCGGCTGTCGCCCCGAAGCTCTTGTATGCGCGCGCGGAACGCCCGTTCATGTCCGAGGACTACGAGTGCCCCTTCTGCAGTATCGTCGGGGGCGAAGCCCGGGCGAGCGTCGTCGCCGAGACCGACGAGACGCTGGCGTTCGCGGACCTGAACCCGGCGACCGAGGGCCATACGCTCGTGATTCCGAAGCGACACGCCGCCGGGCTCGCGGACCTCGACCCGGCGGTCGGCGGGCGGCTGTTCGAGGAGGGGATGGCGGTCGCGGCCGCCGCGCGCGAGGCCCTCGACCCCGACGGGATCAACTTCGTCCTCGCAGACGGCGAGGCCGCCGGGCAGGAGGTGTTCCACGTCCACCTCCACGTCGTCCCGCGCTACGAGGGCGACGACGTGCGGTTCGTAGCCGAGCAGTCGCGGGCAGATCGCGAGGCGCTGGACGCCGTGACCGAGCAACTGCGAGAGCGGCTGTAGGTCAGCCCTCGCCGTCGTCCTCGAGCTGGAACAGGTCCTCGACGGCGCAGTCGAAGTGTGCCGCCAGTTTCAGTGCCAGCTCCAGTGAGGGGTCGTACCGGCCGCGTTCGACCGCGTTGATGGTCTGCCGGGTGACGCCGACGGCCTCGCCGAGGGCGCCCTGGCTCAGCCCCTCGCGTTCGCGGTACTCCCGGAGGTTCGACTCCATTATCGGCGGTGGGAGCGGGCCAGGAGCACGAAGACGCCCCAGACGGCGAACAGTCCGGCCACGAAGTAGCCCGCGTAGTAGAACCACTCCGGCCAGGTCACGTAGCCCAGCGCCCGGGCGGCGACCATCGTCGGGAAGACGACGGCCGAGGCCATCCCGACGGCGGCCATCGTGTGGCGGCCGGCCTCGTCGAAGACGGCGCGGTCGCGCTCGTCGAAGGTGGGCTGGTCGCTCTCGTGACCCAGCGCGACCGCGACGACCGCGCCGGCCACGAAGGCACCGACGCCGACCAGCGGGTAGCCGGCGACGATGAGGGCGGCGTACAGCGCGCTGCCGACGGCCCAGGAGGCCGCGTACAGCGAGCGAGTCGATACGGTGGGGCTCGGGAGGGCGGTATCCGTCATGGTGTCAAGCACCCTTTACACTGTAACGTGTACTTTACACCCACTTCAACATTTCGCCACCCGCCGCTCGCTCCTGCCCCCGGGCACGGGATTTATTCCCACTCGTCGCCGATAGCCAGGTGTGAGTACCCGAACGAGTGCCCTCGACGCGGTGGTGTTCGGGGTGGACATCCAGAGCGGCGACGTGCGCGGCGATTCGCCCTCCTACGCCGTCGTCGCCTTCGACGGCGAGAACGTCGACCGGGACGTGGTCTCCTACCGGAAGCTGACCCGGCTCATCCAGCGCGAGGAGCCCGCCATCGTCGCGACCGACAACACGTACGAGCTCGCGACGGACAAGGACGACCTCGTGCGGTTCCTGCGCGAGCTCCCGGCCGGAACGACGCTCGTGCAGGTGACGGGCGCCGAAGAGCCCGAGCCGCTCTCCCGCGTCGCCCGCCGCCACGGCGTCCCGTACGGCAAGAAGCCGATGAAGGAGGCCGAGGCCGCCGCCCGGCTTGCGGCCCGGAACGTCGGCCAGGAGGTGTCGGCGTTCGCCGACCGGACGACCGTGAAGGTCGCGCGCGGCCGCTCGACCGGCGGCGGCGGGGGCTGGTCCGAGGACCGCTTCACCCGTCGCATCCACGGGAGCGTGAAGACGAAGGCTCGCGACGTGGAGCGAAAGCTCGACGAGGCCGGACTGGAGTACGAACAGGAGGTCACGGAGAAGTACGGCGGCTACTCGCAGGCGCTGTTCCACGTCGAGGCGACGCCCGCCGAGTTGCCGGTTTCACGCGAGCGGGCCGGCGACACCCGCATCGAGATCGACCGCGAGCGCAAGGACGGCATCGAGTACGCGCCGCTCGTCCAGCGCCGCGACCACGTCCTCGTGGGTATCGACCCCGGGACGACGACGGCCGTCGCCATCGTCGGGCTGGACGGCGAGGTCCTGGAGACGCTCTCGACCCGCACCGCGGACACCGCCGCGGTCATCGAGTGGATCATCGAGCGCGGCCGGCCCATCCTCGTGGCGGCCGATGTCGAGCCG
>Ga0207757_100426_pt1 | contig 28265 bp, 34 predicted proteins | sample A23P3SouthBayCA_2_FD_187752 | JGI IMG/M metagenome (GOLD analysis project Ga0207757, IMG submission 187752) | Aerobic enrichment media microbial communities from Eden Landing Ponds, California, USA - A23 P3 (2) (SPAdes) | ecosystem: Environmental > Aquatic > Marine > Unclassified | place...
TCGGTGCCATCGTCGCTGTCATCGCGCTCATCGCGGCTGCGCTGCTGGCCGCCCGGCGCGAGAACTAAAGTAATCACGACTGACCGCCGAAAGCGGTCATTCTTTTTCGTCACCAGCGGCGGCGCTGGCGCGGGGTCACAAACGCTATGCCACTCTACGTCGCTGGTAGCAGTATGTCCGACTCAGACGAGCGTCTCATGACCGGCGACGCGGAGGGACAGCCGTACGGCGGCACGTGTCCGGCGTGCAAGCGGGAGTACCAGCGAGCACTCACGTTCACCGACGGAAACGGCGTGATCCGCGGCGACCTCTCGGGCGACGTCTGCATCACGCCGGAGTACCTGTTCGCCCACTCCGAGATCGCGATTTCGGCCCCCGACGACGACTTCCCGACCCGGGAAATCGGCGCGATGGGGAATCGGAAGGAAGTGCCGGTCGAGCCGACGGCGGTGTCGAGCGTGTGGTCCTCGGACGACGAGGACGGGTTCGTGTTCCCCGACGAGGAGTAGTCCGGCGTATCGTACTTGCCGATAGAGTCTCACCGGACGGTCCCGACGAGAATCTACGACGACGGCCGATAACGCTCCGAGCTACCGCATTCGGTCGAGGCGCACCGCCGTCGAACGGTCGACGGTCAGCCACTCCGTCGCGAGCCGACGGGTATCCGGCGAGAAGATGGTCAGTTCCGACGGGTCGTCGTAAAGACACTCCAGTTCGAACCCCGGTCGCTCGCGTACCGGCACTGTCGCAGCCATCAGTGAGCGGTCGCACAGCGACCGCACACTCGCCGGCTGTTCCGTCCGGAATCGACCGGGACGCTCATGCCACACCTCACGCACTGGAACCGGGTACGGACGTACTCGGTGTGTGATGCGACCGTCGACCGTTCTCGCTGCTCGATCATATATGCCCGTTCGGCTACTAAGATAAATATTTTCCGTCGATTTGGGGCTTCTAAACGACATTAATTGCTAGTATATTGGTTTGTTATCTATATAGGTGGTCGTTTTTCATTCTCTGTGGTCGAGATCTTGGTCGTACGGCCCGAACGGCGTCAGCAGGCGCACTTGCTCGCGCGCGTAGCTCACGCCCCGTTTCCGGTCGCGAAGTTCGTGGAACACGCCGTCGACGCCGTCGAGGCGGGCGCACTGCTGACACCAGAAGTGGTGGTTCGTCGGCTCCCACGACCGGTGGCCGCGAGGGCAGGTGTAGCGCCACCGATCCAGTCGGTTCTCGATGCGAACCACTTCCTTCGTCATCGTCGGTCGCCGAGGGGTCCTACCCGGAAAGGGCCTCCCCACACGCGGGCGGCGGAAGTGAAACTGGTCCGGTCGCCACCGACCGTTTTTCACGCTCCAGTCCTACCCCCGCGTATGGCTCAGCTCGATCCCGGGACGCTCCTCCCGAACGACCGCATGCGCCAGCAGGCACTCGACGGCGACGTGACCCAGATCCACCGCGGCCAGCAGTACGCCGACGAGGGCGACACCTTCGACATCGAGGGAACGACCTTCGAAGTCGTCGAGGTGAGCGAGCGAACGCTCGGCGACATGACCGACGCCGACGCCCGCGCCGAGGGGGCGCGGGATCTGGATCACTACAAGCAGATTCTGGAACGCGCCCACGACAACTTCGAGTGGGACGACAGTTCGGAGATCGTTCTCCACCGGTTCGAACGGCAGTAGGGCGCCGCTGCCGGCTGCTGCACCCCTCTTTCGCTAGTCGTACTCCTCTTCGTCGCGGTGCTGGTCCGGATTCGCGATCTCCCGCGCCTCACCGTACTCGTCGTCGTACTTCCCCTCCTGATCGCGGGCCTCGGGCGGGATGTCGCTCTCGTCTCCGTCTCCTTCCTCCCGGTCTTCGAGACCCTCCGGTTTCGGCGCGCCACGGGGTGTCTCGTCGTCAGCCGTCGCTCCGCTGTCTGAAGACTCAGTCACGGGCGGCGGTTGGACTGTCGGCCCGAAACGTCTTGTGGCCCTCGGAGAGCGAGTCGGGTCCGGCCGGCGATGCGTCGCTCCGAACGAGACGCGAGTCGCGGTGGAGTGTCGACGGGCGACCGAGGGGACTGAAGGGGTCGTCGGGCGCGTGTCGTACGAACTATTTTACTCGGCAGCGCCAACAACCACATAAATGGGATACGATTACACCGGCGACACCCACCGAGAACTCGTCGAGGCCTATCGAACGGACGAATCGCCCTTCCCGACGGACGACTCGCGCGTGTATCCGCGCCGCGACTTTCTGCGTGACGAACCACTCCTCCTCAAACAGCTCCTGTTCCCCCGGTGCTGGAACGGGACGGACCTGCTCGACGACCCGGCCGAAACGCGGCGCCGCTTGGCCCGGCTCGGTACGTGCATGCAAAAAGGCGTCGCGGCCTATTCGGATCGCGACGCGGACGGCCTGACCGGGGTCGTCGACGACACACTCGACCGACTGCCGGAGATTCGAAACACCCTCAAGCGGGACGTCGAGGCCGCGTACAAGGGCGACCCCGCAGCGAAGAGCTACTGTGAGATCATTCGGTCGTATCCCGGCTTTCACGCCATCCTGACCCACCGGGTCGCACACGTCCTCTACGAGGCGGGCCACTTCGAGTACGCCCGCGAACTCGCCGAGTACTCGAAAGTCGAGACGGGAATCGACATCCATCCCGGTGCCGGGATCGGCGACTACTTCTTCATCGATCACGGCACCGGCGTCGTTATCGGTGAGACGGCCACGGTCGGTGACTGGACCCGGATCTACCAGAACGTGACGCTGGGTGCACTCCACTTCGAGGAGGAAGAGGGGGAGGAACACATGCTGGCGAAAGATTACAAGCGCCACCCCGACATCGGCGATCACGTCGTCATCGGCGCCGGCAGCAACGTCCTCGGGCCGGTAGAGATCGGCGACCACGTGAGCATCGGTGCGAACTCTTGGGTGACCGACGACGTGCCGGACAACACGAGCGTGTTCATCTCCGATCACCCCGATCAGGAGCGGAAATCGAACCGGTAGCTGGCGGCTGCACGGCGTCTGGACCCGAGCCACACGGTCACTTCCGCAGGGTCGTCACGGGGAGACCGGATTCGAGCACGTCCGCCTCGAAATCACCGTCGGCAACGACGAGCCAGTCGTCCGTTGATCGGCCGGTCACGGCGACCCGGGCGTGGCGTCGAGAGCCGAACACCGTCGCTCATCGTTTGATCCTGCAGCCGCTTCGAGTGCCGCGACTCACGCCGACCACCTCGACTTAAGGGGGTCGCTACCGTGCCATGATTCCCGTCGAAAACTGAATGGGACCGCCGTGATTCGAACACGGGTCCAACGCACCCCATGCGCAGAGGATACCACTACCCCACGGTCCCGCGTTTCGAGCGAGGACCGTGGTCGGGTTAAGCGTGTCGCTTTGCACTAGACGAGCACCCGCTCCAGATCGACGACGAGCCCCGAATCGGCGTCGGGGTCACCGACGAGCCGTCCCAGACAAACGGCCGACCCGTTCGGCGTGACACAGGCGACGAGCGGGTCGTCGTCGGCCGGATCGGCGTCGACGGATTCGCCGGCGCGTCGAGGCGTCGGTGACACCTCGCTGTCGATGACGCCGGGGGCGTAGACGGGCGCCCCCGTCGCCACCTGTTCGGCGGCGCTCGGGGCGATGGTGACGGTGGGGAGGTCCCGCAGGATGCGCTCCGCGGGAGCGACGACCTCCCGGATCGGCTCCTCGTCGCCTTCCTCGGCGAACGCGAGGGCGTCGGCGAGGTCGTGGAGCGTCACGAGGTCACGGTCGTCGAACGGATCGGTCGCGGTCCGGCGGAGGGCGCCCATGTGCGCCCCCGTCCCGAGCGCGAGCCCGAGGTCGTGACAGAGTTTGCGGATGTAGGTGCCGCTCTCGCACTCGATCCGGAGGAGGACCTGCCGGTCGCGGGTTTCGAGCGCGGTCAGGTCGTGGATCGTCCGGGTGCGGAGCCGGCGGGCGACGGCGCTCTTGCGCGGCGGTTTCTGGTAGATTTCGCCCTCGAACTCGGCGAGGACGCTGTCGAGGTCGGCCGGCGGGCGGCCGTGGAGTTCGAGGACGGTGACGTACTCCTTGCGGCCCTCAAGAAAGACGGGGGCGAGGCGGGTGGCGTCGCCGAGCATGACGGGCAGACAGCCCGTCACCTTCGGGTCGAGCGTGCCGGCGTGGGCCGCACGGTCGACGCCGGCGAGGTCGCGCACCCACCCGGCGACTTGGTGGGCCGAGGGGCCGGGTGGCTTGTCGAGGTTGACGACGCCGAACGAGAGCAGCGCCGGGAGCGAGCGGGTTCCGGGGGGGTCGCGAAGGTGGGTCACAGGTCGAGACTGTCGAGGTCGACGCCGTCGATGGTGTAGCGGCCCTCGTCGACCGCGGGATCGTAGCGCTCGATGGCGGTCGTGAGGATCGCGAGCACGTCAGTGGCGGTCCACCGCGCGGTGTTCACGACGAGGTCGTAGATGGAGAGGTCGTCGATGGGGATGTCGTAGTAGTCGCGGTAGCGTTTCCGCTCGCTGCGTTCGCGGCGGAGCGTCTCCTCGCGGGCTTGTTCGATTGACTTCTCCTCCCGGTCGGCGATGCGGGCGGCTCGAACGCCGACGGGGGCGTCGAGCCAGAGGCGGAAGTCGGCGTCGGGGGCGAGCCAGCCGGCGAGACGGGATTCGAGGACGAGGCCGTCGCGGTCCCGGGCGATCTCGTACAGGCGTCGGTCGAGGTCGCGGTCGATCCGCTCGTCCTCTTCGGCGAGTTCGTTGAACTCGACGGGCGTGTAGCCCCGTTCGGCGGCGAGTTCGCGAAAGATGTCGCCGCCGCTAACGTGCTCCAGATCGAGCGCTTCCGCGAGGCCGGCGGCGGTCGTGCTCTTCCCACTGCCCGCCGGCCCGGACACGGTGAGTAACATATCGCCACTCATGGCGGCCGACTAAAAGAGCGTGTCCACTTACGTTCCGGTCGGGCTGATGTCGATGTTCAGCCCCTTGCGGATGATCTGGGTGAAGCCCATCGAGCAGAGGAAGTACCAGACGATCCACACCTGCACGGGTCCGAGCACCTGCTCTTTCCACGCGACGGTGCCCCGGAAGGGGAGGACCATGGTCCCGAACTGTCCGGCGTCGGGGTCGCCGATCCCGACTTTCCAGTACATCCACAGGAAGACGGGAATCGTGAGGAACATGATCCACACCATCGGGCGGAACTGCTCTTTGAACATGCCCATCTGGTCACCCATGGCTTCCATCTGCTCTTCTTGAATGCGGTCGAGCGCCTCGTCGTCGCCCCGCTCTTTTGCCTCCTTGCGTTTCTCCTGTATCTCCTGCATCTTCTCCTGATACTCGCCCATCTTCTCCGTGTCCATCAGGTTCGCCTGCAGGAGCGTCGAGTACAGCCCCGTCACCACCGCCAGCACCATGACGACGGCGTAGAACGGGAGCGCCGTGTTCAGGGGGTCGAGGAACACGTCCATGAGGTTGCCGATGAGGTTCCGCATCGGCGCCCACGAGTACCCGGCGAAGAGGCCGACGCTGACGAGCGCCGCGCCCTTGTCCCACATCGACCACGAGGACTCGTCCTCGTCGTCGGTCGAGGACGACGCCGTCGTCGTCGTCGCGGTCCCCGTCTCGGCCGCTCCGTCTTCGAGGGCGTCGCGGGTCGCCTCGGCGTCTGCCAGTTCGAAACCGGCGTCGCCGTCGACCAGCACGCCCGTCTCGATGAGGCGGCCCCACTGTCCGCTCGATAAGTCGTCGCGGACGTCGACCCACTTGACCTCGCCGTCCTCCGCGCGGTCGAGGACCGTCCGGATGACGGTTTCCATCTCCGCGTCCTTGGAGACGAGGTCTCGCACCTTCTGCTCGATCCGTGCCATTGAGGGGGAGTAGCCACCCATCAGTTATGAAGCTTTTACTCTGTCGCCGGGAGGAACGGTCACAGAAATGCAAGGAGGAAGCCCACGACTTCAGTCGTGGGTAACTGACTCGGCCGTCGTCCCGGCGCCGTCGCTGGCGCGGTGGCCCGTGCCGAGTGGCTGCTCGTAGACGTGGGCACCCGCGTAGCAACACAGGTCGGCACCGATGGCCACGAGCGCGAGGCCACCGACTGCCGTCACGACGAGTAGCAACACACCTCCTGCGCCCTGCTCCGGTCCCCAGTCGAGGAGGCCGACTGGGAGCGCCAGTCCGAGCGCCACGTTCGCCAGCCCGCCGAGGCGGAACCAGTCGATCCGGTCGGTCAGCGGGTTCTCGAACGCGGCGACGAGATCGAGCGCGCCGGCGAAATATACGTTCGTCTACGTCGCGGCGTCGACTTCCGCGCGGATCGCTTCGAACACGTCGTCGGGCGTGCCCTCGCCGTCGACTTCGACGAGAGTCCCCTCGTCGCGGTAATGTTCGACCACCGGTTCGGTGTTCTCCTCGTAGACGCGGAGGCGTTCGCGGACCGTCTCTTCGGTGTCGTCGTCGCGCTGGATCAGGTCGCCGCCACACTCGTCGCAGACGCCCTCCTCCTCGGGCGGGCTGAACTCGACGTGGTAGTTGGCGCCACAGTCCTCACACACCCGGCGACCGGTGAGGCGGTCGACGAGTTCCGCCTCGCTCACGTCGAGGAAGACGGCCACGTCGAGGTCGGTGATCTCCGAGAGGTACTCGGCCTGATCGAGGTTTCGGGGGTAGCCGTCGAGGACGTAGCCGTCGGCCTCGGAGAGCGCCGTCTTGACGATCTCGTTGACGACTTCGTCGGGGACGAGTTCGCCGGCCTCCATGTACGCCCGCGGCGTGTCGTACTCGGTGTCCATGTGGCTGATGTCCATGTCCTTGTTCGCGCGGAGCGCGTCACCCGTCGTGACGTGTTCGATGTCGAACGTCTCCGCGAGGCGCTTGCTCTGGGTACCTTTGCCCGCTCCCGGTGCGCCGAGCAACAGCACATGAGGATCGCTCATACAGAATCCTCCCCCTCCGACTATAAATTAGTGAAGAAAGCGCCGCGATATTGTCGCCATCGGAACGGGGCGGCGGGCGGCTCCGTTCGGCCGTTGATCCCCGTTCAGGCCAGTTCGCGGATGTTCTCGACGACGGCGTCGGCGTACTCGCTGGTCGCGAGTTTCGTGCCGCCCTCGATCTGTCGGTGGAGGTCGTAGGTGACCTTGCCCGACGAAATCGTCTCCTCGACAGCGTCGCGCACGAGGTCAGCGGCGTCGTCCCAGCCCAGCTGTTCGAGCATGATCCGGCCGGAGAGGATCATCGCCGTCGGGTTGACCTTGTCCTCCCCTGCATATTTCGGCGCGGAGCCGTGGACGGGTTCGGCGAGACAGGCTCCTTCGCCGAGGTTCGCGCCGGGCGCGATGCCGAGACCGCCGATCTGGGCGCCCGCGGCGTCCGAGAGGTAGTCGCCGTTGAGGTTCGGCATCGCCAGCACGTCGTACTGCTCGGTTCGGGTGAGCAACTGCTGGAGCATGTTGTCCGCGATGCGGTCCTTGACGACCACCACGTCCTCGGGCGCCTCGCCGTCGTACTCGTCCCAGAGTTCGTCTTCCGTGATGACTTCGTCGCCGTACTCCTCCTCGGCGAGTTCGTAGCCCCAGTCACGGAAGGCCGCCTCGGTGAACTTCATGATGTTGCCCTTGTGGACGAGCGTCACCGAGTCGCGGCCGTTCCGGATGGCGTAGTCGATGGCCTGCCGGATCAGCCGCTTGCTCCCGAACTCCGAGATGGGTTTGATGCCGATGCCGACGGGGCCGTCGTGGATGATGCCCGTCTTGCCCATCTCGTCCTCGACGAACTCGCGGACGCGTTCGGCCTCCTCGGTACCGGCCTCCCACTCGATGCCGGCGTACACGTCCTCGGTGTTCTCACGGAAGTTGACCATGTCCATCTTCTCGGGGTGGGTGACGGGCGAGGGGACGCCGTCGAGGTGGTAGGTCGGCCGCATGTTGGCGTAGAGGTCGAGTTTCTTCCGGAGCGCGACGTTCAGCGACCGGAAGCCGCTCCCGACGGGCGTCGTCAGCGGCCCCTTGATCGCCACGCGGTGCTCGCGGATGGCCTCCACCGTCTCCTCGGGAAGGTTCTCGTCGTAGCGCTCGCGGGCGGATTCGCCGGCGTAGAGGCGCATCCAGTGGACCGAGCGGCCGGTCGCCTCCGCGGCCGCCTCCAGCACCTGCTGGGCCGCGGGCCCCACGTCCTTCCCGATGCCGTCGCCGTAGATGATCGGGATGATCGGATTCGACGGTACGTCGAGTTCGCCGTCCTCGTCGACGGTGATCCGCTCGCCGTCGGCGGGGACTTCGACCTTGTCGTAGCTCATATCGTCGTCGAATTCTCCGACCAGCGTGAAAGACCTGCCGTTATCGCGGACGGGCCGCCACGACGCTTTTCCGCCGTCACGCCCTCCGACCGGTATGCGCGTCATCGTCCACGGCGGCGCCGGATCGGGGGCGGGAATCGGCCGCTCGACGCCCGACCGGCAGGCCGTCCTCGATGCCGCGGCCCGCGACGGCGCGGCCGCGGTCACGCCACTGGACGCCGTCGAATCCGCGCTCCGCCGACTGGAGACGGACGAGCGCTTCAACGCCGGCCGGGGCGGCGCGGTCCAGTCCGACGGCGTCGTCCGCGTCGACGCCGGCTGTATGACGGGGGACCGGGCCGTCGGCGCCGTCGCGGCCGCTCCCGGCGTCGAACACGCCGTCAGCGCCGCGCGCGTCGTCGCCGCCGAGACGCCACACGTCTGCGTTGCCGGCCGAGAGGCGGCGTCGCTCGCGAACGACTTCGGCGTGGCGACGGGCGTCGACCTGACGACCGAGCGGACCCGCGAGCGGTTCGCGGACGCCGACCCGCCGGCCGGCGACGCCACACCCCGCGACCACCTCGACTGGCTCCGCGACCGGTTCGGCGGGCACGACACCGTCGGCGTCGTCGCGGGCGTGGAGCCACGCTCCACGGGTAGTCGGCCGGCGCCCGGCGAGGGAGGCCGGTTCGCCGCCGCCACTTCGACCGCCGGCCGCTGGTTCGCGCTCGCCGGCCGCGTCGGCGACGTGCCACAGGTCGGCTCCGGGTTCTTCGCCACCTCCGCCGGCGGCGCCAGCGCCACCGGAGCGGGCGAGGACATCGCCCGCGTCACGCTCTCCAGGCGGGCGGTCGACCACCTCGACGACGGCGCGTCGGCCGACCGGGCCGCGACGCTCGCCATCGACGAGTTCGAGGATCTGACCGACTCGACCGCCGGAGTGATCGTCTGCGGGCCGGACGGCGTTGGCTCGGCGACCAACGCGTCGATGCAGGTGGCCGTGGCGGAGGATTAATCCGCTGCGACCGTACGCCGCGGCGTGACGAACTTCCGGTCCGGCCGTTCCTGTACCGTCCGGGCGGGACTGACACGCACGAAGCGGTCGTTCGTCCAGTCGTAGGCAGTGAGGTCGCCGCCGTAGACACACCCGGTGTCGAGGCCGACGGCGTTCTCGCGGACGACCGGCGCCGAGAGCGGTGTGTGACCGAAGCAGACGCGGGGGTCGCCAGCGTACTCGTCGTACCAGAACGGGGGTTCGTAGTCGTCGCCCCCGAGTTCACGGATATTTTGAACGTCGTCGACGGTGTGCTCGACGAGCGACTTGCGCGGATCGACGCCCGCGTGGACGACCAGCGCGCCGTCCCAGTGGATCGCCACCGGCAACTCGGCGATCCACGCGAGGTCCTCGTCGTCGAGCGAATCGAGCGACTTCTCGCCGCGCAGGAGTTTCTCCTCGTTGTTGCCCCGGACCGACACGAAGTTGGGGCGCGACCGGACGAGGTCGACCACGCCGGCGCTGTCGGGACCCTTCCGGACGAGGTCGCCGACGAAGACGACGAGGTCGTCATCGGACGGGTCGAGGCGGTCGAGGAGCTGCTCCAGCTCCCGCAGGCAGCCGTGCACGTCGCCGACGACGTAGATGTTCGCCCACGCGTCGGCGTCGACGTGGCGGTGTTCGTCGCCGAGTGCGAGGTCGAGGCTGGCGTCGAGCGCGTCGGTCCGGATCATCGACTGCCCGTGACTGTCACTTCGAGTCACATAAAGCGCGCTAAGTGGCGTCTCTATGTCTATATAGCACGCCCGTCGCCTCACGAGACGGGTCGTTGTTCCCCTTTCCCGTCGACGACCCGTCTTGGCGAACCACCGGTGACGACTTACGACAATCCGTCGATGCCGCAACCTCTTTCCCCGGCTCACGCCAAGGGCGCCCATGAGCGTAGGACCCCTCGACGAGGAGACTGTCGAGAAGTATCGCCAAGCCGGCGAGGCGTTGCGGACCGTCCTCGACGAGGCGGCCGAGATGATCGAACCCGGCGTGACCCAGTTGGAGGTGGCCGAACACGCCGAGGCGCGGATCGACGAACTCGCGGACGGTCCGGCTTTCCCCGTCAACATCAGCGTCGACGAGGAAGCCAGCCACTCGACCCCCGCCCGCGACGACGAGACGGAGTTCGGCGAGGAGATGGTCTGTCTCGACGTGGGCGTCCACGTCGACGGCTACATCGCCGACGCCGCGACGACGGTCGACCTCTCGGGCAACCCGGAGATGGTCGAGGCCGCCGAGGAGGCGCTCGACGTGGCCGTCGACGCCGTCGCGCCCGGCGTCGACACCGGCTACATCGGCGGCGAAATCGAGGACGTGATTCGGGGCTACGGCTACACGCCCGTCCTCAACCTCTCGGGCCACGGCGTCGAGCAGTGGGACGCCCACACGGGCCCTTCCATCCCCAACCGCGGCGTCGACCACGGGTCGGAACTGCAGGTCGGCGACGTAATCGCTATCGAACCCTTCGCCACCGACGGCCGCGGCAAGGTGAGCGAGGGGAGCAAGGAGGAGATTTACGGCCTCGAACGGGAGCGGTCCGTCCGCAACCGGCAGGCCCGGCAGGTGCTCGAACAGGTCACCGAGGAGTACCGCACGCTCCCGTTCGCCGCCCGGTGGATCGACGTGCCCCGGGCCGAGATGGCGCTCCGACGGCTCAAACAACAGGACGTGATTCACGGCTACCCCGTGCTGAAAGAGGCGGAGGGATGTCTGGTCAGTCAGGCCGAACACACCCTCATCGTCACGGAAGACGGGTGTGAAGTGACGACGGCCTAGGCGTCGTTCATCCGCTGAATCGACTCCGCTTCACAGACGTCACAGACCGCGACCCGGTAGGGCTCGCGCGAGAACGCCGCGTTCGCGGACGCGGGGTTCTCCGTTCGGATCTCTACCCGGACCGCGTGCCTGGTTTCCCGTCCACAGTCGGGACACAGTTCGAGGTTGGTGTCTGGGTTGGGTCGCTTCGCCTTCATCGGTCACCCATACCGACGCCGTTCGCATAAGCCCGGCAGTCGGTTAACCCGGATTAAACCCGGTTAATCCGGCCTCAGCCGGGTTCTCAGGTCTGAGAACGGTTATCGTCTGACGCGTGTCACACTGTCGGCGTCCCCGTTTCGAACTGGTCGCCACTCGACAGTCTCGGCCGCCGCGACCCACAGTATAAACCGCTGGCCGTCCCCCCGACGATATGGACCAACTGTTCGCCCCGTGGCGGATCGAGTGGGTGACCCGCGACGACGAGGACGTGGAGGGGTGTCCGTTCTGTGTCCTCCCCGACCGCGACGACGACCGGACGAGCCGTATCGTCGCGCGGAGCGATCACGCGTTCGTCATCCTGAACAACTACCCGTACAACCCCGGCCACGCGATGGTCGTCCCCTACGCACACGAGGGGGACTACCGCGCGCTCGACGACGACGTGTTGCTGGATCACGCCCGACTCAAGCAACGGACCTTCGACGCCATGGACCGAGCCTTCCAGCCCGACGCCTACAACGCCGGCCTCAACCTCGGCGGCGGCGCCGCCGGCGGGTCCATCGACGACCACCTGCACACCCACGTCGTCCCCCGGTGGAACGGCGACACCAACTTCATGCCCGTCGTCTCGGACACGAAAGTCATCGTGCAGGCCGTCGACGAGACGTACGACCACCTCCACGACGCCTTCGCCACCCTTCCCGACGCGACCCGTACCGACGACGACTGTGCGGTTCGGCTCCAGTTTTAGATCGAGTCAAAAACTGCCTTGTACCGGACTAATGAAACCTCTTATGTGGGTTTAGCGAGTGTATAATGGCATGAGCGAGGACCGCGATTCGTTCCTGAAGGCGTCGTGGGTCAACGTCGCCTCGAACGTCCTCAAAATCGGCGTCGAGGGAGTGCTCGGCCTCACCTTCGGCAGTCTCGCGCTCATGGCCGACGCGGCCCACTCGGTCGCGGACCTCCTCGCGAGCGCCGTCGTCCTCGTCTGGGGCCGGTTCGTCTACGACGACCCCGACGCCTCCCACCCACACGGCCACGACCGATTCGAACCGCTCGCGGCCCTCTTCGTCGGCGGCGTCCTCGTCATCCTCGGCCTGAAACTCCTCTACGACGCCGGGCACGCCCTTCGCGCCGGCCCGACTGCCGAGTACAGCGTGATCCTCGTCGCCGGCCTCCTCGTCGCGCTCGTCGTCCGCTACGCCTGTTACTGGTACACCGTCCGCGTCAACCGCGAAGTGGGGTCGCCCAGCCTGCGCGCGCTGGCCGCCGACAGCAAGAACGACATCTACACCACCCTCGCCGCCTTCGCGGGTGTCGCCGGCATGGCCGTCGGCTACCCCATCTTCGACCCCCTCGCTGGGGGCGTGGTGAGCCTTCTCGTCATCTATCAAGGAGTCGATATCTCTAGGGAGAACGTCCGCTACCTCTCCGACGGGGCGCCGCCCGCCGACGAGCGCGCCCGAATCGAGGCCGCGATTCGGTCACATCCCGAAGTCCACGGCCTCCACGACTTCGTCGCCTACTACTCCGGCCACGTCATCGAGGTGGAGTTCCACGCCGAGGTCGACGGCGACCTCTCCTTGGCCGAGGCCCACGACCTCGAAACCGAACTCCGCCAGCGCGTTCGCGACATCGAACCCGTCTCCGACGTGCACGTCCACCTCGACCCCGCCGGGCTGGGCGAGTGGAAAGACGCCACGGAGCGGTCGTCGGCGACGACGGCGCGTTAATCGAGTGCGTCCCGCAGCCACGCGTACTGCTCGCGGAGCGCCCGCTCTCCCGCGTCGGTGAGTTCGTAGCGGTCCTGCAGGCCGTCGACGGTCCTCGCGAGGTAGCCCGCGTCCGTCAGCGCGTCCAGCGCCCCGTAGAAGGTCTTCGGCTCGATCCGGTCGTCGTAGCGCGATTCGAGCGTCGCCTTGCACTCTTGGGCCGTCGGCGCCTCGGCGTCCGTGCCCGCGACGACGACGCAGATGTCCCGACGGAGCCCACTCCGGAGCCACTTGGTCATACTGGGCGCCCGAACGCGTACATCGTCTCGTGGCCCGTGATCTCGACTGCCAGCGTATCGCCCGGTTCGATCCCCCGTTCGTCGGCGTGTTGGACGATCACCTGCCGGTACGCGCCGTCGCGACACTTCACGGAGTCGCCGGTGCCCGGCCGCACCGCGAGCACCTCGCGGCGCGTCCCCACCATCGACTCGTGGACCTCGCCGACGATTTCGCGCTTCAGTTCGGACATCGCCTTCGAGCGCTCCTTCTTCACCGTCCCGCCGAGACCCTTCATCTCGGCGGCGTCCGTCCCCGGCCGCTTCGAGAAGCGGGTGACGTTGATCTTCTCCGGGCGCACCCGCCGGAGGAGGTCCATGCTCTGCTCGTGGTCCGCGTCCGTCTCGGTGGGGAAGCCGACGATGAAGTCCGTCGAGAGCGTCCACTCGTCGAGGCGGTCGTCGAACGTCTCCACGACGTCGAGGAACTCCCCGACCTGATGCTGGCGGCGCATGTCGCCCAGCACGTCGTTCGATCCCGACTGCACCGGCGCGTGCAGGAAGTTGTAGAGCTTCTCGTTTGCCGCGAACACGTCGGCCAACTCCTCGCGGATGCCGTGGACGCCCTTCGGATTCGCCATCCCGACCCGCACCCGGAAGTCGCCCTCGATGTCGCAGATACGGTCGAGCAGGACGTGCAGTTTTCGTTCCCCGTCGTCCCAGCCGTAGACGCCGGTGTCTTGGCCGGTGATGCGGATCTCCGTCGCGCCGGCGTGGACGAGCGCCCGCGCCTTCTCGACGTTTTCCTCGACCGGTGGGGAGTCGATTTTCCCCGTCGCGCGCTTCGTGATGCAGTACGAACAGTCGCTCATACAGCCGCGGGCGATGGGGAGGATGCCGATCACGCCGTCGAGGACGGGATCGGTGTCCGGGGTGGTGGTGGGGCACTCGCCGTTCAGCGCCGCCTCGGGTACCTCGTCCCAGTGGACGACCTGCGCGTCGATGCCCGCCTCGGCGAACTCTTCGCCCTGTGCCAGCGCCATACAGCCCGTGACGACGAGGTCGCCCGTCTCGGCCTGCAACTCTTCGGCCCGCCGGAGCATGTTCCGCTCCGTCTTCTCGACGACCGTACAGGTGTTGAGGATGGCCACGTCGGCGTCGGCCGGCCCGTCGGCGGGGTGGTGTCCCCCGTCGCGGAGCCGTCGCTCGATGGTCCGGCTCTCGCCGCGGTTGGCCGTACACCCGTACGTCTCGATGTGATAGCGGGCCATTCGGTTGTCGGCGGTAGCGGATGCGCGGAGAAAAGCGCGACGGTCCGGCGGCGGGTTCCGTCACCCGGCCGCCGGCCCGAGGACGCGCCACACGACCCCGGGGTGGAACAGCGAGGTGGGCGGCCGCTCCATCATCTGCACCCGGAAGAAGGCGTCGGCGAGGACGCCGTCGGTGTGGGCCCGGCGGAGTAGACGGGACAGGTATCGGTTCAGGATACCCGTCCCCCGTGGCTTCGGCCCCTCGGTGTCGGAAAACCGGTGGTCGGCGCCGACGGCCATGGTCCACGCGAGGTCGACGGTCGACTCGGCCCGGTCGAAGAACCGCGACGCGAGGCCATCGCAGCCGCCCGCCGAGAGCGCGTGATGGAGGTGGAGGGCTTCGAAGGCGGCGACCGACATCCCCTGTGCGTAGATGGGGTTGAAACTGGCGAGGGCGTCGCCGACGACGACGAGGCCCTCGGGGAACCGGGCCAGCCGCTCGTATCGATACCGCCTGTTCGACGGGAACCGATAGCGAGAGACCTCACCGTCGACCGGTGAGTGGTCGTCGAGGATGCGCGCCGGTTCGGAGATCGGGAGGTCGGCCGCGAAGTCGACGACGCCCGGCAGGTCGGGCGGCGAGGTGTCGCCGTGGACGCCGAACACCGTCAGCAACCACCGCTCGTCCTCGACGGGGACCATCCCGATCCCACGCGTCTGCGGCGGGGCCGGCGTCACGACGAACGCCCGGCGGTCGTCGGCTGGCCGCCGGACGAAGACGGTGCTGTAGGTCAAGTCGACGGTCACCTCGTCGACGGCGGGCGGCGCGTAGCCGTGCGCGTCGAGCCACGCGGGCGTCCGACTCGTGCGACCGGTGGCGTCGACGACCAGATCCGCGGCGAGTTCGTCGCGGCCCGTCCCGTCGTCGACTGCGACGCCCGTCACAGTCGTCCCCGCGTCGTCGACGAGGTAGTCGGTGACCCGGCAGTCAGCCCGGAAGTTCACGCCGTCGAGCGCGGCGACGTGGCGGCGGAGCGTTCGCTCGTAGAGCGGCCGGGTCGCACAGTAGAGCGGGATGCGTCGCGGGCCGTCGGCCAGCCGTCCGCCTTCGGCGTAGAAGCACACGTCCCGTGTCCCGTCGATGAGGAGCCCACCCCCGGCGAGTACGTCGGCTCCGAAGCCCGGACAGAGGTCGTCCAGCGTGGCCTGCCCGGCCACCAGCAACACGTGGATGTGGCCGGACTGCGGGACGCCGCGCCGGGCGACCGGGGTGTCGGGCAGGGTGTCCCGGTCGACGACCGTGACTTCGTCGAACCCGTCGGCGAGGACCCGCGCGGCCGACAACCCGGCCACGCCCGCCCCTACCACCACCGCGTGCGCTCCCCACTGCGGCGTCCGACCGGCGGCGTATCGCGGGACGGTCGTCAGCGTCACGGCACTCGCGAACCTCCCCGTCCAGTTCGCGCGCGCTCACGTTAGGTGTTGTCATTGCACACGGATGACGCATCGATCCGACCGTAGCGTCTTTCTTCCTGCCGCACGAACGACGGCGTCGATGCCCTCCAGACGCCGCGTGCTCGCGAGTCTCGGCCTCCTCGCCACGGCTGGCTGTCTCGGTCGCAACAGCGACACCGACTCCGCCACGACCGACGGCCAGACCGACTGGCCACTCCCCGACTGTGACGCCGGGGGAACGAGCTACAACCCCAATCCCGTCGGTCCGCGCTCGGTGCCGGAGGAACGGTGGCAGCGGACCGTCCCCCAGCCGACCGGCCGCCCCGTCGTCGCCGGCGGCCGGGTCTTCCTGCCCACGCTCGGCGGCCTCCGGACGTTCGCCCTCGACGGGTCGCCGGGGTGGTCGCTCACGCCCGTCGAGGACCGGTCGACCGTGTGGCCGACCGGACCGGCCGTCCACGACGGCACCGTCTACGTCGGCACCGACGACCGACGGAGCCTCCTCGCTCTCGACGCCGACGACGGGAGCGAGCGCTGGCGCGCCGACGTTGGCGACGTGTCCGTCCCGCCCACCCCGGATCACGACTGGGAGACGATCTTCGTCGGGACGCGAGACCGAACCGTCGCCCGCGTCGACGCCGAATCCGGCGACATCCGGTGGGCCACTTCGGTGTTCGGCGCGGTGACGGCGCTCGCGACGAGCGGGGACATCGCCTACGTCGGCACCGAGGCGGGCGAGGTGTACGCCCTGTTAAATAGCGAGGGCCTGTGGCGCCGCAAACTCCCCGGGAGCGTCGTCGACGTGGCGCTCGGGAACGGCGGCCCCGTCTACGCGACGACGTTCGGCGGCGGCACGTTCGAACTCGCGGACGGCCTCCACGCGGGGCGGACGCGCTGGCACGACGAATCCGGTCCCGCGAAGGACTCGCTCGTCGTCACGGACGACACCGTCTACGGCGCGGACGGCGGCGGCCTCGTGGCGATGAGCCGGCACGGCGAGGGTCGCCGGTGGTCGCTCGACGGGTCGTTCGCGGCGGGGATGGCCGGCGCCGGCGACACGCTCTACGTCGGCGGCGAGGACGGCGTCTCGGCGTACCGACTGGACGGTGGACTCGGCGTCGGCGACGTGCGACTGAACGCCCGGCGCTGGCACGTCGACGTGGGGGGGTCGGTCGTGCGCGGCCTCGCCGTCGCCGACGACGCACTCTTCGTCCCCGTGAGCGGCACCTCCGAGTCCGAGGCGGCGTTCGTGGCGCTGGATTAGCCCTCGAAGCCGTCGACCAAGTCGACGCCCGCCGACGCACCGATCCGCTCGGCACCGGCGTCGAGCATCGCGTTCGCCTCCTCGTAGGTGCCGATCCCACCACTCGCTTTCACCGGCAGGTACTCCGCGAGGAGTGCCACGTCCTCGACGGTCGCCGGTCCCGAAACCCCGGTTCCCGTCTTCAGGTAGTCGGCGTCCGCCTCGACGGCGGCCTCTCCCGCGCGGCGTTTCTCGTCCTCGGTTAGTAGCGGCGCCTCGACGATGACTTTCACCGGGACCGGAACGGCGGCGACGAGTTCGGCCAGTTCGTCGACGACGGCCCGATCATCACCCGCCTTCAACCGCCCGACGTTCAGCACCACGTCGAGTTCGTCGGCGCCGTCCTCCCACGCTTCGACCGCCTCCTCGCGTTTCACCTCGGGGTCGTGTTGTCCGTGCGGGAACCCCACCACCGTCATCACCGTTACCGCTGGCGCCTCGGCGACGACTTCGGCCACGTAACACGGGGGGATACAGGCGTTCGTTCCGTGTGCGGCCGCCTCCCGAACGACTCGCCGGGCGTCGGCCGGCGTCGTCTCCGGGCCGAGGACGGTGTGGTCGATGCGTGCGGCGAACGCGGCTCGGTTCATACCCTCCCCCACGTCGTCGGAGCGTAAGGCTTTCCCGCCGACTCCCCGCTCTTCACCCCATGGCCGTTCTCCCCGAGGGCTTCGCGCTCCCGCCGCTCCCCTACCTGCTCGCCCTCCTCGCCGGCCTCGGCGCCGTCGCCGCCCTCCTCTATCGTCGCCGGCCGGCCGTCACCGAGTCGACGATCATCGCGTTCGCACCGTGGATGATGCTCGGCTCCGCCCTCCACGTCCTCTACGTCCTCGAAACGCTGCCGACCGTGGTCCGGCCCCTCGCGGGCACGCCCGCCGTCTACCTCACCGTCGCCGTCGTCGCGGGCGCGACGTGGCTCGGCGCCGACGCCGCCCCGTTCCGCGAGACACACCGATTTCTCGGCGCTGTCGGCGCCGTCGCCCTCGTCCCCGTCGTCGCCGCGGCCCTCGGCGTCGGCGCCGGCCGCCGGTCGCTCCGCCTCCTTCCCTCCGCCGCGATTCTCGTCGTCGCCGCCGTCGTCGCCGCGGCGACGTGGCTCCTACTCCGCCGACTGCGTCCCGGGGTGTCCCTGACCGGCCGCGTCGGCGCCCTCGCCGTCGCCAGTCACGCCCTCGACGCCGTCTCGACGGCGGTTGGCATCGACCTCCTCGGCTTCGGCGAGCGGACGCCGCTCTCGGCGCTCATCATCGAGTTCGCCGCCTCGCTCCCCACCGCCCCCCTGATCGGGAGCGGGTGGCTGTTCGTCCTCGTGAAACTCGTCGTCGTGAGCGTGGTGGTCGTCGCGCTGACCGAGACGGTTCGGGAGGCGCCGACGCAGGGCCGGCTGTTGCTGGGGTTCGTCGCCGCGGTGGGCCTCGGGCCGGGCGTGCACAACGTCCTGTTGTTCGCCGTCGCCGGATAGTCGGGCTACCGACGCCGGACCGCCTCGTAACCGAAGTAGGCACCGAGGAGCCACAGGACGCCGCCGAGTAACAGGCCGGCGTAGAACGCCGCCTCGCCGTACGCGAACGCCGCGGCGTACCACGTTCGACTCAGGAGGGAGACGAGGATGCTGGCGGCGAAACACCCGAGCGCCGTCCGGATCGTGCCCATAGTCTCTCTTCGCGGCGCACCGTCTTCCGTGTCACCCCCGCGTGACGAACCGCAACCGGTAGTCGTAGTACGTCTCGTCGTACTGCACCGTTCCGACGCTGGGGTCCTCGACGTACGCATCCTTCTCGATGTTGCCGTCGAGGTAGGCCCGGGCGTGGACGCCCGTCAGCACCGTCCGGAACGCGTCGGAGTACGGGTGCGCCTCCTCGTAGCCCTCGCCCCGCGCGTCCCGCAGGATGGACCGCGCCTCGTCCGACAGGTCACCGCTCGACAGGCGCGCGTCGACGAACTGCGCCCGGAGGATGGCCTCCAGTCGCTCGGGCGATTCGGCCACCGGCTCGGCCGTCGCCCGGTAGACCGGTTCGTGGAACCGCTCGCGGCTGACCTCGACTGCGTACACCGTCCCGCGGTAGGCGACGTGACTCGGCGCGTCGTCCCCGACCAGCCGGCTCTCCCTCGCGTCGTCGTCGTCGCGGAAGACGAACCCGCCGCGCTGGACCGCGCCCCACGGCACACCGCCCTCGTTGCCCCGCGCCCGTGCAGCCATGTGCGCGACGTGGACGACGGTCCGGTCGGCCTCGGAGAGGGCGTCGGCCGCGACGGCGTCGGGAGCGTCCGACGCCTCCGCCTCCGCGACGGCCGACAGCCGTACCACGGGGTGTGTGACAGCCCGTTCGTTCACGACGACGTGCCCGAGGCGGTAGTACGTCCCCTCGTGGCGGGCGTATTTCGGGTCGTCGGGTCGGGAGCCGAAGGGCGTCCGGTACTGCGTCGTGTACGTTCCGCCTTCCAGTGTCGCCGCGAACGCCTCGGCGTCCCACGGTCGCTCGGTCTCCGCGAAGTCGATCACGTAGCCCGAACGGAGGGGCGTCGGGGCGTCGGAGAGGACGAGCTGGAGGTGGCGGTCGTCGCCGTTGCCGCCGGGACCGCCGCCATCGTCCGCGAGCGCGTCGAGACACCCGGACAGCGAGAGGAGCCCGGCCGTCGTGCCGGCCGCGAGGAAGCGTCGTCGCGTCTGATCCATGCGTGTGTGCTGGGGGGCCGACTTGTTGGGTTCTGGGATGACTCAAACGCGTGGTTGAGCGACCCGACCGAGCCGAGACTGTTTTCCCCCCGGCGGGGCGTGGGGCTACTATGGCCATCCAGCCACACCTGCGGGTCGACGAGGACGACGTTCACGACGTGGCGCTCCTCCCCGGCGACCCGGGGCGAGTCGAACGGATCGCGGCACAGTGTGACACCGTCGAGGAACTCGCCCACAACCGCGAGTACTATCTCGTCAACGCCGAGTACGACGGCGTTCCCCTCACCGTCTGTTCGACCGGCGTGGGGTCGCCCTCCGCCGCCATTGCGCTGGAGGAACTCGCAGCCGTCGGTGTCGAGACGGTCGTCCGGCCGGGGACGACCGGCGCGCTCCAGTCGGGCATCGAAATCGGCGACATGGTCGTCGCCACCGGCGCCGCGAAAGAGGAAGGAACGACCAAGCGCTACGAGCGGGTGGAGTACCCCGCCACCCCCGACTACGGCGTGTTGCGGGCGCTCGTCGACGCCGCCGAGGCGAACGACGAGGCGGTCCACGTCGGCCCAATCGTCACCGACGACGCCTTCTACGCCGAGACGGACGAGTACGTCGCCGACTGGGAGGACGCGGGCCTGCTCGCGGTGGAGATGGAGGCAGCCGCGCTCTTCACCCTCGCTCGACGGAAGGGCCTCCGCGCCGGCGCCATCTGCACCGTCGACGGCAACCTCGTCGAAGGGACCCAGAAGGGGAGCGGCGACGTGTCGGGGGACGAACTCCCGCCGAAGGCCCGCAACAACGTCGAGCGGATGATTACACTGGCGCTCGACGCCGCCGCGACGCTCGGGTAGGATGTTCGAGGGGGTGATCGCTCGACTCGTCGCCGTCGCCCGCCGACTGCGACGACTCGAACGGCGCGAACTCGCGGCCTTCGGCCGCTGGCTCCAGCACACCGGCAACCTCCTCCACCTGACGGTGCTGGTGGCGGTCCCCCTGCTCATCGGGCTGGTGACGCTCATCTCGAACGCGCTGACCGAACTCTCCTTCCTGCTCTTCCCACCGCTGGCGTCGGGGGCGTACACGCTCTTCGCCGACCCCGAGGGACGCTACGCCTCGCCCCGGAAGTTCGTCGTCGGCCTCGTCGTCGGCGCGTGCTGTGGGTGGGCGGCGCTCGGCCTCTCCGCGAGAGCACCCTTCCTCCCAACGGCGGCCATCGTCTCGCCCGCGAGCGCCGCGCTCTCTATCTTCCTCACCGGCGCCGCGACGTGGCTCCTCGACGTGGAAGAGCCCGCGGCCTTCTCGACGGCGTTGCTCGTCCTCGTCACCGACGACGCCTCGCCCGAGGCGTACGTCACGAGCGTCGCCGTCTTCGGCGCCCTCGTCGCCGTCGTCTTCTCCCTCTGGCGCTCGCGCTTCTACGAACGCCGCGCGCAGTACCTCTACGACACGGCACAGGGCGACGACCACGTCCTCGTGCCGATGCGGGGGGACCACGACCGGGCGGAGACGACGGCGCTGTTCGGCGCGACGCTCGCCGCCGCCCACGACGCCGGAAAGGTGGTGTTGCTGGCGATTCTCGACGAGCGGGCGGCAGACGCCGACGCCACCCCCGAATCCGACGCCGACCCGACGCTCGACGACGCGGCGACGGAGACGGCCGAGCGCCTAGAGGCGACGGCGGAGACGGTCCGGACCCGCGCTGGCGTCCCCTGCGAGGTGGTGGTCGCCCGCGGCGCGCCGGTCCCGACGACCGTCGAGACGGCGGTGAACACGAACTGCGACCTCGTGGTCACGCCGTACGAGGAGGAGCGTGGCCTGCTCTCGCCGTACGTCCGCGGCGTCTTCGACAGCCGCTACGACGCCATCGCCTTCCGACCGACGACGGGGCGGGACCGCTGGCGGCGCATCCTCGTGACCGTCGCTCGCCCCGGCGACACCGCGCACGCCATGCTCGATTTCGCCGCGCGACTGGCCGGCCGGGGCGGCACCCTGAGCGTCTGCACCTGCATCGACGCCGAGGTGGAGCGCCGGGGAGCGGAGAAACGGCTGGCCGACCTCGCGGAGACGGTGGGCGTGGACGTAGAGACGCGGGTGGCCCGGAGCCGGGTCACCGACTTCATCGGCGCCAACGCCGACGCCTACGACCTCTTACTAGTCGGGTCGTCCGGCGAGCGGTCGCGTGCCTCGCGGTTCGTCTCGCCACCCACCTTCGAGCGGTTACACGACGTGGAGTGCGACGTGGCGGTGGTCGACCGGGGACATCCCTAGAGTTCGTCGAGCAAGCGATCAGCGACGGCCTCCGTATCTACGTCCCGCCCTCCGAGTGCCGACTCGACGAGCAGGTGGCCGCCGATGCTCGCGGGGCTGATGACCGTGTCGGCGCCCGCCCGGCGGAGTTTGGCCACGTTCTCGCGGTGGGTCGCCGCCGCGACGATGTGGGTGTCGGGCGCGAGGTCCCGAACCGTCAGGATGGCGAGGGCGTCCGCCGCGTCGTCGTTCGTCGCGGCGACGACGGCCCGCGCCTCCTCGACGTGGACGCGCCGGAGCGTCTCCTCGTCGCTCGTGTCGCCGGTGAGCGTGTCGATGCCGCGCTCGCTCAACCGTCGGGCCGCGTCGCCGTCCGGAACGACGACGAGGAAGGATGCTTTGCCGCTCAGTTCCTGAATGATCGCCTCGGTCAGGTCGCCGTAACCGAGGACGAGGACGTGGTCGTCGAGCAAGTCGAGTTCTGATTGGGTCATCTTTCCGAGTGCCTTGACGAGTCGGGCTTCGATAGCGGGGGTCAGCAGGACACCGAGGGCGATGGCGAAACTCGCCGTCCCGACGAGGAGCGCCGAGATGCCGAACAGCCGCGCCACCGCCGTTTGGGGCGTGATGTCGCCGTAGCCGACGGTGCTGGAGGTGACGATGGCGAAGTAGACGGCGTCGACCAGCGTGGTGATGCCGCCGAACTCCTCGCGGAGGGCGTACGCGCCCGTCGTGATGTACACCTGCGAGCCACCGAGGGCGAGCAGCGCGGCCAGTTGCGTGGCAGAGAAGTCGACCGAGCGGTCGAATCGGCGGCGGTTGAGCGCGACGGCCGGCAGTGCGAGGACGGAGAGCACCACCAGCGGAATCGAGGTTTCGCTCGCCTGCACCAGCCCCTGCCCCGCGGAGACGACGAGCAGGCAGATGGTGGAGTACCACGCGGCGCGAAGGCCCCGTCGGAGGCCGAGTGCGCTCCCGAGCAACAGGAAGCCGGTGAGCGTGCCGGTGAAACCGGCGGTGGCGCGGGCGACGGGGGGGACGAAGGGGACGAGCGGCCGCCCCGTCGGTGACCCCATGTGGACGATGCCCGTCACCATCGAGAGTGCACCGGCGAGCAGCGTCAGGCCGACGGCGGCCCGCACGCCGAGAAATCGGTCTCCCCGACTCGCAGCCATGCCTACGCTCTCGGGCACGGGATTGATAAAGGGCTCGTCCCCCGTTAGGGGTTTACGCCTCGGCGTCGAGACGCGACTATGGCCTCCTTTCCGGTCGAAGTACTCTTTGGCCTCTATCTCGGTATCCTGACGGGGATCATCCCGGCGCTGGTGTCGTGGGCGTTCGGCTTCACCTTCAAGTACGTCACCGGCGTCACCGTCCCCGCCTTCGGTGTGGTCGTCCTCGCCGTCGCCATCGCCGGCGTCAACGGCGGCCTGATGGCGCTGAACGACCCGACCTTCACCCGGTCGGCGAATCAGGTCCGCCTGACCGTGGCAGTCATCGTCGTGTTGATGCTCTCGCTGTACGCGCACAACGCCGGCGACAAGATGGGGGCGGAGTTCCCCCGGAAACTGTCGCTGCGCAAGCTCACCGACCGCACTCTCTCGACGGACGTGATCGAACTCGTCGGCGGTCGCGGACAGGTCGCCGTGCGCATCTCCGGCGACGTGGGCGACATGGAGGGGTATCCGTCGGTGCCCGCGGACCTCCGCCGGGAGATTCGGGAGTGGACCGCCACCTTCCCCGCCGACGTGCCGGTGGTCGAACTGGAGTCGCGGGTGGCCGACCGCCTCCGCACCGAGTTTGACCTCGCGGACGTGGCGGTGACGCTGGACGAGCGCGCGCGAGCGACGGTGAACGCCGCGCCGCCGCTCGGCGGTCTCTCCAAGCGCATCCCGTCGGGCAAGCGCGGCGTCTCGGTCCGGGCACTCCTGCCCACGGGCACCGCGCGCGGCGACGAGGTGGCGCTCGCGACCCCCGACCGAACCTACCACGGAACCGTCGTCAGCCTCCGGAGCGACTGGGCGCGTGACGCCGCGCGTGCGGCCGACGCCAGCGCCACCGACGGCGGGACCGAGCCCGCGCCGGACCCCGCGGCCACCCCGTCACTCCCCGTCGCCGACGGCGGCGACGGTCGCCTCACCGTCGCCGTCGACACGGGGCAGGCGTCGTCGCTGCTCGGGTCGGCGGTCGACCGCCTCACCGTCCAGTCAAGGGGGACGCGCCGTGAGTACGAACTCCTCGCGCTCTTCCGGCGTGCGGGCAACCGGGTTCGGAAAGTGACGATTCGGGAGGGCGCACCCGTCGCCGGCACGACCATCGGCGACGCCGCCCTGCATGACACCTACGGCGTGACGGTCCTCGCCGTCCGCCACGGGGGGCGCTGGCAGTTCGCGCCGCGGGGTTCGCAGGCGCTCGTCGCGGGCGACGACCTGTTCGTCGTCGGGCCGTACGACGCCGTCTCGGCGTTTCGGGAGGCGGTCGCGTGATGCCCCTGCAGGTGTCGGCGCCCGCGGTCGATCCGTTCCTGCTTCGCACGCTCGCCCGACTGCTCGCCTTCGCCGTCGGGGCCGCCCTCGTCGGCGCCGTCGCGGCGCTCGGCTACCGCTGGTACACCAAACTCCGCCTGCCGCTGTGGCTGTCGATCCTGCTCGGTCTCTCGGTCGTCGCGCTGGCGCTCAACACGGTCGGGGTGTTCACCGACCTGCTCAGCGGCCAGACGGGCATCTTCTCGACTGGGCGGATCGTGTTCAACGTGCTCGCGCTGGGCGTCGGTGCCGTCGGTGCGCCCGCCGGCCGCCTCGTCGGCGACCGCGTCGCGACCGACGTGTTCGCCGTCGCGGGCGCCCGAGAACTCGACGTGGAAGTGAGTCGGATCGTCCGCTCGGTCGGCCGCATCACCGACGTGGCCCTCCCCGAGGACGCCGACGACATCGAAGACATGGAGGGGTACGATCCGGTGAGTCGGGCGACGAAGGAGACGCTCGCGGGCAAGACGCTGATCTTCCCCCGGCGACTGACCGTCACGGAGCTGGAAGAACGGCTCGTCACCCGTCTACAGGACGACTACGACGTGGGTCACGTCGACGTGGAACTGGCCGACGACGGCACGGTCGAGTATCTCGCGTTGGGGAGTCGCGCGACCGGCATCGGCCCGACCTTGGCGCCGGGAACCGTCGCCGTCGCGATCCGGGCCGACCCCGCCAACGCCGCCAGCCCCGGTGACCGGGTGCAGGTGTGGCGGACGGAGCCGGCGGCCGAACGCCTCCTAACCGCCGAACTGCGGGCGCACGTCGACGACGTGGCGACGCTCGCCGTCGACGCCGAGGAGGCGACCCGGCTGGACGCTTCGGAGACGTATCGGCTGGTGACCCTGCCCGCGGAACCGCAGGCCGAACGCGAGTTCGCGTCGCTCCTTCGGGCCGCGGAGGAGACCATGTACGTCGTCGACGTGGCCGCGGAGAGCGACCTCGTGGGTGTGGCTGTCGAGAGCCTAGACGCGACGGTCGTGGCCGTCCAGAGCGAGGACGGGAGCGTCGACGACCTGCCCGACGACCGGACGCTCGCCCCGGGCGACGCGGTGTACGTCGTCAGCCGTCCGGAGACGTACCGACGGCTCGACGCCCGGAGCCGGGCACCGGAGGCGTAGACGCAACTCCTTTGACCGACGGGGCGCGACACGTACCCATGCAGTGGAAGTTGTTCGCGGACCTCGCGGAGGTGGCGGGTGACCGGGAGATCCGTGTCGACGTCGACCCCGGCGCGACGGTCGGCGACGCGCTCGACGAACTGCTCGACTCCCGCCCCGCGCTTCGGGAGCGCGTCCTCGACGACTCGGGTGCGGTGGCCGACCACATCAACGTCCTCCGGAACGGCGAAAACGTCCACGCGGGCGACGGACTGGAGACGACGCTGGAGCGGGGCGACGAACTCGCGTTGTTCCCGCCAGTGAGTGGCGGGTGAAAAGACTTAGTCGGGGCGCGGCCGCGCGATGAACAGCGTCTGGACGAGGTTGAACGGGTCGTACGTCGACTGGTGGCACTGGCAGTAGACGTTGTTCGGGTCCCCGAATCGGCCGGCGTCGGCCGACTGCTTGTAGCCCGGCACACAGCAGAAGTGCGTACACTTGTTGAGCCACGCGATGAAGCCCTCCGAGGTGCTCGCCTGCAACCACTCGTCGTCCTGCGCGGCCTCCTCGATGCGCGTACTCCGGATGATCTGGATCGGGATGATGTCCTCCGTGTCTTCCGAGCGCCACCGGCCACTCGCGGGTTTCCCGGTCCCGGCGTCACCGATACCGTTGCCCCACTCCTCGTAGTCGCTGAAGTCGTCGACGTGGAAGCGGTCGCCTTCCTCCTTGCTCTGGGACTGCCAGTCGTAGGCGGGGTTCGATCCGGAGCGGAAGTAGTTGTCACTCTCGTAGCCCGGCTGGATGCCGCCGTACCCCTCGACGCCACAGTATTGGAACCACTCGGAGGAGTACGTGGAGCCGCCCAGATCCATCTCGGCGACTCGGACCTGCCGACCGCCCTGCGTGACGGTTTCGACGTCCGGCCAGACGCCCTTGATGTAGCCCTCGGAGTCGATTTCGATGGGGATCTGGGGCATACCGCGGGGCGCGGGGCCGCCGGTGTTCTCGATGGCCCACGCCTGTGTGCTCCCGCCACCGGCCCCGGGGGAGGCGGTCGCGCTGTTGACGGTCACCGTCCCGAGAGCGCCCACGCCGGCGAGCGCCGACCCGCCCACGACGCCCTTGACGAACCGCCGCCGGCCGCTCTCTTCCGGATATTTGTCGTCCGCGCTCATGCTCGAACCTTGGTGTGGGTAGTGAAAAGCATGACGAAGTACCCGACGACGGCCGTCAGCGCCGTCACTTCCACGGCGCGTTCCGGAAGTCGACGATCCGTTCTTCGCGTTCGATCCCGTCGATTTTCGCCACGTCCGCGTCGTCGAGGTCGAGGTCGAGCGCCCCGTAGTTCTCGTGGATGTGTGCGGGCGTCCCCGCCTTCGGGATGGGGACGACGCCCTTCTCGATCACCCACGCCAGCGACACCTGCGCCGGCGTGGCATCGTGTTTTTCGGCCACCGCCCGAATCTCGGGAACGTCCGCGACGGCGTTGCGCGCGATGGGGGCGTACGCCACCAGTTGGTAGCCGTGGCTGTCGGCGTGTGCTCTGAGGTCGTCCTGCTGGAGCAGGGGATGTAGTTCGACTTGGTGGGTGGCGGGCGGCTCGCCGAGGTGGTCGATGGCCTCGTCCATCTGTTCGGGCGTGAAGTTGCTGAGACCAACCGCCCGGGTCAGCCCCTGTTCGCGTGCCGCAAGCAGGGCGGGGAGCGTCTCCTCGGGGTCGTACGTCTCCATCGGCCAGTGGACGTACAGCAGGTCGAGGGCGTCGACGCCGAGCAGGTCGACTCGTTCGCGCGCGCTCTCTAGGAAGGCGTCGTAGCCGAGACGGTCGCGCCACACCTTCGACGCGAGGACCACGTCCTCGCGGGCCACGTCGCTCGCGGCGATTCCGGCGCCGACGGACGCCTCGTTCTCGTAATACTCCGCGGTGTCGACGTGGCGGTAGCCCGTCTCCAGTGCCGTCTCGACGGCGGTGCGACAGCGGTCGGGGTCGGTGAGTCGGTAGGTGCCGAACCCGAGTTGGGGGAGGTCCATGTGGGCTGGACGGCCGCCAGCGTGTCGAACCCTGCGATACCGGCACGACGGGCCGGTTCGCGGCACGCCGGATGCGCACGCGTCGCACGCCGAGTGCGTAGGCGAAACGATTTTCATGTGCGCTCGCGGATGGTCGTTATGCCGACGGAACCCGAGACAGGGTACGACCCGGAGCTGGGTCGGAAGTTCGTTTTCGTAACCGGGGGTGTCATGTCCGGTCTCGGCAAGGGGATCACGGCCGCGAGCACCGGCCGCCTCCTGTCGAACGCGGGCTTCGACGTGACCGCCGTAAAGATCGACCCGTACCTCAACGTGGACGCGGGGACGATGAACCCCTACCAGCACGGGGAGGTGTACGTGCTGAAAGACGGGGGCGAGGTCGACCTCGACCTCGGCAACTAC
>Ga0207757_100427_pt1 | contig 28244 bp, 25 predicted proteins | sample A23P3SouthBayCA_2_FD_187752 | JGI IMG/M metagenome (GOLD analysis project Ga0207757, IMG submission 187752) | Aerobic enrichment media microbial communities from Eden Landing Ponds, California, USA - A23 P3 (2) (SPAdes) | ecosystem: Environmental > Aquatic > Marine > Unclassified | place...
GCGCTTCGAGACCTACCACCGGTATCTCGAACTCGTCCGCGGGGAGTACAAGGACCGGGCCATCGAGGACGTCCGCCACGCGCTGGCCTACGACGTCGACGAGATCCAGCGCCAGGGCGAGAAGTACATGGACCACGTGATGGCCTACATCGACGACGACACCGTCGAGGACGAGATCACGGGCCGCGAGCAGGAACCGGACGAGCAGTTCCTCCGGGGCGTCGAGGAGAAGCTCGACCTGCCCGAAGACCGGAAAGACGACTTCCGCCAGGAAGTGAGCAACTGGGTGTCCCGGCGCGCGCGAGAGGGAGACACCTTCAACCCGCAGGACAACGACCGCCTGCGCCGCGCCCTCGAACGGAAGCTCTGGGAGGACAAGAAGCACAACATCAACTTCAGCGCGCTGGTCTCGAGCGGCGAGATGGACGACGACGAGCGCAACCAGTGGATCGACGCGCTCATCGAGCAGGGGTACTCCGAGGAGGGTGCGCGGGAGGTGCTAGAGTTCGCCGGTGCGGAGGTCGCAAAGAGCGAGATGGAGGAGTAGATGAGCAGCGACGAGTTCATCGACGAGGCCGACCGCTCGCTCGACCGCACCTACGAGGAGCCCCGGAGCCTCGCCGAGTACGTCGACCTCGTCCTCGAGCGCCCCTCCCTGGCCGCCCACGCCTCGAAGTACCTCCTCAGCGCGATCGAGGCCGCCGGGACCAGGACCGTGATCGAGGAGGGCGATCAGAAGGAGCGCTACCGCTTCTTCGACGACCCGCACAACGACGGCGAGCACGCCATCCTCGGCAACACCGAGGTGCTCAACGCCTTCGTCGACGACCTGCGCTCGATCGCGGCGGGCCGCGGGAAAGACGAGAAGATCGTCTGGCTCGACGGCCCGACCGCCACGGGCAAGTCCGAACTCAAGCGCTGTCTGATCAACGGCCTCCGGGAGTACTCGAAGACCGACGAGGGCAGGCGCTACACCGTCGAGTGGAACGTCGCCGGGACGAGCGGCGACGCCGCCGGGCTGACCTACGCCGACGAGCCCGTCGCCGACGAGGACGACTGGTACGAGAGCCCCGTCCAGTCCCATCCCCTCTCGGTGTTCCCCCAGGACGTGCGCGAGGACCTGGTCGCCCGGCTCAACGAGACCACCGACGACCACATCCCGGTCCGCGTCGAGGGCGAACTCGACCCCTTCTGCCGCGAGGCCTACGACTACCTCGAGGAGCACTACCGCCGCCAGGGCGTCGAGGAGCTGTTCTCGGCGATCACCGACCCCCAGCACCTCCGCGTGAAGAACTACGTCGTCGACGTTGGCCGCGGTATCGGCGTCCTCCACTCCGAGGACGAGGGCCCGCCGAAAGAGCGGCTGGTCGGCTCGTGGATGCGCGGGATGCTCCAGGAGCTCGACTCCCGCGGGCGCAAGAACCCGCAGGCGTTCTCCTACGACGGGGTGCTCTCGCAGGGCAACGGTCTCCTCACCGTCGTCGAGGACGCGGCTCAGCACGCCGACCTGCTCCAGAAGCTGCTGAACGTCCCCGACGAGCGGTCGGTGAAGCTGGACAAGGGCATCGGGATGGACATCGACACCCAGATGGTCATCATCTCCAACCCCGACCTCGAAGCCCAGCTCAACCAGCACGCCGACCGCGAGGGCCAGGACCCGTTGAAGGCGCTCAAGCGCCGACTGGACAAACACGAGTTCACGTATCTCACCAACCTCTCGCTGGAGACGGAACTGCTCCGACGGGAGCTGACCGACGAGACGGAGGTCTGGGACGCCGACTCGTGGAGCGAACTGGAGGAGTGGATCCAGGAGCCGCTGACCGTCCGCGTCCGCGACGAGAACGACGAGGTCCACGCGAAGGAGCTCGCCCCGCACGCGCTGGAGGCCGCGGCGCTGTACGCGGTCGTCACGCGCCTCGACGTGAGCGACGTGCCCAGCGGCCACGACCTGGTCGACAAGGCCCTGCTGTTCGACCGCGGCTACCTGCAGGAGGGCGACGAGCGCGTCGAGGCCGACGAGTTCGACTTCACCGGGTCCCGGGCCGACGGCGACCACGGTATCCCGGTCACGTACACGCGCGACGAGATCGCCGACCTGTTCCACGTCGAGCAGGACCGCCACCACGGCGACCTGCCGGTCGAACACGTCGTCATGCCCCGCGACATCCTCAACGCGATGGCGGAGGACCTGTCGACGGCGCCGGTCTTCTCGAACGCCGAGGCGGCCGACTTCGAGGAGCGCGTGGTGCCGGTGAAAAACCACGTCTTCGGCGAGCAGGAGGCGGACGTGCTCGACGCGATGATGCGGGACAAGCGCGTCGACGAGGCCACCGTCGAGGAGTACATCGAGCACGTCTACGCGTGGTCGACCGACGAGCAGATCGAGAACGACCGCGGGGAGTACGTCGACCCGGACCCGCTGAAGATGAAGGTGTTCGAGGTCGAGCACCTCGGCCGCTTCGACGAGAGCAACTACGCCGGCAACCGGCCGGACGACGCGGTCGAGGCGTTCCGCGAGGACAAGATCATCACCGCCCTCAACCGCCACGCGTGGCAACGGCGGGACGACCAGTTCCGCGTCGAGGACGTCTCGCCGAAGGAGATCCCGGTCATCCAGACGGTGCTGGGGAGCCACTCGTGGGACGACGTGAAACGCACCTACGAGGACTTCGACCCGCGCCAGTGGGACGAGCCGCCGAGCGGCACGGAGACGGCCGACCTGAAGGCGAAGACGGTCGCGAACATGCAGGAGATGTACGACTACAGCGAGGCGTCGGCCGAGCTGACCAGCCGCCACGTCATGAGCCAGGTGAGTTACAAATGGGACTGAGAGACGACCTCGAACGGTATCGAGCGGTCGGCGAGAACCGCCGCCAGGACCTCTCGGAGTTCATCCAGTACGGCGACCTCGGTCAGAGCCGCCCGGATTCGGTGCGGGTGCCCATCAAGATCGTCGACCTCCCGGAGTTCGCCTACGACCAGCGCGACCAGGGCGGGGTCGGCCAGGGCGACGCCGAGGAGGGCGACCCCGTCGACGCCGAGCCCCAGCCGGGCGACGACGGCGACGACGACGGCGACCCCGGCGAGGAGGGCGGCGAGCACGAGTACTACGAGATGGACCCCGAGGAGTTCGCCCAGGAGCTCGACGAGCAGCTCGGGCTCGACCTCGAACCGAAGGGCAAGAAGGTGATCGAGGAGACCGAGGGCGACTTCACGGACATCACCCGTTCGGGCCCGACGTCGACGCTGGACTTCGAGCGGCTGTTCAAGCAGGGGCTGAAGCGCAAGCTCGCGATGGACTTCGACCGGGACTACGTCCGCGAGGCCCTGAAGATCGACGGCTGGGGTCCCGCGAAGGTCTTCGAGTGGGCCCGCGGCGAGAACATGCCCGTCTCCCGGGCGTGGATCGACGAGGCCTACGACGATATCCCGAGCGGCGAGAAGACGACCTGGGCGAGCTTGGACGAGATGCGGGCCAACACCGAGGAGGTGGACACGGCCCAGCGCATCCGCCGGGAGGGCATCGACGAGGTGCCCTTCCGCCGCGAGGACGAGCGCTACCGCTACCCCGAGATCGTCGAGGAGCGCGAGAAGAACGTCGTCGTCGTCAACATCCGCGACGTGTCGGGGTCGATGCGCCAGAAGAAGCGGGAACTCGTCGAGCGGACGTTCACGCCGCTGGACTGGTACCTCCAGGGCAAGTACGACAACGCCGAGTTCGTCTACATCGCCCACGACGCCGACGCCTGGGAGGTCGATCGCGACGAGTTCTTCGGCATCCGGAGCGGCGGTGGGACGCGCATCTCCAGCGCCTACGAACTCGCCGCGGAGCTGCTGGAGGAGTACCCCTGGAGCGAATGGAACCGCTACGTGTTCGCCGCGGGCGACTCCGAGAACTCCTCGAACGACACCGAGGAGCACGTCGTCCCGCTGATGGAGCAGATCCCGGCGAACCTCCACGCGTACGTGGAGACCCAGCCGAGCGGGAACGCGATCAACGCGACCCACGCCGAGGAGGTCGAGCGTAACTTCCGCGACGCCGACGACGTGGCCGTCGCCTACGTCTCCGGACCGGACGACGTCGTCGACGCCATCTACGACATCCTCAGCACGGAGGACGACCAATGAGCAGACCGACCAACGACCGGATCGAGGCCCAGCGCATCGCCGCCGACCTCGAAGCGCCGGTCGACGAGGCGAACAACCTCGCTCGCAAGTTCGGACTGGACCCCTACGAGGTGAACTACTGGATCGTCGACTACGACGAGATGAACGAGCTCATCGCCTACGGCGGGTTCCAGCAGCGCTACCCCCACTGGCGGTGGGGCATGCAGTACGACCGCCAGCAGAAACAGGGCCAGTTCCTCGGCGGCAAGGCCTTCGAGATCGTCAACAACGACGACCCCTCGCACGCCTTCCTCCAGGAGTCGAACACCCTCTCCGACCAGAAGGCGGTGATCACCCACGTCGAGGCCCACGCCGACTTCTTCGCGAACAACGAGTGGTTCGGCATGTTCGCGGAGAACCCCGACGCCGCGGCGATGCTGGCCCGTCACGCCGACGCTATCGAGGGGTTCATGACCGACCCCGAGATCGACCGCGGCGAGGTCGAGAAGTGGATCGACCACGTCCTCACGCTGGAGGACAACATCGACCAGCACGTCCCCTACGAGCCCATCGACACGCGGATCGACCTCATCGACGAGCACGACACCGCCGACGTGGCCGAACAGCTCGAAGAGCTGGACCTCTCGGACGAGGTCAAGGGCCAGGTCTTCACCGAGGAGTGGCTGGAGGCCCAGACCGACGAGGAGGAGGGCGCGACCTTCCCGGCCGAACCGGAGAAGGACGTGCTCGGGTTCCTCCGCAAGCACGGGATGCAGTACGACGACGGCGCCGCCAAAGCCACCGAGATGGCCGACTGGCAGAAGGACGTCTTGGAGATGCTGCGCCGGGAGGCGTACTACTTCGCCCCGCAGAAGATGACGAAGGTGATGAACGAGGGGTGGGCGGCCTACTGGGAGTCGGCGATGATGACCGGCGAGACCTTCGCCGGCGACGACGAGTTCGTCCTCTACGCCGACCACATGGCGAAGGTCCTCGGTTCGTCGGGGCTCAATCCCTACAAGCTCGGCCTGGAGATCTGGCAGTACGTCGAGAACACCACGAATCGCCGCGAGGTCGTCGAGCGACTGCTCCGCACCGAGGGCGTCACCTGGCGCAACTTCCACGACACCGTCGACTTCGATCGGGTGCTCGACCTGGTGGAACCGGACCCCGAGGTGGCTTCGGTCGTCGAGCACCTCGACGATCTCGATCCCGACGACCCGCGGGTCGATGCGGAGGCACTGGAAGCCGCCCGATCCGGCGCGGTCGACGCCGAGGCCTACCCCTGGAAAGTGCTGACCTACGAGGGGCTGGCCGAACGGCACTACTCGCTGACCAAGCCCCAGAACCGCGGGTTCCTCGGGCGGGTCAGCCAGGAGGAACTCGAGCGGGTGTCGCGGTACATGTTCGACGACGCGCGGTACGGCTCCGTCGAGGACGCCCTCGCCGACCTCGACTACGCCCGCGGCTGGGACCGCATGCGGGAGATCCGCGAGAGCCACAACGACGTGACCTTCCTCGACGAGTTCCTCACCCAGGAGTTCGTCGACGAGAACGAGTACTTCACCTACGAGTACACGCAGTCGACCGGCGACTACCGCGTCACCTCGACGGACTACACCGACGTGAAGAAGAAGCTGATGCTGCAGTTCACCAACTTCGGCAAGCCGACCGTCGTCGTCGAGGACGGCAACTACAACAACCGCAACGAGCTCCTGCTCGCCCATCAGTACAACGGCGTCGTGCTCGACATCGGGCAGGCCAAGGACACGCTGAAACGGGTGTTCGAACTCTGGGGTCGCCCCGTCAACCTCAAGACGATCGTCAAGGAGTTCGACGAACACGACGTGGAGGTCGCCAAACGGCGCGACCGCGAGCCCGAACCCGAAGAGGTCGGCAGGCTGATCCGCTACGACGGCGACGCGGTCACCGTCGAGGAACTGCCGTGGGACGCCGTCGAGCACCTCGCGGCCGACGACATCGACTACGACACCAAACCCGAGGAGTGGCTGGCCTGAAGGGACATCCGACTCGTGCACGCTTCCGGTAGCGTCCGTTTCTCAGCCGAACCGGCGCCGCAGCCGGACCCACAGCGACACCCGGCTCGCCGCACCGGTGCGGACGCGGCCGAAGCCGACTGTTTTCGAGACGATCAGGAGGAGCACACCGGCGAGGACGGCGTTGATCGCCGTCCACGCGACCGCGGGGCCGCTGTCGTGGAGCGCTTCGATCACCGCGGGCGGCAGGACGAGGAGGTAGCGGTACTCCCGGACGGTACCGGTCTGGGTCTCGCCCGGCGGCGGCGCCCTCACCCCGATCGAGAGCTCGCGGGTCCCACCGGGACCCAGCGACCGGCGGTACTGCGGGATCGAGACCGAGGGGTCCGACGACTCGAAGACCACGACGACCGGGACGAACCCGCGGTTGCTGACCGTGTACTCCCACGACGCCTGCTCGCCGGGAGCGACGGTTTCGGCCGCGGCGATCGTGTCACCGTCGACAGTCATCTCGTGCACCCCGCTGGGGACGATCATCGCCGCGTTGGCGGGCAAGAGGACGATCACGAGCAGGACGACCGTCGCGTGACGGGCGTCGAGTCCCGCACCGCGCGTTCGGTCCCGGGTGCGGTCCCGGGAGGGCCCTTCGACTCGGCCGAGCACTGCGGAGATACCGAACAGCGCGAGCCCGACGCCGAACAGTACCAGCCCGACACCCTGGGGACCGAGGAAGGCCTCGACGCCGAGCGTCGTCGCGATGGCGTTCTGGAGCCCGATCATCCCGTCCTGTACGCCCATGATCGCGACTCCGAGATACGGGATCACGACGACCTGGCCGCCCACCTGCAAGGCGTGGGCGACGATACGGTCCTCGGTAACCGGCGGTTCGCCGCCGTCTTGGTCGGTGAACGGGTTGGCGTCGCCGCGAGTGATGTATCCCCGCTCGGTCTCCCCGACGACTCGGTGAGTCGTGAGGCCGCCGCCCTGCAGTTCCTGCGCGCGGAAGACGACGACGTCGCCCTCCTGGGGCGGACCGGCGAGGACCGCGGGGACGGCGACGAACCCGTCGCCGGTGTCGATAGTGGGCTCCATGCTCCCCGTCTCGACGAAGCTCAGGAGGACGGGCTGGCCGACGACGGCTCCGGCGACCAGGGCGACGAGCGCGACGACGAGTGCGACCTCGAACGCGCGCGCGGCGTAGGTCCGGAGTGACACGCTCACCGATCGGGAACGGCCGGGTATAAGCGTCCCGGCAGGGGGTTCCGGCGGCAGTTCGGCACAGCCCGGACAGTCGGGCGTCGGGCGGTCATCCCGCGAGCCGGTCACCGTCGAAGCGGTCGAACACCTGAACACTGACGTAGGTGACCATGAACCCGAGCGCGTAGCCGAGCAGGTGCGTATAGAGGTTGATCTCCCCGGGACCGGCGGTCGGGCGCGGCGGGAAGGCGACGAACTGGAAGGCGACGAACAGGCCCAGCGCGAGGACTCCCAGCTCGAACGAGCCGCGGCGGGCGGTCGCGAACCGGAGCCGACGGCGAATCGGACCCGCCTCTTCGGCAGCCGACAGCGCGAACAGCAGCGCCGACAGCAGCGTCGCGAGGACGAGCCCGCCGGTCCCGAGCGCGACCGTCGCGCGGTCGACGGTCACCGACTGGACGCTCAGCGGCGCCGCGACCGCGAGCCCGAGGAAAAACAGTGCCGGCGAGATCGAGGTTGCCGGTCCGATCCCGAGGTTGACCTGGAAGTGGTCGGCGACCGCGTGGACGAGATAGCCGACGAACGCCAGCAAAACGCCGGAGAAGCCAAGCCCACTCGCCGCCCGGATCGCCGCCAGGTTGAGATACGACAGCGCCGGCGGAAAGGCGACGAGGAACGTCGCGAACGCCATGAAAAAGCGTCGTCTGTGGCCGCTGACGACGCTCAGCAGGTACGCCGTCGGCACGACCAGCAGGTAGCCGCCTACGTTGGTCAGCAGGTGCGCCGCGTCGACGTGGACGTACGCGGAGACGAACGCGGCCGTGACCGACGGGTCGGTGTACTCGAACGCCAGCGACCGCCGCACCGGCTCCGGAAGTCCGAACACCGCTACCAGCACGACCGGAACCGCCAGCAACGCCAGCAGGTCGACCGCTCGCGTCCGCTCGGCGACCCCATCCGGCAACCCCAGGGCTCCCGACCGGCGCAACGACATCGGATCGCTCACTGGCCGAATCTTCGACCTGGACGTTGTAAAGCTGCATCCTCTCAGTATCATCGCCGATACTATCGATCTATGCCACCCAGCATACGCGATTATTATCTGTATCTGGGTGATTTGCGGGAAGTCGGCGCCACCGCCGAAGAATCGGAAACGATATTCTGGGTGGCGAGGGGCTCAACTTGCGGGGTGCCGGCGGAATCGGACTGTGACCTCGCCGTCGGGGTCGAAGTCGACGGGCAATTCGAGGGTCAGGTCGGCGCTCTCGCCGTCCTCGAGGACGAGCCCGTCGGCCGCGAGGTCGACGCCGTCGGCTGACAGACCGACCCCGGAGAGGGACTCGGCGTCGGCGACGGTGACTCGCGCGGCGTCCGAACCGGTGTTGGTGACGGTCACTGCCCGCTCGAAGGTGACCGGGCCGTCGCCCGTGGCCTCGACCCACGGGTCGCTCTCGGCGAAGCGGAACGCGAAGCCGTCGTCGCGCGTGTCGTACCACTCGTCGGTGAGCGACTGCGGGCGCACCGCGAGCCCCTCACCGGCGTCGGCCACGAGAACGAGCGCCGACGACGAACCGAGCAGTCCCCAGGCGAACAGCCCGAGTGCGAGCGCGGCCAGCGCGGCGACGACTCCGCCGAGCTGGACCGGCGACAGCCCGCCGATCTCGGTGTCGCCGTCGTCGTCGGGGGTCGACACCGTCACTCCGGGCGCGACAGTCGGCCCGGGCTGTTCCTGCGGCGGCGCGGTCGTCTCCGGCGGCGGAGCGGTGGCCGTCGGCGACCCCTCGTCGGGCTCGGTCGTCGGGGTCGACGCGGTCGGCGTCGGCGACTCGTCGTCCGGCGGCGCCGTCGTGGTCGGCGGTGTGGTGGTGGTGGTCAGTTGCGCCGTCGTCGCGGGGGGTTCAGTCGTCGCTCCGGGCGTCGAACCACCGTCGGTCGGACTGGGACTGGTCGTCGTTCCCGGAGCGGCCGTCGTCCCCGGAGCGGTCGGAACCGGGGTCGGCTCGGGCGTCGGCGCCGGCGTGGACGGGTCGGGTCCGGCAGCGACGGTCGTGGGCTGGGGCGTCGGGCTCGCGGTGATCGTCGGCTCGATCTCCGCCCTGACGGTGATCCGGGTCAGCACGACCGTCTCGCTCCCGGCGTCGATCCGCACCCCGATGGGAACCGTTTCGTTTTGACCCAGCAGGAGCCGGTCGTCGGGTCCAGTGACCGGATCGTCCGTATCCGACCGGTAGAACGTCACGTCCGAGCCGGCGTCGTGTTCGATCCAGACGCGACTGCGGTTGTTCGTCGTCGAGATGGTGAACACGTCGTCGACCGTCGTCGTGGCTTCCGCGTTCAGGTTCGTGAGTTCGATGCGGAGCTGTCCCTGGTCGTTCATTTCGGCGTACGCGTCGCCGTTCTGCGAGTCAGCAGGGTTGAGAAAGACGCCGTCGACTGCCTGGTCCCCGCCAGTGAACGCGGCTGTCGCCGAAACACCGCTCAAGATCAGCACAACCATCCCGAGCCAGATCAGGAGCCGGCGCATGAGCAACCCCGACGTTGATCCGAAAACTGCCTCGATTTGACCCGATGATACGGCCCACCGAACTTACCGATTGCATGCCACCTGAAACCCGAACTTGGCACTGGACTGCGCTCACCGGAGATCCACAGTATCGGCAGATCGTACCCGCTCTCGGAGACCGCGGATCGCACCCGTCGGATGTCTGCGGCAGGTAACATATGTCGGGAAGTGGTCATCCCGGTGTGTTTGATCTGATACTCGACACGTACCGCGATTGTCTTCGACCGCGACCCAGCCGGACGACGAATCAGTTGACAGTCCACCCCGGTCAGCGGGAACGTTACGAGGTGTCTGCGACGATGGTCAACGGACCACTCGTGGTAGACGCCGGATCGACCGTGGTATCGACTTTCACGTCGATATACGCCGTCGACGCAGACGTGGTCGAGGCGCCGTTGCTGTCCACGAACGTGTTCTCTTGCTCGTTTAGATTGAACGTGACATCTACGGGGCTCCCGCCTTCGGTGTCCAGACCGATAGTAATTGTACCGGTACTGCTGTTACTTCCGTCGTCAAAGCCAAACGACGGAGTGCTACTGTCCTGTGCATTGCTGCTAATCGTGACAACACCAGAAATCGTTGTCACTGCGTCCTCGTTGAACGCGGCGTTGCTATCTGGTGCGCCGAGGTCGATAGTCAGCGTTCCACTGTTGGACTGAGAAATGTACTCCCCGTCGCCGGTAAGACTTAGATACGCATCAGTATCTGCTGCCGTCTGGACCGTCACGGTCCTGTCGGCTTCGACACTCGTGAACGCCCCGCTCCCCAGCGCGGCGCCGCTACCCACAGCCAGTGACCCGATACCGATCAGTGCTTGCCGTCGATTCAGTTTCATTGATCACACACCCACCTGAAAGGCGGTTACTAGAAACCACTATATTCTCAGATAAATAGCTTGTGGCTCGTCGAGGTTGTTTCAGAACGAGATAACGCTCGAAAAGCCCTATACTACCTATTTTGTGCGAATTTACATTTATCCGGCAACCAAAGGTATTTATATTTAAGCGATATAAGTTTTAATCAGTTAGCCCACTGTATCGGGCTGCAGCGGGGTCGGAGTTCGACCGTGGACGAACGGGTTGCGTCTGGGTGATACCATGGGTGAGAAGTTGACGCGACGTGCGGCGTTGGCCTGTCTCGGCAGCGGCGCGCTCGCGATGGGACTGGGGTCGTCGGCGTTCACCAGCGTCGAGGCTGGGCGGAGCGTGACCGTCGACATCGCAGGCGACGGCGAGAGCGCCTTTCTGGAGATCGAGAACCTCGGGAACACGGTTGATAAGAAGAACCAGGCGATCGACATCCTCCGGCTCCGGAACAACTTCGACGAGGAACTCTCGTTGGCCGTGAGCGTCGACCCGGGCACGGGGATCACCGAGGAGAGCGGGTTCGCGAGCAGCGTGAGCGCCAACGGCGGGACCACCACCTACTCGGCGTCGTGCGACGGCAACAGCGGCGACGGGACGGCGACCGCGACGGTGACAGTAGCCTCAGCAGCGGGGCCCTCCGTTTCCGTCAGTGACGCCTCATATACGTTCAACATCCAGCGCGACTGTCCCGGCAACGGAAATGGTACTCGAATAGTGGGCGATAACGAAGGAGATGTTCAAGCGTCCGGCGACGTGACCGTGACGAAAAACTCGAACGTCAATGGTTCGATCGACGCGGGCGGAAGCGTAACCGTCGAAAAGAACGCGACTCTGCAGAATATCACGTCTGGCGGTGATGTAACCGTACATAAGAATACCAGTGTTAACGGGACCATTGACTCGGGTGGTAACGTAACGATAGAGAAAAACACGAGTGTCAACGGCGTTACTGCCGGCGGAAACGTGAACATAAAGAAGAATACGACGATCAACGGCCCTGTTGACGCCGGCGGTAACGTAACCGTTTCCGGTGCATCCAACTCGCCCAATAGCATTCAAGCAGGCGGCAGCGTCACCGTTACCGGCATCAAGAACATGAACGGAGACATTTGCGCCGATGGAAATGTCACCGTCGGGAAGAACGTGAACATAAACGGTTCCGTGAAGTCGAAATCCGGGTCAGTCACGATGGAGAAAAACTCCGATGCGCAGTCGGTCGTCGCAAATGGTGACGTAAACGCATCGGAGTCCAAGGTGTCTCAAGGGGACATCTCCGAGGGCGTGTCCAACGTACAGTGTTGACGGTCAGCCGGGACCGAGGCGTCGGCGAGGTCGCGGGTATGGGTCGGGGAGAGCCGTAGACCCTCGGCACGGACTCTTTTTGTATCTGGAGACGAGTCGAAGACCAATGCCGACGGACGACGCCACAACGAGTCAGCGACTTCGGCTCCTGATCGCGTCGAACGTCACTCCGGTCGTCGTCGCCTGCCTCCTCCTCGCCGCCCTCGGCGGCTTCGTCACCTATCAGTCGTTCACCGGTCCGGGCACCACGACCGAGGAGCGGACGGTCGCGACCTGGACGGCCGAGGACGAACTCCGCCACGGCGCCGTCGTCCAGCGGGACACACGGGCGTTCGACGCCGGCGCGGTCCTGCGCAACCGCTCGGTGTACTTCTCGTCGGTGACGCCCGTCCTCAACGGCAGTTACGTCTTCCGTCACGACGGCGACGCCGAACCCGCCACCGTGCAGACCGATCTCCGACTGGTCGTCCGGGCCGTCGAGGTCGGCGAGAGCGAGAGCGTCCTCTGGCGGGTGAGCGAGCGGGTCGCCTCCGAACGGACGGCGTCGCTGGAACCCGGGGACGAACTCGCCGTCCCCTTCGAGTTCAACGTCACCGCTCAGTCCGAACTGGCCGAGCGAGTCCGCCGCGAGCTCGGGTCCTCGCGTGGCGAGGTGCAGATCCGGCTGGTCGCGGACACGACCGTCTCGGTGACGGTCGCAGGTGAGACCTTCGACGGCGACCGGACGGCGACGCTCGCGGTGACGCCGCGGGGGGACTCCTACGGCGTCACCACTACGACCGCGGGCCAGCGGCGTGAGCCCGTCACCGAGCGGATCACCGTGCCCGTCGAACCGGACCCGGTGGCCCGGTACGGCGGACTCCTCGCCCTCGTCGTCGGCCTCGTCGGCGCCGGACTCGTCGGGGCGCTCGACCGCACCGGGCGCCTCGACGTGGACCCGGAGACGCGGACGGCGATGGCGTTCGACCGCGAGCGCGACTCCTTCGACGAGTGGATTTCGACCGGTCGAGTCCCGCCGGTCAGCGACGACCGCGTCGTCACCGTCGACTCGCTGACGGGACTGGTCGACGTGGCTATCGACTCCGAACGCCGCGTCATCGAAGACGCGGAGTCGGGGACGTTCGTCGTCCTCGACGGCGCGACGCGCTACGAGTTCCGGCCGAGCGACGGGGCCGGTGACGCGCTCGCTTCGGTCGGTGGTCGGGAGCCGGAGCCACCCCGGTCGAACGGTGACCGGTCGACCGACGATCCCCCGACGGAGGCCGGCGAACGACCGCCGTCGAGCGAGGAGTGATCAGTCGAACCGGTCGAGCGCGTAGCCCGACACGTCGAAGTCGGTCCCGCCGTCGAGCGTCAGGTCGGCAAGGACCTCGCCGAGCGCCGGCGCGAACTTGTAGCCGCGCCCGGACAGTCCCGCGGCGACCGCGACGCGGCCGCCCGCGAGGGTGTCGAGGACGAAGCGACCGTCGGGCGACTGCGTGACGAGGCCGGTCGAGAGCCGGAGCGTCGGTCCGGCGGCGCCGGAGACGTACTCGGTTGCGAACTCGCGGAGGGGCCGCTCGTCGGCCTGCGTCGGCTCGGAGAGCGCGTCGGGCGCGGTCGGTCGGAAGTCGGCGCGCCCGAACTTCATCCCCGGGAGATCCGGACCCGGCAACCCGTAGTAGTGCTCGCCGTCGACGGTCGCGACGAACGGCGGCAGGCGGTCGGCGCCGAGCGAGGCCGACCGGTCGCCGCCCGGGGCGAACCACGCGGTCGCGTGGCGGCAGGGTTCGAGCAGGCCGTCGAGGGCGTCGACCGCCCGTGCCGCCCAGGCGCCGGCGGTCACGACCAGTCGGTCGGCGCGGTAGGTGTCGCGGTCGGTGTCGACGCGGACGCCGCCGTCGACCGTCTCCCAGTCGACGACCCGCTCGCGGGCCCGGACCGCGGCCCCAGCGTCGAGCGCCGCGGCGACGTGGGCGACGACTCCCCGTTCCGACGCGACGACCGCACCGTCGGGCTGGTAGAGCGCCGTCGCGTCGTCGGGGAAGTCGTAGCCGGGATACCGGTCGGCCAACTCGGCGCCCGACAGCGAGTCGTAGGCGAGGTCGTGCCGGTCACAGGTCCGCCGGGCGCTCGCCACGGGGTCGTCGCCGCCGACCGCGACCGCGAGCGATCCCGTCCCCGTCAGCAGGTCGCGACCGGTCTCCGCTTCGAGCGCGCGCCACGAGTCGTGAGCGCGGTCGGCCAGCGCCATCGTCGCGGGGTCCCCGTCGAGCGAGCGCTGCAACAGTCGGGTCCGCCCGTGGGAAGAACCCCGACCGTGGGGCACGTCGAAGCGTTCGAGACCGAGAACCGAGGCGCCGCGGCGGGCGAGGTGATACGTCGCCGCGCTCCCGACCCCACCGACGCCCAGGACGATCGCGTCGTATCGCCCGCCGCTCGGTGTCATATCGTCCTCTGCGAGACGGTCCGGCAAAGCGATTACGTCATCCGGCCGGCGCGCGACCGGTCGGGCGCCCAGCCGGTCCGGGACCCGGGCGGCAGCGGCCGGTCACTCGGCCGGCGGAGCGGCCCGCTGGGTGTAGATCCGCTCGATCGCGTCGTCGTGGACGTGGCGAATGTTCCGGCGTTTCTTCTTCATCGAAGGGGTCAACAGGTCGTTGTCGGCGGTCCACTCCCGGGAGACGAGCTCGAAGGCCTTGATCCGCTCGACGCGTTCGAGGTCGGCGTTGACCTCGTCGACGGCCTCGCCGACCCACTCGCGGACCCGCTCGTCGTCACAGACCGCCTCGTCGTCGTCGGGCAGGTCGAACCCCTCGCGGTCGGCCCACCGTCGAACCGCCTCGAAGTTGGGGACCACGACCGCCCCGATGAACTTGCGGCCGTCGCCGACGACCATCACCTGGTCGATGCGGTCGCTGGTCGCGAACCGGTCCTCGATCGGTTCCGGCGCGACGTTTTTCCCCGTCGAGAGGACGATGAGTTGCTTCAGCCGGTCCTTGTACCGGAGGAACCCCTCGGGCGTTATCTCGACGATGTCGCCCGTCCGGAAGTAGCCGTCCTCGGTGAAGGTCGCGTCGGTCTCGGCGGGCATGTTCCAGTAGCCGTCGGTGACGTTCGGTCCGGTCACTTCGAGTTCGCCGACCGGGCCCTCCGCCTCGGGGAACTGGTCGGCGCCGACGGCCGTCTCGTCGACGCGGGCGTCGACCTCGGTCACCGGCGGACCCATCGTCCCCGGCCGGATCGCCTCGGGCGGGTTCACCGAGAGGACCGGCGCCGTCTCGGTCAGGCCGTACCCCTCGACGATGGGGATGCCCATCCCGAGGAACATCTCCGCGAGTTCCTGGCTGAGGCTCCCGCCGCCGCTGACGAGGAACTCGATCTCCCCGCCCATCCGCTCTTTGACCGTCGAGTACACCAGCCGGTCGGCCACCGCGCGTCTGGCTCTGAGTGCGGCCCCCGGTGACTCCGCCTGGGCGTAGTCGCGCGCGACGTCGACCGCCCACTCGAAGATGCGCTTTTTCGCCGCCGAGTCGCTGGCCTGCTCGCGCATGTTGTCGAAGATGCGTTCGTACACCCGGGGGACGCTGGCCCCGGTCGTCGGACTGAGCAACTGGAGGTCCTCGGGAAGCGTGTCCGGGCTCTCCGCGTACCCGACGGTGGCGCCGGAGGCGAACATGAGGAAGTGTCCGGCCAGTCGCTCGAAGACGTGCGCGAGCGGGAGGAAAGAGATGGTGCGCGAGCGCTCGTCGAGGACGGGCGTCTCGCCCTTGTCCGGGCGCGGACCCATGCGCTTGCGACACTGGTTGACGTTCGACCGGAAGTTCCGATGGCTGAGCCTGACGCCCTTGGGCTGGCCCGTCGTCCCCGAGGTGTAGATGATGCTGGCGAGGTCGTCCGGGTCCCGCTCGTCGATCCACCCCTCGTAGGTGTCGCGGTCGAAGGTCTCGTCGCCGCGCTCGTAGAGGTCCCCCATCGTCAGGGTGTCGTCGCGGCCGTCCGCCGGTCCGTCCGGGGCCGTCTCGTCCATCACGATCGAGAAAGACAGGTCGAGGTCGCCCTCGACGTCCTGGACCCGCTCCAGCAGGGCGTCGTCACCGACGACGACGCCCGTCGCCTCGGGGTCGTCGAGCAGGTACCGCACCTGTTTCGGCGAGGAGTCGGTGTAGACGGTCGTCACCGCCGCCCCCGCCGCGAGGGCGGCGAAGTCCGCCAGCGCCCACTCCATTCGCGTCTCCGCGAAGACCGCGACGCGGTCGCCCGCGGCCAGCCCCAGGTCCCGGAACCCGGCGGCCAGCCGCCGGACGATCGAACGCATCTCCTCGTAGGAGATCGCGGCGTACTCCCCGTCGGGCGCCGCCGGGATCACCGCCGGCGCGAGCGACCGGTCGTAGACGCCGCCCTTGTACCGCTGGGCCGGTGCCGACCCGTAGCGGTCGGCCGCGGCCTCGAACATCGCCGCGAGCGTGTCCCGCCCGACGACCTCGTCGGTGTAGGACTGCTCTGCGGCCCACCACTGACCAGTGGGCTCCGGGGAATCCATGCACTCCCGTAGGATCTCGGGTGTGATATATGTTATCGAACATTCGGTCGACTATCCGTCGTTGAACGTAGCGAAAACGGAAATGACGTTGTCAGAGACCCGTCGCGGCGGGGCTCACTCCACGTCGATGGTGGTCGCGTCGTCGTCGCGGTCGGCGAGCGGGAAACGCAGTTCGAGGACGCCGTTGCTGTAGGTGGCGGCGGCCTCGTCGGCGACCACGTCGTCGGCGATCCGCGCCCGCTCGAAGACGCGTCGGGTCCGGTGGTGATCCCCGTCTTCGACCTCGTGGACGGCCTCGATCGAGAGGACGGCGTCGTCGAACTGCACGTCGATCTCCTCGCGCTCGAAGCCCGGGAGGTCGCCGATCACGACCAGTTCGTCGTCCGTCCGCTCGAAGCGGAGAGTCACGTCGCCGTAGTCGCCCCGGGGCGCCACCTCGCTGCCCTCGGCCGCCGGTCGCTCGGCCCCGAACGCCGGCCGGGCATCCCGCCGATCCCAGGACCCGATCGGCTCGTTCCACGCCTGCATCATGTTCCGTCGCATCTGCTCGAAGAGTCGGTCCATCTCGCCGAAGGGGTCGTTCGGTGCCATCGTGATCACCACCCGATTGGTCTCGCGAAATCATAACTATTCCGAGAAGTATGCTAACAGCGGTCCGCGGAACGGGGCGCTCTGGGGCGACGAAGACGGGTGGAGATAGCTGCCAGGGGTGTATCGCGTTCGCGGGCGGCCGGGTGACGCTCGGCGACGATCATCCCGCTATCGAACGGTGAAATCGGGGTCGAAGACTCTTGTACGCCCCCGGAATACGGAGCGTATGCGACTCGTAACGGCCGTCGCGCTCGTCGCGGCCCTCCTGCTGACAGTGGGGTGTGTCGGCCTCGGGGCCTCCGACGGAGACGCCCCGACGACGCCACAGCCGTCGGTGTCGGCGACGGCGACCGATAGCTGTGAGACGGACGTACTACTGACCGACGACGGGTCGGCGGCGGTGACGGCGAAGCCGACGCCCGACGGACCGGCCGCGTTCGAACCCGGGGCCGTCGGTCGGTTCGCCCAAGAATACGAGCGAGCGTTCGCGCACAACCACGCGCTGGGCGACCGCGTCACCGACGTGACCGTCGAACTGCAGGGGACGACCGCCCGAGCGGTCGCCGGCGGCTACCAGGTCAGGATCCACGTGTGGACGCAGACGATGGTGGCGGGGTCGACGACGGACGACGTCACGGCGGAGGACGGCACAGCGGGCGACGGCGCGGCGGAGGCGACCGTCGAGGAATCGTTCTACGACGCCCACTACTACGTCTCCGAGGGCGCGCTCCGCCGGGCGGAAACCGAGCGTCACGGCACACTCGCGGACGACGACCTCTCGGCGTCGGGTGTCACCCTCGCCTGCTGGAGCGGGTGAGGTCCCGGGGCGAGGGGAGCGGGCGGAGCGACTGCCGACCGGCGTGCTTTTTTGGACCGGCCGGCGAACCCGCAGGTATGACCGAACACGCCGGGTGGTTCGCGGGGCTCGACCCCGAGGACACCGAGGACGGGGCCGACCGGGTCCGGGACGGGGCGGCCGAATCGCCCGCCGACTGGCCGGCGCTGGCCGTCGACGAGGGATTCGCCGCCGACGAGTCGGAGTACTACGGGCGCCTGCACGAGGCGACGACGGCCGCCGCCCGGGCCGGCGTCCACGAGCGCGAACGCGCCGACGACAAGCAGCTCATCCACGCCGTCCGCGCCATGGACGACTGCGAACGGACCGCGAACGAACTCGCCGAGCGCGTCGCCGAGTGGGCGGGGACCCGCTTCGACGACGCCGCCACCGGCGTCGAGTACGCCCGCGAACTCTCGGCCCGCACCGAGGCGCCCGCCGACCCGAGCGAGGCCCGACTGGTCGCGCTGGCCGAGCGGACCGCGGCGCTGGCCGACGAGGCCGACGAACTGCGGTCGTACGTCGAGGAGACGACGCCCTCGGTCGCGCCGAACCTCGCCGCGATGGCCGGGCCCGTGCTGGCGGCCCGACTGATCTCGCTCTCGGGCGGGCTGGATAGCCTGGCGAAACAGCCGTCCAGCACGGTGCAGGTGCTGGGCGCCGAGGACGCGCTGTTCGCCCACCTCCGCGGGTCGGCGCCGTCGCCCAAACACGGCGTCATCTTCACCCACGAGTACGTCCGCGGGACGCGCCCCGAGAAACGCGGGTCGGCCGCGCGGGCGCTGGCCGGGAAGCTCACCATCGCCGCGCGCGTCGACCACTACAGCGGCGAGCGCAAGCCCGATCTGGACGCCGAACTCGACGAGCGCATCGCGACCGTCCGCGGGAACGGCGGCGGCGAGGGCGCCAGCGACGACGGCGCCGCCGCGAACGACGGAGGTGACGACTCGTGAGCGACCTCCCGGCGGGCGTCGAGCGCCGCGCGTTCGAGGGGAGCGAGCGGCTGGCGACCCGCGGCGAGCCCCACTACGGCGAACCGACCGACGGCGAGTGGCGCGCCTGGAACCCAGACCGCTCGAAACTCGGCGCGATGCTCGAACTCGGGATGGACACGGGCCTGTCCGGCGGCGAGACCGTTCTCTACCTGGGTGCGGCGTCGGGAACGACCGCGAGTCACGTCGCGGACTTCGCCGGGCCGACCTACGGCGTCGAGTTCGCCGCCCGACCGGTGCGGGACCTGCTCGACGCCGCCGAACCGCGAGGCAACCTCTTTCCCCTGTTGAAGGACGCGCGCAAGCCCGAGACGTACGCCCACGTCGTCGAACCCGTAGACGTGATCGTCCAGGACGTGGCGACCCGGGGGCAGGCGAAGGTAGCGACCGCGAACGCCGAGTTCCTCCGCGAGGACGGTCGACTGCTGCTCGCGGTCAAGGCCCGGAGCGAGGACGTGACGCGCGACCCCGCCGACGTGTTCGAGGACGCGCTCGACGAGCTCGAATCGGCCTACGAGGTACTGGAGACCGAGCGGCTGACCCCGTACCACGACGACCACCTCGGCGTGGTCGCGACGCCCCGATAGGCCGTCGGGCGACCGGTCGCCGGCTACCGGAGGTGTTATCAGTCGCCGAGGACTGGTTCGCGGTAGGCGGCACGGTCAGCGACACCTTTCAGCCCGCGTGGTCTCCACGTGGGCCACCGTCGACTGGCCTAACCCGTCTCTCTAACACCGCCGAGCGGCTGCTATCGCGGTGTTCGGGAGGCGGACGCGCCGGCGGCGGGCGCGGCCGCGAAGGGAAATTTTTAGCGCCGTCGCCCCGTCGTACGGAGCGATGGACCGGGGCTCGCGCGAGGCGTTCAGTCGGATGGGGACGATCGGCATCGAGGAGGAGTACTACGTCGTCGACGAGGACGGCCGGCCCACCTCCGGCACCGACGAGCTCGTCTACGAGGCAGACCCGCCCGAGCTCCTCGAGGGACGGCTCGACCACGAACTGTTCAAGTGCGTCATCGAGTCCCAGACGCCCGTCATCGAGGACCCGGCCGACGCCCGCGGGCACCTGCTTTCGGTCCGCGAGGCGCTGGTCGACCACGCCACCGCCCACGGCTTCGACATCGCCGCCGCCGGCCTCCACCCGCTCGCGAAGTGGCGGGAGCTCGAACACGCCGAGAAACCCCGCTATCGAGCGCAACTCGACCGCATCCAGTACCCCCAGCACCGCAACACGACGGCGGGACTGCACGTCCACGTCGGCGTCGACGACGCGGACAAGGCGGTGTGGATCGCCAACGAGCTGCGCTGGCACCTCCCCGTCATGTTGGCGCTGTCGGCGAACTCGCCGTACTGGAACGGCTTCGACACCGGCCTCCAGTCGGCCCGGGCGAAGATCTTCGAGGCGCTGCCCAACACGGGGATGCCGACCGCGTTCGACGACTACGACGCCTTCGACGACTACGAGCGGCGGATGCTGGCGACCGACAGCATCGACGACCGCGGCGAGCTCTGGTTCGACGTGCGTCCGCATTCGGGGCACGGCACCGTCGAGGTCCGCACGCCGGACGGCCAGGCCGACCCCGACGTGGTGCTCGCGTTCGTCGAGTACACGCACGCGCTCGTCGAAGACCTGGCGGCCCGCTACGAGGACGGCGAGTCCGGCACCGACGCCCGCCGGGAGCTGTACGACGAACACAAGTGGCGCGCGATGCGCCACGGCCACGACGCCGCCCTGCTGGACCGGTCGTTCGAGTCGACGGTCGCCCTCGGAGAGATCGTCGATCGCGAGGCCGAGCGCCTGGGGGTCTCGGGCATCCGCGAGGTCTACGAGGCCGAGAGCGGCGCCGAGCGCCAGCGCCGACTGCGCGCGGAAGACGGCGCCGACGCGCTCTGTGACTCGCTGCGACTGCAGTACGAGTAGGCGGGCGGAAATCGGAGCGCTATCCCGCGATTTCGCGCGAGTGAGAACGTCGGCAAGATTTTTACCCGGCTGGAGCTTTCGTCCTCGTAGAGGCGACGTATGTCTACAGACGATCCTGCCGACGACAGCGAGGGGACCGACGAGCCCGACGCGGACCCGCAGGAGGGTGGGAACGTCCGCGAACGGCTGGAAGAGGAGGCCGACAGGGCGGTGACGGGCTTCGACGAGGGGATCGTGGACATGCTCTCGTGGGTGCTGGAGACCGAGACGCGAGCGCGTATCTACGTCTACCTCCGCCAGAATCCCGACAACACGAGCGACGAGATCGCCGAGGGCACGGGCCTGTATCCCAGCACCGTGCGCGAGGCGCTCGCGGAACTCCACGACGAGGGGAAGGTCACGCGAGGGAAACGCGAGAACGACGGCGCGGGGAACAACCCCTACGAGTACGCGGCGATGGCGCCGAGCGAACTCGTCGGCAACGTCGTCGACGACGTGCAGGAAGAGCTGAACACCGTCTTCAACCTCGACGAGATCCTCGGCAGCGACGACGACCACCCGACCGTCGACTCCGAACCCGTCACCATCACCGTCGAGGACGACTCCGGGGTCGGCGACGGGAGTGACGGCGAGGGCGATGCCGACGGGGCCGACGAGTGGGGCGCCGCCGAGGAGGCCGCGGACGCAGACGAACCGTCCAGCGACAGCGCGGACGAGCCGGTGGGCGACGCGGACGACGCGGGCGACGGAAACGACGAGTGAGTCGGCGGGAGAACCGTTCTATCGCGCGGTGCCGGCGGGCACCGAAAGCCGAAGGCACTTTACCGGGCTGGCCCGACTGAGGCAGTATGAAGGTCGCGCTGGGTGGAACCTTCGACCCGGTCCACGACGGACACCGCGCGCTGTTCAGGCGCGCGTTCGAGCTGGGCGACGCGACGGTCGGCCTGACGAGCGACGATCTGGCCCCGAAGACCCGTCGCGAGGACCGCTACGTCCGTCCGTACGACCAGCGCCATCGCGATCTCGACGCCGAACTCGCCCGTCTCGCCGAGGAGTACGACCGCGACTACGAGGTCCGGCAGATCGACGACCCGACCGGCTTCGCCCCCGAACCGCAGTTCGACGCCATCGTCGTCTCCCCCGAGACCGAGACCGGCGGCAAGCGCATCAACGAGATCCGCCGCGACGAGGGCGTCGAACCGCTCGATATCGAGGTGGTCGACCACGTCTACGCCGAGGACGGCGAGATCATCTCCAGCACCCGCATCGTCCGCGGCGAGATCGACGAACACGGCGCCCTCACTCCCGACCGCACCGGTCGCGACGCGCCCGGGGAGACCGACGCCGAGACCGCCAGCGACGTCGCGGACGCGTCGGCCGACGGCGGGCCGAACGCCGAAGCCGACGACGCCTGATTCTCGCTCGACCTGCGAGGGACTACCACCGGGTCTGCACTACCAGCCCGGCGCGTCCAGCCCCTGACTCTCTAGCATCTCCTCGTAGCGCTGGGAGATGGTGAGCCGGGACACGCCGGCGGCCTCGGCGACGCGCTGCTGACTGCGGCTGTCGCCTTCGACCAGGCCGGCGACGTAGACGCTCGTCCCGAGGACGGCCCGCTTCGAGCGGTCGGTCTCGGGGATATTGGAGAGGAAGAGGTCGGCCGCGCGCGACCGGGCGGCCTCGTCCATGTCGAGGCGTTCGGCCGTCGCCTCGACCTCGTCGAGCCACTCCGCGTTTTCGACCTGGTCGCGAGCGCTGTACATTGGCGGAGCGTAGGACGCGGGCGGACTTAAATGCTCGACGGCCGTCCGGCGTGTGCGATCCCCGAGAGAGATGAGTAAGCGGTATTGCGGCCCGTTCCGTAGTGCTCGCCGTGACACAGTGGGTCGAGAACCCGACGGGTGGCCGCGACCGGGGGGCGGCGGCGCTCGCACGCGCGTGGGCCGAGGTGCTGGTCAGGCCCCGTCGGCTGTTCCGGTCGGGCGTGGCGCCGGGCGACCAGGCCCCCGGGCTGGTGTTCGCCGGGGCGGTCGTCCTCGTCGAGGAGCTGACGCGCGTCGCGACCGGGGCGGCCGCCTACCCGGTGTTGAGCGGGCAACCGGTCCTCTCGACGCTCCTCTTCCTGGCGCTGGCGGTCGTGCTGGTCGCGCCGGCGTCGCTGCACCTCACCGCCGCGCTCCAGACGCTGGTCCTCATCGCGGCGGCGCCGAACCGCGCGGGCGTCAGCGAGACGGTGCAGGTCATCGCCTACGCCGCTGCGCCGTGCGTCTTCGCCGGACTTCCCTATCCTGCCGTCCGCGTGGCCGCGACCGCCTACGCGACCGTCCTCTTGGCCGTCGGGGTCAGCGACGTACACGACGTGCCGTTGGCGAAAGCGGCCGTCCTGACGGCCGTTCCCGCGGCGCTCGTCTTCGGCTACGGCTTCCGCGGGTTCGCCGCGCTCTCCGAGCTCACCGGGCTCACCTGGGCGGACGTGGCCGCGACCGTGGTCTGAACCGATCGGTCGCCGGCCGCGCGGCGCGGTGGAACCGCCCGTGATCACGGTCGTTTAAGCGCGCGCCGGTCGGATCGCCGGTATGTTCACGCTCGACCTGGAGGAGTTCACGTTCGAACTGAAGGAGGGGGCGATCAAGCACGTCGGTCCCTCGAACACGTCGGCGACGGCGAAACTGTACGACGTGGAGGGCGTCGAGGTTCGGGAGTTCGGGGACAACCGCGTCAAGCTCGCGTTCGAGGACGCCGAGGGCAACGAGGTGGAGGTCGCGCTGTTCCCCGAGGCGGCCGCGGAGGTCGCCCGCGGGATCGAGGCGCTCGAAGACGACAGTCGCGCGTTCGAGTGAGTGGAACGGGCGGAAGGAGCCCGAAAACAGCTCCTGAACGCGTTTCCGTGGGGATACCGGACGGGGACCGGGGCGAACGAGTGACGGACGCGTTTCGACAACCGTTTTAGGCCCGGGGCATTTCTACCTGCCAATGGGTTCGTGTATCATCTGCGGGAAGTCTGTCGACGGTCGCATCTGCGACCTTCACGAGGAAGACGTCGTCTTCGAGTTCCGCGGGAACCAGCCCGACCAGCTGACGGTCGATCGCTACTACCGCGGAACCGTGGACGGGTACGCCGAGTTCGGCGTGTTCGTCGACATCGGCGACAGCGTCACCGGACTGCTCCACCGGAGCGAGCTCGACCGACGGCTCGAGAGCCTCGACTGGGAGTCCGGCGACACCGTCTTCGTGCAGGTACAGCAGGTTCGAGACAACGGGAACGTCGACCTGGGCTGGTCGATCCGCCAGGCCGAAAACGAGTTCCGCGGCACCCTCGTCGACGACCCCGATCAGGGCGCACCGTATCTCAAAGAGGACGAATCGGGAAATGAAGACGCGGCAGCCGACGACGGTTCGGCTGCCGACGCGTCCGGCGATGGCGACGACACCGACGACACCGACGATACCGACGAAGCGGACGCCGCGACTTCCGACGACGCCGATGAAGCGGACACCGCAACTACCGACGACAGCGACGAAGCGGACGCCACGACTACCGACGACGCCGACGTGACGACCGACGGCGACGAGCGCGACGGCCAGTCCGAGTCGGCGACGACCGCCGACGCCGCCGCGACGGAGACGCCCGCCGCCGCGACCGAAGCGGACGCGGGGTCGAACGACGACGGTGCGACCGCCGCCGCCGGCGGTGGCGCGGCCGCTGCGGTCGCCGAAGAGACGAGCGGTGACGCGACGGAGCCGAGCCACGTCGCCATCGAGACGCTCGACGACCGGGTCGGCGAGACCGTCCGACTCGAAGGCGTCGTCGAGAGCGCCCGACAGACGAGCGGGCCGACGGTCTTCGAGATCCGCGACGAGACCGCGGCCGTCGAGTGCGCCGCGTTCAAGGAGGCGGGCGTCCGCGCCTACCCCGAGATCGACACCGACGACGTGGTCCGCCTGGACGGCGAGGTCCGCGAACGCCGCGGCGAGCTCCAGGTCGAGACCGAGGCGCTGGTCAAGCTCGACGACGACGACCGCGAGACCGTCGAGGACCGGCTGGCCGACGCGCTCACGGCCCAGGCCGAGCCCGACGCGGTCGCTCCGCTCGTCGCCGACGAGACGGTCGACGCCCTCGGCGACGAGGTGCGCGAGGTCGCGACCGCGATCCGTCGGGCCGTCCTCGAAGAGCGACCCGTCGTGGTCCGCCACGCGGCGACCGCGGACGGCTACGTCGCCGGCGTCGCGCTGGAGCGGGCGACGCTCCCGCTGGTCCGCGACCAGCACGACCAGCACGACGCGGTGTATCACTACTTCGACCGCCGCCCCCTCGAAGAGGGCGTCTACGACATGGACGACGCGACGAAGGACGCGACGCGGATGCTCGAGGCCCGCGACCGTCACGACGAGAAGCTGCCGCTGTTCGTCTTCGTCGCCGCCGGCGCCACCAGCGAGTCGCTGGACGGCTTCGAACTGCTGGATCTGTACGGCGCGGGTCGCGCGCTGGTCGACGACGTGACGGTCGACCCCGAGGTCGGCGAAGCGGTCGACGCCGCGGTCGCGCCCGAAGCGGGCGACGCGTCGGAGACGACCGCCGCGACGCTGGCCGCCAACGTCGCCGCCAACGTCAACGACGACGTGCGCGCGGACCTCCAGCACCTCCCCGCCGTGAGCTACTGGGAGAACACGCCCGAGGCCTACGCCGACGCCGCGAGCGAGGCGGGCTACGACGCCGACGCCGTCCGCGAGGTCCGCGAGGCCGTCGCGCTGGAGGCGTACTACCAGTCCTACGAGGACAAGCGCGAGCTGATCACCGACCTGCTGTTCGGCGAGGGCGACGGCCCCGGCGGGCTGGCCGGTCACGTCAGCGAGCAGTTCCGCGAGAAGCTCGACACGGAGATCGAGACCGCGGAGGCCAACCTCGACACGCAGACGCTCGACGACACGACGGTCGCGGTACTCGACACCGACGCCTTCACCCACCGCTACGAGTTCCCGCCGACGGCGCTGTTGCTCGACGAACTCCACCGCCGCCACCGCGACGACGTGAGCGCGGTCATCGGCGTCTCCGACGACGAACTCCACATCCGCAGCGACCACGCCATCGACGTGCGCGACGTGGCCGACCGCGCCCGCGAGTGGGTTCCCAACGCGGGCCTCACGGCCAAGTCCGCCCGCGACGGCAAACTGGAGTACATCGCCGGCGAGCGCTCGGCGGTGCTCGACACCGTCATCGACGTCGTCGCCGACGAAGTCGCCTGATCGACCGACCTTTTTGCCGTTCTCGGCCGTTCGTTCATCCATGAGCGACGGCGACGCGACCGACGGCGAGCAGCACAGCCTGGTCGTCTCCGAATCGGACCTCGACTGGGACGAGTACGACCACGGCCAGCGACGGTTCCGTCGCAAGCGACTCGGCGCGGCGGGCGGCGAGGAGCTGGGAACCAGTCTCTACGAACTCGAACCCGGCAAGCGGACGTGGCCCAGACACTACCACGCCGGCAACGAGGAGGCCATCTACGTCCTCGGCGGGAAACTGACGCTGTGGGTCGGGAGCGACGAGGGGGCTGACGACGGAGGCGCGGACGAAACGGACGAGACCGGACACGCCCTCGAACCGGGCGACTACGTCGCGCTCCCGAGCGGACCGGACCACGCCCACGAGGTCGAGGCCCGCGGCGACGAGACCGCTCGTTTCCTCGTGATCTCGACGATGAACGAGCCCGACCTGTCCGTCCTCGTCGAGCGCGACGCGGCGATGCTCTTCGCAGGGGGTGCGCCCGGCAACTACGGCGACCGGTACGTCTCGCAGACCGTGGATCTGGACGCCGAAGCGGAGTACTGGGCGGAGTAGGCTGCGCTCGCATCGTCCCGAACCGGTCGGTCAAGCGCGCGCTTGAGACTCCAGAAGACCGTTATCAGGGAGAACCGAACGACGGCGTATGCGACGACGCGCGTTCCTGACCGCGCTGGCGGCCGGATCCGCTGGCTGTCTCGGTCGGGCTATGCCCGGTGACGGCGGGCGGACGCCCGATGACGGCGGGTCGACCGACGGCGAAGCCGACGTGGACGGAACTCCGACGGCGGATCCAGACGATTCGTCCATCGAACCGGCCGAACAGGGCGTCCCGGACTCCGGACCCGAGGCCGAGTCGCCCGTCGAAACCGTCCCCGTCGGCGACGGGCCGCCGAGCGGCGCACAGCCGCACGAACTCATCGTCTGGCGGGACGGTCCCCCGCGTCCGGTCGTCGTCGATATCTCGTCGCCCGACGCCGACATCGCCGTCTCGCGGGCGACCCAGCTCGACCGGGGCGAGTACCTGCGATTCGAACTGGCCGAGCGCGTCGACTACGAGATAGTCGTCCGCCAGAAGGGCCGGACGAGATACGGGTTCGACCTCGCATCGAGCACGGTCGACTGCAACGCCTCGACGACGACGGCCCGAGTTCCGGAGTCCGGGGCGGTCGAGTACGGGACCGTCTCGACGATGGTGGCCTGTCCCACCGGAACCGTCGCCGTGGAAGACGGCGGTAGCTGACGCCGTCGGGACGGCAAGTGCGTCGACCGGTCGAAGGACTGGCGTCGGTCGCCCTCAGCCCCGGACCGCCCTGATACTCTTTTTCGCGCCGTAGTACGCCCACTCGGCCGAGTAACGGAAGACGCAGCCGCGGAACGTCGGCCTGTTCGGCCGCTCGTCGGCCTCGTCGGTGTCGGCGGTGGCGGTCGTGATCGAAGTGGAGGACTGCCCGATCAAGAAGGTATCGGCGACGTGCGCGCCGAGCACACGGGCCGGATGCGGTCCCCGAGGGTGCGAGCGACACGCTTATTCGCCGCAGGGGCCGATCCCTGACAACGCGATGAGCACCGAGACGCCCGACGCGGCCGACGCAGACAGCGACGAACCGGAGGCGTTTCTGCAGGCGTGCGAGGAACTGGTCGACCGCATCCTCTCGGGCGAGATCGAGAAAGACGACGTGGAGACGGCGAAGAAGGAGGTCTGCGGGAAGTACTCCTCGCCGAAAGTGCCGCGCAACTCCGACCTGATCGACTTCGGCCCCGACGAGCGCCGCGAGGAGCTTGAGGAGGTGCTCCAGCGCAAGCCCGTGCGCACCGCCTCGGGCGTCTCGCCGGTGGCGATCATGACTTCGCCCCATCGGTGCCCCCACGGGAAGTGCCTCTACTGCCCCGGTGGTCCCGACTCGGAGTTTTCGAGCGCACAGTCGTACACGGGCCACGAGCCCGCGGCCGCCCGCGGCGTCCAGAACGACTACGACCCCTACGGGCAGGTCCGCCTGCGGCTCGAACAGCTCCGCCAGATCGGCCACCCGGTCGACAAGGTGGAGCTCATCCTGATGGGCGGGACGATGAC
>Ga0207757_100428_pt1 | contig 28181 bp, 25 predicted proteins | sample A23P3SouthBayCA_2_FD_187752 | JGI IMG/M metagenome (GOLD analysis project Ga0207757, IMG submission 187752) | Aerobic enrichment media microbial communities from Eden Landing Ponds, California, USA - A23 P3 (2) (SPAdes) | ecosystem: Environmental > Aquatic > Marine > Unclassified | place...
GAACTACAAGATGGTCCTCCGGAAGTTCCCCCACCACGTCATCCGCGAGAACAAGCAGGCGACGGGTGCGGGCGCGGACCGTGTCTCCGACGGGATGCGGCAGGCGTTCGGCAAGCCGGTCGGCACCGCCGCCCGCATTCAGGCGAACGAGACCGTCTTCACCTGTTACTGCAACCCCGAGGACGCCGCGACGGTCAAGGACGCCTTCCGCCGCGCCTACAACAAGATCTCGCCGCCGTGCCGGGTCGTCGTCGAGAAGGGCGAAGAGCTGCTGGTCGCGTAATCTGACCCACGTACTTTTCCGTTCGCTCTCCCCAGCGAGCGTATGCTCCGTCTCGCGGTCACCACCCGGGCCGAGACGTTCGACCGCCTGCGAGACCCGCTCGCCGCCCGTGACATCGAAGTCGCTCACCTACCCGCCGAGGCGCGGACGATTCGGCTCGACGCCCCACCTACCGAGACGTTCGACGTTGGCTTCGTCTACCCGTCACGAACCCAGTCGGGCGACGCGCTCGCCGCCCTCCACGGCCTCCCGTGGGTGAACGACCGCGAAGCGATCCTCACCTCTCGAAACAAAGGCGGCGTCCTCGCGACCCTCGGGGCCGCCGACCTGCCGGTGCCGAAGACGACGATGGTGGCCACGCCCGTCGACGAGGCCGACCTCGTCGCCGCGGTGGCGGGGTTCGACTGGCCGGTCGTCGTCAAGCCCAACTCGACGACCCGCGGGACGGGCGTGGCGAAGGCGACGGATCTCGACTCCCTGCTCGGCATCGTCGACTACCTCGATTTGGTCCACGACTACCGCGCGACGGGTGACAAGACCTTCCTCCTGCAGGAGTTCCTGCCCGACGCCCGCGACTACCGGGTGATGGTCGTCGGCGGTGCGTACGCGGGCGCGGTCGAGCGACGGTTGTCGGACGCCGACCGCGAGGCGGGGCGCTGGAAACACAACGTCCACCGCGGCGCGGAGGCGGCCGGTGTCGACCTGCCCGACGAGCACCGACGGCTCGCGGAACGCGCGGCCGACGCGCTCGATATCGACTACCTCGGCGTGGACCTCCTCGTCACGGACGACCGAGCTGTCGTCGCGGAGACGAACGCGCGGCCGACGGTCGACGCGGCGACGAAGTACGTCGACGACTTCCACGACCGGCTGGCTGCGTTGATTCGGCGGGCCGCGGAGAAGTAGGGTCGCTATTCCACGTCGATGGCGGCGGAGTCACCGACCTTGTCGACGGTGACTTCGAGGATGCCGTTGTTGAAACTGGCCGAGGCGGAGTGTTCGTCCACGCGGGCGGGGAGGCGGATGCGCTCGTCGTACTCGCGGTGCGGGGAGGCGGCGCTGATCGTGAGGGTCTTGCCGTCGCACTTCAGTTCGATGGCGTCCTTCTCGACGCCCGGGAGGTCGGCGACGAGTCGTACTTGGTCGTCTTCCTCGTAGATGTCGACGTGGGTCTCGGAGGTGAACCCGGAGCCGTCGCCGACGGCACCCGCGCCGGTCATCTCGTTCATCATCCGTTCGATTTCGTCGAAAATGTCGCCGAACGGGTCGTCACGGTCGTCGCCTCTCATGGACCCTCGTAGGCTTCTGCCGCTCAAAAGCTTTCTGTCCCCGGTAGTGCGTGACAGGGGGCAATTCTGATAGCCGCTCGCGCCGGAGGGTATCGTGCCTCACGATATTCTATGACACTATCGTTCGGGCGGAATCGCCCGTTTGAAATACTCGACTATCCATCGACGAGGTGAGGCACATGTTCAAGACGCTCGACGACATCGGGTCCGGAAAACGCGTCCTCGTCCGGCTCGACCTCAACTCGCCGGTCGAGGACGGCATCGTCAAGGACAACCGGCGGTTCGCGCGCCACGCCCGGACCGTTCGGGAACTCGTCGAAGCCGGACACCGTGTCGTCGTGATGGCTCATCAGGGCCGGCCGGGGCGGGACTCCTTCGTCTCGCTCGACCAGCACGCGGACCTCCTCGCGGAGTACGTCGAGACGCCCGTCGCGTTCGTCGACGACATCTGCGGCGAGGCGGCCATCGACGCCATCCGCTCGCTCGACGCCGGCGAGGTGCTCCTGCTGGAGAACGTCCGGATGTGCGACGACGAGTTGCCCGAGAAGCCCCCCGAGGAACACGCGAAAAGCGAGTTCGTGCAGACGCTCGCGCCCGAGTTCGACTGCTACGTCGACGACGCGTACTCGGCCGCCCACCGGTCCCACGCCTCGCTCGTCGGCTTTCCGCTCGTTCTCCCCTCCTACGCCGGGCGGGTCATGCAGGCTGAGTACGAGGCAAACACTAGCATCGCCAACCGGGAGTTCGACGGCCCGGTGACGATGGTGCTCGGGGGCGCGAAAGCGACCGACGTGATCGACGTGATGAGCGCGCTCGACGAGGCCATCGACCACTACCTGCTCGGCGGCATCGTGGGGGAACTCTTCCTCCGCGCGGCCGGCTACGACGTGGGTTACGACGTAGGCGACGGGGAACTGTACGACCACCAGTGGGAGAACAACGAGGACCGCATCCGCGAACTCCTCGCCGAGCGTGGCGACCGCATCCTCCTCCCCGTCGATCTGGCGTACGAAGACGACGACGGCGAACGCGCCGAAATCGATGTCGCGGACGTGAAGAAGACCCAGCCGCTTTTCGACGTGGGTTCGCGTACGGTCGAACGCTACGCCGAGGTGATCGAGGAGTCGGCAGCGGTGTTCGTCAAGGGCGCCCTCGGCGTCTTCGAGGACGAACGCTTCGCCGACGGCACCGTGGGCCTCCTCGAAACTATCGCCACTACGGACTGCTTTTCGGTCATCGGCGGCGGCGACACCTCCCGCGCCATCGAACTCTACGGACTTCAGGAGGAGTACTTCTCGCACGTCTCCATCGCCGGCGGCGCCTACGTCCGGGCGCTCACCGGGCAGTCGCTACCCGCGGTCGACGTGCTGGCGCAGGAGGACTGCTGAGTCGAGCTGTTCTCGGCAAGCGGGACGTACTCAGTTCAGGTATCCCAGTTCGCGGAGATTTTCGCGGACGTCTGCCTCGATTTCGGCGTTCTCCAGCGCCTTACTCGCCATCTCCTGTTGTTGGTCGATGACGGCGAGGAGTTGAAGCGCGGTCCGGAGCTTGAAATGAACTTCCGGCTCGTCGGTTTCGGCCACGGAACTTTCGAGCAGTGTTCTGATCGTACTGATGGTGGTTTCGGTCATGCTCTTGCGCTCCGTCTCGACTAGGTTAAGCGTTCCTGCTCCATTCCCGTCACTGATAACGACGGCCGTTCTCAGTAGTCGATGCCGACGCCCATCGACTCCTCGGTCGTCGCCATGCTCTCGGCGGCGTCGGCGTCGCCGCCCAGCGCCCGGATCGCGTCCACGTTCTCGGGCACCACGTCGCTCTCTTGGTGGATCGCTTGGAACAGATAGAGGTCGCGCCCCTCGACCGTGATCGATTCGGACCAGATGCAGTTCTCCCAGAGGTCGCCCCGCGGTCGGCCGGTGTCGTGGGCGAACTCCTTGAGTTTGCCCGAGCCGTCGATGTCGGCGCCGGGCGGGATCAGGAACAGCCGGGTCTCGTCGGCGAACAGGTCACGCACGTCCTCGGCGTCGGCCTCGGATTCGAGCGTCACGTTGACGCTGTGAGTGTGCATCAGCGTCGCGGGCACCTTCATCCCCAGCGTGTCGATGTCGAGGTCGGGGAAGATGGTGTTCACGTCCGGGCCGTGATGCGAGGGGATGGTCACGGGGTCGGGGAGGATGTCGTCGATGGGGCCACGGCCGGTCTGGCCGGGGTCGCCGCCGCGGCGCACCAGCGTGACGCGCGCTTTCTCGACGCCCCACTCCTCCCCCAGCGGTGCGAGGATGCGGGAGAGGCCGGTGGTGTTACAGGAGACGACGCGCGCGGAGCCGGCGCCGACCGCGTCGGCGTAGTTGGCGCGGGCGTTGAAGCTCACCTCGGCCACGTCGGCGTCCTCGCCGCCTTGGAAGATGGCGGGAGTGTCGTGGTCCTCGTACAGCGAGGCGTTCTCGGCACCGACGCCCGAGGGCGTGCAGTCGACGATCACGTCCGCCGCAGCGACGAGTTCGTCCACCTCGCCTGCGAGCTCCAGCCCCTCCTCTGCGAATCGGTCGACGCGCTCCGGAACGGCGGCGTAGAGGGGGTAACCCTTGCGAACGGCCGTCTCCGCCTCGAAGTTCGGGCGCGTCTTGGCGACGCCGACGAGTTCCATGTCAGGCTGTGCAGCGACCGCGTCCGCGACGCGTTTGCCGATGGTTCCGTACCCGTTGACGCCGACCTGTGTCATATCGCGCAGTCGAGTAGCGACGGGCATAATCGTTTCGAGCCACGGCGAGCCGCGGTCACAAGGACAAGGGCTAACCCCCGTGCGGCCCTCTCCTCGCTCATGTCCGACGCACTCCGCGAGGCCGCCGAGACGGCGGTCCACCAGTGCATGGCGCTCGGCGCCGACGAGTCCTGTGCGGTCGTCACCGACGACGAGCGCCTCCCCATCGGCGAGGCGCTCTACGAGGTGGCGAGTTCGGTGACCGACGACGCCGTCCTCCTGCGCTACCCGCCGGGGGAGCAACACGGCACCGAACCGCCCGCGCCCGTCGCGGCGGCGATGGCCGACGCCGACGTGGTGCTCGCGCCGACGACGAAAAGTTTGAGCCACACGCGCGCCCGCAAGCGAGCCTGCGAGGCCGGCGCCCGCGCCGCGACCCTCCCCGGCATCACCGAGGACGTGATGATCGCCGGCCTCGACGCCGACTACGAGGCCATCGCTCGCCACTGCCGCGAGGTGCTCGCACAGGTCGACGACGCCGACGAGATTCGCGTGACGACGCCCGCGGGCACGGACCTCACGGTCGAACCCGGTGACCGCGAGTGGCTGACTGACACCGGGATGGTCCACGACCCCGGCGACTTCTCGAATCTCCCCGCCGGCGAGGTGTTCGTCAGCCCCGAGACGGCACGCGGAACGTACGTCGTCGACGGGACGATGATGCCCCACGGCCTCGTCGACGAGCCGCTCCGGTTCGAGGTGGAAGACGGCTACGTCACCCACATCTCCGACGACGCCGTGCGCGAACAGGTCGACGCCGGACGCGAGGCAGTGGGCGACGACGCCGCCAACCTCGCCGAACTCGGCATCGGGACGAACGTCGGCGTGGCGGAACTGGTCGGGTCCGTCCTCCTCGACGAGAAGGCGGCCGGGACGGTGCACGTCGCCATCGGCGACGACGCGAGCATCGGCGGCGACACCGAGGCCCCCCTCCACCTCGACGGGATCATTCGGGAGCCGACGGTGTACGCGGACGGGGAGCTCGTAGAGCTCCCGTCAGTCGAGCGGTGAGGCCGTGAGACGGGGAGGTCGTCGACCTCCCATCAGTCGAGCGGTGACGCCGCGAGCGGGGGCGTCCGCCGCTCACCCGCCCGTCGACTGCTCGTCTTCCCACGCTTCGTACGCCGTCTCGTTCAGCACGGCGACCTGCCCGTGCATCCGGGCGTGACCGTTGCCACAGAGTTCCGCGCAGTAGAGTCGGTACTCGCCCGCCTCCGTCGCTCGCGTCCGGGCGACCGTTTCGGAGCCGGGGATGACGTCCTGTTTGATCCCGAGCGCCGGGACGTAGATGGAGTGGATCACGTCCCGCGAGGAGAGCACGAGCCGCACGTCGCGGTCGGCCGGGATGGTCAGGCGGTCCTCCGTTGTCACGTTCGCTTCGGGGTAGTGGAACGACCAGCCCCACTGGTAGGCGTCCACCTCGATCACCATGTCGTCCGTGGCGTCTCCGGCCGCCTCGGCGTCCGCCACCGACGGCGTGAGATACGGGTTCGCCATCGTGACGTACGCCGAGACGCCGACGAACAGGAGGATGACTGCCGTCGCGGCGGTCCACGTAATCTCCAGCGCGGGATCGTCGACGGTCGGACTCGGGTCGTCGTTGTCGCGAAACCGGTAGATGGCGTAGACGAGCGTCACCTCGACGAACAGCGTCAGCGGTAACGCGACGTAGAGGAGCTGGGTGTTCAACTCGTCGATGGCCGCCCGGTTGACCGACTGCGCGGCGGCTGGCGTCGCGAGCAGCGTCACGGCGAGTGCCACCCCGCCGGCCCCAGCGAGCCACCGCGTGCGGTTCACGGGCGCGATATCGCGGCGGACGAGACATATAGCTTGTGACGCTTTCTCACACCGTCGGCGCTCGCTCCCGAATCCGTGAGTGGATTTATGTCGCTGGCACTACCGCTTGCTACTGATGACCTTGGTACCGACTGGCACGACCACGGCAGCTCGCCCAGCACTCCGCGGATGAATCGGGCACTGGTCGAGGCGAGCGCGCTCGGCCTGCTCGCCACCTCCTGTCTCCTGCTGTGGGTCCGGCTTCGTCGGAACGCTGCCCCCCAGAGCGACGGCGGTTACCCCACCCGCGAGCGCCTCCGGTTCGAACTGGCCCACCTCCGGCGGCAATTCGCGCGCTGGCTGACGACGACCGATCACCGGGAGGTCGGCATCCTCTACATCGTCTTCGGCACCGTCGCGGGACTGTGGGGCGGCGTCGACGCGATGATGCTCCGGACGGAGCTACTGACGCCGCCAACCGATATCTGGTCGCCGGAGACGTACAACGCGCTCTTTACCACCCACGGCATCACGATGCTGATCTTCTTCGTCCTGCCCGTCTTCTTCGGCATCGGGAACTACGTCCTCCCGCTGCTGATCGGCGCGGACGACATGGCGTTCCCGCGGGTGAACGCCCTCGGCTTCTGGCTCCTGCCGCCGGCGCTCCTGCTCGCCCGTGCCGGCCTGTTCGTCCAGATCGGCGGCCAGCTCCTCAGTCCCGTCTTCCCACAGGAGACGATTCGCTTCTTCCTGACGCTCCGCGAGGTGAGCGTCGGGTGGACGCTCTACGCGCCCCTGTCCGTCCAGACGGCGAATCCACAGATCGACTTGCTGCTGATCGGCCTCCACCTCTCCGGCGTCGCCACGACCCTCGGCGCTATCAACTTCATCGTCACCGTCGTCTACGAACGGGCCGAGGGCGTGACGTGGGCGAACCTCGACATCTTCTCGTGGAACATGCTCGTGACCAGCGGCCTCGCGCTCTTTGCCTTCCCCCTCCTCGGGAGCGCCATCCTGATGCTCCTGTTGGATCGGAACTTCGGCACCACCTTCTTCGCCGTCGAGGGCGGGGGGCCCATCCTGTGGCAACACCTGTTCTGGTTCTGGGGGCACCCCGAGGTGTACATCCTCTTTCTCCCGGCGACCGGCCTGTTGAGTACGATTCTCCCGAAGTTCGTCGGTCGGCGGCTGTTCGGCTACAAGTTCATCGTCTACTCGACGCTCGGCCTCGGTATCCTCTCCTTTGCCGTCTGGGCACACCACATGTTCACGACGGGCATCGACCCGGGCATCCGGGCGTCCTTTATGGCCAACTCCATCGTCATCGCCATCCCCAGCGCGATCAAAGTGTTCAACTGGCTGACGACGATGTGGGACGGCGACGTCCGGACGACGGCGCCCCTGATCCTCGCGGCCGGGAGCATCGGCACCTTCATCGTCGGCGGCGTGACCGGCGTCTTTCTGGCCGTCATCCCCGTCGACATCCTCTATCACGGTACCTACTACGTCGTCGGCCACTTCCACCTCATCGTCGTCGGCATCATCCCCTTCATGATGATCGCCGCGAGCTACTACTGGTACCCCATGCTGACGGGGCGGTGGTACGACCGCCGGCTGGCGCAGTTCCAGTCCGTCCTGCTGATCTTCGGGTCGACGGTGACGTTCACCACGTTGCTGATCATCGGCGGCCTCGGCCTGCCGCGCCGGCAGGCCACCTATCCGCCGGAGTACCAGTTCGCCAGCCAGATTGCGACCGTCGGCGCCTACGTCATCGGGCTGGCGGCGCTCCTGTGGCTCTACAACATGATCGCGTCGTACTGGCAGGGCGACCCCGTGCGGACGACGGACCCGTGGAATCTCAAGGCGACCGGACAGTTCACGCGCGAGTGGCAGTGGTTCGAGGAGCGGATGGTCGAGAAGTACGACGTGACGCCCGCCGAACCGGAGACGGTCCGACCCGCCTACGACCCCGAGGGCGAACCCGCCGGTCTGCTGGGCGGCGTCGGGACCGTCGCCCAGACCGTCTCGCGAAACGCGGGAATGGCAGCCGTCGGCGGCTTCGTCGGCACCGTCCTGATGAGCGGTGGGCTGGGCACCGCCATCCTGATCGGCGTCCTCGATCCGGCGTCGTTCGGTGAAATCGCCGAACTCGTCGGCCTGCCGGCGAGTCCGCTCCTCGGGACGCTGCTCTTCCTGATCGGTGGGACGGTCACGTGGCCGCTCGTCTTCCTCGCCTTTCAGGAGTACCTGCCCGGGCGACTGCTGTTCGAGACGGGGCTGGTGTTCGCCACGCTCATCTCGACCGGGTTCGTCGTCGCCTTCTACACCGGACAGGCCGGCCTCGCGCTGATCGGTTACGTCGGCTTCGTCGTCGTCGCACACTGGGCCTACGGCCTCGGCCTGACCGTGACGTTCCAGTATCTCCGTCGTCGCCAGCGCGCGAGACGGGGATGGGGTGGTGACTGATGGCTTCGGCGGCCGACGACGCCGACTCCGAGTCGACGCTGTTCACCTACGGCGTCCCGTTCGTCGGCGTGTTGCTCGTCGCCATCGGCATCGCGGCGGCCGTCCCCGGCGCCTACGCGCTCATTCAGGAGGATCTCACCCCCTGTGGCGCCCCGACCATCGCCGTCGAGTCGCCCGAGGAGACGGACCGCCGGTTCGGTGACGACCCGCCGGCGACGGTCGACCGACTCGACTTCGAGGCGCTCGCGCCCGCCGAACGGGCTGCGTTCGAGGCGGCGCTCGACGACCCCATCGGCGAGGCGCACGTCGAGGGCTCGTTCCCGCACGCCGAGACGTTCCGCGACGGGACGCTCGTGACCTACGAGGGCGAGCACTACTACGCGACGGTCGTCGCGGAGAACCCCTGCTTTCAGGCTGCTCCGCTCCAGTTCCCGCTCGGCGTGTTCGCCATCGCACTCGGCGTCGTCGGCATTCTGACGCCGCCGGTCTACCGTCGACTCGTCGCGCTCGAAACGGGGCTGTGATCCTCACCCCACGACGGCGCCGACGTACAGCACCACGACGAGGAGGATCCAGACCACGTCGACGAAGTGCCAGTAGAGCGAGACGGTCCGGATCGACGTGTCGCGGTCGGGGCCGTACTGGCCGCGGAGCGCCCGACCGAGCGTGATCCCGAGCAGAACGACGCCGAGAGTGACGTGGAGGCCGTGCAGCCCCGTCAGCCCGTAGAAGGCCGTGGCGAACACGCCGCCGGCGAGCGTGAAGTTCTCGTGGACAACGAACTCGTAGTATTCGAGCGCCTGCCCGCCGAGAAAGACGACGCCGAGTAGCGTCGTCACGCCGAGGCCGGCGAGGAAGCCGCGGCGATTCCCGGCTTCGAGCGCGCCGTGCCCGTAGTGGAGCGTCAGGCTCGACGCCACCAGAATCAGGGTGTTGACGACGACGAGGGAGCCGAGGAGCGGCGGGAGTTCGGTCGGCGGCCACGTCCCGACGCGGATGAAAGCGTAGTAGACGAAGCCGGCGAGGAAGGTCGCCACGTCCGAGACGAGAAAGAGCACCATCCCGCCGGTGTAGACGTCGTCCCGCGTCTCGCGCTCGGCCCAGTAGTCCGCGAGGAACGCCTCGGCCATCCACCCGGCGAGGCCGCCGACGAACCCCAGCGCGCCGACGGCGACGAGTGCTGCCGGGAGGACGACGGGGACGAGGTCGAGTCCGACGAGGGCGAGGCCGGCGCCGACGTACAGCGCCGCCGCGCCGACCGCCGTGACGAGTGGCCACCTGCTGGTGTGCTCGCTCTCGGCGTGGTCGCTCGCGCCCTCGACCGTTGTCACACGTTCACACACGGGCGGGTGGGGTATAAACGATGGGCCGGACGCGACGGACGGCTACTCGTCTTCCTCGTCGAGGAACCCGTGGTACGGGCAGACGTACTCGTCTCGGATGATCTGTTCGTCGACGATGTCGAGGCCGAGTTCGTCGAGTTCGCTCGCGATCCGGTTGAGGTCGTCGTGTGTCTGCCCGATGGCGTTCACGTACACGTTCCGCTTGCCGGTCATGATTTCGCGGACCGCAGTGACCCCGTGTATCTCCCGCGCCCGGTTCGCGAGCGCCCCCCGTTTCGGGACCGGGGCCGTGCAGATAATCTTGGTGTACAGCGGGTAGCCCGCCCGGTCGTAGTCGATGTCGATGTGGTACCCCCGGATGATCCCGCTCTCTTCGAGTTTGTTGATCCGCGTTCGAACGGCGCTCGACGACAGGTCGAGTTTTGCCGCGATGTCGCTGGACGACGTCCGTCGCGCGTCCTGCTGGAGATAGTAGAGGATGGATCGATCAATCGAATCCAGTTCGCCGTCTCTCATCGGCCCGACCTTCGTCGCTCGGCGTCTTATGATTGTCCCGACCCACGAGACGGTGATCGGGCGGCTCGCGCCGCTCTCGATACCGACGTTTGGAGACAGATCGGTCCTAAATAGAGAATATTTTGACGGACCGTCAATCTAGCCGGCTAGTTTATGTTGTTCCGTGATCTACTGAAACCGATCAGCCGATCCAGACCCATGAGACTGCAATCGATCCTGACCACGAAAGCGGAATCGACGGCGCCGGAGACGGATCACGAGTACGTCGTCCTCGGGGGTGGCCACGTGGGGGCCGCGGTGGCCCGGCACCTCCGGAGGGCGGGACACGCCGTGACCGTCGTCGACGAGACGCACGATCCGGCCGACGTACCGGGGATCAGGGGCGACCCGACCGACCGCGGGACGCTCGACGCGGCGGGCATCACGGACTCCGCGACGGTCGTCGTGGCGATGCCACAGGACGGGCTGAGCCTGCTCGTCGCCCAGCTCGTCCGCGTCCACTTCGGCGTCGACGACGTGCGAATCTTAGTCCAGACGCCCGATCAGTGCGACGTCGTCGCCGACGCCGGTCACGAGGCCATCTGCGCGACGACGGCGCTCTCTGACGCCGTCGTGGCTGAACTGGCGGCACTCCGACAGCCCGCATGAAGGGGCTGAAACGCGACCTCGGCCTGCCCGCCGTCCTCGCCATCAGCATCGGCGCCATGATCGGAAGTGGCATCTTCATCCTGCCGGCGCTCGCCCTCGAAATCGCGGGGCCCGCCGTCGTCCTCGCCTACCTCGTCGCCGGCGTGCTCGTGGTCCCGGCCGCGCTCTCCAAGTCCGAACTGGCGACCGCCATGCCGGAGGCCGGCGGCACCTACATCTACATCGAGCGTGGCATGGGGCCGCTCCTCGGCACCGTCGCCGGCGTCGGGACGTGGTTCTCCCTCTCGTTCAAGGGCGCGCTCGCCCTCGTCGGGGGCGTTCCGTACCTGCTCCTGCTGTTCGACCTCCCGCTCAAGCCGGTGGCGCTCGCGCTCGCGGCGGTTCTCGTCCTCGTGAACCTCGTGGGCGCGAAGCAGACGGGGCGGCTCCAGCTCGCTATCGTCGTCGTCATGCTGTTCGCGCTGGGCTGGTTCGCCGCCGGCAGCGCGCCACAGGTTCAGTCCGGCAACTACGCCGGCTTCTTCGACGCGGGCGTCGGCGGCCTCCTCGCCGCCACGGGGCTCGTGTTCGTCTCCTACGCCGGCGTCACCAAGGTGGCGAGCGTCGCGGAGGAAATCGAGCATCCGGGCCGGAACATCCCACTCGGCATCCTCGGCTCGCTCGCGTTCACGACCGTCCTGTACGTGGCCGTCGTCGCCGTCCTCGTCGGCATCACCGAACCGGGGAGCGTCGCCGGCTCGTTGACACCGGTCGCCGTCGCTGCCGAGGCGACGCTCGGACGCGTCGGCGTCGTCGCCGTCATTCTCGCGGCCATCCTCGCGCTGGTCTCCACCGCCAACGCGGGCATCCTCTCCTCGTCGCGCTACCCCTTCGCGATGAGTCGGGACCGGCTGGTACCGCCGTCGCTCTCGGCGATCAGCGAACGCTTCGGGACGCCCACGACGGCGATTACGCTCACCGGCGCCGTGTTGCTGGCGCTCATCGCGTTCGTTCCGATCCTCGAAATCGCGAAACTGGCCAGCGCCTTCCAGATCATGGTGTTCGTCCTGATCAACGTCGCGCTCGTCGCCTTCCGCGAGGGGGACGCGGACTACGACCCCGCGTTCACGGCGCCGCTGTACCCGTGGGTGCAGGCGTTCGGCGTCGTCTCCGGCCTCGTCCTGCTGTCCCAGATGGGACCCGTCGCCCTCGGCGGAGCCGTCGCCATCACGGCCGGGAGCGTCGGCTGGTACTTCCTCTACGTCCGACCGCGGGTGCGCCGGAACGGCGTCGCGACGGAGACCCTCCGCCGACAGGTGGGTCGGGACGCGCTCACGGAGGTCGAGTCGGCGTCGGCGGCCGACGCGCACGCGGCCCTCGTCGCGCTGACGAAAGCCGTCGGTCCCGAACGCGAACGGTCGCTCGTCTCGCTGGCGACCGACGTCGTTCGTCCCGACGGCCGCGTGATCGTCACCCGGTTCGAGGAGATTCCGGATCAGGCGCCGCTGACCGAACGGGCGACGGTCCAGTCCGCGGCGGACCGCTCCTTCGAGTCGCGGATGGCGGCGCTCGGGGAGGCGCTCGACGTGCCCATCGAGGCCGACGAAGTCGTCAGCCACGACACGAAACACGCCATCGTCAACGTCGCCGCCGACCACGGCGTGGACGCCATCGTCGCCGAACACGAACCGCTCCGCCTCCGGTCGCGACTGCTCGGCGACCCCGTCGACTGGGTGGTCCGCCACGCCCCGTGTGACGTACTCCTCGTCGACAACGTCGGCTACGACCGTCCCACCACCGTCGCCCTCTCTGGCGACGGCCGCCCGTATCCGTCGCGTGCAGTGGCGCTCGCGGAGACCATCGCGGCCGCGAACGACGGTACCCTCTCGCTCTGGTCGCCCGACGACGCGACGACCGACTATCGGGCCGAACTGTCCGCGATGCTGTCCGTCCCCGTCAGCGTCGCGTCGATCCGTACCGACGGCGGCCGGCCGCCGGTCCCGGACGTTCTCGTTCGTCCCGGCGCCGACCACCGCCTCCGGACCGCCCTGCTCGACCGGCGGCCGGTCGTTCCGAGTCCGGGGTGTACGACCGTCACCGTCTACCCCGCGGCGACGCGTCGCCCCCCGCTCGGGCGTCGACTCCTCGAACGCCTCGTCTTCTGAGCCCGGAAGGGCGGATTTTTACCGCCTGACCGGCTACGACCCCGTATGACTCATCCCGGACCCGACGCGGGCGACCGCGTCGCTCTCGCCTGCCCCTCCTGTACCCCGAGCGCGACGACGGTCCACGAGGTGCTGAAACCCGGCGGCAACGTCACCGTCCGCTGTACGGAGTGTGGCCACGTCCACAAGGAGCGCTACGACCCACCCGAAGAGACCGACGTCGACGTCGTCGTCTCGCAGGGCGGCGAGTCGCTGACGACGACGGTCGACGCGCCGCCGTCCGAGACGATAGCGGTCGGCGAGGAGTTCGTCGTCGACACGCCCGAGGCGATCATGCAGGTGCGGATCACGGCCATCGAACTCGACGGCGATCAGCGCGTCGAGGAGGCCACCATCGACGACGTCGAGACGCTCTGGACGCGCGCCGTCGACAACGTTCGCGTCAACGTGACCATCCACCCGAACGACGGCCGACGGGACGAGTCGCGGAGCGTCTCCGTGTCGGTGCCCGGCGACCACGAGTTCACCGTCGGCGAGACGGTCGAGTTCGCCGACGAGGAGTTCGAGATCACCGGGGTTCAGGTGCGCGCCGACGCCCCGGAGTACCGCTTCGAGAAACTCGACCACGACGGCGACGTGGTGTTCGCGAAGGACGTCAAGCGGGTGTACGGCCGCGACGTGACCTCGGCCGCGTGGTCGGCGTGGTAATGTGGACTTCGCTCGCGCCCGCCGCGAACTCGTCGACCGCCTGATCGAGAGCGGGCACGCCGAGCGACCCGCCACCGAACGGGCGATGCGTGCCGTTCCCCGCCACGAGTTCGTCCCCGCGGAGCGCCGCGAAGCGGCCTATCGCGACCGGCCGCTCCCCATCGGTGAGGGACAGACCATCAGCGCGCCACACATGGTCGCGACGATGACCGACCTGCTCGCGCCCGACGCCGGCGACCGTATCGTCGAAATCGGCACCGGCTGTGGCTATCACGCCGCTGTGACGAGCGAGGCGGTCGATTCGGGCACTGTCTACAGCGTCGAGGTCGAACCGAGCCTAGCCCGGCGGGCGCGCGACCGACTCGACCGTCTGGGGTACGACGTGCGCGTGCGCGCCGGTGACGGGTTCGCGGGCTGGCCCGCCCACGCGCCGTACGACGGCGCCTACCTCACCTGCGCCCCCGAGTCGGTGCCCGACGCCGTCGTCGAACAGGTGCGTCCGGGGGGTCGGATCGTCGCCCCAGTCGGCCGCGGGCGACAGCGTCTCGTCCGGTTGACCCGCCGCGCCGACGGTGGCGTCGACCGGGAGACACACGGTGCCGTCCGATTCGTACCGATGCGGGACTCGTCGACATCGTAGGGCCTACCGGTGGCCATCGTGGCTTCTCACCGGGACGGTCCGGCGAGCCGCTATCGGCAGCTACGGTTACCCGACAAGCGCACCCTTGATATGCGCTGGCGCCAAGGGCCGGGTATGGACCCTGCGGTGTTGCGCGAGGACATGGTCGACGGCCTCGACCACGCCCTCGGCGGCCTCGACGAGTCGCTCGGTGTGGCGATGCGGACGGTCCCCCGCCACGTCTTCGTCGAGGACCGCCCCTACGACAACCGCGCCGGCGACCACGCCGGCACGGACGTCCTCGCTCCCCGAACGGTCGCGCGCCTGCTCGAAGCCCTCGACGCCGGCGACGAGGACGACGTTCTCGTGGTCGGCGTCGGCGTCGGCTACACGGCCGCGCTCCTCGCCGAACTCGTCGGCGAGCGGCGCGTCCACGCGGTCGACATCGCCCGCCGACTCGTCCTCGACGCGCGCCGGAACCTCCGACAGGCGGGCTACGAGGGCGTCCTCGTCGACTGCCGCGACGGCGCGAACGGGCTGCCGGAGTACGCCCCCTTCGACCGCATTCTCGTCGAGGCGGCGGCGGTGCGCCCGCCGCGCGCGCTGCTCGACCAGCTCGCCCCCGACGGCCGCCTCGTGATGCCCGTGGGGACGCCCGATCAGACGCTCGTGGCGGTCGAAGCCGACGACTCCCCGGAGGGGTATGCGGTCGTCGAGGAGTTCGGATCGACGACGCTCGCACCCCTCCTCGTCGCCGGCGAGGAGGCCGGCGGCGTCACGCGCAACCGCACCGAGCGCGAGGACCGCGAGTTCGCCGAACAGGGCTACTTCGCGCCGACCGGGTGGGAGCAGAACTGGATCGACTGGGAGGACCGCCTCGACGGCGGCCGTGGCCACCACCGTCGGTGAGCGGCCCGGCCGCCGGTCCCGATTCAGTCGAGCACGACGTACTGTGGCTGCCCCGCCGTCGCGTTCGCCGGTTCGATCCGGAGCCGCCGACCCTCGGCTTCGGGCGACACGTCGAAGACGACGACACCCTCGACGGTCGCTCCCGGCGCGACGGTTCGCAGGTCGAGCGCACGGTCCACGAACAGCATCGCCTCCCTGTCGGCCGGATACGTCTCGCTCCGGCTCGCGAGTCCGAACGCGTCGCTCGTGAGTCGGACGCCGCTCCCACCGATGGCCGTCACGCGCAGGCGCACGACGACGAACTGTTCGTCCGCCGCCGTTCCGAACTCTCCCCCGACGCGGTCGGTGACGGTGACGTTCGTCGCGGTGTATCGGAGTCGATGACCACCCGTGCCGACGACGAACGCCTCGTTCACGGTGTAGTTCCGCGACTTCGGCGCGGCCGTGACTGCTGGTGTCGGCGTAGCCGTTCGTGTTGCCGTCGGTGTCGCGGGACTCGCCGTCGGTGTCGCGGGACTCGTCGGCGTCGTCGTCCCACCACCCGGATCCGCGCTCGGACACCCCGCGAGGACGACTGCGAGTGCGACGACGAGCGGTCGCCACTCCATGGGAGTGACTGTACGCCCCGTCTACAAATGTCACGGGGGTGACTACCGTCCGCGCACTACCAGCACCTTCGTGTTCCCTCGGCGGTCGACGTAGCCGCTTCCGGCCGGCGGTTTCACCTCGAGTACCAGCGTCCCCTCGTCCTGATTCGCCCGGAGTGCGGGGTCCACCGAGACACGCGCCGTGCCGTCGTCGCCGGTCGTCGCCGTCCTGACGCCGTCGAGGTCCGCGCTGCCCGCTTTGACCAGTACCGTCGCGTCCGCGACGGCCGAACCGTCGGCCCCGACGACGGTCAGTTCGACCGCTCCGTCGCCGGGGCCGATCACCTCCGGTTCGGGTCGCACGTCGAGTTCCGTCGTCGAGAGCCCCTGAATGCCGGTCAGCATGTTCATCATCACGCTCAGGCTGGCGACGCCGACGACGAGGGCGATGACCAGCCTGATCGGCAGTCCTTCGATGGCGCGGCGGTCGTCTCGGAACGCGTCGAACATGGGCCGGTGTGCCCCCGTTCCCGTACTTGAACCTCCGGACCCGGATTTATGACGGAAGGCGCGGCCACCCCACCCCATGAACGTACTCGGACGGCCGACTGCGGCGACCGACGGGCCGGTCGTTCGCCTCGGAACCTACCGCGCTGCCGACGGGAGCGACGGGGCGGCAGTCGGACTGGATCTGGACCGGCCACACGCGGCGCTCGTCGTCGGCAAGCGCGGCTACGGCAAGTCACACACGCTCGGCGTCCTCGCCGAGGGAGCGGCGCGGGCGTCGGGCGTCGCGCCCGTGGTCGTCGACCCGATGGGCGAGTTCGGCGGGCTCGCCGACGGACCGATTCCAGCCCACGTCGTCGAGGCACCGCGGGTGTCGCCGTCGGCCGTGCCGCCGCCGGCGTGGCCCGCGCTCTTCGACCTCTCGACGACCGATCCGGCTGGTGCCTTGCTCTGGGAGACGGCCCGAGAGGCGGAGACGGCGACGCTCGACGCGATGGCGGCCCGGATCGGCGCAGCCAACGTCGACGACGGCGTCCGCCGTGCGGCCCGCAACCACCTCCGACTCGCGGGGTCGTGGGACGTGTTCTCGCCCGACGGCCTCGATGCCGAGACGTTGCTCTCGGATGCCGTGACCGTCCTCGACTGTTCGGGGCTCCCCGACCGGGCGGCGTCGGCGCTGGTTCGCGGTCTCGCGTCGGGACTGTATCGGACCTGCGTGGAGCGCGACCCTGCCCGGTTGCCGTGGCTCCTGCTCGACGAGGCGCACGCGTTCTTCGACGGCGTCGCGGCCCCGGCGCTGGAGACGGTGTTGACGCGCGGACGGAGTCCCGGTGTGTCGCTGGTCGCCGCGACCCAGCGCCCGGGGTCGCTTCCGCCCGTGGCGATTTCGCAGTCGGACCTGCTGGTCGCCCACCGACTCACGGCTACCGCCGACATCGAAGCGCTGGCGGACGCGACGCCAACGTACTTGACGGGGACACTCCGCGACCGACTCCCGACCGACCAAGGCGGGGCCGTCGTCGTCGACGACGTGACCGAGTCGGTCCACGGCGTGCAGGTTCGGCGGCGCGAGACGACACACGGCGGCGACGACCCGCGGGCGAGCGACCGTCAGGAGTCGTCGGTCAGAACGGCCCCGCAGTCCGGACACTCCCCCTCCACGACGGGGACCGGAGCGTCGCAGTCGGGGCAGTAGTCGAGATAACAGGCTGGGTCGCCCATGTTGGAACGTGGTGCGGCAGGAGCGTAAGCCTTCGGCCGCCCGACGCGTCGACGGAGGGGGGAGGCGTCCCGCATCGCGACGGCACGCGCGTCGACCACCACTCCAAGATAATGATACCGAAGCAACAGCTTAACTCCGCTCGCCGGGTACTACTACCAATGGACGCAGTGAAACCAGCGGTGCGGTCGGGAGGACGGTTCGGGGCTACCGTCCGTCGGGGTGGCGCGAGACGGGCCGGTGTCGGCCTCGATGACGCCGATGGCGGGTCGGGAGATGTCGTATCGCGGGGGGTTCCGGTGCGGACACCCCGAACTGCGGTCCACCACTGCGTGACGGGCGTTCGTGGGGGTGGCGCATGAGGCGTACCGTCGTGACGGTCGTCCTCCTCCTGTCGCTGGTGGTCGCGGCGGTTCCAGTCTCCGCGACCGACCGGGTGGTCGTCGGGCGGGCCGACCTCTCGCTGTCGGTACCCGACAACCGGGTCGCCCCCGGCGAGACGGTCGCGCTCGACGTGTTCGTGATCAACGACGCGACCATCGTCCGCGGGGGACCACAGGTCTTCGTCGACCGCGTCACGACCGCCCGTTCGGCGACGCTCGATATCGGCGAGATACCGGGAATCGACGTGGAGACCGACGAGATCCCGTTCGGCCTCGTTCCGGAGGGGAGTCACGGACCGGCCACTATCGAACTCACCGTCCCAGAGTCCGCCCCGCCGGGGACCTACCACCTGCCGGTCGAACTCGAGTACAGTTACACCACCGCGGTGGCGTACGAGCGAACCGACCTCGACGCGGAACCGGAGTACGAGGAGCGGACAGTCACCCGACGCGTGCGGATTCCCATCGTCGTCGAGGAGCGGGCACGATTCCGGGTGGTCGAGATGGACACCGACGCACAGATCGGCGGGTCGGGGACGATGACCGTCTCGGTGCGCAACGTCGGGACGGCCCTCGCCCGCGAGGCGAGCGTCCGGCTCTCTTCCGCGAACGACGACCTGACCTTCGGCGGGGCGACCACGGCGGAGTCGTTCGTCGGCGAGTGGCGTCCCGACGAGACGAAGACGGCGACGTTCCCGGTGACGGTCGTCGACGATGCCGAACTTCGGGACTACACCGTCACCGGCCGGGTCTCGTACACCGACACCGACGGCCTCGCCCAGTCCTCGAACGAACTCCGGTCGAGCGTGCGCCCCCTCGCCGAACAGGAGTTCTCGCTGTCGGCGGTCGAATCGACGCTCCGCGTCGACCACGAGGGGACCGTCTCCGGCACCCTCACGAACGAGGGGCCCATGCCGATCACCGACGCAGTCGTGGTCTTTCGGCCCGCCAGCCCCAACTTCGACGCGAGCGAGACGGAGTTCGCCATTCCCGACCTCGCCCCGGGCGCGTCCGCATCGTTCACGTTCGAGGTCGAGGTGTCGAGCGCCGCCGACCCCGGATCGCGCCAGCTCCGGTTCGTCGTCGACTACGAGGACGAAGACGGTGACAATCGGACGAGCGACGCGCTCACCGCCCGAGTCGAGGTCGCGCCGGAACGTGACCCGTTCTCCGTCGAGGTGACGGAGTCCACCGTCTCCGCGGGTGGCAGCGGACGGTTGACGCTGACGGTCACGAACGCGGAGGACGAGACGCTCTCAGACATCTCCGCGAAGCTGTTCGTCGACGACCCCATCTCGACGAGCGACGACGAGGCCTTCGTCGACGAACTCGCGCCCGGCGACTCCGCCGAGATCAGTTTCGAGGTGAGCGCGGCCGGGTCGACGTTCCCCAAGGACTACCCGGTCTCCATGGACTTCGAGTACGACCGTGCCGACGGTACGACCGAAATCTCCGATACGTTCCGACTGCCCGTCACCGTCGAAGCGCGACGCGGCGGCGGCTTCCCGTTCGGTACTCTCGTCGGCGCGGGCGTCGGGGTTGCGATACTCGCCGGCCTCCTCATCGCCGTGCGACGGTGGTAGCGTGCCGCCGAAAGTCGAGTATCAGCGATTCATCGACGCGGCGGACGACTGGATCACCGGCCGCCCGGGCACCGTCGTACTCGTCTTCCTCCTCCTGACCGCCGTGTTCGCCGCTGGGCTGCCCGGCGTCTCGACGGAGTCCGGCACCGAGTCGTTCGCCGAGGACGTTCCGGAGGAGCAGGCCTTGCAGGACGTCGACGAGAAGTTCTCGCCGGCGTTCGAGCCCGACGAGGGAAGCACCCAGCTCATCCAGCGCGGCGAGAACGTCCTCTCGAAACGGGGACTCCTGCGGATGCTCACGGTGCAGGAGCGGCTGGCCGACGATCCGGGGATGCGCGTCGTCGGCACCGAGAGCGCCGCACGACTCGTCGCCCGAGAGCTCGACCCATCCGCGACGACCCTCGAAGCGGAAATCGACGCCGTCGAGCGCGCGACGCACGGCGAGATACGGCTCGCTGTCGGCACGCTCGCCGCCGAGAACCCGCGGTTCGCCGCCCTGTTGAGCGACGACTTCAATCCGACCGCTGCCTCGGCCTCGGCGACCATCGGCATCGTCACCCACGAGGTCCCCGCCGGCATCGACGCCGGATCGGGGCAGGGGAGCGCCAGCCCGCTGGAACCGATCCAAGTCGAGGCGCGGTACATCGCCGACGCCGCCGGGGGCGACGTCGTCGTCTTCGGGTCGGGCATCGTCGCCGTCGAGTTCGGGACGGTCATCAGCGACTCCCTGCTCATCGTCGTGCCGGCGGCGGTGGCGCTGATCGCCATCTTCCTCGTCGTCGCCTACCGGGACCTCGTCGACCTGCTCCTCGGACTGGTTGGCCTCGGCATGACCATCGTGTGGACGTTCGGCTTCATGGGCTACGCCGGCATCGCCTTCTCGCAGATCCTCATCGCGGTCCCGCCGCTGTTGCTGGCGGTGGGCATCGACTTCGGCATCCACGCCATCAACCGCTACCGGGAGGAGCGGCTCACGGAGGCCGATCCCGAGCGCGCGATGCGGACCGCGACCGATCAGCTCCTCGTGGCCTTCTTCATCGTCACCGCGACGACGGTCATCGGGTTCTCGTCGAACCTCGTGAGCGGCCTGCTCCCGATTCGGGAGTTCGGCCTCGTCGCGGCGGTCGGCATCGTCTTCACCTTCCTCGTGTTCGGCATCTTCCTCCCGTCGCTCAAGCTGTACACCGACGACCTCCGCGAACGGTACCCCATCCCGACGTTCTCACAGACCCCGATTGGCTCCGAGGGATCGCGGCTCGGGGGCGTCCTCGCCGTCGGCGTCCTCGTCGCGAAGCGCGCCCCGGTCGCCTTCCTCCTCGTCGCCGTGGTCGCCTCCGGCGGCGCTGCCTACTACGCCGCCGGCATCGACACGACGTTCTCGCAGGAGCAGTTCCTGCCACCCGAGGAGACGGCCGACTTCTACGACGCGCTTCCGGAACCGTTCCGGCCCGGCGACTACACCATCACGGCCACGATCAACTACCTCGAAGACAACTTCGAGTCGAGCGAGGACGACGAGGTAGTCGTCTACGTCGAGGCGCCGATGGAACGGGACACCGCGTTAGAGTCGATCTGGCGGGCGGGCGAGAACCCGCCCGAGACGTTCGTGCGGGACGGCCGGCACGCTCGGGAGGTCTCGATTGTGACCATCGTCCGCGCCTATCAGGAACGAGACCCCGCGTTCGCCGCGCTCGTGGCCCGGAACGACCGGAACGCCAACGGGATTCCGGACCGGAACCTCGATCAGGTGTACGACTACCTGCTCGCCTCGCCGGCCCGGGATCGGACCCTCGAGTACCTCACCGAAGACCGCCGGAGCGCCCGCGTGGTGTACGCGGTCAAGGGGGACCGGACCGACGCCGAAATCACGGCGGACGCGCGGCAGGTGGCTGATCGCTACCGGACGGGGGCGACGGCGACCGGCAACATCGTCGTGTTCAAGGCCATCTCCGATATCATCTTCGCGTCCGCCATCGTCAGCCTCGGGCTGGCGCTCGCCGGCACCGCCGTGTTCCTCCTCGTCGTCTACTGGGTGCTGGAGGGACGGGCGTCGCTCGGCCTCGCGAACCTCGCTCCAATCGTGGTTACCGTCGCCTTCGTCGGCGGCTCGATGCGCTATCTCGGCTTCTCGCTGAACGCCTTCACCGCGACGGTCCTCGCGATGACCATCGGCCTCGGCATCGACTACTCCGTCCACCTCACCCATCGCTACATCGACGAGCGACGCCTCCAGTCGACGGCCCTCGACGCCCTCTCACGGACCGTCTACGGCACCGGCGGCGCGCTCCTCGGGAGCGTCCTCACCACCGTCTTCGGCATCGGCGTCCTCGTCCTCTCGGTGTTTCCCGCAATCGGTGATTTCGGCATCCTCACCGCTCTCTCGGTCGTCTATGCGTTCCTGAGTTCGCTTCTGGTGTTGCCCGCGGCGCTCGTCGTCTGGGAGCGTCTCTTCGGCGAGATGGAGCCGCACACAGCCACGGCGGACGACGTAGCGGCGACGAACAGTTAACTCGGTGGCACGCCTCGATGGGGCCGTGACCGACACCGAACCACACGTCGCGGCCGTCGGCACCTCGCCGTTCGGCCGCACCGAACTCACCGGGCGGGACCTCTTCAGCGCCGCCGTCGCCGAGGCGTTCGAGGGTGGCCCCGACCCGGCCGAGGTGGTCGACGCGATGTACGTCGGCAACCAGTCCGAGTCGTACGAACACCAAATCATGTACGGGACGCTCCTCGCGGAGTGGTGTGGGTTGCGCCACGTCCCCGCCGAGCGCGTCGAGGGCTGTGCCGCCGCGGGGGCGCTGGCCCTGCGCCACGCCGTCGAGGACGTGCGCTCGGGGCGCCGGGACGCCGTGCTGGCCTGTGGCGTCGAGAAGATGACGGCGGGCGGCACCGCGGGGGCGACGAACGCGCTCTCGGCGGCGTTCGACCGCGCGCTCGAACAGCGCTCCGGCGTGACGGCGCCGAGTCAGTACGCGCTCCTCGCCCAGCGCTACCTCCACGAGACCGACGCGACGGAGCGGGACTTGGCCCGCATCGCGGTCAAGAACCACGCCAACGCCGCCGCCAACCCCCGGGCGCAGTTCCAGCGCGAGACGGACGTGGAGACAGTCCTCGACTCCGACTACGTCGCGCCGCCGCTGAAACTGTTCGACTGCGCGCCGGTCACCGACGGCGCCGCAGCCGTCCTCGTCGCGACCGAGGAGATTGCGAGACAGTTCGCCGACGACCGACCGCCGGTCCGGGTCGCCGGTGTCGGCGCTGGCGCGAACAACATCGGCGTCGCGGACCGCGACCTGACGTTCGTCGAGGGCGCCCACGAGGCGGCGGCGGAGGCCTACGAGCAGGCGGGCCTGACGGCGGACGACGTCGATATCGCCGAAGTCCACGACGCGTTCACGATCAGCGAAGCGTTGCTCGCGGAGGCTGCCGGGTTCGCTCCTCGTGGCCGGGGGTACGAGAGCGCGCTCCCGCCCGCCGAGCGCTCCGACGGCTGGACCGACACGCACCTGAGCACGAGCGGCGGCCTCAAGGCCCGCGGCCACCCCATCGGCGCCACCGGCCTCGCACAGACCGTCGAAGTGTACGAACAACTAACCGGCACGGCGACGCCGGAACGACAGGTCGACGACGCGACGACCGGCCTGTTGATCAACGAGGGCGGTGTCGCGGACGCCGTCACCGTCGCGCACGTCCTGACAACATGACTGACGACGATCACACGGAGTCCGAGACGGCTCCGACGACTGCACCGCTTGCCCGCGACGACGTGACGCCCGACAGCCCGTTCACGCTCCCCGGCTTCTTCGCGGCGCTCGACGAGGGCGACCTGCTCGCCGCCGTCTGCGAGGAGTGCGGGAAGCGGCTGGTCCCACCCCGGCCGGCGTGTTACGCCTGTGGGGGACGACAGCTTCACGTCGAAGTACAGCCGAGAACTGGGACCGTCGTCTCCTACACCGAGGTGCGGACGCCGCCGCCTGCCTTGGCGGATCGGGCGCCGTACACCGTCGCCATCGTCGAGCTCGACTCGGGCGCGCGGCTGACTGGACGGGTGACCGTCCCCTACGCGGAGACATCTATCGGTTTGCCGGTACGGCTGACTGCCCGGGACCCCGACGAGGACGAACGTGAGATGGCGCTCTCCTACGAAGTCGACTGGCCGATCCACGAGTTCGACCCCGTCTGAACGGCGGTCGGCCGCTCACCCCCGTCGGCGAGAGGGGACACGTCGGTGTCTGCGGGCTTCGAACGACGTACGGCGGCCGTCGCCGGGCGCCCCTAGTCGAGCGACGACCGCGTCTGGGTTGCCTCCGCCGTCGCCCGCTCGGTTCGTCCCTGCGGGACGACGAGGGTGACGACGTTCCCGCGTGGGTCCGCGTCTTCGAACCTGATCGTCCCACCGGCCTGCCTGACGGTGCGACTGGCGAGCCACAGGCCCATGCCGCTACTGTGGAGGAGCGCGTCGATTTCCGTCTCCTCGGCGATCACCTGACGTTCCACCGCCGGAATCTCCGGACTGTCGTCCGTGACGCTGATTTCGACCACCTCGTCCCGGGACTGGGCGCTGATCGTGACCGCCGGCGTCGCCCGTTCCGCGTGGACGATGGCGTTCTCGACGAGTTCGGTGATCGCCTGTCGAAGCTCCGGAATCGTCGTGAGCTCGAGCTCGGCGGGCACGTCGACGGTAACCGCCGCGTGTGGGTACTTCGCCGTCAGGCGCCCGACGACGCCGCCGACCACCTCGTCGAGCTGGAGCGTCACCTCGGACGACGGCTCCAGCAGGAGCTGCACGATTGCCCGTTGTTTGTCGGCCTGTGTGAGCAACCGCTCGCTCGCCTGCTCGATTCGGGTCGTCATCGCCTCGATTTCGGTGTCGTCCGTCTTCGTCCGAACCGCCTCGGCGGTGCCCGAGACGACGTTCATCTCGTTGCGGATGTTGTGTCGGAGGACGCGAGCGAGCACCTGTAACTGCTCGACGCTCGTGTGCAGGTCGCTCTCGAGGCGTTCCTCGTACGCCTTCCGTTCGGTGATCTCGTCGTGAATCGCGACGAAGCCGTCTATCTCGCCGGTCTCCGTGAGGAGGGGTGCTATCGTCTGGTGGATGACGAATCGCTCGCCGTTCTTGCGTTCGTTGACGAGTTCCCCCTCCCAGATGTCGCCCGCGAGGATGGTCGCCCACAGTTCGTCGTAGAACGCGTCGTCGTGTTCGCCGGACTTGAGGAGACGCGGAGTCCGTCCGATGGCCTCGCTCGCGTCGTAGCCAGTCATGTCTTCCCACGCGGTGTTCACGTACTGGATCGTGCCGTCCCGGTCCGTGATCAGGATCGAGTGCCCGGAGTAGTCGGCGGCTTTCTTGAACTTGCGCGCTTCGGCCTCCCGGTGGGCGAGGGCGCGATAGAGCGCCCGCTGGGGGTCTTTGATCCCGGTCTTCACGACGCCGAGGTAGATCAGGTAAAACGAGCCGAGCTTGAGGAAGTGCCCGGCGGCGTTCGAGAAACCGTAGACGTCGACGTAGAACGTGAACGCGAGTTCGGACAACATCGTCAGGAGTAGCGAGGCGGCGAGCAACCGGAAGACGCGTTCGTCGAACGTCTCCCGCTGGCGGGCCACGAGCACGAGGCCGGCCGCGAACAGACCGACGATGAGGTACTCGCTGACGACCTTGAACCGCGTGAGGCCGCTCCCGGGGACGTACGCCCGCGGGAACCAGTCGACGACGAATATCGATCCGAGACCGAGCGCCACGACCACCGCGAAGCCCGTGACGAGCGTCCCGAGACTCCGGTCGTTCCACTCGATATCGAGGAGGTCGCGTTCGCTGACGATCAGCCCGGCGGCGCCCGCGCCGAGCACCGAGGCGCCTTCGAGCGACCGACCGAGGAGCCACAACTGCGTCGGGAGGTTCGCGCCAGCATTCGGGAAGACGCCCATGCCCTTGTACGCGAGCGTGTGTAGCAGATCGATCCCACCGACGAACAGGTAGCTGATCCCGAGGACGACGACGAACGGGTGTTCCAGCTCCTCACGTGCGTTCCACGTGACGATGAAGACGCCGAAGGCCACTAGGATACTGAAAATCTCGACGACGCCGTGAAACAGCAGGAAGTTCCGTCTCTGGACGAGATAGAGTGCGGCGAGTCCACTCACGGACACCGCGAGAGCGGCAGCGCGTCTGTACCAGCCGGACGATCCGCCGATGGACGACACTCGTACGGCCGGTGTCTCAGTATCGAGACATAAGACCACTGATTCGTTTCAGTTTCCAGATATAATCCGGCCGTCCGCCGTTTGAATGCCCGGAGCGGGATTTGAACCACGGTCGTTCCGCTTCGCTCCACTCCCTAGTTCAAATCACCGCTGGGTCGTTTTCCTGATTCCGTCACTCGCTCCTCGCTACGCTCGTCGCTCGTGAGGTGGAATCAGGAAGAACGCCCGGAGCGGGATTTGAACCCGCGTCACGACCGTGACAGGGTCGTATGATGGGCCACTACACCATCCGGGCTTTCGCATCTAACCCAACCGGGGACTGGGAAATAAGACTTGCCATATCGGGGCGCCGTGTGGTGCGGTATCGCGGGGCGACGCCGAAACGGCTTTGTATCGGGAGAGTCCATGGCAACCCGTACCGAGCCTGATCCGTCGGCGCCCCCCGGCGGGTCGATTAGCTCTGCTTCGCGGTTCTTTGGCAAGCGTTAAATGGGTGGGTCTACAAAGGCGCCGTAGTATCTCGTGATAACTTCTCCACCAACTCATCCATGGTAGACGTAAGCCAACACAAACTGGTTCCGGAGCATACAGTCCTCGACGACCCTGACCGCGTCGACGAGGTACTCGCGGAGTACAACGTGAGCAAGACCAACTTGCCGAAAATAAAGAAGAGCGATCCGGCGTTGCCCGAGGATGCCGAGGTGGGCGACGTGATCGAGATCGTTCGCGACTCTCGTACCACTGATCAAGCGACCGTATACCGACTGGTGGTCGAATGAACCGACAGAGCCGACGCACGATTTCACGGGAGTACTTCTCACAGGAACGGCTCGCCGAACACCACTTCCGCTCCTTTAACGCCTTCCTCGACCGGGGGATGCAGGAAGTCGTCGACGAGAAAGAGCGGATCGAGACGGACATCGGCGACAAGGAAGGCCAAGAGCCGGTCTTCGTCGAACTCGGCGACGTGCGCGTGGAGACGCCCCGAGTGCGCGAGGCCGACGGGAGCGAGGAGCTCCTCTACCCGCAGGAGGCCCGCCTGCGCAACATCACGTACGCCGCGCCGGTGTTCATGGAGATGGCTATCGTCCGCGGCGGCGAGGAGGAAGAGGAGGTCGTCGTCGACTCCACCGAGACGAAGGTCGGCCGGATGCCGATCATGGTCGGCTCGCGGCGCTGTAACATCGCCGACCTCACGCGCGAGGAACTGATCGACATCGGCGAGGACCCCGTCGATCCGGGTGGCTACTTCATCGTCAACGGCTCCGAGCGGGTGCTGATGACGAGCGAGGACCTCGCACCCAACAAGATCCTCGCGGAGTACGACACCAAGTACGGCGACGAGATTCAGGTCGCCAAGACGTTCAGCCAGCGCCGGGGCTACCGGGCGCTCGTCCTCTGTGAGCGCAACCGCGAAGGGATTCTGGAGGTTTCGTTCCCCTCCGTTTCGGGGAGCGTCAACTTCGTGACGCTGGTGCGCGCGCTGGGGCTGGAGTCCGACGAGGAGATCGTCCACCGCGTCAGCGACGACCCCGAGATCGTGAAGTTCATGCTGGAGAATCTGGAGATGGCCGAAGTCCAGAGCGAGGAGGAGGCCATCGAGACGCTCGGGAAACGCGTCGCCGGCGGCCAGGGGAAAAACTACCAGCTGAAACGCGCCAACTACGTCATCGACCGCTACCTCCTACCCCATCTGCACGAGGAGGGCGTCGACGAAGAGGAGGTCCGGATCAACAAGGCCTACTACCTCTGCCGGATGGCGGAGGCGTGTTTCGAACTCGCGCTGGATCGCCGCGAGGCCGACGACAAGGACCACTACGCGAACAAACGCCTGAAGGTGAGCGGCGACCTGATGCGCGACCTGTTCCGGACGGCCCTGAACAAGCTGGCCCGCGACGTGAAGTACCAGCTCGAACGCGCGAACATGCGCAACCGACAGCTGACGGTCAACACCGTCGTCCGGTCGGACGTGCTGACCGAGCGGCTGGAACACCCCATCGCGACGGGGAACTGGGTGGGCGGCCGCTCGGGCGTCTCCCAGCTCGTGGACCGCACGGACTACATGGGCGTCCTGTCGCACCTGCGCCGGCTGCGCAGTCCGCTCTCGCGGTCCCAGCCCCACTTCGAGGCGCGTGACCTGCACGCGACCCAGTGGGGTCGCATCTGTCCCTCCGAGACGCCGGAGGGGCCGAACTGTGGGCTGGTGAAGAACTTCGCGCAGGCGATGGAGCTC
>Ga0207757_100429_pt1 | contig 28165 bp, 26 predicted proteins | sample A23P3SouthBayCA_2_FD_187752 | JGI IMG/M metagenome (GOLD analysis project Ga0207757, IMG submission 187752) | Aerobic enrichment media microbial communities from Eden Landing Ponds, California, USA - A23 P3 (2) (SPAdes) | ecosystem: Environmental > Aquatic > Marine > Unclassified | place...
AATCGGGGCTAGTGACGCATATGACTCGTCGAATGCATCCAGGAACTTCTGCGATTGCCCATCGTCTCGGTACATATTGGCCAGTAGCCCTACGATCGCTATCTCGATCTGTTGGTTATCTTCAATGGATTCCAGCTGATCCCAGAGGTCATCCAGAGCATCCCGTGATGTCGCTTGGGTTTGGGCAGCCAGGAACACGTTCTGGGCCGCGATGAACGCTGCATCCGTCAAAACTGAGAGATCAGGTGGGCAGTCGATTAAGATGAAATCGTATTCGTACCCGTCGTCAATCAGCTCTTCCAGAGCAACTTTCAACGAGAGACGAGCACCTGCATCGTCCATCCAATCTCGGGCAAGCCCCATGTCCTTGTGGCTCGGCACGAGATCGAAATTCAGGTGTTCGTACTCGTCGCTGCGGATCACAATTTCTGAGAGCGTCGTGTCGTCCGTGCGCGGATTGTCGACGAGGACATCCAGGAGATTTGCGTCATCGGTTGCGAGCGTATTTGGAAGGTCGTTCTTCGGGCTTGACGGGTCGTTATCGTCGCCCGGCCCCAATCCCAGCCCCTTCGTCATATCGGCCTGAGGATCCATATCAATCGCAAGGACATCGTGATTTCGAGAGGCCAGTGCTGCGGCACTGTTAATCGTCGCCGTTGTTTTCCCCGTCCCGCCTTTTTGATTGCCGAACGCGATCGTGGGAATGCCGGTTGATGGTGTGACGCCCCATCCACGAGGTGACTCGGTCATAGTCCGATCATTGATTCACTGATTCATAAATCTACGTCAGACACCTACTGCTGATTTAGAACTAGCAAAACGCTCAATTCAGTGGTATACGACTCTGATATCTCCAGACTCTATTTCTCCTGGATGGAGGCTAATGAATCAATGAATCATTGATTCAGTTGTTCTGGACTTCTCACTCGGCCTGATCCCTCGAGTAGTGGACTCTAGCGCCTAGAGTCACTGAATCATTGATTCCGTTACTATTGGATGTACTGACTCCTTGACTCATTATTTCTTTGACTCACTGAATCTTCAATTCAATGACTCCGTGATTTTCTGTGATCTATTCGATCCCGAGAACCAAATATTCCTTGACTCTTTGACTCAAAATTTCGTTGACTCAGGGATTCACTGATCGAGTTTCACTCGAGTATTCGCCGGTTGACGGACACGAATGAGACTTCTGGGCCTCCAGTATCACTCGCTATCCTTCTCGAATGCGGCTGCTAACTGGTCACGCATATACTCTCGACGGAGCTTTCGGGCTCGCGAATCCGAGAGGTAATTTTGTAACACGATGTCGGCGCTCGCGCTTCCTTGTTCGGCCGCGATTTCGTCCAGACTGCCGAGGACGACGTCGAGCGAGGCGGAGTACGCGTCATACCAGAAGCGACGGCCCATCTTCGGCGCCGGCGTCACACCGTCGATCTCGTCAGGAATGCCCGCTCGGTCAGCTAGTTGTGTAAACCGGTTCCAGACCGTCCACCGTGAGATCGGGCCGCCCGAGGCGTGTGGTGACGGGAACAGGTAGCCGTCCCAGTTGTCGTGATCAGCGAATCCCGCGAGCCGCTCCTCGAGGACCTCCCGTCCGTAGAGCAATGAGACCTCTCCAGGGCCGTTTTTGCGCTCTTCGAACGCGATATACGGAACTTCATCTTCGGAGACGTCGAGGACAAACTGGCGGGTGTGAAGGCGAGCAACCTCGTTCGGACGAAGGCCCCACGCACACAGTGCGAGGACCAAGAGGCGGTCTTCTGGACCGTCGGCTGCTTGGTAGAGCGCACGGACGTGCTCAGTGGCGAGACACGGCGTATCAGCATCGTCATCGGTGTCGTTCGACCAGTCGTATTCCTCGTCGAGGCCGTCAGCTGGGTTAACGGCGGCCCATTTGCGTCGGACCAGATGGGCGTACCAATTCGAGACAACGAGGTGGATTCGACGTTTGGTCTGGCTGCCATCGAGATCGTCGTGAAGACGGTCGAATGCTGCCCAGCACGCGTCGACCGCCTTGTAGGCCGGGACATCGCTATCGCGAGCGACGGGCGTTACGAGGTCGTCAGTGTCGTTCTCGTCGCAGTAGGCAGCGACGTAGCGGTTCAACCGGTAGCGAAGGGTGTCGATCGACGAATCGGCGAGCCCCTTCCGATCCCGCCGTGACGTGAGGAAGGATTCGAGTGCCTCGATGGTCCGGTCGTGGTTCGTGGCCCAGTCGTACCCTATCTCCTCAGATTCGAGCTCGAGCGCTTCGTGCCAGAACTCTCCGAACGTCATGTCGTGGTACTCCCGGAGTGCGTAGAGAAGCGGCCGGAAGTTGTGATCGCGAAGCCAGCTATGCGTCGGCTTCTCCTGGTCGGGATCAACTCCGTTAGCTTCCATTGCGGGGGCGACGACGGCCCAGTACGCGTCGACGAGTTCCTCGCGGTCCAGCAGCGTCCAGGAGATGTCGTCGACGTCCTCCCAGTCGGAGTTTGTCGTTGACGTCGTCGCGTCATTCACAGGGGACGCACCACCGTTCCAGTATTCGCTTCGCTGAGAGGCGGAGTAGCGGCCTCGCTGAGTGGGTTTCTGATTCTAAGTCCGGCATATTCGGGCAGTAGCGAGTTTCTCACAGATAGAGTATAGGTTTTGGGGACAAACAGACTCCAAGAGTCCGTGTGAACACCGACGAAAGACGCCGAAATATGTTCAATAAGTATAAATCATATGTCGCTACATCAACCACGAGAGGAATTTTGACCTTTGAGTAACAACATTATTTGGCCATTAGGCCGACCCTGAGAGGAGCGAATGCGTCGGCTCAGTCTCTGTGGGGCGTACAGGTGACCCGATAGTACGTCCCGTCGTTCTCGGCGATGAACGCGTCGGACTACCGCTCGCCCGGTTCTGGTACGGACAGCGAACGCCGTGCCGAGCTATGAACCGGGCCGCCGTCGGTTCGTTGTCGTACCCACGCAAGTAGAGGTAGCGGCGACGGCCGTCGTCCGTCGCCGGCCCACTATCGCCAGCCACGAGGGGGTCGTCACGGACGCTTGACGACCAGATCGAACAGATCAGAGCTTCCGAGTCATTCGGAGAGAGATGGTTAACGCTATTGACTGAGCTACGAGAGACGGTCGTAGAGTCTTCATCGACACTCAGACTTGACGTCGATGAACACGGCCGGCTGTGTTCGGTTCTTCGTGGAGTCGACACCGGGAAGTTCCTGGTCAGACGTCTCGGTGAATCCGCGCCGAGATGTGATCTCTGTGATGAACGTGGGTACGTCCAGATCGGGTTGATGGATCGGAGCCGTGGACGATCTGTACGGATTGCAAAGCAGCGCTGGTGAGTGTAGATGGATATCGTCTCTTGCAGCGTATCGACCCCGAGATCACAGCAGAATCCGAAATAACAATCGAATGGCCGGATCAGACTGGTGAGACATCCTGAGCCGTCTACGCTATAACAATATGATCAGTCGTAGTTGATCGACACGGAGAGCTCAGACTGTGGACAGACCTGAAAATGTATTGTCACCGTTCACCGTTGAATCATCAGGTGGGATTCGAGGGAGTTTGAATCCCTATTTATCTCTTTCCGGCACCCTATCATCCTTTACAGCTTGTCGCGCTCCACCCATGTTTCGCTCCATCTCTGTGACCCCGCGCATTACTGCATCCAGACCGACCCAAAGAACGATTCCGATAGCGGTGACAAGCAATAGTGCCGCCAGCAGTATCCTCATTATCGACATCCTTTCTCAGGTATTGAACTCGGGGGGTTATCAAATTCACCACTGAGGACCGAACTTAACTAAGGAGATTCGAGTTAGATGATACATGTTTTACCGTCTTCGCCAGAAGGTTGAGGCGTATGGATGTATTGACTCACCTGTTTCTCCCAATCACGGTTGCTTATGCAGTTCGGCCATGTCTCTTTCCCTCACCGTGGTATTTTGCGCTTGCAATGTTCGCAGTTCTCCCTGACTTCGATAAGTTACTCGGCATACCGGGATTGCTTCATTCGGTCTTTGCAGTCGGTGCTATCGGTTTGGGTGTTGGACTCATTGAACGGCGATTCTCCGGAGTCACGACATATGCAACAGTAGCGACGGTGTTTCTGGCCAGTCATCTGCTATTAGATTTCCTTGACGGTGGACCTGTTACGTTCCTGTACCCGTTTATTGAGACTGGCGTGGGACTAGAGTATCCGACACAAATCGTGTTCGGTGATACTGTACAGGATGCTGCTGTCCGCAATCCGCTCCCGCGTGTCCACGCTGGCGCAACTAACTCAAGCCGAGAAGCCTACTCATTGGTGAATGGCTACGGAATACTGTCAGCACTCGTGTTCGCAACTGTGTATCTCGGACTTGAACCACGACGAACCCCGGAGGACTGATCGAGATGGGATCTGATCCGCTCAACTACTGTTCTATGTGCGGTACGGAACTTATCGATAAGCAGGTTGAGGATCGGACACGTAGATACTGCCAGGAGTGCGAACAGCCTATCTACCGAAATCCGAAACCGTGTGCTGGCGTCCTCGTCGTGGACGAGCGTGAATGCGTGTTGCTTGTAAAGCGAACTGAGCCCCCAGCTCCTGGTGCATGGAGTATCCCCGCTGGATATCTTGAGGCAGATGAACCACCACGTCAAGCAGCCGTACGGGAACTTTATGAGGAAACGAATGTAGCCGCGTCCAAAGACGACATTACGTTGTTTGAGACGGCATTTGTACGCCATCCCAACGGGCAACACGTACTCGTGGTTATCTACGTGGTACCGCGGTCGGCAACAACAGGGACTGTCGTCTCTGGATCAGACGCAGATGACGCTCAGTTCTGGCTCCTTCCCGAATTGGTGTCGGATGGTAGGGATATTGAGCCAGGGTACGAACGGATCTTCACAGCTGCCGTGAGCGAATTTACGACGACCAGGTGACAGCCTCAGTCTGCGTAACATCGTCCTCTAGCGACTCGCCTGTCAGCATACGATAGTACCGGTCAACCGATTGTTCTTTTGTGAAGTAGTTCTCGAACGCCGCTCTGGCGTTCGCGCCCTGTTGTTCAACCTTCTCGGGATTTGCTCGCCACGTTTCGATAGCCTCGATCACTTCTTCGGGTTCACCCTGTTCGGCGTGAAGACCGGCGTCAAACGCGTCAATGATACGCGCTTCGTCATCGTGGGGCTGGACGATACCGAGAACAGGCATTCCAGCGGCCATTGCCGTGTACATTTTGCTCGAGACCACAATCCCCTCGAACCCGTCTTTGACTGCGACGACAGAAACATCTCCAGACGTAAGGCTGTACGGAAGGTCGTCCCACGGCTGATAGGGTAGGAATTTGACTGTATCCCCCCGAATTCCCTGCTCCTCTGCGATCGAGATTATCTTCTCCTTGTTGTCACCCTCGCCGATAATCAGAAAACGGACGTCCTCATCCTCAAATGCACCGGCAGCACGGACGAGTGTCTCCAGATTGTGAAACTGTGCGATATTCCCTGAATACAGGATCGTGAAGGGTTCAACGAGGTTATGATTCTTACTGAACCAATTCTCATCCTTCGCCATTGGCTCAATGAAGTCCTCGTCCTCCCAATTGTGGATGATGACGATCTTATCACGGTCAAACTCCGAACCAGTCTTCGCAGCGATCCGGTCTTTCATTACCGGACCCAGTGCGACGATGTGTTTTGCGTCCTCGAAGGCGCTTGCGTCTAACCACTCCCAGAACCGATGGAGCAATCCATCCTCCGAGATGTAGCCGAGTTCTACTGGTTCGTCTGGATATAGGTCGTAGGCGATATACGTGTACTCCCAGCTCCGGAGCTTGCAAAGAATCCACATAGCCGCCGGGAGCGTCGGCGGACACGTAACGAAGATCAGTTCTCGCTCCCGATCGCTCCGACTCACTAAGAGGCGGACAAACATCCAGACGGTGAAAACTGCCCAGTTCAGTAGTCGGCGCGGCATCGATGATTGACGCACCTGCGGGGCGTGGATTCGCCGTACCAACACACCCTCATGAGTCGATTCCAAAGGCTGTTTCTCATTTTCACCGCTGTGATAGTTCGGTTGGCCCGTATACACGGTCATATCGAGGCCGCGTTCTTGGAGACCAACCGCCAAATCCGTCATTAGCTGGCCGGTAGATGCAGTATCCGGATGGAAGTACTCAGTTACAAGGACGTACTCTTTCTCTGTCGAGCCCATATTGAGTGCTATCGCTCGTGAAGTAGCGTTTCGAGATTTTCGCGGACGTAGTCTGGATCGCGATTTTCGACGTACCAATCGAGTGTATTCTTGATACCTTCCTCGACAGTGTACTGGGGTTCCCAGCCGAGGAGTTCCTCTGCCCGAGTCGTATCCGCAGCGCGGTGGCGGACGCCTTGGGGTTTGTCGGTCATATAGTTGATTTCGTCGGGCTCCCAGTCGAGGTAGTCAAAGATGATCTCAACGGCCTCGTTCATCGTCACGTAACGGCTGATGCCGGCGTTGACCGGGGTTCCGTCGTCGATGTTCTCGGCGGCCAGTCGGAGGGCGTTGGTGATGTCCTTGACGTAGGTAAAGTTCCGCGTCTGCTCGCCGTCGCCCCAGATCTGGAAGGGGTCTTGGCGAGCGTAGGCCTTGGCCATAAACGCGACAATGGCGTGGGTTTCGTTCTCGCGGGGGCCGTAGGCGGTGAAGATGCGGACAGCGCTGGTGTCGATATCGTACTGTTCGTTATACGCCTGGAGCGAGCGCTCGCCCATCAGTTTTGCCCAGCCGTAGACCTCGTCGGCGTAGGCGCCGCCGCGCTCGTCGAAACTGACCATATCCTCGCGGAGTCGCTGACGCTCCTGCTGGATGTCCGTGGGGTACGTACAGGCACTGGACGCGAAACAGATGCGGTCGACGCCGTTCTTCGCTGCGGCCTCGTAGACGATGTTGTCCAGCGCCATATTCGTGGCGCAGTTTGCGGGATAGCTCGAGATGTAGCCGCGCCCCCCGTGGTCCGCTGCGAGGTGGAACACCGTGTCGATGTCGTCCGTGGCTTCGTCGGCAAAGTCCCAGTGTTTCAGGTTTCCGCTGAGAATTTCGATTTCATCTTCGACCGCTGCGAGGTTCTCGGTTTCCCCACTGGAAAAGTCGTCCGCGACGCGGACATTTGCTCCTTCAGCGACGAGGTCTTCAACCAAGTGTGAACCAATAAACGATGCGCCGCCAGTGACAAGTACGCGTTCGCCACTCCATCCGCTCATTTGTCGCCTCCGTCTGCAACAGCCGTCTGCTTAGCTCCCTCGAGCTCTCCTTCGGCCCATTCGTAGACGCGTTTCAATCCGTCCTCGAGTTCGACGGACGACTCCCAGCCGAGTTCCGTTTTCATCTTCGTCGTGTCCGCCGCATACTTGTCGGTTCCAGTTGGCTTCGAGAGGTCGTGTTCGATGGAGAGGTTCTTACCACTGATCTCGATGATTTTCTCGGCGAGTTCGTTCATGCTGACGACCTCTTTAGCGTTTCCGAGGTTGATCGGCTCGCCGTCGGACTTCTTTTCCATGGTCTCGATCATACCCTCGACGAGGTCAGTGACATATATGAACCCCCGTTCCTGGGTTCCGTCCCCGAAGAGTTCGATGGATCCGCCATCCGGTGCTTCGATTGCTTTCCGACACAGGGACGGAATCACGTGACTTCTGTCTGGGTCGAGGTTTTCCCTCGGCCCGTAGGCATTGAAGATGCGGACGCTACTTGTTTGGAGCTCACTGTCCGTGTGGTACGCGTCGCAGGCGACTTCACCGAGGATTTTGGCCCAACCGTACGTACTGTGGGGATTCGCGGGGATGGCCTGGTCCTCGCTGAACTCGTTGAGGTCGTCGTGCTCCTGTCGGTAGATACAGGCGCTCGACGCAAAGCAGAAGCGATCGACATCGTTGATGCGTGCAGCCTCGAGCATGTGCTGATTCATCAGCACACTCGGAGTGAGCCCGCCGATGTTTTCCCGCTGGATGTAGTGAATACCCCCGACGCTCGCTGCGAGATGGAAGACGTGATCGACGTTCTCTGTCGCCTCGATGCAGCCCTTGTGTGTGGTCAGGTCGACCGGTCGAATCTCAACCTCGTCTTCGATGTGCGCTAGTTTGTCGTGTCCCTTCGAGAAGTTGTCAGCGACGACGATGTCCGCTCCGCGTGAATCGAGTTCTTCGGTGAGAAAGGAACCGATGAAGCCTGCCCCTCCAGTTACGAGTATTGTGTCCGAACTCCAGTCTACCATTGCTTGGTTTATCGGTACTTCCGGGCTATCAATAGTTTTTCCCTCTCGACCCCAAAGTCTGACCTATATTTTGTCAGGTCGCCCGTTACAGATAGCCGAGGTCCTCGAGCCGATCCTCAACGCCGTCTTCGATGTCACCCTGCAAGTATTTCGCCTCCACATCTAGTTCGTCAAGCCGAGCGAGCACCGCGTTGCGAACGATCCGTCCCTCGGGATGGTCGATGTCGACTCGATCGAACCCGTCTCGAAGATCAAACAGCCGGTGTTGATCCCGAATTTCGTCCGCCTCGTATAGCCAATTGTTGGATCGAGTGCCGACGATGACATCCCCTTCGACCTCGTGTTCTGCCATAATGTACTCGCGTGGTTCGTCGACGCCAGGGATCTGTCCCTCGTACTCGTCTGGAATATCGAGCCCGAGCGCATCGTGAATCAGGGGCGGAATGTCGAGTAGACTCACGAGGTCGCTCGTCGCCTCGTTGAGATAATCCGGGCCGTTAGCGACGATAAGCGGGACGTGAAGCAATTCGTCGTACATCCGCTCGGGTTTCCCGTACTGGCCGTACTCCCCGAAGAGTTCCCCGTGATCGGAGGTCAGGATGATGAGTGTGTCCTCGTAGCGACCGGTTTCTTTCAGATGATCTATAATTCGACTGATTTGGTCGTTAGTGTACTCGATAGCGGCGCTGTAAAGCGCCTCAAGGTGCTGGATTTCTTCCTCTGTAAGTGAGTCGGGGTCGCGCAACAGTGCCGAGTACCACTCGGACACGTCCGCCTGACCAGTGTCTTCGACACCGTGTCTTTCCCGGTATTCTTCCGGGGGGAAGCATGGATGGTGGACGTCCATATAGTGCGTCCAACAGTAGAACGGTGAGTCAGCTTCCGAGAGCCAGTCGATGGTGTCGTCAGTGATGACTTCCGCGCTCACGTAGGGACGAGGCTTGCCCTTGACGAATTGGTACGTTTTTTTGATGGCGTCAGTCAGGTGTAGTACTTCGTCGACACGACGAAGTTTCGGATTGTTTATTTCGATGCCCCGCGGGAAGATCTTGGTCGCGATCCCCATCAGGGGGTTCTGGTAGTCGTTGAACCTGTCGTAGCCGACATCGTACTCGAAGTGTTCCGAAAGGAATGGATTACACTGGAACCCGGCGGTTGCGAAGCCGTTTCGACTCAGGTTCGAACTCAACCGCGGTCGGTCTTCGCGGAGCGGCCCCAGGCCACCGTATGAGAGTGGGAGAGTCCCCGTCAGTATCGCTGGGAACGATGGTGTGGTCCCAGGCCCAGTAGCATACGACTTATTGAACGACACTCTATCGGACTCGGCGGATTCTGTGGGGGCGACGATTTCGTTTAATATGTTGGTTATGTTGGTGTCGTCTTTTCCCATTCCCTGCGTGAAATCCATTCTTAACGAGTCGATCGTTATCAATAAGACGTTCTTCATCGGCAGTCACCCTCCGAGATACAAACGAGATTCGTGGCGCTTTTTTCACACACACCGTGCATCACAATACGTATAGAAGAGGGCACTACTGCTCGTGCCTGGTACTGGGCCGCTAGTGGGATTTTGAACCGGTCGGAGCACATCTGTACAAATACATCCCGAAGAAGGTATACAAACAATCCTACCGCAAGTGCGCGACCAGCCATCTTGGCACTCGTCGTCTCCATTGACATATATCTTCCAGCGGACGCGTTATTGTTTGGTCTGTCGGTTTCCCGTATGACAGCAGGACGTCACTCCGATTGGGCTTCTTTCATCGTGTATGTTCATATCTAATCATAAAATGTAGCATCTATTGTAATTGAATCGAATTTACCAGGACGTACCACAACCAATAAATTCAGGTAGGTGAAACCTCCGATATGGACTTGGACGTTTCAAATATCGTATTATTTGTCGGAGACGCCGTACGGTACGATTCTCTTAACAGCCGGCTTTCGGAGCTCGGTCCCACGTACAAAACAGTCGCGGCGTCGCTCCTCACTCCTGCTTCTTTCGCGACGATGCTATCCGGAGTTGAAGTCCCCAGTCACGGAGTCTACGGGTTCGATAATGTCATTCCAGAGAATGTAGAAACTTTAGTAGATTTCCAGGAGGGGAACGCTTACTTTTCGAACAAGACCGGCGTGCTTCACGAGGACCTGCACAGAATATTCGGCACGGAATCGAAGTGTGCTCTTGAAGACGCCGAACCACCTTTCATCTGGATCGTCCGTGATCCCGGAGGTCACGCCCCTTACGGAGGGTACGATGGTGAAACGTACGAGTACGAACGAGGCGAGGAAGCAGCCCAACAGTACCTCCACAGGGTGGCGGGGGATACAGAACGGTTGCGTGCGGACTACGAGACCGGAATAAACGACTCGTTGGCCCGATTCCGGGAACTGAGAGACGTTATTCGAGACCGTGAACTGGAAGACGAGACGTTACTAATATATGCCAGCGATCACGGCGAACTCCTCGGAGAACACGGTTTGGTTGGGCACAATCATATCGCTTGCCCGGAGCTCGTTTACGTTCCTACCACGTTCGTTCATCCTGGCCTTTCGTCAGGTACGTGCGAGGGAGTGATCCGCCACTCCGACCTAGCTCCGACGATTGTCGATGCCTGGAACCAATCCCCCAGCTTTCGTTCGAGCGGGGTGAGTATCGAGCCGGGACGTGACTTCGAGGAGCGGATTGGCTACAATCACTTCGAGTCGGCATTCTACAGTTCGCGGTTCGACTTTTCTAGGTCGGTATACAGTTGTTGGGATAGTGACGGAGGGCACGTGCAGACCGACACGTCGTGGTTCAATGCTGGGATGATATACGCTGGGATACTGCTGAAGAGTGCGAAAGGACGACAGATCATTTATGACCGGAAGTTCGCAGAGTCGCTCGAGTTGTTCCTCCCCGGCTGGAATACCTATGGAACCCCCTCCTTTTCTAAGGACCGGGCCAAAAAAATAATCGACGAGCATTTGGACCAACGTATCGACTCCGACCACATTCAAATCGACGAGGAGACCCAACAACGGCTTAGCGACCTCGGATACCGATAGCGATGCGGGTCCTGCACGTGTACCCGTACTATCCTCCTGCGTACGAGTACGGTGGTCCGGTTCGTATCGTCGAGAGAATCGCGGAGAACTTAGCGGAGTCCGGCCACGAGGTTGAGGTGTTCACGACAGATACAGGGGGTCCACACGAGCGGGTCACCTCCGGGACCTCGATCGACGAAAGCGGCGTTATGGTCCACCGCTTTCCGAACGTCAGCAACTGGCTTTGCCACCGTGTACACCTTCCACTCCCGATCGGAGTACTCAGTGCGGCAATAAAACGCGTCCCGGAGTTCGACGTGGTTCACATACACGGGTTTCCCCACGTCTTAGCCGTCGCGGTTGCCAGGGCCGCGGAGTTCCATAGGGTGCCGACCGTTCTTACCCCACACGGGTCGCTGAATCGAGATTTGGATCATACGGTGCCGAAAAGACTGGCACACGCTGCGTTTCGTCGGGGCATACTGCCGTCGGTGGATCACATTACCGTACTGAACGAGGACGAGCGAGAGCGTGTACTGCGGCTGGGTATCGACAAGGACGTTTCCGTGATCCCCAACGGGATCGACCCCGATTCCATCCTCCGAGACGAGGCGTCGTGCCGGGCTTTCAGAGAGCGATTCGACTTCGTCGATTCCTTTTTGATCCTGTTCGTCGGACGGTTGCACGAGGACAAGGGTCTGGATGTGTTGGTCGACGTCGCGACAATGTTCGAGGGCCGTCCGACCCAGGTCGACGTCCAGTTTGCAGTGGTCGGACCAGACGACGGATACGAGTCGGCTATGCGAGAAATGATCGATACGCGGTCGCTTGACTCCGTGAACCTCTTGGGGTATATGGACGAAGAACGAAAGTCGGCGTTCTCCGCGGCCGATATCTTCCTCCTCCCATCGCGGTCGGAGGGGCAACCGGTAACGGTTCTGGAGGCCTGTTCGGCAAAAACCCCGGTCGTGATCAGCGAGGAATGCTCGCTTCCGGGGGTGGAAACCGAAGGTGTCGGGCGGTTGACACCACTCGATTCCGAAAAGATATACCGCCACATATGTGAGTTCATCGAAGACCAGCAACTCCGGGAACGATCCGGCCGCAACGCACGCCAGTTCGTCTACGATAACTTTTCGTGGCAGTTCATCATAGAACAGTACGTGTCCGTCTATCGTGGGCTGGTAGAGTGAATCCGGCAGAAGCGGAACCGGTATAATAATTAGGGCCGTATAATTATCCAAATATAGTATGGACGTCTGTCATCTTATTACGTCTCTCCGGTTGGGAGGGTCACAAGAGCTGATACTCCAGATAGTCGAGAACAGCGAATCGGATGATCTATCACACACCGTATGTTCTATCGGCCCCCAAATCGTCGGTGGGGAGAACGAGTTACGATCTGAATTCGAAGATGCCGGTGCACGAGTAGTGAATTTTGGCGCAAGATACCGTTCCGACCCGTTCGCACTCTGGAAGATATTCCGGTTTCTCAGTCGGGAGACTCCGGATGTGCTGCACGCACACTCGATCGACGCCAACCTGATCTCACGGATCATCGGACGGGTGGCGGGCATAGACGCAATCGTCTCGACGCACCACATCGTCCCCACTCAATACCATCCGGCCCTCCGCGCACTCGATGCCGTTACGACGCCCCTCGATTCGATTACCGTCAGCGTCTCGGACGGGGTCAGAAACGAGTTTGCCGGCAACAGACGACTCTGGTTTCCCGCTTTTTCGGGCCAGTGGATGACGGTATACAACGGCATCGAGATCGAAAAGTTTCGTCGAGCGGTCGAAACGGCGGATGTCGATTCTGTGCGGCGGCAGTGGGGGATCGAACCTGACGATTTTGTCTATCTGACGGTCGGCCGATACGTCCCCGAGAAGGCTCAGGGCGACATTATTGAAGCAATGGCAGAGATCAGGGAGAAGCACCCGGAGTTTCGTCCAAAACTGTTGATCGTCGGCGCAGGTGACCTACAGCCCCGACTAGAACGTATGGTCGATGATCACGGGCTCTCCGAGTCGGTGAGTGTGACCGGATACGTCGACGAAATCCATCCTTACTACGCGATAGCAGACGTTTTCGTCTCCTCGTCGATTCGTGAGGGGCTGCCGATGGTACATATAGAGGCGATGAGTGCCGGTCTTCCGATCGTTGCAACCGATATCCCTGGTGTCCGAGAGGTCGTTATCGAGGGAGAGACTGGTCTTCTCGTCCCGACGAATTCGCCGACGAATCTGGCTCGAGCTATGTCAGAAATGGAAGAACCCGACAGGCGAGCACAGTTTGGACAGAAGGGGTTCGAACGAGCCAAAGAAGCATTCGACATCGACCAGACCGTTCGCTCCTACATAGACATCTACGATCGAATCTCCTCGTAGGTTCGATAGTCGGCAATCAGTTCCGAATCGGTTTCGCGGACGGAAGTACCGTTCAGTACTGTATTTGCGTGATCCGCTCAGTTCGAGTCCGTCATATCGGGCCCAGGTAGCGACGCATTCCTTGTTCCGGAATCGTCACATATCATATATCCACCGACTCCAACAGGACGTCGTCGTATTCGTCAACCGCAAATAGCCACGCTCCAACCAGGAACACTCCGGTCGACCCGAATCCTGCTACGAGCAGGAGTCCAATTCCAGATAGTGGCAACCACTGGGCGAGGTACATGACTATGGAAGTCACGGCTAACAGTCCGACACCGGGCAGAAATTCCCTAGAATACGGAAACATCCCCAACAGATAGCGAACCTCTGCTAGTCGAAGGACGTTGAGGACAGCAATAGCGGTAGCCGTTGCGATGGCAGCCCCGAGAATCCCGAACCGTTGTATCAGCACAAAATTCAGGACTACGTTCAGGGTGGCAGTTATCACTGAGTTCGCGAGTTCGAACCGTTCGTGCTCCGACATAGTCAACATAAATCCGGCCGGCCCCACACACGCGCCGATGAACTGTGCCGTGGCGAGGATTATCATTGGAACCGCTGCTTCGGCAAACGCCGGACCGAATATCGTGAGTATGTCATCTGCATAGACGACGAGGAACAGGTAACCGAATCCAGTGAAATACACGATCCATTTTACCGTCGTGGTGAACACTTTACGTAACTGTTCCATCTGTCCATCGTCGTAAAGTCCCGCCACTAGCGAAGGGAATAACGAATTCGTAGCGGCTAAAATAAAAGTCAAGACGAGAGTAGTCTGATACGCGACTTGATACTTTCCGAGGTCGGAAGCCTGTACGAATATCCCTAACATCAAGACGTCGGTCCAGAATGTGAAATATCGACCGAGGTTTGCTATGAACATCGGAAGGGCAAGACCAATCGTTCGGGATGCCTCGACGGAGGGTGCCGTGAGTCTGGAGAATGCACCTTGATATGCAAGAAAGAGAATGATACCTCCAACAGCTACAATTAAAGACACCGCATAACCATATATCACATATTTTATATCAACAAGCAGGTACGCCCCGACCACAGCGAGGACGATAGCCGTCGTAGGGCGCAGCAAGTCTCGCGTATAGACTGCATATCTCGTTTCTTTGAACCCCTGCGATGAACGGATGCCGACGCGTAGTATAGCTAGTATCGGGATAGAAAATGCGAACACGTACAATCCCTTCGTTGACTGGGACAGGAGGCCGATCTCGAGCCGGGAGGTGACGACGATGACGACGGCGAACACGGTACCGATAACCGTACTGAAAGCGATTGCGAATAGAATGGACCCGGTGACGTGTGTGTCTGACCTTTCGTTCTCGTATATAGGGATGAGTTTGGCAACAGCCCCGTCTATCCCTGCTTTCGAAAAGATTGCTCCGACGTTCATCACTGTCATACCGAACGCAAAAACGCCAACAGCCTCCGGCCCGAGTCCGTCCGCGATGACGAAATTCAGCAGGTAAGTCAATCCACGGCCGACAATAGCTCCGACGAGGGCGACTGACACGAGACCGAGGATAGAATCACTGAGGTTCATTGTTGGACCGAATTATGTCATCTCCAAGACTTACACATCGGGTTCATATTGAAGCGACCGTCATCCGCTGTAGCTACCATTCACCCCTGCCTGTTCACAGGTACCCGACACGCCGGGTCGGCTCACGTGTAGCCGAGGTCCGAGAGCCGCTGTTCGACATCAGTACTGACCGACGCGGATTGTTTGTAGCTCTCGGATGACTGATACTCTCCAGAGTCTGTGGCAGATGTCTCACACCATGGCACCTCGCGAAGCTCCCGAATCGGGGCTCCGTATGGGTGTCCGTAGATCCCGTAGGTTCCGAACGAGTTACCGTGGTCGGCAGTCAAAACGACCTTCTGTGCGTCGATGTTGTTGAGCAGGAGTTCGATCTCTGAGAGGATGTACTGGGCGTTCTCACGGTATGCCGCCCACACCTCCGCCTTGGTCACGTTGCCATCTCGTAGCGAATCCCACACGGATTCCCATATGACTTCGCCAGTCATATTGGAGGTCGGATCGATTTCGGACCCCAGGTCAGGGTTTGGAATCGAGGGGAAATGCGGTTGCATATAATGAACGATCATTCGTTCCGGATTCTCTTCCCTCCATGTTCTGATCGCCCGGTCATTGAGCGGTTCTGGCCTGATCGTACCTATTTCATCGTCCCAAGTGTACTTCCACGTCTCGTCAAACACAGCAAACGCCTCCGGGTTCTCAATATGTATCTCCGTGTGAGGGTTGCCACAAATGAACGCCGTTTGCGACATCTCGTTTTCGTACTCCTCGTTGAAATTCCGTTGCATCCACTCGCCCGACGTTGAGGCGTTCGACCAAACAGACCCAACGCTGACGATGTATCCCACCTCGTCTGCGAGTTCCCTCATCAGGTCGGCTCTGAACGCGTCAAGCACTAGCAAGACGTCCCAGTCGCGGTTCCAGAACGTCTCACCGGGATTGTACAGCACCGTCGAGTTTGCCCACAGACCGTAGTAGAGATTGTACGCAGAACTCCGGACTCCGGAAGTGATCCCTCTCTGATTGATCCGTTTACGGCTGGCGGTGAGAAACTTTCGGAGGCTCACGGTGGTTCCACTCGTCAACAAAGTCGGACAATGGCGTTAAATACGCATCGAATCAGTGATTTTACGTCTACTGTCTCTAGTTTTATCGTCAGTCGATGTGCTCCTGTTCCGCTCCGTGACATATAAAAGGGAACCGTCGGGAATTCTAGACTCACGAGCAGATATCCAGTTCATTTTGTGGTATTCCCGTACGTATTTCCGATGGAGAAGAATTATCCCTGAGGGCACTGTCTAGTTGAGCGAGTTTGAGAAGTGAGGAGGACGTAGCGAGAAGTGCTTATGCAACTCGCAGACCTCCTCAAAGAGACGTTAGATGAGGACAATCAAGACGTTTGGGAGAATGAGCGCACCCTGACATCTGTCCGGCGGTTTGGGGTGCGTCTCCACTCGGCGGGGTTGTCGATCAGGGAGACGGTTGCTATCTTAGACCTCTTGGGTGTCGATCGCTCTCACGGCGCAGTCTGGAACTGGGTTCATACGCTATTTGAGGCACAGAGCGACCCGCCGACGGCGGAGCCGTCGCGGGTCGCGGTCGACGAGAAACAAATCAAGATTGACGGTGAAACGAAGTGGTTGTACGCTGCCGTTGACGTTGAATCGAAGCTGTTGCTCGAAGTTGATGTGTTCAGCCGCCGCGGGACGGATCCCGCGGCAGCGTTTCTGCATCGGCTTACTCAGAAACACGATGTTGCCGATCCAGTGTTTCTCGTCGATGCTGGCGGCTATTTGACTGCCCTCCCACGCCACGATTTGAGCGGTCGGCTTGACTATCGACTCCGGAACCCCATCGAAAAGTGGTTCCAGACGGTCACTATCGGTACTTCCCAACCGGTGTGAGAGTCGGAGCTAAAGCGTCGCTCTGAATGAGAAGGATGTCTGGTTGAGATGATGTGTTCAAAATCCCCCAACCAGACGGTGTTCTTTCGGCCGGAGATGTCAAAGAGGTAGCGGCCGACGTAATCGGAGAGTTGCCGTTGCCAGGAATCGAGGGCTCGCTCCTCGATTCCGGCGATATCTGGCCCGTCGTCACCATGGCCAGCGTCAACCAGACGTCCGTCTGGGAGGTCACGTCCCAGACGGACGACACCCTCTGTGACGATACCGTCATGAGTTGGTTGCACACCCTCCAGCGGGGGTGGCTCGAGTTCAGTGCCAACCTCCTGTTTCGGCACCTCGCCCTGACGATTCTCGACCCTGACCGGTCGAGAATCGTCTCCATCGACTTCGTCGATAACCCCTCACGGCCAGCCTGACGAGGACGGCGGAGAACTCTGTTCCTCCAGTCCCACCGACGGTACCACGACCTGCCACCACAGAGATGCACCGTTCCAGCGATTCGCCGAAACCTCAATTGGGAAGTACCGACTATGCGAATCGACCGCTTCCACTCTTTCTGGCGGGACAGTCACTCCAGCGCAAAACAGTGGTTACAACGATTTAGACACCACTACAACCACGAATGGCCCAACCAAGCACTCGACGGCAAAACGCCAGCTGAGGTCATCCAGAACTAGACAGTGCCAATATAACAGATTCAACAAGAGCGGTACAGTTTAACTGATAACAACCGATCAGCTTGCGTGGTCGAGTACTTCGTTTGTTGATTTAGAAAAACATTAAACCGCGGTTGCAGTACATCTTGTATCATGCCCTTGAGTACCCGGTTCCTATTTTTGCTCGGATCCATAGGGTTTCTCTTGTCGATCAGTTCGCTCTTGATGCAATCCCCCGTGAGCGGGTATGAGTGGTCTATCTACGCGGGTTTGGGACCGACGTTCTGGTTCTCCTTCTGGATCGGTCTCAGCGCGACGGTCGGGGGAACGATCCTCGCAGTCGCTAGAGACGGCAGGTGGCGCTACGGACTCTCCTTCGTCGGGTTATACATGACTGTGCTGTACGTATTACCGTACATCCACGGTTACTACCAGTACGGCGCCGGGTTCAACGACATTCTGGCCCATTGGGGTTACACGATTGAAATTCTCAAGACCGGCTACATTCCAGATTCGGACTGGTACCCGATGTTGCACACGCAGTTCGCTATCCACACCCGACTTGGGCTCTCCCAGCGGGCCGTGATGAACGTCGCCGCAGTCGTGTTCAACGCATCTCTGGTAGTCGGTTCGTACCTCTTCGTACGAGAACGGGTCAGGGACTCCCGGATCGCGGCCGTTGCGGCGCTCGCTACCTTCGCTCCCGTGTACACCCTATTCAATCGAAGCCTCCATCCGTTCATGCTCTCAATGATGATGTTGCCGTTTCTGTTCTACGCGGTCGACCGTCGCCGGACCTCTAGTCGATCTGCGATTTGGAGTACGTTGGTAATCGTACTGTTCTCGTTCGTTCTCTTTTTCCACCCAATCACCACGGTCTACGCCGGTATCTGGCTGTTCGTCAGAGAGGGTGGCGAACGGTTGCGACGGGTGATGTGTAATCCGATCCAGGCGGAACGTTTACCCACTGGCACAGGCAACAATCAAATTTCAGTTCTCCTGAGTATGTTCGGAATCGGTTTCGTGGGCTGGTACTTGCTTACGTTCGAGCGGATTATCAACCCGATAATTACGATAGTAAACGGAATCGCGGGCCAGACTGCTAGCACGGGTGAAACGCGAATTAAGGCCGCGTCGGCGCCGGACCTTGAGATGACGGAGTTAGTCGTCCAGTTTTTCGAACAGTACGGTCCTCCATTTCTTTTCATCGTCCTCGGGGGGACAATCGCGCTCGTGGTGGTATGGAAGTTCATTACGGAACGGAAAAGAGCCGACAACAGAGTTGTTCTTACTCGACGACAGTTAGCAATTCAGGTCCTGATCGGCGGGGTAATCACTCTCTCTCTCCTTCCGACGGGGATCTTCAATCGCCCGACTCGGGCCGCACAGTACGGACTGTTCGCTACCTCCCTTCTGATCGGTGTCACCGCTGGCGCACTACTCATAGGTGATGCCAGACGTACCGACACCCTCCGGAGGGGTGCGACTGTCATTCTCGCGGTCAGCCTCGTTCTAGCGGTTCCAGCAGGGACGGCGACGACTTACTCTCCCAACCGGCATATGCTTGAAAGCGAGAGCGTCGGTGCGGAGTGGGTACTCGACACGAACCAAGACGAGCATCCGAGCGCTTCTATCGCCGAGAATATCAAGACCGTCTTCTACCACAAGGGGACGACCGAGGAAGCCGCACGGAGCTACAGCGCCTTTACTGCGTTCTACCCCAGAGAGTTGCGGTCAGATGGTCCCACCGTGGGCCAAGTCTATTTGGAAGACACGATTATGATTACGAAAGTGAGGGACAGATACCGATACCATGCTCGACATCCAAGCCAGTGGGATACGCTCTTGACGTATCGAAAAAGTGATCTCCAGCGGCTCCACCGAGACGAGAGCGCCGAGAAAATATATTACAACGGAGATTACGCCGCTTGGATGGTAGAGGGTCGAAGCAGGGGTGCCGACAACGGTCCCCGATCTCAGGAACGAGACCCCACAACTCGTTCCACCAGTTAGATGATAAGTAGGCTGGCCTCCCTCTACCGTATATATTTTTAACCACTAACGAGAACCATCCCATCATATGTCTCCAGACCCCCCGAATATCCTCCTCATCACTCTTGACTGTCTCCGATACGATCGGTGTGGGTTCAACGGATACGAAGAGAAGACGACCCCCAACTTGGACAAACTCGCCTCGGAGGGCTGTGTTTTCGATGCGGCATACGCAACCGGCCCGTACACTCCAGAGTCGTTCCCGGGCATACTTGCGGGCCGCCACGGGTACGACAGCGTTATTTACCAGGACCCAATCTGGAAGGCACTCCGGGAGAACGAGAATACTCTAGCGAGCGAACTACAAAACGAGGGCTACGAGACGTTCGCCGTAGTAACAAATCCGCACCTGACAGAAGAACGGAACTTTAACAGGGGTTTTCAACGGTACCGGAATCTCAGAATCCGGGGGGAGAGCCACGAAGGGAGACGTGGCGCCCAGGGATTCGATACTATTGAGAGATTGCTGTCGAAGCTCCGACTCTCCGTCGGAGAGTACACGCCCACCAGTGTGTATGCGGCGTGCTACGCCGCGTTCAGGTACTGGCAGCGGAACCGGGACTGGCCATCAGTTCGGGGTAATCGAGTCGTCGAGGAATTCGAACCGGAAATGAAGCGTGCCACGGAACCGTTCTTCGGATGGACACATCTGATGGACGCTCATGCCCCGATCCATCCTTCCGTGATGGGTGAAGGATTCCGAGAGCAGTTGTCCGGGTTGTATTCGGACGGGAAGCGGAGCAAAAACGCTGAAACAAGCGTTTACTCCGATATGTACGACTCGTCAATCAAATACATTGACCAGCGGGTTTCCGACGTACTCTCGACGCTGAAGGACGAAGGCCTCTGGGAGAATACTATCGTCATCGTCGCTGCAGATCACGGTGAAGCACTCGATGACCGGGGTATTTACGGACATCCCTGGCACTACATGTTCGACGAACTGCTCCACGTGCCGCTGTTGCTCCGGGTACCGGATTCCGTGCCGGTATCGCTTCCAGACCGGGTCGAGGAGCCCTTTTCGCTCGCTTGGCTTCACGAGCTGATTACTGAGATTGCAGATATCGACGGGTTCGACATGGCTAGCTCGACGGACCGCCAGTCTCACCTCATCCCAGACACGACTCCTCAACTAGTGTCCGATTCGGTGAGTCATCTCGGACATTCACTGGCGATTCGGGACTCCTCGGAACTGCTCGTCATACACTACGGCGAACGCACGTCCCCGAACCCGGTAGAGTGTGAGATAATGGCACCGTACACCGGACAGAATCTCGTCATGAAAGATGGAGATGTGGTGGAGTCGACGGAGTCGGGAGAAATCGAAGCATACGTAGAGGAACTCCGCACTCTTCCGGATTCACTTCCGCGGATCGGGGATAACCTCTCGCAAGATGCCGAAGATCGACTACGCGAGCTCGGATACGTCAACTGAAATAGATATTTTGAATCCTTTCTCCGTATGAATCGCTATACTGAGGGCGGACGAACCAGATGGACGGGAGAGCAGGGAGACGAGATGACGCTCGTCGCGGCGTGCCGCGACGTGCTTCATGTCGTATCAGCTCAAGAGGGAAGGGACTACAAGGACGATTTAGGCCCGGTTATTGAGGAAGCAGCCGACCTCTCCCAGCCGCTGGGAGAGGTCTGGACTGATGGATTGCCCGCTTATCAAGGAATGGAGCATGATCACCGGTACGTCGTCCACGACGACGGATACGTCTCCGAAGACGGCGTTCACACGAATCAAGCGGAGTGTCTCTGGTCGCTGTTACAGCCGTGGCTTGGAAAGTTCCGCGGCCTCTCCAAGCAGGGCTTGGAGCAGGCCGCTCGCACCTACGGATTCCTTCGCTCACTGAACCTGACCGGCGCACCGATCCATGGCCTCGTCGATTGCGTCGCCGTCAACGTATTCCGCTAAACTACCGAAGAGCGTTCATTGAAGTCTGTCAACAGCAGGAGGTACCAGTTGTTGAGCTCCAGCACGGCGTCATTTATCCAAACCACTTCGGCTATCACTATCCGGGCCCACGAACCAAAGAGACCTTCCTGGACTATCTTCTCACATTCGGTGAATTTTGGACGGACGCAGCCGAGTTTCCCATCCCCAAAGAGTGCGTGATCCCAGTCGGTTACCCGTATCTTGAACAGGCTGCCCACAACTACGATGACGTCGAGACCACCGACCAGCTCCTATTTATATCGCAGGGTACAATCGGCAAACAGCTCTCGAAGTTCGCGGTTGCCGTTAATCAACATCCAGAAATCAGCTCCGAAGTCGTCTACAAACTCAATCTCGGGGAGTACGATCGATGGCAGAGTGAGTATCCGTGGCTCGTCGATGCTGATATCGAGGTTATCGGCACGTCGGAGCCGCCGCTATACCGTCTGTTTGCCCAGTCTAGAGGTCAGATAGGGGTATATTCGACCGCAATCTACGAAGGATTACAGTTTGGGGTAGAGACCTATCTCTACAACTGTGAGAAAGGTGAAATACACCAGCCACTGCTTGATGATTGGATGACCACGCTCGTCTCATCAGCCGACCAACTTGTTTCGGCGCTCGACAGTGATTCTAGAGAACTTGACCGTGAACTGTATTTCGCCAGCGACGCAAGGAATCGTATCTGTGAAACGCTCGAAGAGATATAGGGAGACCGCTCATGCGTAGCACGTCGTTGATTTCACAGCGTCGCTCGAACAGCGTGTTTGAGAGCGTCTCGTCCGGGTTTCCGATACAGTTCTCGACGTAGTTGGAACGCTCTGAGGTAGGGTGTCAGCTTGTCCTTTGACACACCACGATGGGGCGAGAGCCACCGTCGCGTCACCGACGCGTGGCTCTCACAGGTGTTGACGTGGACTTCGTCGTCGGCGTATTCACCGTCGCCGTGGACGACGTATTCACGGTCGATGCGTCGTCGTCTTCGAGCGGTTCGTACGCCCGAAAGCCGTCGGTGTAGACAGTGAGCGACTCCTCTTTGCGGTCAGCGAGCAGGAGTCGAATCGTCGATTCATCTGCGGCTTTCGCAGGGATCACGTACCGCTGTCTAGTGCCGCGATCGGCGAGGATGAAAACAGGTGGCTTATCGCCATCGTACGAACCACTCCCGCGCGTTGACAGCCCACGCGAGCGCGACCGGGAGTCGCGCTCGCGGCCTTTCTTCCCGGCAGAGACGTACACTTCGTCGATTTCGACTGGTCCGACAAGATCGAGGGAAGGCGCATCGAGCGCTCTGGCGAAACGCTCGATGCGCCGGTGGATCGTTTTGTGTGTCACGTCGATTTCGCACTGGAGTTGGCGGAGACTCGTGTTAAACCGGAGAAACGCGTAGATCGAGAACAACCACCGACGGAGTGCAACTTTCAAGTGAGCGAAAATCGTGCCGGTCTTGTCGTTGAACGTGCGGTCGCAATCCTTACAGAGATACCGCTGAAACTCCCTGTAGCTGCCGTTTTTGACCGTGCGGTCAGAACGGCAGCGAGGACAGGTCACACCGTCACGCCAGCGAACCTGCGCCAACAGGTCCGCTGCGACCGATTCCGACCCAAACACATCTAGCGGAATCATTCGTGTCGGGCACCGCTGCCGCGGTGCCCTTGTCCTCTTCGACTCTACAGCTCCCGCTCAACAGTATCCACAATCTCCTACGCAAGAGCGTAGGGAGACAGTCCGGAGTAGGTCACGCCGATGAGAACAACGTCTTCAAGGGGCTGTCACCATCAACTACCGGTATGCGTTCTGCGCTTGTAACTGGAGCTGCCGGGTTTATTGGTTCCCACCTCGTTGACGAGCTTCTCAAAGAAGGCTGGAATGTTACGGGATTGGACAATTGTTCGACAGGAATACGGTCAAATCTGTCGACCGCCGGAGAATCTTTCGAGCTGATTGGGGGGGATCTGCGGGACAAGGTCGCTCTCGCAACAGCCATTGACGGCGTCGACGTTGTGTTTCATCACGCGGCAGCTATCTCGGTGCCAGAGAGTGTCGAAAAGCCAGCACGGACGACTGACGTGAACTGTACAGGGACGGCAAAACTGCTGGAGATCGCTCGTGACGAGGGTGTCGACCGGGTGATCCTCGCCTCGTCGGCCGCCGTATACGGCTCCAACGCTGAAACCCCTGTTTCTGAGGAGGCACCGACAGCTCCCGAATCGCCGTATGCCCTTTCGAAACGGTACACCGAACAGCTCGCCTTGCAGCAGGCTGAGCAGTCCAATATTGACTCCATTGCGCTCCGTTACTTCAACGTGTTCGGTCCCCGACAGGATCCCTCAGGTGAGTATGCGGCGGTTATCCCTCAGTTCATCCAGCTAATGGTAGAGGGTAAGCGGCCAGTGATCTACGGCGACGGCGAACAGTCACGGGATTTCGTCCACGTTGACGATGTCGTGGCGGCTAACCTCGCGGCAGCGACCGCCGACTGTGAGAGGGAGATCTTCAACATCGCTGGCGGCAGCCAAATCACGATCAACGAACTCGTCGAGACGATCAACGAAGTACTTGGTACTAATCTCCAGCCGAAACATGACGATCCACGGCCGGGTGATGTGCGTCACTCCCAAGCCTCGATCTCGAAAGCCAAATCGATGCTTGGCTACAGCCCCCAGACAGAGTTCCGAGATGGCCTACGTAATACAGTTGATCAGTTCGAACAGTAACGGATCACCACTCACCGTTTCTGAACCACACTTCCCAGTAAGAAAATATTTAAGAATCTGATAGAAACCACCATAAAGAAGTTGGTCCTTAAGATTCTCTTATCTGTTGTCGTTTTGAGAGAATTGAAACGAGAGCCTGTTCGACAACTCAAGAGATAAAAGACTTTATTCAGGTAGCCGTGGGCAGGGGTATGGACTCTGTAGCTCTTGTAGTCCTCGACACTCTCCGTTATGACCGGTTCTGTGAAGCGTTCGACTGGCTTCCCGGTACAAGATACTCGCGGGCCTACTCTACATCTCACTGGACGGTCCCGGCCCACGCGAGCCTGATGACCGGTCGGTACCCACAAGAGGTGTCCGTTTCCCCGAACTCCCTCGGGATAGCCGACTACTTGACACTCCCGAAACGCGCCGAAAAAGAGGGCTACAGGTCGGTTCACATTTCAACGAACCCGCAGACTGTCTATCACGACGGGTGGCAAGCCGGGTATCAAAAGGTAGTCTCACCTTGGGAACTGGTATACGGGAGCGATCAACTGTTCGACTGGCAAGCTTTCATGCGCGAAGATTCTGCCACTGGGAACTGGAAATACATAAAAGCGTTCCACAGATGTATCAGCGATGAGTGCAGAACATTAGCCTCTTTAAAAAAAGGGTATGACATCGCCCTCGGTTCCGGATTGAAACCGACTGTTGACGATAGCGGTGCAAAGAGAGTGCTTTCGACGGTGCGAAACGGAGTCACGGCGGACGCCGATTTCGTGTATCTGAATCTGATGGAGGCTCACACCCCATACCGTTCACCTGAAGAGTCGGAATCGGAACGACTGACAGTCAACATCGGCGACGCGTTCGCGGATAGTGTGACGAACCCTGACGAACTTCGTCGAGCATACGATACGTCGGTTGCGTACCTATCCGGAATGTATGAGAAAATATTCGCCGAGCTTCGTCAACAATTCGACTTCATAATAACTATTTCGGATCACGGAGAACTTCTTGGCGAGCACGGGTACTGGAACCACGGCTACGGTGTGTTCCCGGAACTGGTGCATATCCCAATCGTTATTAGTGGTCCTGGACTCCGCGACAGAACCGTCGAATCTGTGGTGAGTCTACTGGATGTCCACCAGACCATTGCCGATCTACTAGATCTTGAGGCAGAGTCGCGAGGGCAAAATCTACTAGAATCTCCGGATTCAGATTCAGTCTTGACCTCGTTTCAAGAATTCCTCCCTCACCACAAGCGACAGTTCGAGAGCCACGGAATCAGTGACGTCTACGATGAATACAATCATCCCCTCTACGGCATCGCGGACGAGGATGGCTACGGGTATCAGATGCCCGGAGAATTCAAAACAGCGGACGCCGCAAACATGGACGAACAGCGACTGATCGATTTATTATCGGAACTCGACTTTGAAGACACGACCGACGTTACCGAACAGGAACTGTCCGATGCGTTGCTATCGCAACTTGAGGACCTTGGGTACGCATGATAAACGCCGAGGAATCGACGATTCGACTTCTGCTTGGTGACCGCCAGCAGGAGTCACTGACCGTCTATACCGATGGCTTTCGGGCCTATGAGCCACTGGACGAGGACGACGCATTCAACCGGCAGTACGTCGTCCACGGCGAGGGTGATACGCTGATGGAGACGTGCACGTCAACACGTGCGAGAGCCACGCGTCGCTGGCGCGACGGTGGCTCTCGCCGCATCGAGGCGTATCCAAAGACAAACACACACCCTACCTCAGAGCGTTACAGCTTCGAAAACGCGTCCGCCGCAAACCCGGCGACGAAGCCCTCAAAACCATCCTCGAAACTGCGCTATGACGCCACCAACAATCGCTTACCCAAGAGCGTTCCTAATTTAACGACGGCCACTCACCGTACGTGAGGTTATAGGTATCCGAGTTCTTTCAAATTCTTCCTGACTTCTTTACTGTGATTGTTCGTCACTGAAAGCTTTCCTAACTCGTCCAGCTCAGACGACAGACGATCTCGGAGGTCATCAATACGGACATCGTTTTCCTCTGGGTCGATTACCCTTTCTGAGCCCGGATGGCCGATCGTTACGATTTCTTCACCGTCACTTCGGGAAATCAGCTTTCGGTCTACTGTCCGAACACACTGCAGACCGTGGTTGAATTTGTCGAGCGTTTCCTGAGGGACGTCCTTTTTTGTATTGTTCCTAAGGGATTTGATTGCTGTTTTCGGCTTCCCGTACTCTGCTGCAATCACGTCGCGCTTGTCGCCGTTAAAAAGACTAGCCCCTTCGACCCACTCCGGATCAGTAATTCCACACTCTTCGAGTATTGTCGGAAATAGATCAATATGGGAGGCGAGGTCGCTACGTACTGCTCCAGATGAACTGTTTTCCGCTCGTTTGAACACAAGTGGGACGTGAAGTAACTCGTCGAATAGCGAAAACTGGTGGTACGCCCTCCCGTACTCCCCGAAGTGCTCACCGTGGTCAGAGGTCACAACGATGATAGTATTTTCATATTCGTTCAAATTTTTTAAATAGCTTATTAACTCTCCGGCCAACGAGTCAGCGAAGGCGATTTCACCGTCATACCGGTCTTTGACTGCTCTCCATTCCGCCTCACTCGGATTCAGCTCACCTGCTATGAACCGATACCCACCGCGGTCGGCCAGTTGCTGGACGGTGTCCATGTCGATTCCTTCATGACTGACTCGATCAAAATTGCTAAGAAACGGATCCGGTGGAGCATAGATGGAGTGAGCGGCATTCAGATTGACAAAACCAAAGAAAGGTTGATCGGAAGCGGTTGCTCGTCTAATCTCACTTTCTACTGCGGCTTTCGCTATATACTCCGATGGTTTTCGTTCCCCCCAATTACGAACAGTTTTAGCGATCCTAGCGAACCCTTTTGAAGTATAAAAATAGTACTGCCTGAGATCTTCGTAGCTTTTGGGGAGAAATGGAAGCCGGTAAAGTGCCAAGTAATCATCAAAACCCCTTGAGATATCGGTGTTTTCACCGATCTTAGCGTTTTGCACCGCTCCAAAGGTCGTATACCCCTGCTGTGAGAGCAATTCCGCGAGCGTATACTGAGTATTTAATTCCATTCCGCCGTCAAGGTATCCGTGTTCCGAGGGATATGTTCCGCTGAATATAGAGGCATGAGAGGGCGGCGTCCATGGTGCAGCAGCAAAAGCATTCTCAAATCGAACCCCGTCCTCGGCTAATCTATCAATTTTTGGGGTTGTTTCTCGATCATAGCCATTCGCAGATACGTGATCATATCTCACCGCATCCAGTACAATGAATAGAATATTCGGTCGCATAAGTACAGCTAGTACTCTTAATTATTAAATCTGTGTTGGTGGTGAGTGGCGCCTATACAGCTGCCAAGGAACCCGAACCACTGAGGCGGGCTATTTTCGCCATGGACAAGCTGAAAATTACTCCCGCCTCGCTTTTCAGCCTTAACTAAACACGGTAATTGGTAGCCAGAAAGCATATACCGATCTTCTAGCTATCGCACCACCATGGACCGGGGCTTAACCGGTGCATACCCACCCCGCACATATGATCACACGGGCAGTCACCATCGAAGACATCGATGATCTGTACCTGACGTGGAACAGCCATATCAACGGG
>Ga0207757_100433_pt1 | contig 27952 bp, 32 predicted proteins | sample A23P3SouthBayCA_2_FD_187752 | JGI IMG/M metagenome (GOLD analysis project Ga0207757, IMG submission 187752) | Aerobic enrichment media microbial communities from Eden Landing Ponds, California, USA - A23 P3 (2) (SPAdes) | ecosystem: Environmental > Aquatic > Marine > Unclassified | place...
GGATAGCCAGGAGATTCCGCCGGGCTCATAACCCGGAGATCGGTAGTTCAAATCTACCTCCCGCTATTTTCGAGCGACCGACGCGACCGAGGAGTGAAATGACGAGAGAGCCGGTCGCTCGAACAGACCCGTAGATTTGAACCAGGGAGTGAAGCAAGCGAAGCGAACGGAACGACCGTGGTTCAAATCCACCTCCCGCTATTTTCGCGCGCGGCGCACGCCGGGAACTCGCCCGAAGCGAATCGCGGTATGGTCCTCTCCAGTTCGGTATGCCTGCCGGTCCGGAGTTACTGATCGTCGGACTCTTCTTCCTCGTCATTCCGTTTCTCACGGCCTTCTGGGGCGACACCGACGCCGAGAAGCGCGGCGACGACCGGGCGACCTTCTGGGCGCTCGCGGTCGGCGGTCTCACCGGCTTCGGCGGATTGCCGGCGCTCGCCGTCTACCTGTGGCAGCGGGATTAGAACTCGACGTTCGACGTCGACGACGGTCCCTCGCTGTCGTCGACTGGCCCCTCCCCGACGAACGCGTAGTCGCCGTCGGTCAGGTAGACGTCGCCGTCGACGACGTCGACGGCGACCGGTTCGAGGGTCGCACCCTCGCACGGCCCGAACGTGCAGAAGCCGGTGTCGGTCTCGAAGTACGCGCCGTGGTTCGCACAGACGAGTTCGCCGTCGCGCATCGGCGCGCCGGACCCCTTGTCGAGTCGCACGTCGAGCAGGTGCCGGCAGTAGTTCAGCCAGCCCCGCACCCCGTCGTCGCTCCGGACGAGCACCGCCTCCCGGCGCTCGCCCTCGTCCACGTCGCGGACGGTGAAGAGGTAGGTCGTGTCGCCGGGCACGGCGTCGAGCGACGCGATCCGTCGATCCGGGTCGGGGACCGGGGCCATCGCTCCCTCGTATTCGACGACGGAGTATATACTCCGCGTTACACGCTCCCGACGATGCGCTGGCCGAACGGGTGCGCGAGGAGTCGAGTGACGGGACCGCCGCCCACGTCGACGCCGTCGATCCGAGAGACGGGCCGGACGCCCGCGGTCGACTCCGCGACGAAGGCTTCGTCGGCGGCGCGGAAGTCGGCGGGGGGTGGAGGCGTCCTCGACGACCGGAATCCCCTCCGACCGGGAGCGCGGCCGCTTCGGCGTCGACGAGGGCGCCGTCGACGTGGTACTGCATCCGGTCAGCGGTCCGTCGCCCGCTCGATCCAGCGCCCGACCCGCGTCTCCGAGAGGTCGATCTCCTCGGCGAGTTCCGCGGCGTCGGCGGCCGCGAGGTCGGCCACGGAGTTCACGCCAGCGTTCGACAGGCGCTCGGCGTACGCGGGACCGATGCCCTTGATGACCTCGACGGACTCGGCGTCGGTCGCGGACTCCTCGGCGTCGTCGATTTCGACGGACTCGGCGTCGGTCGTCTCGGCGTCGTCGAGACCGGCCGATTCGGTCGCCTCGTCCGTACCGCCGACGGGCGACTCCGCCTCCGACGCGCGCGCGTTCGACTCGTCGGTGCCCTTGATCGCCGCCTCCGTGTCGGTGTTCGCCTCTCGCTCCACGCTGACGGTCGTCTCTCGACGCTCGTCGTCCGACGACGAGTCGCCGAGTCCGAGCAACGACAGGAGCGTGTCCAGGATTCCCATTAGTGGGAGTTACGACCGCCCGATACTTAAAAACCTTCGAGTGGTCAGAGCCGGGACCGAAGGGCAGCGTTCATGGCGTCGACGGGAGCGTCTCGGCCGGTCCAGCGTTCGAACGCGACGACGCCCTGGAAGAGGAGCATCCACCCCCCGTCGACCGTCGTCGCGCCCGCCGCTGCCGCGTCCCGAAGGAGTCGGGTCTCGACCGGCGCGTACACGGCGTCGAGGACGGCCAGGTCCCCGTGGAGCAGGTCGGCACGGACGGGCGTCTCCTCGCTCTCCATCCCGACGCTCGTCGCGTTGACGAGCACGTCGGCCGCGGGGACGCGCTCGTCGAGCGAACCGAGACCCCCGGCAGTCACCGTCACCGTCGCCGGGCTGTCGTCGCGAACCTCGGCCGCGAGCGACTCGGCTCGCTCGACCGTCCGGTTGGCGACGTGTACCCGTTCGCAGACGTCCGCGAGCGTGAAGGCGACGGCTCGGCCGGCGCCGCCGGCGCCGACGACGACGGCGTCGGCGCTCGCGAGCGACACGTCGTGGTGGTCGAACGCCCGGCGGACGCCGGCGGCGTCGGTGTTGTAGCCGCGGGGCGGCGAGGTGGAGAAATCGACGGTGTTGACCGCGCCGATCCGGGCCGCGAGGTCGTCCGGCTCGACCAGTTCGAGGACGTCCCGTTTGAACGGGATGGTGACGTTGAGACCGTCGATTCCGAGGGCGGCCGCGCCGTCGATGGCCGCCTCGACGGCGTCGGCGTCGGGTTCGAAGGTGACGTACTTGGCGTCCATGTCGAGTTCGCGGTAGGCCGCCTCGTGCATCGGCGGCGAGAGCGAGTGGCCGACGGGGTTGCCGATCAGCCCGAAGACGTGCATGTCCTCCCGTGTGCGGGAGTTCGTCTAAAGCCCTTGGGTCGTGGTGTTAGTGAGCGCCACCCGATGCCTGGACGCCGATGACCACGACGTGATAGACGAGGACGACGATGAAGACCGCGTAGAAGAGTCCACCGACGAGGAAGGGATACGGGCTCATGTTCCCCTCTTTGATGTTTCGGGCGCGGAGATAGAGGATGCTACCGCTGACGATGGCGAGGATGGCCGAGAAGGCGTTGAGGAAGCCGGTCGTCCCCCACGTGAGCGAGAGGTCCCACGAGGTAAAGAGGATGCCGAGCGTGACGGGTAGGGTACCCTGGAACGCCATCGCGCCCGAGATGTTTCCGAGCGCGAGCGTGTCCTTGTCCCGCGAGATCCAGATGACGCTGTTGAACTTCTCGGGGAGTTCGGTCGCCAGCGGCGCGATGAGGAGGGCGATCACCGCGGCCGGGATGTTGAGGAGTTCCTCGGACACCCACGTCGTCTGTCCGACGAACATGTGGGCACCGGCGATGATGATGCCGAGCGCGCCGAGCGTCTGGAGGACGACGAGCACGACGTTGGGGTTGTTGGCGTGGTTTCCGGTCTCGCTGCGGGTCAGCCGGTCACTGAGCCCTTCGACGATCTGGCCCAGATGGAGTTCGTCCAGTTCCTCGCTCTCGACGAGTTCGCCGCTCCTGAGCGAGCGGACGAGGTAGACGAGATACAGTACGACGAGGAGGACCCCGACGGCGATGCCGAAGAGTTCGTTCGTGACGATTGCAGCCAGGAACGCGAGGGAGTAGCCGACCAGGAAGAAAGAGAGGTCTCGTTGTGTCGACTCCTCGTTGAAATGCATCTGTGCGCCGAAGCTCCGGCGGTTGCTGAAGTAGAGCACGCTCGACCCGACGAGGAACATGGCGATGGTCGAGAGCATGAACGGGGCGCCGAGGATGGCGCCGACGCCGACTTCGTCGGCTGCGGACTGCGACCCGGAGCCCAAGACGGCCTGCAGGATCGCGATGACCGGAATCATCGTCTCCGGAAGTGCCGTCCCGACGGCCGCGAGGATGCTTCCGGTCGCGCTCTCGCTCACCCCGAGCCGATGGCCGAGCCACTCCACGCCGTTGGTGAAGATTTCGGCACCGAGCAGCAGTAGCATGAACGACAGTACCAGAAGAGTGACGTGTGTCACCGTCGGTGACAGTAGTTGCCCGACGACCAGCGTTAGCGGACTGGCGGTCATTAGTGCCCAGCGGTTTCGAAGGGAGGTAGTTAAACCGTTTCATCCTGTCTCGGAGTGCCTCTTCGGCGACGTGATCGGGGCGCCGTGAGGCGCTCTCGTACGAATCGCCGGAAGTCAGTATCGGTGGTTCGCCAGGATAGTTCGGTGACTCTCGTAAGGTACAACGATCCGTATCAGGGGACGATGGTCGTGGGGACTTCTCCGGCCTTCGAGACCGTATTGGCGGCACTCCCGAGCAGGAATTTCCCGATCCGGCCGGTGCCGTGATGGCCCATGACGACGTGGTCGTAGCCGCGTTCTTCGACCAGTTCGAGGATGTCCTTGCCGACCTGGTCCGACGCCTTGATGTTGCTGAGGCGAACGTCACCGATCACTTCGGTTTCGGTATCCATCCCTTCGTCCTCCAGCACCTCCGAGACGCGCTCTTTCAGGTGCTCGGTGTCAGCCCCCGGCGAGTCGGTGAAGTGGACGATATCGAGGGTCGCATCGAGACCGGTGGCGAGCTGGGTCGCGACGTGGAGGGCACGCATACTACAATCCGAGCCGTCGACTGGGACGAGAATTTCCATACCCGCATTCCACAGGCCGGCAGAATAAGCGTTCCCCATCGACGTGCTTATTCACCGCTCCCGCCGACTTGATCGGTGTGATCGCAATCGTCGTCAGTCGCGCCGACAGCGCCTCCGAACACGTCGGCGAGGCGTTGCTCGACATCGGCGACTGGACCGAACGCACGGACGACTCCCGCCCCGACGCCGACGGCGGCGGCACCTACTACCGGACCGACGGCTTCGAACTCCGGACCTTCGACGACCTGCACATCTATCTGGAGCGACCGGACGCGGCCTTCGACGATCCGGACCTCCTCGTCGTCGTCTCCCGTCACTCGGGTGAGACGGGACCGCTCCTGACGGCGCATTTCACGGGCAACTTCGGCGACGCCGAGTACGGCGGCGAACCGGGGCAGTTCGCCCGCGCCTGTCCCAACGCCGCGAGCGAGGCCCTTACGGCCCTCGACCGTCACGCCCCCGACGGGTACGAGGTTGGAACCGAGTGCACTCACCACGGACCGACCGACGTGGGCGTCCCCTCGATGTTCGTCGAACTCGGGAGCGACGAGGCGGAGTGGGCGGACCCCGCGGGCGCCCGCGCCGTCGCGCAGGCCGTCCTCGGCCTGCACGGCGTCGGCGCGGACAGGACGAAACAGGTCGTGGGCTTCGGCGGCGGTCACTACGCGCCCCGGTTCGGTCGCGTCGTCCGCGAGACGGCCTGGGCCGTCGGGCACGTGGCCGCCGACTGGGGGCTGGAGGCGATGGGTAACCCCGCCGCGAATCGCGACGTCCTCCGGCGGGCCGTCGAGGCGAGCGCGACGGAGTACGCCCTCGTCGAGGGCGACCGCCCCGGTCTCGTGAGCGTCCTCGAGGACCTCGGCTGCCGGGTCGTCACCGAGACGTGGCTCCGGGAGACGAGCGCACAGTCGCTCCCGGTCGTCGAGGCGGTCGAAGCCCGGATGGACGACGTGACCGAGGGACTTCGATTCGGGGCGTCCATCGTCGACGAGGAGACGGACGCCGCCGACGCAATCGTCGTCACGGCGCTGCCGACCGACCTCGTCGACGCGGCATTCGGCGTCGACGCCGACGCGACACGGGCCGCCGTCGAGGAGGTGGCCGTCGCCTTCGAGACGACCGAGGGCGGCACCCGACCCCGGGGGCGGATCGCCCTGCCGGCGGACGACCCCGACGGCGCCGCCGACGCGCTGACCGACGCGCTCGCGGCCGTCCTCCGCGAGTCCTACGACGAGGTCAGTCGCCGGGACGGCGAGGTGACCGCTCGAACCGAGGCGTTCGATCCGGCGGCCGCACGGACCCTCGGGGTGCCGGAGGGACCCGCGTTCGGCCGCCTCGCCGACGGACAGGCCGTCGAGGTCGACGGCGAGCGGATCGATCCCGCGGCGGTGCGGACCGAGCGCGTCGAACGATTCCCGGCCGTCAGGCCAAACGAGTAAGCAATTTTATACTTGTCTGACGTGCGCATGACGCCGTGCGCCGCTCGATTCGGTGCGGCGTCAGACGCGCGCGTGACAACGGGCGGAAAGATAATGTGGTTGCCTTCGAAACGCGAGGGCGTACTATGGACTCCATCGTGGAGGATGCAATCGAGGATGCCGAGGAGCCGGGGGATGGGGCCGCGGCCGGGATGGACGCCAGCCGAGAACCCACAACCGACACGTCGGCGAGCACGGAGAATCGCACGGGCAAGATGACCGACGAGGAACTCCAGGACGTGCTGGAGGATCTCCAGACCGATATCACGGTCGTCGGCTGTGGGGGCGCCGGCGGCAATACGGTCAACCGGATGGCCGAGGAGGGGATCAAGGGTGCCAACCTCGTCGCCGCCAACACGGACGTACAGCATCTGGTCGACGTCGAGGCGGACACGAAGATCCTGATCGGCGAGGAGAAGACCGGCGGCCGCGGCGCCGGCTCGCTCCCGCAGGTCGGTGAGGAGGCGGCCATCGAGAGCCAGGACGACATCTACGGCGCCATCGAGGGCTCCGACATGGTGTTCGTCACCGCCGGTCTCGGCGGGGGGACGGGTACCGGCTCGGCGCCCGTCGTCGCCGAGGCGGCCCGCGAGTCCGGTGCGCTCACTATCGCCATCGTGACGACGCCCTTTACCGCCGAGGGGGAGGTACGCCGCACCAACGCCGAGGCGGGTCTCGAACGCCTGCGCGACGTGGCCGACACCGTCATCGTCGTGCCCAACGACCGTCTGCTCGACTCGGTGGGGAAACTCCCGGTCAAGCAGGCGTTCAAGGTGTCCGACGAGGTGCTGATGCGCTCGGTGAAGGGGATCACCGAACTCATCACGAAACCCGGTCTCGTCAACCTCGACTTCGCGGACGTGAAGACGGTCATGGAGAAAGGCGGCGTCGCCATGATCGGGCTGGGCGAGAGCGACTCGGAGCAGAAGGCCCAGGACTCGGTCCGATCCGCGCTCCGTTCGCCCCTGCTCGACGTGGACATCTCCGGCGCCAACTCGGCGCTCGTCAACGTCACCGGCGGGACCGACATGGCTATCGAGGAGGCCGAAGGCGTCGTCGAAGAGATCTACGACCGGATCGACCCCGACGCGCGCATCATCTGGGGGACGTCCATCGACGAGGAGCTCGACGGCACGATGCGAACGATGATCGTCGTCACGGGCGTCGAATCGCCACAGATCTACGGCCGGGGCGAGGACGCTCCGGCGCCCGAACCCGCGGACGACATCGACTACGTGGAGTAGTCGTTTCCCCTCGGCTCCTTATCAATAGATAGAAAAAGCCGGCTCGTCTAGAGAAGCTATGGACGTCAAGTACGACCTCGCAAGCTACGTCCGCGTGCTCAAGATGGCGAGCACGCCGTCGTGGAACGAGTTCTCGCAGGTTGCCAAAGTCGCGGGTGCCGGTGTCTTCCTCGTCGGCCTGCTGGGTTTCGTCATTTTCGCCGTCATGACCTTCCTCCCCGGAGGCGCGTAGCATGGGCATCTTCGCCGTCAAGACCACCGCGAGCCAGGAACGAACCGTCGCGGACATGATCGCCAGTCGGGAGGAAGACGAGGTACACGCCGTCCTCGCGCCCGACTCCCTCACCAGCTACGTGATGGTCGAGGCGGACAATAGCGCCGTCCTCGAACGCGTGATGGACGAGATTCCCCACGCCCGGAGCATCGTCCCCGGCACCTCCTCGCTGACCGAGGTGGAACATTTCCTCTCGCCGACGCCGGACGTGGAGGGCATCGCCGAGGGCGACATCGTCGAACTCATCGCCGGCCCGTTCAAAGGCGAGAAGGCCCGCGTCCAGCGGATCGACGAAGGGAAAGACCAGGTGACGGTCGAACTGTACGAGGCGACCGTCCCCATCCCCGTCACGGTTCGGGGCGACCAGATTCGCGTGCTCGACTCGGACGAGCGATAACGCCACGCCGTCTCCTCGTTTTGCCGACATTCGTTCGTCGGAATAGCAACCCATAACTGCGCCCTCCGAGCAGATTCGGTCGTGACACCGGCAGGGGAGACCCGCATCGACATGCACGTGAAGGTGCTCGACGAGCGCGTCGTCTCGCGGGCGAAGGCCCGCGGTCTCGACGCCCTGATCTACGCACCACACTTCGCGCGCCTGTCCGCCATCCGCGCTCGCGCCGCCCGCTTCTCGGACGACGACCTCCTCGTCGTGCCCGCGCGCGAGGTGTTTGCCGGCCCGTGGTACGACCGTCGCCACCTCCTCGCGGTCGGTCTCTCCGAACCGGTCCCCGACTTCATCACGTTCCGCGCCGCGCTGGCCGAGTTCGACCGACAGGACGCGGCGGTCCTCGTCCCCCACCCCGAGATGCTGAACGTCAGTTGTTCCCGCGCCGACGTGGCCGCCAACCGCGCCGTCGTCGACGCCGTCGAGACGACCAACGCGAAGTGCCTCCCGCACCAGAACCGCCGGGCGCGGGAAATCGCTCGCGAGACCGAACTCCCGGGCTTCGGATCGTCGTACGCCCACCTCCAGTCCACGGTCGGCGAGGTGTGGACGGCCTTCGAGGCACGGATCGGCTCCGAAGCCGACCTCGTCGCGGCGATCCAGTCCGACGTGCCGCGGCGGGTCGTCCGCCAGCGCGGGGTCGGCCACCACCTCCGCTGTCTCACCGAGTTCGCCCACCTCGGGTGGGAGAACTCGTGGGGGAAACTCGACCGACTCTTCCTCTCGGGTGACGAGCCGACCCATCCGAGCAACGTCGCCTACGAGGGTCGGTTCGACGACGTGACGGCGTACTAGAGCGTGGCGCAGGCGGACGACCTACCCGAGGAACACGGCACCCATCGTCCCAGCCACGCTCGCGAGCGGCATCACGTAGACGTTGACGACCCCGAGGACGGCGAGTTCGAGACCGGTGATGACGACCGTCACGGGGTTGGCGTACTTGCTACTGGTGGTGACGCCGGCGGGGAGTCCCCACTCCTGGCTCGTCAGGGGGTAGAAGAAGGCGATCCCCCGGCGACTGCCGATCACGTCGAGCAGGTAGTGGGTGGTGACGCCGATCCAGACGTACTGGAGGTTGCCGAAGAAGACGGGGTACGCCGCGACGACGCCGAGCACGAACACGTTGTGCAGGGTCTTGCGATGCTTGCCGAAGGCGGTGTCCACGTCCGGAAAGAGCGCTCCGAGGACGATTGGGACGGAGAGTCTGATCACCATCTCGGCGGTTTCGAGCGCGGCCGACGCCGAGAGCGTCGTCGGCCACACGAGCACGACACCGAGACCGACGCTCAACAGCACCGCGTTCAGTACGTGTCCTTCTTTGTTCATCCGTCGGGAGATTCGGTCCCACCGTCAAAAGTGTCGGCGGTCGGCGAGCGAAAGAGGGATTTGACGGCCGTCCGCAGGGCGACCATGGACTACGAGACGCCACTCTTCTTTCACGTCATGCAGTACGCGGCCGCGGCCGACCGCGACGTGATCGACCTGGTGAGCGGCGGGCCGGACTGGGAGCCGCCGACGGCGCTCCGGGACGGTCTCCGCGAGTACGCCGACGGCGACCCCGCCGACTTCCAGTATCCGCCGAGCGACGGCCTGCGCGAACTCCGCGAGGAGATCGCCGCCAGACGCGGTGTCGACGTGGATCGCGTCGTGATCACGAACGGCGCGGGCGAGGCGAACTACCTCGCCATGGCGGCGGCGCTCGAACGCGGCGCCGGGAGCGAGATCCTCCTGACCGATCCCGTCTACCCCTACTACCCCGGCAAGGCGCGGATGCTCGGCGCGGACCCCCGGCTCGTCCCCGTCGCCGACGACGGCGACCTCGACGTCGACGCGATGTACGAGGCGGCGAGTTCCGAGACGGCCGCCGTCCTCGTCAACTCGCCCAACAACCCCACGGGCGCGGTGTACGACGCCGACACGATGGCTGCGATGGTCGACCTCGCCGAGGACCACGACGCCCTCCTCGTCTCGGACGAGGTGTACGACCACTACGACTACTCCGGCCGGTTCGAGAGCGCCCTGGCGTTCGACTCGGCGCACACGGTCGTCACCAACTCCTTCTCGAAGTCGATGGCGGTGACGGGCCTCCGCGTCGGCTACGCCGTCTTCCCGCCCCACCTCGTCGACGACGCGCGCACGCGACACATGCTCGTGAACGTCACCGGTGCCCGCCCCTCGCAGGCCGCGGTGCTCCGCGCGCTCCGCGAGACGGGACCGGAGTACTACGAGGCGTCGCGGGACCTCCTCCGCGAGCGCATCGGCGCCTTCACCGACGCCCTCGACGCCGCGGACGCGGAGTACGTCGTCCCCGACGGGGCGTTCTACGTCTTCGCGCGCTTCGAGGGCTTCCCCGGCACCCTCGAGAACGTCGAACGCCTCGTCGACGAGGCGGGCGTCGCCTGCATGCCCGGTGACACGTTCGGGTCCTACGACGAGTGGGTTCGGTTCGCGCTCGTCACGCCGCGGGCCGAGGCGGCGGCGCAGCGACTGGCCGACTACGACGGCTTCTAGCAGACGACGACGCTCGCGCGGTAGTACCGCCCCTCGTACGCCACCAGATCGATGTCGTACCACGCGTAGTCGAAGCCCTCGACGCTCGTCTCGCGCGCCAGATCGAAGGTGTCCCGTTGCTCGGCGGTGAGGTTCCCGTAGGCCACCGCCTCGTCGGTGTCGACCGGCTCCGCGTCGACCTCGTAGACGGTCAACGACGGGGGACAGTCGGTGTTCGGCGTCTGCGTGGGCGTGGTCGGACCCGACTCCCCGTTACAGCCCGCGACCACTCCGACCGCCGCCACGAGCACCGACCGTCGCGTCACTCGGTCGCGCATGCCCCTGTCTCGTCCGCGGCGCGCTAAGTGTCTTCCCCGTATCGACGGGTACAGGTGTCCGGGCCGTCTCCCGTCGCGTATGAGCGAGATCGACGTGGAGCCGGTCGAGGAAGTCGAGGACGCGGCCGACACGACCGACCGCGACCCCGACGCGGTCGACGCCGAGGCGACGACCGACCTGCCCGCGGGCGTCGACGCCCCGGAGTACGTCCTCTACGGCGGCAAAGGCGGCGTGGGTAAGACGACGATGGCTGCGGCCACCGCGCTCTCCTCCGCGGCGGACGGCACCGCGACGCTCGTCGTCTCGACCGACCCCGCCCACTCGCTGTCGGACACCCTCGACACCGACATTCCGGCGACGCCGACGCGCATCCGCGAGGACAGCCCACTGTGGGCCGCGGAGATCGATCCCGAGGCTGCGATGGAAGAGGGACTGTTCGGGGAGGGCGGCATCGGGGTCGAGGGAGGTGAAGCGCCGCTCGGCGGTCTCGGCGAACTGGGGGAGACACTGGGCGAGGACGCCGTCGACCCGCTGATGGGCGGGTCGATGCCCGGTGCGGACGAGGCGGCCGCGATGCGGCAGTTGCTCGAGTATCTCGACGACCCCCGGTTCGAGCGCGTGGTGATCGACACGGCGCCGACCGGTCACACCCTCCGCTTGCTCGAACTCCCCGAGGTGCTCGACTCCATGGTCGGCCGCCTGCTCGCCATGCGTGAGAAGTTCTCGGGGATGATGGAGGGGTTCAAGGGGATGTTCGGGGTCGGCGGCGACGGCGCGGAGGGACCGGACCTCGACGAACTCCGCGACCGGATCGAGCGTCTGCGGGCGGTCCTACAGGACCCCGACCGCACCGACTTCCGCGTCGTCATGGTGCCCGAGGAGATGAGCGTCGTCGAGTCGGAACGGCTCGTACAGCGGCTCGACGAGTTCGAAATTCCGGTCGGCACCATCGTCGTCAACCGCGTGATGGAGGATCTCGCGGACGTGACCGACGTCGACCCCGAGTGGGTGGTGTCGCCGAACCTCGACGACTGCGAGTTCTGCCAGCGCCGGTGGGACGTACAACAGCGCGCGCTCCGGCGCGCTACGGAGCTGTTCCGCGGACGCGACGTGAAGCGCGTGCCGCTTTTGGCCGACGAGGTGCGCGGTGAGCGAGCCTTGCGCGTCGTCGCGGCGTGTCTGGCCTGATCAGCGCAGCCTGTCCATCAGTCCGAACGCCCGATCACGCAGGCGGTCGGGGACGAACCGCCCGAGGACGCTCACCCGCGCCAGCGTGCCGACGGGCACGCGACTCGCGGGCTTGGTCGAACTCGCGGCGTTCAGGATGTCCTCCGCGACGCGTTCGGGCGACACCGCACCGGGACCGCCGCCGCCGATGGCCTGCGTGTCCTCGAAGACGTCGTAGAACGACTCGTAGGCGCCGGATCGTTCGATCCCCTCGATCTCCCGGTCCGCACGCCGGGTGAACGACGTGTCGACCGGGCCGGGTTCGATCAGGACGGCGTCGACGCCGTACTCGTCGACCTCGGCACGGAGGGCGTCGGTCATCGCTTCGAGGGCGAACTTCGACCCGGAGTAGACGCCGCCGCCGGGGAAAGAGAGGCGGCCGGCGACGCTGGAGACGTTGACGACCGTCCCCTCCCGACGCCGTCGCATGTGGGGCAGGACGGCCCGTGTGAGACGGTGCGCGCCGTAGACGTTCACGTCGAACTGCCGGTGGACGGCGTCGACCGGGACGTCCTCGATTGGGCCGAACTGCGCGTAGCCGGCGTTGTTGACCAGACAGTCGATCCGCCCCTGTTCCTCGATGACGCGGTCGACGACCCGCCGTACGTCGTCGTCCTCGGTCACGTCGAGCGTGGCGATGGTACAGCCCCGATCCCCCAGCGTCTCCACGTCGGCGGGGTTGCGAGCCGTGGCGTACACCTCCCACTCCTCGTCGAGGAAGGCCTCGGCGGTCGCACGACCGATGCCGGACGAACAGCCCGTGATGAGGACGGTCTTCGGTTTCACACCGTCTCCCTCGGGCCGCCGGCAGTTAATTCATGCTCCATCCACGGCGAAGGGGCTCTCCCCTTCGGTCCACGTCCACCCCGGCAGGCGGGTCTGGAACCCCGCCGCGAGGGCGGCGTCGAGGTCGTCCGCGCCCGCGACCCCCTCGGTGTGGGTCATCACGTCCGCGAAGTGGAAGGTCGCCTGCGCGAGAAGCGAGAAGGGCTGGCCGCCGGCGATGGCCGCGGCGAGTTCCCGGCCGAGCACCTCGTCGACGACGAAGCCCGGATAGTCGCCGGCGACGTCGAGATCGCGGAGCAAGGCGACGTAGGCGGCGACGTTGACCGCGCGGTCGCCGTCCGCGAAGACGACCGCGACCTCGTCGCGGTACGCGTCCTCGGTCACCGTTCCGACCTCGACGTCGAAGCAGTCGGCCAACCGGGTACGGGTCTCGTTGATCAGCGGGACCACCGTGGGCGCGCGGTCGCGAACCCACTCGTACTCGGTTCCCACCGCCGCTGGGGTGAGTTCCATACCCTCCCGACTTTGCGAAGGCTTTTATAATACTGGGCTGATAGGGTGACTCAAGCGGGTTTTCGCTGCCTCTTCCCGCAGTCGAGCACCTCCCGTACAGGGTCGTTCACCGATGTTCCCACACGGCACGACAGTGACGTGCGACCGTCGGCGGTCGGTACCGCCGGCCGTCGCACCGGGGCGTCGCAGCCGGACGACCGTACGGAGGGCTCTCCACCGGAATACATGAGCTCCGTAGACAAGCAACTCGAGGACCTGAAAGCAGAGATCGAAGCCGAACTACCGCCCGGAATCTCCGTCTCCGACGTGAAATACGAGGGACCGGAACTGGTCGTCTACACGCGCGACCCGAAGGCGTTCGCCAGCGACGGCGACCTGATCCGGACGCTCGCGAGTAAACTCCGCAAGCGGATCACGGTCCGTCCCGACCCCGACGTGTTGATGGACGTCTCCGAGGCCCGCGAGAAGATTCGCGACGTGATCCCCGACGACGCGGGCGTCACCGACCTCGACTTCCACGTCGACACCGGCGAGGTCGTCATCGAGGCCGAGAAGCCGGGGATGGTGATCGGGCGTCACGGCTCGACGCTCCGCGAGATCACGAAGGCTATCGGCTGGACGCCGGAGGTGGTCCGCACGCCCCCCATCGAGTCCTCGACCGTCTCGAACGTCCGTAACTTCCTGAAACAGGAACGCGAGGAGCGCCGCGACATCCTCGAACGCGTGGGCCGACAGATCCACCGCGAGGAGATGGCCGACGAGCAGTGGGTGCGGATCACCACGCTCGGCTGCTGTCGCGAGGTCGGCCGCGCGAGCTTCATCCTCTCGACCGCGGAGACGCGCATCCTCGTCGACTGCGGCGACAAACCCGGCGCCGAGGGCGAGGTTCCCTACCTCCAGGTGCCCGAGGCCGCACCCCTGAACTCCATCGACGCGGTCGTGCTCACCCACGCCCACCTCGACCACTCCGCGCTCATCCCGCTCCTGTTCAAGTACGGCTACGACGGTCCCATCTACTGCACCGAGCCGACGCGCGACCTGATGGGCCTGCTCACCCTCGACTACCTCGACGTGGCCACCAAGGAGGGTCGCACACCTCCCTACGAGAGCGAGATGGTCCGCGAGGCGATCAAACACACCGTCCCGCTGGAGTACGGCGACGTGACCGACATCGCGCCGGACGTGAAGCTGACGTTCCACAACGCCGGCCACATCCTCGGCTCCGCCGTCTCTCATTTCCACATCGGCGACGGTCTCTACAACGTCGCCTTCTCGGGCGACATCCACTACGAGGACACCCGCCTGTTCAACGGCGCCGTCAACGACTTCCCGCGGGTCGAGACGCTCGTCCTCGAATCCACCTACGGCGGCCGCAACGACTACCAGACCGACCAGGAGGATTCGGAGCGCAACCTACTGGAGATCATCAACGAGACCCACGAGAAGGGCGGCAAGGTGGTCGTCCCGGCCTTCGCCGTCGGTCGCTCCCAGGAGATCATGCTCGTCCTCGAGGAGGCGATGCGCAGCGGGAAGATCCCGCGGATGCCCGTCCACCTCGACGGCATGATCTGGGAGGCGACGGCCATCCACACCACCTACCCCGAGTACCTCCGCGACGACCTCCGGGACCGCATCTTCCACGAGGACGAGAACCCCTTCCTCGCCGAGGAGTTCAACCACATCGACGCCGGCGAGGACGAACGCCAGGAGGTCGCCGACGGCGACCCGGCGATCATCCTCTCCACGTCCGGGATGGTCACCGGTGGGCCGATCATGTCGTGGCTCCGCCACCTCGGTCCCGATCCGGACTCGACGCTCGTGTTCGTCGGCTACCAGGCCCAGGGGACGCTCGGCCGCCGCATCCAGAACGGCTGGGACGAGATCCCGATGAACGACCGCGGCTACGACCGCGGCGGGCGCGGCAACACGCTCTCGCTCAATATGAACGTCGAAACCGTCGACGGCTTCTCCGGCCACGCCGACCGGCAGGGGCTGGAGAACTTCGTGAAGACGATGAACCCCCGTCCCGAGAAGGTGCTCTGTGTCCACGGCGACGAACGCTCCGTCCAGGACCTCTCCTCCGCGCTGTATCACGACTACAACATGCGGACGTTCGCCCCGAAGAACCTGGAGACGTTCCGGTTCAAGTAGTCGGCCGGGTCGCCGTCCCGTGTGCCCGCTCGTCGGTCCACGGCTCCGGTCACGTTCTCTCCCTCGGCGTGCGAAAAACACATGCTTACCCACTACGTCTCTCGGTCATGGGACTGGCCGAGGCTGGGCGACGGGAACTCGCCCCGTTCCAGCGAGGCGAGCGCGTGACTGCGCACTCTCGGCGGACGAGCACTGGAGGCGGCCGCAGGTGAGCGATCCATCGTCCGACGACCTCGTGTCGATCAGCTACGATTCCGACGCCAAGACGTATCTAGCGCGGTTCGACCCCGACGCCATCACCCCGAGTATGGCGGTCGTCGAGGCGGTAGCCACCGTCCGCGACACCACGACGACCGACCTCGATCCGCTGGCCGACACCGTCGATCCGATGGCGATAGACCGTCTGTCCAGCGGCGACGAGACCGACGACCGCGTCCTCGAATTTCGCTATCTCGAACACGTCGTAACCGTCCGCAGTCGGGGAGTCATCGAGATTCTCCCTCTGTCGGACGTCGGCGGCGGCTGACTGGAGGAGTTGTAACTGTTGTTCGGGACTGGCTCGCACGTTCCCACGTGTGCACGGGGAGTCCCGGGCCTGAATGCGGTCTCGGATGTCACTCCGACTTGAACTCGTATTTCCACACCCTGTTCATTTCTACTCTGTCGTTACCTCCTCCGTCCTCGAACACCTCGAACTCGAAGAGATAGAAGAAGCCGTCATCATCCAGTTTGACGGCGAGGGTTCGGACGGAGCTGGGATACTTGCTCTTCTCTTCGATGCCTCGCGTGTTCCGAATCAGTTGGTTCTTGTTCAGAGTCTCTCCCACTCCCTTGGCCTCGACAGCTAACGCATGATGGCCGTCATCATCGTCCACCCCCACATACAAATCGTCAAGCTCGGCTTCCCTCCCTTTCACCCTCATGCGAAGGTGGGACTGGAGGTGGTACGTCTCCAGTCCCGTGAAGTCATTCAGCAGACCAGCATACCGAACCTGAGTGAGAGCACCCTGTTCATCTTTCCCGATGTATTTTCGAACTGCCTCGGGTAGAACGGAGGTGCTGGTTTGATGAGTCTGATCCACAACTTCGGGAATTGGGATTAACTGCTCCGTCTTGGTGAACATATAGGTGGGATCTTCTCCCTCCCGAGTGTCGTCGATAATGACTGCGGTATAGCCGTGTTCCGAGATTTCGTCGGGCAGGGGACGGCGGCTTCTGTACGCATACGGGATGTCCGGAACGTTGCCGACACTGATATCTAAGTCCTCCATCGCATCCTCGATGTGGCTTCGACTGAATGGGATTTCTTCGTCGGTCCCGTACTTCTCGGCTTGAGTCTCGAAAACCCACTTGATGATTGGCTCGTACTTCGCCATCGATACATGCCAATCCACTACAGGGAGGACTAAACGCGTCGTCGATTTGATGCATATTGAAAGAGTATTAACAGAACTCTTTGAAGGAACTCGGTACTACAAAGAGAGTCAATAGTCTGCCACGTCTGCCTCCTCAAAGGTAAACAAGTAGTCGTCTTCTATGACCTCGAACACGAGGCTTCGACCCTTCCCTTTCAGGCTGAACTCCTTTCGGGGACGATTACCTGGACCTCGAACGTCGGAGGACTCTAAGAATCCCGCTTCCTCAAGCTGGTTTAGATTGTTGACGATGCTCTCGGGGGTGATTTCAAATTCCTCTTCCTTAGCAAGATCGGGGGCAGATATGCCCGTCTCCTCCGTGGCTCTGCGTAAAAGGCGAAGACGGACCTCAGAGTTCAAGGCTTTGAACACCTTGACTTGTTCCTTGTAGTCAATATCGGTCATTAGTCACGCTTCAAAGCGGATGGGCATATCTCCTATCCTTATCGCGAGCTTATCCATAGATATAAGTTAGGTATCTTTGAAGAAACAAAGTGTAGTATCGAAGTATTCCAAAGAGGCGAACAATAAAAGCCTATCCCAACTATGACCCTTTCACAAGACGACGAGGCGAAAACGTTGAAACACCAAAGCAATCTCTCGCGGCTAACGGACCTCTCTATCCACGACTGGTACCGATTTGTATACGCCTACTCCGACCAGATAATCACTGGTCTCGTCGACGAATTCGGAATCACGCAGGACGACCTCGTCATAGATCCGTTCAACGGGACGGGGACTACGACACTGGCGACGAAGAAACTCGGAATCGACGCAATTGGGACGGATACCAGTCCCGCGAGTGTTCTCTCCGCCCAAGCAAAAACGAACTGGGACGTCGATCTCGAGGAGTTCCGCGAACGACGGTCCGAACTCCTGTCTACCATCCAGCCAATATTCAAACGGATTGCGTCGGAGGGAAACACCACCCTCGACTCGTTCGGTGATTCCTCAACTGAAGGGGTCGATCTAAGCAAGTACGACTTCTCGGAGCCTGAGAAGACGCCGAAGGGGTGGCTCTCCGAGAAGCCCCTCAAGAAGATGAAAGTCCTACGGTATCACGTCGAGGAGATGCCCGACGACGAAGTAACAGACCTGTTCCGTCTGGCGATGATCGCCATTCTCCCCGAGGAGGTGGGAAACGTCAGATTCGGTCCCGAAGCCACACGCGACCGCAAGCAGGAGGGCGACGAGGACGTGTATTCGATACTCAGGAAGAAACTCGACAAGATGGAGCGGGATCTTGAGCAGGTACAGGAGGCTGTGGAGAGCGGGAAGGTGGAACCTGGTGAAACGGAAATCCTTCGGGCAGATGCCCGTAAGTTGGCTGAAACCCTTAGAAGTGAGTCCCGCCTGCTAAACTCCGACGAACACGAGGGTGAGATTGATTACCTAATTACGTCTCCTCCCTACCCTGCGGAGCACGATTACACCCGCAACCAACGTCTCGAACTGGTTTGGCTCGGGGTGTGCGACGATAACGAGGATCTTCAGAAGATCAAAAAGATGAACATCCGAAGCCACACGAAGAACATCTACGTGGCTGACGACGAGGGGGAGCGGACCAATATCCGCGAGAACGACCGAGTCGATGCAATCGTCACCGAGATGGAGACCATCATCGAGGAGGAGAACGTCTCACACGGCTTCGGTCAATACTATCCGAGAGTGATCGAGGAGTACTTCGCGGGGATGCTCCACCACTTCGAGCAGGTGTACGACTTGATGGCCGAGGGTGGGAAGGCGGCCTACGTGGTGGGAGACTCGGGGAGCTACTGGCAGGTGGAGGTCGAGACGGCTGAAATTCTCGCGGAGCTTGCCGAGAAGCGAGTCGGCTTCGACGATCCTCAGATTCGCCTTTGGAGAAACATGGCGGCGACCACTGCCGACTACGACGACGTGGAAGAGAATATTCTGATTCTCACCAAGCCCGAGGAATAACCTGGCTCCTCGGATCGGCTGCTTTGCAGATAGCGTGGAGCCTTCCAGTAGCGACCCTCAATCAACGGTTTCGGCAGGGTCGACGACCTCCCCCGTTTCAGGAGACACCCCAATTCGGTCGCAACGGTCGGAGAGAGGACACGCCGCCGTTCCGTCGAGACACGCCGGCTTGCGGGCGGTACAATACTCCCGTCCGAACTGGATCGTCGCCGTGTGGCCGAAGCCGCACTTCTCGCTCGGCACCGACGCCTCCAGCGCCTCGCGCACGGCTTCGTGGTCGGCGTCGGGCGGTGCCAGTCCCATCCGCCGGGCGATGCGGTGGACGTGGGTGTCGACGGGGAAGATCCCGTCGCAACCACCCGAAAAGAGGAGCACGCAGTCGGCGGTCTTCGGGCCGACGCCCCGCACGTCGAGGAGGCGGTCCCGGACTTCGTCGGGGTCGCCCTCGCGGACGAACGCGTCGAACGCGGCGGCGTCGCCGAAGTCGGCGATCACTTCCCGTGCCGCGTCGCGGATCACTCGCGACTTCTGGTTGTACAGTCCCGCGGAGACGATGGTCTCGGCGAGCGTCTCACGGTCGGCGGCGGCGAGCGTCGCCGCCAGAGCAGTGCCGTCGCCGTAGCGGTCGAGCAGGGCGTCGAACGCCGGCTGGCTCGCCGTGTCGCTCGTGTTCTGGCTCAGGACGGTGCGGACGAGACAGGGAAACGCCTCGCGCCCCCCGTACGCCTTCTGCCAGTAGATATCGCCGAGCGCGTCGACGACGGCTTCCGCTCGCGTCTCGGGAGACCCGGTCGCGAATCGGGTCTCGACGCCGCTACCGACGTTCTCCACTGGTTCCTCCGGCATACGCGTCCGTGCGGACGGGACCGACAAAAGCACGGCGTCCGGGCGGACGGGAAGTCGGGACGATCACCCGACGGTCAGCGTGACCGTGAGCGCCGCGCCGTCGGCGAGCGCGGCGACGAGGTCGCGGTCGAGGTCGGTCGCGGCGGCGTCGGCGCCGACGGCGACGGTACGGTCGTCGACGTAGGTACTCGTCCGGACGACGGCGCTGCGCTCGCTCTCGAAGGTGAGATCCGGGTGGCCGCGGGCGCGAATCTGCTGGCTCGGGTCGGCGTCGTCGATGGAGAGCGTCAGGGTGATCGTCGCGTCCGGATCGCGACAGGCGGCGACGAAGTCGTCGTCGAAGTCGGCGGGCGACCGGTCGGCCTCGACCCCGACGATGCAGTCGCCAGCCGGCGTCAGCCAGTCGTCGGTCGTCACTTCGAACGTGCTCTCGTGGGTCGCGGCGACGTGTTCGTGGCCGCGCGCGTGAACGACCTCTCGCATGCTGGCGACTCCGTCGCCGCGACCGATATCGGTGCCGGTTCAGCGCGCGACGGTGACCGTCACCGCGCCGCAGGCGCACTCGTACGCGCGCCGTTCGCCCGCGTCCGTCCGCATCCGGAGCATGAGCGCGTCTTCGTCGAGCGGCCGATCACATCCGGCCGCCTCGCAGGTACTGGTGAGATTGTCGAGCACGACTCTCCATCGTCGTTCGACCGACATGAACCCGATCCATCCCCGCGGTGAAACTGAAACTGAAGCGGACGCGCCCGCTCATTTATATACTACCTGGGGGACGTGTCAATTCCCCACACGGCCGTTCTCGGGGGGCTTGGTACCGTTTCGCAGGGGTTCGCTCACCGAAGTATTTATGTGTATGTCGGCTGTAGTCGGTAGTACCAACGCGCCTTCGGCGCCTTGGCGGCATCGCACGCAGAATGATCGGGAATTCTTATACACGGCCGATCGCAGGACGGAGAGCCGCCAGTATCGCCGGAGCGATGGTATCGAGGTTTCAACAATGGTAACAACAGAAGAAGTACTCGACGAATTCGACGTCTCGGCACTCAAATCCGAGAGCAACGTCGACCTCACCGACGAACAGCTCGAAAACGACTCCAAGGGACAGCTCATCAAACTCGCCGGCCAGCTTCGTGACCGACGTAACGAACTCAACCAGATGGCGTCGGAGCGCGCCTCCAAGCGCGACGACCTGAACGCCGAGACGCGGGAGAAGGTCGACGAGGCCCAGGAACACCGCGAGAAACGCGACGAGCTCAACGAGAAGGTCCAGGAGCACAAGGAGAGCCGGAACGAGCTCAACGCGAAGGCCAACGAGCTCTTCGACGAGGTCGAGGAGATGAAACAGGACCTCGAACTCGGCGACGGCAAGGATCTGGAAGAGCTCGAAGAGGAGATCGAACAGCTCGAGTTCCGCCAGCAGACCGAGGTCCTGAGCGCGGAAGACGAGCGCGAACTCATCGAGAAGATCGAGGACAAACGCGAGGAGTACCAGCAGCGAAAGGAGAAACTCGACGACGCGAGCGAACTCGATGCGCTCGTCGAGGAGGCCGAGGAGGTCCGCTCCGAGGCGTCCCAACACCACCAGAAGGTGACCGAGCTCGCGGACAAGGCCCAGGAACACCACAACCAGATGATCGAGGCCTACCGCGAGGCCGACGAGATCCGCGACAAGGCCGACGAGATGCACGAACTCTTCGTCGAGGCCCAGGAGGCGGCCGACCGTCACCACGAGGACTTCGTCCGCGTCCAGAAGCGTCTGCGCGAACTCGACAAGGAGGAGGAGGAGGAACAGCAGGACGAGCGCCAGGCCGAACGCGAGGCCGCCAAGGAGGAGGCCGAGGAGATCTACCAGAAGTTCAAGGAAGGCGAGACTCTCGACACCGAGGACCTGATGAAGCTCCAGAAGACGGGGCTCCTGTAGACCGGCCGACGCACGTGTTTTTATGCCGATCCGCCTCCCAGCGACGGGTATGGTGAGACAGCGTGAGTGACGGTGACGACCTCGCCCGGCTCGGCGTCGTCGTCGTCGGTGGTCTTCTCGCGGCCGTCTTCGGCATCGTCGTCTTCGTGATCGTGCCGGGATCGCTCGCGGAGCTTCTGGGCGTACTGGTGACCGTCGGCGTCGTGCTCCTCGGGGCACGCGCCGCCGGCGACTTCGCGGACTCAGTGTTCCCCGACTACAACGTCGCGAACGTGGCCGTCGAGGGACCGATCACCCGCGACGGCTCGACGCCGGGACCGATCCCCGGCAGCGCCCTCGGCACGACCGCCGACGACGTCGTCGAGCAGATCGAACGGGCCGACGACGACGACGCGGTCGACGCCCTGTTGGTGAAACTCGACACGCCCGGCGGACAAGTCGTCCCCAGCGACGACATCCGCCGGGCGGCCGCCGAGTTCGACGGGCCGACCGTCGCCTACGCCACCGACGTCTGTGCCAGCGGTGGCTACTGGATCGCGAGCGGCTGTGACGAACTCTGGGCGCGACGCGGCAGCGTCGTCGGCAGTATCGGCGTCATCGGCTCCCGCGTGAACGTCTCGGAGCTGGCCGAGGAGCTCGGCGTCTCGTACGAGCGGTTCGCCGCCGGCAAGTACAAGGACGCGGGGATGCCGCTGAAGGAGCTCTCCCAGGACGAACGCGAGTACCTCCAGGGGCTCATCGACGGCTTCTACGACGACTTCGTCGAGCGGGTCGCCGAGGGGCGCGACATGGACCCCGCGGCCGTCCGCGACACGGAGGCGCGGATCTACCTCGGCGACGACGCCCACGAACTCGGGCTGGTCGATTCCATCGGCGACCGCGACGCCGTCGAGGACCGCGTGGCGGAGTTGCTCGACGCCGAGGTGTCGGTCCGCGAGTTCACCCCGAAGAAAGGGCCGATGGCGCGCCTTCGTGGCGGGGCGACAGCCGTCGCCTACGCCGCGGGCGCCGGCGTCGCGAGCGCCTTCGTCGACGGCGACCGCGACTTCCGTCTCCGGCTCTGAGCGCGCGGTCGCCCGGAGGTGACCGTCGCCTCGGTGCGTCCGGCGGCCGGATCGTGCCCCGGCCAGCGGGGGATATTTATTCCCGTGGATAGTTCTCGGAAGCGTGACCACGCTGGTGCTGTGTGTCGACCGCGCCGACGACATCGGACGGACGGTCGGCGTGTCGATGCCAGTCGACGGGTGGGACGCGGTGCGGTCGCTGGTGACCGAGGTCGGACTCGCCGACCCGGAGGATTCGACGGTCAACTGCCTGCTCGAAGCGCTCCGGGTGACGCGCGACCTCCGTAGCGGCGACGAGGACGCCATCGTCGCCGTCGTCTCGGGGGCCGGCGACTCCGCCGTCAACGCCGACCGGTCGGTCGCCGCACAGGTCGACACCCTCCTCGACCGGCACGACCCAGACTCGGCCATCATCGTCACCGACAGTGCCGACGACGAGCGACTGATTCCCATCATCGAGAGCCGCCTGCCCGTCGACTCCGTCGACCGGGTGGTCGTCCGCCAGGCGCGCGACATCGAGTCGACGTACTACCTCCTCAAGCAGTTCCTCGCGGACGAGGAGCTCCGGTCGACGGTGCTCGTCCCTCTCGGCGTCGGTCTCCTCCTCCTCCCCGTGTTGCTGATCCGCTTCTCGCTCGGCGTGGCGCTGGCCGGTCTCGCCTCGTTGCTCGGGGCCGCCGTCCTCTATAAGGGACTCGCCATCGACACCTACCTCGCCCGCCTCCCCGACCAGATCCAGGACGCCCTCTACTCCGGGCAGGTGTCGGTCGTCACCTACGCCGTCGCGGGGGGGCTCGCGCTGGTCGGGATCTTTCTCGGCGCACTCGCCGTCTCGCCGGTGTCCGACGGCGTCGTTCTCGTGCCAGTCATGCAGTTTCTCTACAGCAGTATCCCGTGGCTGGCGCTGGCGGCGCTCACCGCGAGCGCCGGGCGCTTGCTCGACGAACTCATCGACACGGACCGAATCCCCCGCCCGTATCTCAACCTCCCGTTCGGCGTCGTCGCCCTCGGTCTCGTCGTCCGCGGCTTCGCGGGCTACTTCCTCGAACGCGAGAACGTGCTCCCGAACCTGCGGCTGGCCGGTGTGACCGTCGCGCCGACCGAACGGCTCGCGCTGTTCGTGATCTCGGCTATCGTCGTCTCGCTCGTCGGCGTCCGGATGGCCGCGAAAGTCGCGTCGGAGCCTCCGGACGAGGCGGACGCCGACGCCGAAGCGGTCGACCGCCCCTGATTACCAAGGCGCGAAATCCGGATCGATCTGCCGTGCCGTCCGGTCGATCCCGTCGATTCGCGCCACGTCCTCGTCGTCGAGGTCGAGCGTCCGCGACGCCCAGTTGTCGCGGACGTGGGTCTCGCTCGTCGCCTTCGGGATGGCGGTGACGCCCTTCTCGCGGAGCCACGCGAGCGACACCTGCGCCTCGCTGACGTCGTGTTTCTCCGCGACCGTTCGAATCTCGGGCACGTCGAACACCTCGCCGCGGGCCAGCGGCGAGTACGCCACCACCTCGACGTCGTGGGCGGCACAGTGCGCCCGGAGTTCCGCCTGCGGGAGCAGCGGGTGACACTCGATCTGGTTGGCGAAGATCGGTGCCTCGGCCGTCTCGACGGCTTCGGTCACCTGCGCGGGTTCGAAGTTGCTGATGCCGATTCGCTCGATCAGCCCCTCGGCGTGGAGTTCGTCGAAAGCCGCGAGCGTGTCCGCGGGGTCGTACGCCCCGGCCGGCCAGTGGACGTACAGCAGGTCGACGTAGTCGACGCCCAGCTTTCGGAGACTCTCCTCGGTCGAGGCGATCACGTCGTCGAACGCGAGCTGGTCGATCCAGACCTTCGTCGCGAGGAACACGTCCTCGCGGGGGACGTCCGCCCGCGCGACACCCTCGCCGACCGACTCCTCGTTGTCGTACGCCTGTGCGGTGTCGACGTGGCGGTAGCCCGCTTCGAGGGCCGTCGCCACGGCGTTCGAACACGCCTCGGGGTCGGTGTTCTGCCACGTACCGATGCCGAGGCTCGGCATCTCGTCGATCGGGGACTGAGACATGTGTCGAGCGAGGGGAGAGACGGCAAAAGGCGTTGTGGAAGGGCCGGTTCGTGCCGCTACGACTCCCGTTACCGGCGTTCGCTCAGCCGCTCTTTGAGGAACCGGCCGAGCAGCGGGACGTCCCCGGGGTGGATCAGCTTCATCATCGCCCGGACGTTCCCCGCGTTCGCCTTCGCCAACACGTCGCTGTCGGCGGTTCGGAGGTCGGCCATCAGGGTGTCGTAGCGCTCGTTGCGCGCGAGATAGAGCAACTCCGTCATCAGGAGTCGCTCGCGCATCCGGGGGGCGACCTTGCTGTGCCACAGTTTACTGTAGACCGACATGGCCTCCGCCGACGTGTCGGGATCGCCGTTCGTGAAACAGCGGTCGGCCGTGATGGCGGCCATGCGCCCGGATTTCATCCCCTTGTGGATTCCCTCACCCCACAGCGGGTCGATGGTCGGGACGGCGTCGCCGATGGCCATGAACGCGTCCGTGTACAGTTTGCCGGGCATCTGGATGTGGGCGGAGCCGCGGTGTTGCTGCTTGTGGGAGATGCGCTCGGCGTCGGCGAAGCGGGGGTCGGTGTCGAGCCAGTCCTGAAGATAGTCGTCGATGCTGGCGCCGTCCCGCCCGTACCGGTCGTGGCTCTCGTTTTGGATGTAACAGAGACCGACCTTCGCGGTGTCGCCGCCGGTGTGGAAGATCCAGGAGTAGCCGCCGGGGGCGTAGTCGTGATCCAGGCGGAGCATCATCGAGTCGGAGAGATCGGCGTAGTCCGGGTGGTCGACGTCGACGCCCTCCATCTCCCACTCGATGCCGATGGCCTGGTTTCGCCGCTCCAGGTCGCTCACGCCGAGTTTCTTCGCCAGCGGCGCCGCCGGCCCGGTCGCGTCGACGACGATGTCGGCGTACGCCTCCTCGTCGCCCGCGTATCGGACGCCGACTATCGTGTCCGCTTCCAGTATCGGCGCGTTGACGCGGGCGTCGAACCGGTAGGTCGCCCCTTCCTCGCGGCCCTCCTGAACCAGCCACCGCTTGAACTCGGCGAACTCGAGCACCGCACCGGGCTGACGCTGGACGTAGTGGTCGTTCGGCGACTCCAGCACGACGTCGTCGGTGTAGTTCATCACGACCTCGTCCGGCACGCCGAAGGAGGCCATCATGGAGTAGAACGTGCCGGCAGTCGACTTGTTGCTCTGGCGGGGGAACCCGTCCTCGGGTTCGGCTTCGAGGACGAGGATGTCGTACCCCCGTTGAGCGAGGTCGCGGGCGCACTGGGCCCCGGCGGGCCCCGCGCCGGCGACGATCACGTCGAAACGGTCGGACATATCTCTCGATACCGGGTGAACGTAATCAGTCTTTCCGAACGGCGTCACCACCCGCTGGCGACCCGCCGGAAGGCGTATCCCCAGACGCTCGTGAGGAGGGCGACTCCCCCGAGGAGGAGGAAGGCTTCGTCGAACAGGCCGTAGTCCGCCAACTGGCCCACGGCCGGGGGACCGGCCGCCCCGACGGCGATGTAGATCGTCCGGAGGAGACCGAAACCGCTGCCGCGTATCTCCGGCGGAAGCGCGCCGACGCCGGCGGCGTTGACGGGCGGCATGCCCCCGAGCATACAGCTCAACAGGAGCACGGTCCCGACCAGCGCGGGCACCGTCTCCGCGACGGTCAACAGGACGAACGCGGGGACGCTGAGACCGAGAAACAGCGCGATTGTGGGGCGGTTGCCGAACCGGTCGGCGATGACACCGGAGGCGAACTGCAATCCGATGGCGGCCGCGAAAAAGAGGCTGAACAGCGTCGCCGCCATGCTCGGCGTCAGCCCCTTCACGTCGGTGAGATACGTCGGCAGGAAGCCGGTCACGCTCTGGTAGAGGAGCATGTTGAGCGCGAGCAGGGCGGTGACGGCGACGACCCGCGGGGTTCGAAGCTCCACGGTGAGTGTGCCCATCGTCTCGCCGACGGACTCGCCGCTCTCGGCGTCGGACCGCGGCGGCAACACGTACCAGACGCCGGCCGCCGACACGAGCATGAGGGGGAGCAGGACGCCGAACCCGCCCCGCCAGCCGAGGTAGGCCCCGACGGCGCCCGCACTCGCCGGCAACACGACGTTCCCGACGTTGCCGGCCGACTGGCTGACGCTGATCGCGGTCGTCTCCATCCGGTCGTAGGTCGCCGAGAGCACGGTGATGCGCGTGGTGCCGTAGAGACCGGTCCCGACCCCCAGTAGCACCGTCGCGGCGACGAACGGCCAGAGGGTCGGCGAGAGCGCGAGCGCACCGACGCCGACGGCGGTCAACAGGAGGCTCCCGGCGAGGACGATTCGCTCGCCGGCGGCGTCGGCGAGGACGCCGCCGGGGAACTGAAAGAGCGCGTAGGTGGTCCACAGGGTGCCGATGAACAGCCCGGCGGTCCGGTGGGTGACCTCGAACTCCGCGGTGATCCGGGGTAGCAGCGCGGGGTAGACGATACGGACGCCGAGCGCGAGAAACCAGCCCAGCGAGACGAACACCAGGAGCCACCCCGGTCCGTCGCGTCTGAGGTCCCGGACGACTCCAGAGATACCGGCGCCGAACCCGAGACGTGACATGTGGGGACCGTACTCGGATTCGGCTCTTCAGTTATTCCATTCCGGCGGGGATGCCCCGTTTCAGTAGAACTCGCGGACCAGGTCCGTCGCGTCGTCGGGGGCGCCGTCGGGGATGTCGCTCATGTCGGCGTCGACGCCGTGGCTCTCCTCGTAGGGGACCGACTCCTCCTCCCGGTAGAGGACGCCCTGGTACTCCGAGCCGGGATCGAGGATGCGCGAGCGGGCGTCCTCGTAGTTCGTCGGGTCGTGGTCGGTGTCCGCGAGGTCGACGATGTGGTCGCGGAAGTAGTCGTACGTGTCCACGTCGTTGAACGTGACGCAGGGGGAGAACACGTTGACGAAGCCGAAGCCGTCGTGTTCGACCGCCTGCTTGACGATCTCGGCGTGGCGCTGGGCGTCGGTGGAGAACGACTGGGCGATGAACGTGCCGCTCGCCGCGAACGCGAGGGCGAGGGGGTTGACCGGCGGCTGCTGTGGTCCCTCGGGCGTCGTCGACGTCTCGAAGTCTTCGCGGCTGGTCGGCGATGCCTGTCCCTTCGTCAATCCGTAGATGCGGTTGTCCATGACCACGTAGGTCATGTCGACGTTGCGTCGGACGGCGTGGACGAAGTGGCCGGCGCCGATGGAGTAGCCGTCGCCGTCTCCGCCGGCGACCATCACCTCGATGTCGGGGTTGGCGAGTTTGACGCCCGCGCCGACCGGGAGCGCGCGTCCGTGGACGCCGTGGATGGCGTAGGAACGCATGTACGTCCCGATCTTCCCCGAACAGCCGATGCCGGCGACGACGAACGTTTCGTCGGGGCTGTTGCCCGTCTCGGCGAGGGCCTTCATCATCCCGTTCATGGTGCCGAAGTCGCCACAGCCCGGACACCACGTCGGCTGTGCGTCGGATTTGAAGTCGGTGAATCGAACG